>Ga0316191_10001037_pt1 | contig 19110 bp, 16 predicted proteins | sample Eddworburr2cm_MG_FD_204928 | JGI IMG/M metagenome (GOLD analysis project Ga0316191, IMG submission 204928) | Coastal sediment microbial communities from Maine, United States - Eddy worm burrow 2 cm | ecosystem: Environmental > Aquatic > Marine > Coastal > Sediment | place: USA: Maine... | reverse complement strand
GATCCGCGTGAAGCGGTACTGAATTACGATCGCTGGCTGCTGTCCGGGAAAGACGGATGGCGGGAAGCGGCAGTCGCTGAAGGTCAGCGGCATGGAAAAACGATCATCGTGCGCATCGACGGGTTCGATGACCGCGACCAGGCAGCAAGTCTTATTGGAAGCGATATCGGCGTTCCACGAGACGACTTGCCGGAGACCGACAGCGGCCACTACTACTGGTCCGATCTCGAAGGGCTCAGGGTCGTGCAGCGCGATGGCACCGAACTCGGCAGGGTGGATTACATGCTAGAGACGGGTGCCAACGACGTGATGGTCGTAAAGGGCGAGACGGAGCGATTGATTCCGTTTGTGCTCGACAATGTGGTACTCGATGTTGATCTCGCAAAAGGTGAAATCAGCGTCGACTGGGAATGGGACTGAGCTGTGCATTTCGATGTCATCAGCCTGTTTCCGGAAATGGTAGCGACGATAGCCGAATTTGGCGTCGTGGGACGCGCACAGCGCCGTGAACTGATTACGCTGGATATAGAAAATCCTCGTGATCACACGATCGATGTGCACCGCACGGTGGATGACCGACCGTATGGCGGCGGCCCTGGCATGGTTATGAAGTACGAACCACTTGCCGGGGCGGTGAAGGCCGCACGCGAAAGGTCGCCCGAGGGCAGCCCGGTGGTTTACCTGTCGCCGCAAGGCGGGGTATTCAACCAGGCGACCGCGAAACGATACGCGGCATTGCCCGGGTTGATTCTGCTGGCGGGACGTTATGAAGGCGTCGATGAGCGATTGATTGAATCGCAGGTCGATGAGGAATTGTCAGTTGGCGATTTCGTACTTTCGGGCGGCGAGATTCCGGCGATGGCGGTTATCGATGCGGTAGTGCGGCTGTTGCCCGGTGTATTGGGTGACGAAGACTCAGCGGCTCAGGATTCCTTCATGGAGGGATTGCTGGACCACCCGCATTACACGCGGCCCGAGTCTATCGACGGTCGCAATGTGCCGGATGTGTTGTTGTCCGGCGACCACGCAGAAATTGCGCGGTGGAGGATGAAACAGGCACTGGGTAGAAGCTATTTGCGACGCCCGGACCTGGTTGAAGAACTGGAATTGAATGACGAGCAGCAAGCGTTGCTCGACGAATTTTTGAAAGAGCAGAGACAATGAGCAAAATTATCGAAGCGATCGAACAAGAGCAGATGGGTAAGGAAATACCCAAGTTTGCTCCGGGCGACACGATTGTCGTACAGGTTAAGGTCAAGGAAGGCGAGCGCGAGCGCTTGCAGGCGTTTGAAGGCATCGTAATTGCCAAGCGCAATCGCGGCCTGAATTCGTCGTTCACGGTGCGCAAGATGTCGCACGGCGAAGGCGTAGAGCGTGTTTTCCAGACCTACAGCCCGGTCGTCGACTCGGTTGCTGTCAAGCGTCGGGGCGATGTTCGCCGCGCCAAGCTTTACTACCTTCGTGGTCGTACTGGCAAGGCCGCGCGAATCCGCGAAAAAATCTAGTTTCCGTCAGGAATTCATCGCCCCGGCGCACAAGTGCCCGGGGCGCATTTCGTTATAATGCGGGCCATTCACAAAAGCTGAACCAATTGACTTCAGTGGGGTCCGTCATTTCATGAAGAAAGCACTGCTTATCTGCGTTTTCGCTGTAAGCCTCAGCGGTTGTGCATCGCTGATGTCCTCGGCGGCCAGCGGTCTGGCCGACAGCATTTCCGAATCCGTTCTGAATCAGGATGACCCGGAGACGGCCAAGGCTGCGCTGCCGACGTTCATGGTGCTTATCGACGGGTTCATCAAGGATAATCCTGAGGATCCGGAAATTCTCGCCTCTGGTGCGACACTGTACGCGTCGTATGGCGCGATCTTCGCGGACGATGAAGTCCGTGCATCGCGCCTGACGACGCGGGCCCGGGGATACGCACTGAAGGCAATGTGTGTTTCATACGCGCCGGCATGCAGTTGGCCTGACAATACCTATGACGAGTTTGTCGCGTCACTCGAAGGGATTGGCCCGAAACAGAGCGAAACCCTTTATACCTACGGTTTCGCTTCACTTGCATTCCTGCGTGCGCACAGCTCTGACTGGAACTCCCTGGCAGAGCTCCCGCAGATTACCGAGCTGTTCAATCACTATATGAACATAAGCGGCGACGAAGTTAACGGTGCCGTGTACACCTATATGGGAATATTACTTACCTTGCGGCCGCCCGCACTGGGTGGTGAGCCGGAAAAAGCGCGTGAGTATTTCGAGAAGGGCATTGCCCTGACTGACGGCAAGGATCTCAGTGCCAAGGTCGAATTTGCGCGTGGCTACGCAAAATTATTATACGAACGTGAATTACATGACCGATTGCTAAATGAAGTCATGGCGGCTGATCCTTACCAGGATGGGTTCACGTTGAGCAACGTGCTGGCACAGGAACAGGCCGCGGTGCTGCTCGCCGAAGCGGATGATTATTTTTGAACGGAATTATGATGAAGAAACTGTTTTTTGCATTTCTGGTACTGACCTTCGCATTGCCCTCGCAGGCTGCGGTGCTGAAGATCGCCACGGTCACCCCGGAAGGGTCCCAGTGGATGACGGACATGCGCAACAGTGCGAAGGAGATCAAGGAGCGCACTGAAGGTCGGGTACAGATCAAGTACTACGGCGGCGGAGTCATGGGCAATGCTCAGAAGGTGCTGAGTCGAATCCGGATCGGTTCGCTACAGGGTGGCGCTTTCACACCGTCTGAGCTGTCGTCGCAATACCCGGATCTGAATCTTTACGGATTGCCGATGGTATTCGACTCGGAGGAGGAAGCTGCGTATGCGCGTAGCCATCTCGACTCGAAACTGAAGGCGGGCCTCGAGGATGCTGGCTGGGTCAATTTCGGCTTTGCTGGCGGCGGTTTTGCGATCCTGATGTCCAATACGCCGATTTCGACGCTGGATGATCTCAAGGGCAAAAAGGTCTGGGTCCCCGAAGGCGACAACATCAGTCGCCGCTCTATGGAGGCAATGTCCCTGTCACCAGTGAGCCTGCCTTTGACCGACGTGCTGACGGGGCTGCAGACGGGCCTGATCGATATCGTGGCCATGTCACCGATTGGCGCGCTTGTCCTGCAGTGGCATACCAAGGTCAAGTACATCACCGAGTTGCCGTTGGTCTACACCCTGGGTTTCATGGCTGTCGACAAACGCGCCTTCAGCAAGATCGGTGAGGCTGACCAGGCCATCGTTCGTGAAGTCATGGAAAGAACCTACAGGAACTTCGATAAACAGAATCTCATCGACAATCGGGGTGCTCGAGATGCCCTGATTAATGCCGGCCTCAAGAGCGTTCCCTTTGATATCGTCGAGTACCAGCGGATTCGCGACGTATTAATGGTTTCGACGGCCGCGTTGGGCGAGCAGGGCTTGTTCTCCCCGGATCTTTTTGAGGAGATGCTGCGCTACGCGAAAGAGTACCGGGATCAGCGTACCGCGGAGTCCGGGCCGACTCCTTGAAAACACTCCTGGATCGGCTGGAGCGAGCAGGGAGGTTCGCTGAAAACACCGCGCTGGTTGTTCTGATCGGCACGATGATCGGCGTATCTGTCTTTCAGATTATTAATCGTCAGTTGCTGGGTGGCAGCTTCAGCATGTCATGGGCGGACGAACTCGTGAAGATCATCGTGCTCTGGCTTGCGATGGTCGGTTCCATTGCCGCATGTCGCGACAACAAGCACATTCGCATCGACCTGATCACGCATATTCTTTCCGGGCCGGTCGTTTCCTGGATCAAGATCGTCGTCGATATTTTTGCAGCCGCCGTCTGCGCAATGATTGGCTGGCAGGCTTATCGGCTGGTGCGTGAGGAAGCCGGCTGGGGCGACATGGTGCTAGGCGATATTCCTCTTTGGCTGGTGCATGCGATCGTGCCATTTGCGTTCGCGCTGATCAGCTACCAGTTCCTGGTTCGGGTCGTGAAGTTGTTGCACGGCCTTTTCGGGCCGGAGCCGGACGAGGCGGCGTCATGATACTCGTCAGCCTGATACTGGTGATACTCGCCATACTCGGTGCGCCGTTGTTCGCAATCATTGCCACGAGCGCAATGGTCGGCTTCTACAATAATGAAACCGAGCTGATGACGATCGCTCTCGAGCTCATGAGCATCTCTCAGATGCCGATTCTCACGGCGATTCCCCTGTTCACGTTTGCCGGTTACCTGCTCAGCGAGAGTGATGCGCCGAAGCGCCTGGTCCGGCTGACGAGTGCAATGTTCGGCTGGATGCCCGGTGGCCTAGCCCTGGTCTGTCTCGCCGCGTGCGCGTTTTTCACAGCGTTTACGGGTGCGTCTGGTGTCACGATTATAGCCCTGGGTGCGATTCTCTATCCGGCGCTGAAACAGGATGGTTACGGTGATCGGTTTAACCTGGGTCTCGTCACGTCGTCGGGTAGCCTGGGTCTGTTATTCGCACCATCCTTGCCGCTCATTCTTTATGGCGTCGTGGCAGAGGTCAGCATCGACGACCTTTTCCGCGCGGGCATACTCCCCGGCCTCCTGATGTTAGTCATGCTCTCCGGGTACAGCATCTGGGTAAACCGCGACAACCGGAAACCGATGAGCGCGTTCTCACTTCGCGAAGTCGGTGGTGCGCTTCGCGAGGCCATCTGGGAACTGCCGCTGCCTGTCGTTGTGCTCGGTGGCATCTATTCGGGCTTCTTCGCCGTATCGGAGGCTGCGGCAATCACGGCACTGTACGTATTTATTGCTGAAGTACTGATCAATCGCGAGATTCGCTTTCGTGACCTGCCGCGAATCATTCGCGATTCCATGGTGCTCGTCGGCGGTATTCTCATGATACTCGGCGTATCGCTCGCATCGACGTATTACATGATCGACGCGGAGGTGCCACAAAAACTCCTGCAACTGGTGGCGGAACTGGTGAGCAGCCCAACGTCGTTTCTTATTCTTCTGCTGGTCTTCTTGCTGATACTGGGCGCAATCCTGGATATTTTTTCGGCCATCGTGCTCGTCGTACCGCTTATTCTGCCAATCGCTGCCGGGTTCGGGGTCAACGAGGTACACTTGGGCATCGTTTTCCTGGCCGCAATGCAACTGGGTTACCTGACACCACCTGTCGGGCTCAATCTGTTTATCGCGAGTTATCGCTTTGAAAAACCGATCATGCATGTGTACTCGGCGACGTTTCCATTCCTCGTTATCCTGATGCTTTCGGTTATCCTGATAACGTTCTGGCCCACACTGTCATTGGTCTTCCTGTAGGGGCAGTGACGAAGGAGGTGTAGCGTGTTTAGAGGCATTTCCGCGGTTGTCACCCTGCTTTGCGCAACGTCGGCAGCCATCGCATCAGTCGACGATATTCAGCTCCCTCCAGGATTCTCGATTGAGGAGTATGCGGACGTCCCGCAAGCGCGATCGCTTGCGCTTGGTGACCGCGGTACATTGTTTGTCTCGAATCGCAAGGGCCGGTCTGTGTACGCGGTTGTTGAAAGCGACGATGGCAGGACCCGGACAATCGAGCTGCTCGATGGCATGAGCACGCCCAACGGCATAGCTTTTCACGATGGGGACCTGTACGTCGCCGAGATTGACCGCATCTATCGCTACGCTAACGTTGAAGACAGGCTCGAAGACATGCCCGAGGCCGAGGTGCTGGACATCGACCTGCCATCGGATCGTCACCATGGCTGGCGTTACATCGGCTTTGGTCCGGACGGCAAGCTCTACATAAGCATAGGCGCTCCGTGCAATGTCTGTGACGAGTTCGGTTATGCGCAAATTATCCGGGTTAATCCTGACGGGACAGAGCGTGAGACCTTCGCCTCAGGTGTTCGAAACTCGGTCGGCTTTACGTGGCACCCGGAAACCGGGGATCTCTGGTTCACCGACAATGGTCGCGACATGCTCGGCGACGACATTCCGCCGTGTGAGCTGAACCGCGCACCGCGGCAGGGCCTGCACTTCGGGTTCCCGTATTGTCACGGCGACGATATTCTCGATCCGAAATTTGGCAAGAAGCGGGATTGCGCCAATTACACGCCACCGGTGCAGAAACTCGGGCCACACGTCGCCCCACTGGGAGTGAAGTTCTATACTGGCGACATGTTTCCACCGGAGTACCGCGGCCAGGTGTTTATCGCGGAACATGGTTCGTGGAACCGGTCAGAGAAAATTGGCTACAGGATTTCGCTCGTTCGGCTGGATGGTGATACGGCCATCAGCTACGAGCCGTTTGCATTCGGATGGCTGCAAGGCCAGCAGGTTTCGGGTCGGCCGGTGGATCTCATCGTCAAGCAAGATGGCTCCCTGCTTGTAAGCGACGACCAGGCGGGCAAGATTTATCGTATCAGTTACAAGATGGACGACAATCAGAGGTTTGAACAATGAGTAGCAGCAATATTGTGTTTCGTTTTTTCGGTGCCATCTGGCGGGGTTTGAACAGCCTGCGCAAGATTCTGCATCTGTTCTTGTTGCTGTTCATTTTCCTGATTTTTTTCGGGGTATTGTCCGGCGAGGCTCCCCCTATTCTTCCCGATAAGGCAGCACTCGTTATTCAGCCGAAGGGTGCTTTGGTTGAACAATTGGATGGCGATCCTTACGACAGGGCTATTGCAGAACTCATGGACGATGCTCAGCCGCAAACCCTGGTTCAGGACGTCATCGATGCGCTGGAGCACGCGAGTACTGACGATCGGATCGCTGCGGTTCACCTCGAGCTGAGCGCGCTGGGATCCGCGGGTCTCGACAAGCTGGAAAGAGTTGCAGCGGCGATTGACGCATTCCGCGATAGCGGGAAGCCGGTCATCGCGAGCGCTGATTTCTACATGCAACAGGGGTATTACCTTGCGGCACATGCGGACGAGGTCTACCTCAACCCCAATGGTCTCATTTTCATCCAGGGGTACGGTTCGTACCGAACCTACTACAAGGATGCCATCGACCTGGTCCGCGCGGACTGGCATGTATTCCGCGTTGGATCGCACAAGACGGCCTATGAAACGTACACACGTATGGATATGTCACCTGAAGATCGCGAGTCACGCTCGCGCTTGCTGGAGCATCTCTGGGCTTCCTACCAGGAAGATGTCGTGACTGCACGCGGGTTACCGGAAGGCGCGATCGACGACTACGCTCAGGACCTGGTCACCCATGTCGAGAGTGCTGGCGGTGATCTGGCGATGGCTGCGCGTGATCGTGGGCTGGTCGATGAATTACTGGGGCGCACTGAGCTTCGCGAAACCATGATCGGTCATGTCGGGCCGGACTCCGATGATGAAACCGCGTATTCAAGTGTATCGATGAAAGGCTACTTGTCGCAGCTGAAGCTGCGCCGGGCAAGCAAGGCAAACTCACAAAATGTGGCAGTCGTAGTGGCGTCGGGCAGCATCCTTGACGGAGACCAGCCATCGGGAACGATCGGTGGTGAGTCGACCGCCGCATTACTGAAGCGGGCACTCAAGGATGAGAGTGTAAAATCGGTGGTGTTGCGCGTGGACAGTGGCGGCGGCAGTGCATTTGCGTCAGAGGTGATCGCGGAAGAAGTTCGCGCGCTGCGGGATGCAGGCAAACCGGTTGTGGCGTCGATGAGCAGTGTCGCCGCGTCCGGGGGATACTGGATTTCAATGCATGCGGACCAGATTTTCGCTACGCCAACGACGATCACGGGTTCGATCGGCGTCCTCGGCATGTTCCCGACGTTCCAACGCACGATTGCGGCAGTCGGCATTGCAACGGACGGCGTGGGTACGACGCCCTGGGCTGGTCAGTTTCGTCCCGATCGTGAAATGAATGATGACGCCAAAAAGCTGTTCCAGTTATTGATCAACGACAGTTACCAGGACTTCATTACGGCGGTAGCGGAAAGTCGCGAGCTGGATCTGGAGTTCGTTGATGAGATCGCACAGGGTCAAATCTGGACGGGTGAAGAGGCGTTCGAGAACGGCCTGGTGGATGTGCTGGGTGACGTCGACGACGCGATTGTGGCAGCCGCGAAGCTTGCCGGTATGGAAGAGGGCGACTACGGTCAGAAACTGATCGAAAAAGCGCTGTCACCGACCGAGCAGCTGATTGTGGACATGTTATCGACAATCCGCACTGTGGGTATTGATCCGGCTGCTATTGTCGATAAGCCTGATCCATTCAGGGTGTTCGCGAATCACCTGCAGAAAATGCTGGCTCACGTCGCGCAGTTCAATGACCCGAAAGGTATATACGCGACCTGTTTCTGCGAAGTCGAGTAGCGCCAGTTACATTCGCAACATGACGGCCGCCGGTGCCGGCGTAAAGCCGACACCGGCATTTTCAATTCTGGTCTTTATCCACGCGTGCCTAGTTCCAATGCAGGATGACCTTGCCGGACTGCCCCGACTCCATGAGTTCGAAAGCCGGCTGGAATTCGTCTATATCAAAATGGTGCGTGATGATCGGATCCATGTTGAGGCCGCTCTGCAACATGCTCGACATCTTGTACCAGGTCTCGAACATCTCGCGTCCATAGATGCCTTTCAAGACCAGGCCTTTGAAGATCACGTCGTTCCAGTCGATCGCCATATCACCGGGCGGAATGCCGAGGATGGCGACCTTGCCGCCATGATGCATCGTGCGCAGCATGTCGCGAAAAGCCTGCGGATTTCCTGACATTTCCATGCCGACATCGAAGCCTTCGACCATGCCGAGCTCTTTCATCGTTTCGTCGATAGAGCCCTGGGTTACATTGATGGCCCGTGTCGCGCCCATCTTGCGAGCAAGCTCGAGTCGGTAGTCGTTTACGTCGGTGATCACTACGTGGCGTGCGCCGGCATAGCGGGCTATTGCCACCGCCATGATACCGATTGGCCCGGCACCGGTGATCAACACGTCCTCGCCAACCAGGTCGAATGACAAAGCCGTATGCGTTGCATTCCCCAGTGGGTCGAGGATTGCCGCCATGTCATCGGAAATCGCGTCCGGGAGCTTGAAAACGTTGAATGCCGGCACCGACAGATACTCGGCAAATGCGCCCGGGCGATTGACGCCGACACCAACGGTATTCATGCACAGGTGGCGGCGGCCGGCACGACAATTGCGACAATAGCCGCAGGTTATGTGGCCTTCGGCCGAAACCCGGTCACCGATCTCATAGCCCTTGACCTCGATACCCATGTCGACAATCTGGCCACTGAACTCGTGGCCGACCGCCATGGGTACGGGAATCGTTGCCTTTGCCCAGTCATCCCACTTGAAAATATGAATATCAGTGCCGCAAATTGCGGTGCGATTTACCTTGATGAGAACATCGTTGTGCCCGACATGCGGCTTCTTGATGGTTTCCATCCAGATGCCGCGTTCCGCCTTTGCCTTGACCAGCGCTTTCATGAGATGACTCCCAACTCGCGGCCGACGTCCGTGAAAGCATCGATGGCCTTGTCGAGATGTTCACGAGTAAGGCCAGCCGACATTTGTGTCCGGATGCGGGCCTGGCCTTTGGGTACGACAGGAAATGAGAAGCCGATAACGTAGATGCCGCGCTCGAGAAGCTTGTCAGCCATCATCGTTGCCAGTTTCGCGTCACCGAGCATGACCGGGATTATCGGGTGTTCACCGGGCTTCAGGTCGAAGCCGCGTTCGGTCATCTTCGCGCGGAAATAAGCTGCGTTCTCATGCAGCTGTTGTTGCAGCGAATTGTCGCGTTCAAGCAGGTCGAGTACGGCGATGGAAGAGGCGGCGATCATCGGTGCTACCGAATTCGAGAACAGGTAGGGGCGCGAGCGCTGCCGCAGCCAGCCCACGACTTCCTTGCGGCCCGAGGTGTAACCGCCGGATGCGCCGCCGAGCGCCTTGCCGAGCGTGCCCGTGATGATATCGATACGACCCATGACGCCGCGATACTCGTGAGTGCCACGGCCGTGTTCGCCCAGGAAGCCCGCGGCATGGCAGTCGTCGATCATTGTCAGGACGTCAAACTCGTCGGCCAGCTCACAGATGCTTTCGAGATCCGCGATCGTCCCATCCATTGAAAATACGCCATCCGTGACGACCAGGCTGACATTGGCATCTTTCGCGGCCTCGAGCTGCACGCGAAGGTCGGCCATGTCGTTGTTTGCGTAACGGAAGCGACTTGCTTTGCACAGCCGGATGCCGTCAATGATGCTGGCATGATTCAGGGCGTCGCTGATCACGGCATCATCGGGTCCAAGAAGGGTCTCAAAGAGTCCACCGTTGGCGTCAAAGCACGATGGATAGAGGATGGTGTCTTCAGTGCCCAGAAACGCGCTGATGCGCTCTTCGAGCGCTTTATGAATCGTCTGGGTGCCGCAGATGAAGCGTACTGAGGCCATGCCATAGCCATATTCGTCAAGTGCCTTGTGTGCAGCGGCAATAACCTCGGGGTGGTTGGCGAGTCCCAGGTAATTGTTGGCACAGAGGTTCAGGACCTCGGTTGTGTCTCCGTTTGCAAGTACGTCGATAGCAGCTTGTTGCGGCCCTGCGATCAGTCGTTCCTGCTTGAACAGGCCTTCGGATTTGAGCGCCTCAGTCTGGTGGCCAAGCGACTCGAGAAAGGATGCTGGCACGGGAGTTCTCTTGTTGTTTTCGGGGATGAAATTATATCCCTAATCTGGGCCAATACCGATGCCTGTCAGGGTATTTATGGGCTATTATCGCCGGCCTCGGATACTACATCTGAAGAAAACGAACGGAGTCATCAGATGAGCTTCATCGATCAGCCGGCCGCCCGTGCGTGCCGCATTCCCTACATTAACGACAACTACCTGGCTGACGAGCAGGAGCTTGTCCGCCAGCTGGCGACGGAGGCCGATCCTGGCGAGGCAACTCGCAAGAGGATCCTGGAGACTGCAGCGCAGCTCGTACTTGCGGTCCGCAAGAACACCGAAGACGAGGGGGGAATCGAGGCCTTCCTCAAGCAATATGACCTGTCGTCGGACGAAGGCGTCCTGCTGATGTGTATTGCCGAAGCATTGTTGCGAATTCCGGATGCCGATACCGCCGACAGGCTCATTGCCGACAAGATCACGGCGGCCAAGTGGCAGGACCACGTTGGCACGAGTGATTCGCTTTTCGTCAACGCGTCAACCTGGGGACTGATGTTGACGGGGAAGATCCTGACGCTTGATGAAATCGCGACGGGCAACCCGACGAGGATGCTCGGCAAGCTGGTCAGCCGCGCGGGTGAACCGGTCGTGCGCACGGCCATGCGCCAGGCTATGAAGATCATGGGTCACCAGTTCGTTATGGGACGTACGATCGGCGAAGCATTGAAACGAGCCCTCAGGAACAACAAACTGCCTTACCGTTACTCGTTCGATATGCTGGGCGAGTCGGCGCTGACAGCTGCCGATGCGCAGCGATACCTCGATAACTACCATGAAGGCATCAAGAGCATTGCCAGCGGGCCACAGGTCGACGCACCTGATGTTTTTTCCGCGCCCGGTATTTCCGTCAAGCTCTCTGCTCTCCATCCGCGTTATGAGTATTCGCATGAAGATCGCGTTATGGCGGAACTGGTGCCGGCGGTTATTGAACTGGCGAAACATGCCAAGGATGTTGGTATCGGCTTGACGATTGACTCGGAAGAGGCGCATCGATTCGAGATGTGGCTGGCCATTTTCGAGAAGGTGTATCGTGATCCCTCACTAAAGGGCTGGGACGGCCTGGGCGTTGCATTACAGACGTATCAACGTCGCGGACGGGACGGTTTGCGTTTCCTGATCGATATTGCTGGTGATGTCGGAAGGCGCATTCCCGTACGCCTGGTAAAAGGTGCTTACTGGGATAGCGAAGTGAAATGGGCGCAGGAGCAGGGCCTGGAAAGCTACCCTGTGTATACGCGCAAGTCTCATTCCGATATTTCGTATCTCGCGGCAGCGCGTGCTGCGCTTGGCGCAGGCGACAGGATTTACGCTCAGTTTGCGACTCACAACGCACATACGCTCGCGAGCGTCCTGCATTACGCTGGTTCGCGCCGAGACTACGAGTTCCAGCGTCTTCACGGCATGGGTGAAGAGCTCTATGCCGAGGTCGTGGACCCACGGAAGCATGACCGACCATGCCGTGTTTATGCGCCGGTCGGAAACCACGAAGATTTGTTGCCGTACCTGGTTCGGCGGTTGCTGGAAAACGGCTCGAATACCTCGTTCGTCAACAGGATTGCAGACGAGTCCATAGACGTCATGGACATTGTCGCGGACCCGCTGGAAACTGCGGCTGCGCACGATTACGCGGCGCACGACAGGATTCCGACGCCCGCTGATATTTTCCAGCCAGAGCGGGTCAATTCAAAGGGCGTGAATCTTGCGGACAGAAATGTCAGTAGCCAGTTGCTGGCGGACCTCGAGGCAGCAAGCAAGCAATCGATAACGGCCAAGCCGATCATCGGTGGTGTCGAGGTCAACGGCAAGGAAGAGCCGTCGGTCAATCCGTCAAATACATCCGAAGTCGTCGGCATTTGCCATCAGGTCGGCGAAGAGCATATCGACAGGGCAATCGAATTGTCTGTCGCCGGGCAGCGATCCTGGGATCGACTGGGTGCGGAAGAACGCGCCAGGATCCTGAACCGCGCAGGCGATCTGTACGAGGAGCACAAGGATGAGTTGATCGGGCTCGTCGTGCGCGAGGGTGGCCGGACTATCCCCGATGCGATCTCGGAGCTTCGCGAGGCTGTCGATTTCATGCGCTATTACGGTGCGCAGGCGAAAAAACATTTCGGCGAGCCGATCGTATTGCCGGGCCCGACAGGCGAGCGCAATACTTACAGCATGCGTGGCAAGGGCGTGTTCATTGCCATCAGCCCCTGGAACTTCCCGCTCGCCATTTTCACGGGCCAGGTCACAGCAGCACTCGCTGCTGGAAACGCGGTGCTGGCGAAACCGGCAGCGCCGACTCCATTGATTGCTTATCGGGCAATTCAACTGCTCCACAAGGCTGGCGTTCCGCCCGACGTGTTGCACTTTGTTCCGGGCAGTGGACGACTGATTGGTGAGCGTGCCGTCGCCGACCCGCGAGTCGCCGGCGTTGTCTTCACAGGGTCGACGGAGGTTGCGCGGACCATCAACCAGACCATGGCGCACAGGGATGGACCGATCGGTACCCTGATCGCCGAGACCGGCGGACAAAACGCCATGTTTGTGGACAGCTCAGCTTTGCCCGAGCAAGTCGTTCATGACGCCATATATTCGGCATTCAACAGCGCCGGGCAGCGTTGCTCGGCACTTCGCCTCTTGTGTGTGCAGGAGGAGATTGAGCCGCGGACGCTGAATTTGCTCAAAGGCTACATGGAGGAGCTGACCATTGGCGATCCTCGCCACCTGTCGACCGACGTTGGCCCCTGCATCGATGACCCCTCGCGGCAATTGTTGGCGGCGCACGTCGAGCGAATGAGCAGGGAGCAAAAGGTCGTGCATCGCTGCACTTTGCCGGACGGTACTGATGCGGGCACGTTCTTCGCGCCGACGCTGGTCGAAATTGACGACATCAGCGCGCTCACCGAAGAGCAATTCGGTCCCATCCTGCACGTGGTCAAATTCAAGAGCCGCTATCTCGACAAGGCGGTGGCGGCCGTCAATGGCACCGGATTCGGATTGACGATGGGAGTACACAGCCGTATCGATTCGCGCATTGCGGGTCTCGCCGCTGATTGCGGGGCAGGTAATTTGTACGTCAATCGCAACATGATTGGCGCCGTCGTCGGCGTGCAGCCGTTTGGTGGCCGTGGCCTCTCCGGTACCGGGCCGAAGGCCGGCGGGCCGCATTACGTGCAGCGCTTTGGCACCGAATTTACGCTGAGCAACAACATTTCGGCCGTTGGCGGTAATGCGAGCCTGCTGACGCTGGGTTCCGATTAGTGGCGGCCGTTAGCGTTTTCGATATCTTCAAGATTGGCATCGGCCCGTCGAGTTCGCACACGGTCGGGCCGATGAAGGCCGCCCGGGCTTTTGCCACAGGTGTGAGTGAACTCGACGTTGCGAGTTTTCACGTGACATTGTTTGGATCCCTCGCCTGGACAGGAAAAGGGCATGGCACCGACGTAGCGATACTTCTTGGCCTGGCCGGATACGAGCCCGAGACGATCGATCCGGACGGTGTTGAGGGCATCCTCGACAGCATTCGTGAAGAGGGCAGAATTCGTATCGATTTCAACTACGAGCGAGAACTCGGTCGCCACACGAATGGCATGTCATTCGTGGCTCTCGATGCCGACGACAACAGTCTTCATGAAGAGGACTGGTACTCGCTCGGCGGAGGGTTCGTGGCGCGAGGTGATGAGCCTGAAGCGTCGGCCGATAAGGCCAATCCACCTTTCAAATACAAGACAAGCGACTCGCTGCTGACGCTGGCTGCTGAAAACAATCTGACCATCGCAGAACTCCTGTTCGAGAATGAGAAGACCTGGTGTGACGCGGCAGAGGTCGACGCGAAGATCGATGCAATCTGGGATGCGATGAAAGCCTGCATCGATCGCGGCATGCGCACGGAAGGTGTGTTGCCGGGGAAAATGGCTGTTCTGCGTAGAGCGGCGAAGCTGAGCAAGCGTCTGCGCAGTCGTGGCGAACCGCAGCCGCTGGATGCAATCGAGTGGGTCAATGTATTTGCCATTGCGGTTAACGAGGAAAATGCCGCGGGTGGACGTGTTGTCACATCACCCACAAACGGCGCCGCCGGCATCATCCCGGCTGTGCTGCGTTTCTATGTCGATTTTGTGCCCGGAGCCGATCAGGCCGGTATTCGCCGATTCTTGTTTACGGCCGGGGCAATCGGGATCCTGTACAAGGTGAACGCGTCGATCTCAGGCGCGGAAATGGGCTGCCAGGGCGAGGTAGGGGTTGCCTGTTCAATGGCGGCTGGCGGCCTTGCTGCAGCGCTTGGCGGCTCGAATGACCACGTTGAAGAGGCGGCCGAAATTGGTATGGAGCACAACCTCGGGCTGACCTGTGATCCGATCGGTGGCCTGGTGCAGATTCCCTGTATCGAGCGCAACGCAATGGGTGCTGTGAAGGCGATCAACGCTGCCAAGCTGGCCATGCATGGTGACGGTACGCACAAGGTGACGCTCGATCAGGTCATTGAGACGATGCGGCAGACAGGCGTGGACATGTCTACCCACTACAAGGAAACGTCACGGGGCGGTCTCGCCGTCAATGTCCCCGAGTGCTGATCGACGATCCGGCCACGGCCTGAACAGGCACGCCAGGAAACAATCAGTGCGGCTTTTTCGGCCAGTCGTGAACGAGCAGCCTGGCTGGCGGTTGGGTGTAGAGGCTCCAGTCATCCCGGTCGATTTCAACGGACACAACGCCGGCCGTTGGCAGGTTGTTGGTTAGCCCCGGTACGAGGAAGTTGGCGAAATCGGTCAATCCCGGGTTGTGGCCGACGATCATGAGGTTATTGAAGCCATTATCCTGCGCGACGATGGTGTCCAGGATTTCGTCGAGAGAAGCAAGGTACAGCCTGTCCTCGCGTTGCAGGAATTCGAGCGGGTAGTTTATTTCGTGGGCAATAATTTTCGCTGTTGCCCAGGCGCGTTTCGCAGGACTGGTGATGATCAATGACGGGCGAATGCCATGTTCATGGATGCGCAGGCCCATGTCCGGCGCATCGCGCTCGCCGCGCTTATTGAGAGGGCGTTTTCGGTCCGAGAGGCCGGTATCTTTCCAGCTGGACTTTGCGTGGCGGACAATTGTTAATACTTTCAAGTGCCTATCGCCTTAATTGAGATTCTACATTAAGCCCGTTTGCAGGCGCGCTTCCTCGGTCATCATGCCCACATTCCAGGGAGGATCAAACACTAGCTCCACAGTTACGTCGGACACAGTAGGGATAATAGCTATTTTTTCACGTGCGTCCTGGACGAGCACATCGCCCATGCCGCAACCCGGTGCAGTAAGCGTCATGTCGACATTGACCGCGCGTTGGCCGTTACCGAGCGACGTGACTTCGCAGCGGTAGATGAGGCCGAGATTGACGATGTCGACCGGAATCTCCGGGTCGTAGCAGGTCTTCAGTTGTTCCCAGATGACGGATTCAATATCTTCATCCGTCGCATTGTCGGGAATTGCGGGGGGAGGTACGGGTTCCTTGCCGAGGGCATCAGCATCCGTCCCTGAAACTCTGAACAGGTTGCCTTCGACGTAGACGGTGAAACTGCCGCCAAGCGCCTGGGTTATGAACCCTTCGGTGCCTTCATTCAACGTTACTACTTCACCCACGGGAATGATGACCGCGTTTACGTCACGTGTCATCGTGACAGGTTCATTCGTGTGACCAAACATTCTGCAATCTACTCCGTCGAGGCTGGCGCCGTCTCGTTATTCAGTGCTGCATGAAGAGCATGCCATGCAAGCGTTGCGCATTTCACGCGGGATGGATAGTGCCGGACGCCATCCAGCGCTCTCAATTTGTCCAGGTCGATGCCTGCCAGTTCACTCTTGTTGCCGCTGGTGAGCCGCCTGGTGACCTCCATGCAACAGGCTTCGGCTTTGTCGACATGCAGCCCTGTCACTGTGCCGGTCATCAATGAGGCCGAAGCGACCGAAATCGCGCAGCCGGACCCTTCAAAGCCGGTAGATTCGATACAGCCTTCCGCGCCGACGCACACATAGATTTTCAATTTGTCACCGCATAGCGGATTGATGCCATCCGCCGTATGCGTTGCGTTCTCGAGTTTTCCGAAATGGCGCGGGTTGCGTGAATGATCAAGAATCAATTCCCGGTACAGATCCTGCGTCTCGGAATTTTGCCTGGTCACGCAAAAATCTCTTTGGCTTTGCCGAGCGCGTCGATCAGGCGGTCGATATCGTCCCGGTTGTTGTAGAGAGCGACCGACGCACGCGACGTACCGGAGATGCCAAGTCGCTGCATGGCGGGCATTGCGCAGTGATGTCCTGTGCGTATCGCAACGCCCTGATGGTCGAGAATGGTGCCGAGGTCGTGCGAGTGGATGTCATCAAGCAGGAAGGACTGCACGCTGGCCTTGTGGCGGGCTTCGCCGATCAGGCGAATACCTTCGATCTTTTTCAATTCGCCAACCATGTAATCGTGAAGCTCGTGTTCATACGCGGCAATTCGTGGCATGCCAATGGCCTGGAGATAATCAATCGCAGCGCCGAGACCGACAACGCCCGCGATATTAGGTGTGCCCGCCTCGAACTTGTAGGGCAGGTCGTTGTAGATCGTCTTGTCGAAGGTGACTTCGAGGATCATATCGCCGCCGCCTTGCCACGGCGGCATGGCCTCGAGCAGCGCTTCACGTCCGTACAGCACGCCTGTGCCGGTCGGCCCGAACATCTTGTGCCCGGAGAACGCGTAGAAGTCGCAGCCCAGTTCCTGCACGTCGATATCGAGGTGCGGTACGCCCTGGGCGCCATCAACGAGCACAGGGATGCCGCGCGCTTTGGCATGTTCGACGACTTTGCGTACCGGGCATACGGTGCCCAGCGCATTCGAGACATGCGCCATGCCGATGAGGAAGGTTTTGTCATCGATGAGGTCGAGCATTGCATCGAGTTCAACTTCACCCTGGTCATTGATCGGCGCAACAACGAGTTCGGCGCCAGTCTGCTCGCAGACCAGTTGCCATGGAACGATGTTGGCGTGGTGCTCGAGGTGAGTGACGATGATCTTGTCGCCCGCATGCAGGCGAGGGCGGCAGAGGCTCTGTGCAACGAGGTTTATCGACTCAGTTGTGCCGCTCGTGAGCACGATCTCATTGCGGGAGTTTGCGTTGATGAAATCGACTATCTTGTCACGCGCCCCTTCGTATGCCTCGGTAGCGCGGTGGCTCAGAGTGTAAACACCCCGATGCACGTTTGCGTGGTCTTCGCGTTGATACCGGGCCACGGCATCGATAACACACGCGGGTTGCTGCGCGGATGCGGCGCTATCCAGGTACGCAAGCGGGTGGCCGTGCACCGACTGGGCCAGCACAGGAAAGTCTGCACGCCAGTCTGCTGCCGGAGCGACCTGCGCAACCGCACTCACAACGAAAAATCCTCGTCGGACTGAATCAGGGTCGCCAGCCGGTCTTCCATAAGTGCCATGATCGTCTCCTTGGCGGCGTCCACCGGAGCGCGCCCAACGAGACCGGCCGCAAACGCATACGTCAGGACCTGGGTCGCATGTTGTTTATCCAGGCCGCGCGTACGCAGGTAGAACAGAGAGTTCTCATCAAGCTGGCCGACGGTTGTACCGTGGCTGCACTTGACGTCGTCGGTGTAGATCTCGAGTTCGGGCTTGGCGTCGATCTCGGCTTTTTCCGATAGCAGCAGGTTGTGGTTTGCCTGGTCGGCATCGGTACCATCCGCACCCTCATGCACAATGGCCTTGCCGTTCCATACGCAACGGCACTTGCCTTTCAGGATGCCGCGGTACTCCTGCCTTGATGTTGCAGGGCCAACCCTGTGATCCACGCGCGTGTGATTGTCGATGTGCTGCCCATCTGTTGCGAGATACAGGCCGTCAAAGGACACGTCGGCACCGGGGTTCGCGATATTTACAATCATGTCGTTACGAATCAGTCCGCCGCCCAGGTCAAAGCCCGCGTACGCAAATCGCGCATCGCGACCCATGTTTATGGTGGTTCGTCCTGTCTGTACGTGATTGCGTGCCCGGTCCTGAATGCGTACGTGATGTGCCGATGCATTGTCACCGATGTCTACGGCCACGACCGTGTTGGCGTACTGGTCTGCTTCGCCGTACGAAACGTGGTATTCAATGACGTCGCCCGAGGAATGGGGGGCGAACTCGACCTGGACATAAGCCTGAGAAACCGATGTATCGTCCGCGCCGTCGATGACCAGCAGGCCGATCGGCTTCTCGAGTTCGCCATCGATACGAATGCCGAGGCCATCAATCAGCAAGGCCGCGTTAAGTTCGGCCAGGGCGCTGTCTGCGTTCGGTGCCTGGTCGAGCTTCGTAACATTTACTCCCGGGGTATCACCCACGGCCTGCAGCTCACCATTCGCGATGACGAACCACGTCGCGTCGATGCTGCCGGTGATGCGATCGATATCATCGGCAAACATCGGAGAGGGTGCAGCGGCACCTGCATCGAGCCAGCGTTTCGAAATGTCACGCGCGCGAGTGAGATCGGTGTACTTCCAATCCTCGTCACGCGTCGTAGGAAAACGG
>Ga0316191_10001036_pt1 | contig 19116 bp, 22 predicted proteins | sample Eddworburr2cm_MG_FD_204928 | JGI IMG/M metagenome (GOLD analysis project Ga0316191, IMG submission 204928) | Coastal sediment microbial communities from Maine, United States - Eddy worm burrow 2 cm | ecosystem: Environmental > Aquatic > Marine > Coastal > Sediment | place: USA: Maine... | reverse complement strand
GCGCACGATCGCGGCGGTGCGGTCCTGACCGACTTCAAACTGAATCGTCAACACGGCGATGCCCGGTCTCGAAACCGAGTAGGTGTGCTTGACTCCTTCGATCTCAGCCAGCACCTGCTCCATTGGCACGGCTACGACATTTTCAACCTCGACCGCACTCGCGCCGGGATACGGAACGAAGATGTTCGCGAACGTCACATTAATTTGTGGCTCTTCTTCGCGCGGCGTCACCATGATCGCGAACAGGCCCATCAACAGCCCCGTCACCGCCAACAACGGTGTTATTTTGGAATCCTGGAATTTCCTGGCCAGCGACCCGGAGAAGCCGAGTTTCTTTGCCGTCGACACTTACTCGGCTCCCAACGGTTCTTTCAAGTAGATGCCGGCGCTCACGGGCTCCGTGGCAACCGACTCGCCCGCACTGAGGCCGGCCAATACTTCGATCGAGTCCCCGTAGAGCCGACCGAGGCGTACCTGCCGAAGCACCACCTGGTCGTCTTTCACAACGTAGACAGCACTGAGCTCACTGCGCCGAACCACGGCCTCTGCCGGAATCAGCAGTCGCTTAGTCTCGCCAATTACGAATCCGACTTTTGCGATCATCCCAGGGTACACGGTCGCGCTGCCATCCGGGAGTTCGACACGCACCCGGAACGTATTGGCCGTCGCATCGGCAACCGGGAAAAACGTCAATTCATCAGCGGCGATGCGCTTGCCGTCGATGTAGACGAAGGCTTTCCCAATGGTCCGAATTGAATGAAACATGCCCTGCGGTACATCGACGTTGACCCGCAGTGACTGGAGCGACAGTCCTGTGATTAATGGCTGACCCGGAGAGACCAGTTCGCCCAGTTCAACATGTCTCTTCGCGACAATGCCCGCGTAAGGGGCGCGCACTACGGTGTATTCGAGCTGCTCCTCTGCAGTTGCCACACCGGATCGGACGGCGTTCAGGCGTGCCATTGTGGCGTCGCGATTGGCCTTCGCCTGGTCGAACCGGGCCTGCGATACGGTACCGTTGTCGAACATGCTGGATACGCGTTCAAACTCCTGCTCCGCCTCGTTGAATCGCGCCTGCCCTTCCTGGAAGTTTGCCCGCGCGCGTGTCAACGCCGCGCGTTGCTCCGTGTCCGTAAAACGCATGATGACTTTGCCTTTATCGACGAAGTCGTTAACGTCGAATGGCAGTTCGGCGATGCGTCCCGAGGTCTGCGCTGAAACCGTTGCCTGGTTCACCGCTTCGATCCGGCCGTCCCAGATGCGCTCGCGGGGCGCGATTTCATAGGCGACCTCTACGGTGGCGAACGGTACCGCAGCATCGACGGCGGAGACGCATGCGCCCCATAGAGTGGCGGTGATCATGACAATTTTGAACGAGTTCATAGTCGCCCTACTCCTCTGGCGATTTCGTACAACGCGAGCTTGGCATCGAAGTCCGCATTGTCGTAATTGTTGCGGCTCATGCTGCGCAGCGTTTCCGCATCCAGTACTTCGGTATTGGTGCCTTCGCCGTTGCGGTAGCGATCCCTAACGACGCGGAGGTTTTCTTCAGCTTGCTCGACCGCGCGCTCGCTGAGGCGCTTGCGTTCTTGCGTCTCGTTCAGCCGCAGCCAGGACTGTCGCACCTGCAGTTCGATCAGCGATCGGAGGTTATTGCGTTCCTGCGCAATCGCCTTCGACCTGAAGGACAAAGCGCTGGCTTTCTTGCGCGCCTGCCCACCATCGAAAAGGTCCCACTGCACGCCGACCCCGACCATCCAGAACTCCTCGCGATTCAGAAAGTCGTTCTGTAACGCCATGTAACCGCCGGTAACGGCAAGTTGTGGGCGCGAACTCGCGCGCGCCGATTCTGACTGGTACCGATAGGCGTCAGCCGATGCGTCAAGACCACCCAGTTCGTCGCGATTTTTTAGTGCCGCCTCGGTCAATGCCTCCAGCGAAGTCAGGTCGAGTTCTGGATCGATGCCCGGCAGGTTTTCGTCAAGACTGACGGGTGCATCCAGTTGTCGTCCGAGTGCGCGGTTATAGGCGGCGCTCGCGACATCAAGGCGGTTGTTCGCCTGTAGCCGCCGCTGCTCCGAATCCGCAAGAGATACGGCGGCGGCGAGATAATCGTTCCGGGCAACCGACCCGGACTTGAACATGTTGTCGACGTCCCGCACGTGCGCGGCGAGGCTTTTTACGTTGCTGTCCGCGACCGCGAGTGCGTTTTGTGCTCTCAATACGTTGATGTAGTGTTGCGCGACCGCCAGTTTGATCTGTTGAGTGCTTGCGCCCGACTGAAATTGCCGGGCGTAGAGCATCGCTTCCGCCGCGTCGATGCCCCTCGAGACACGCCCACCGGTATAGATTGGCAGCGTAATTCGCGCCTCAGCCATCTTCATTGATTCACCACCGAATAGTGGCAATATCGCCGGCACGCCGGCGCCGCTGAAGTCGAAAGCCGGTGCCTCATCGAACCGGGTAATCCCTGCCATTGCCGAAACGCTCGGGAGTCTGTTGGTCTTTGCCGCGTCGAGGTCCGCTTCCGCCGCCAAAACCTGGCTCTGGCTCGCTTGGATCAGCTGGTCGGTACCCAAGGCCTCACCCCACGCAGCGTTCAAATCCTCGGCCAACACGGCCTGCGGAGACACCAGCGGGAGTAGCGCGATTGCCCCGATATATCGTCTAACTATATGATTCAACGGCAAAACCTCCATTTAGATTGGGCCATTTCGGTACGGTATACATTAGAATATTCTTAATTATAGTTTAGGAATGTCTAATATACTAGTCCTGATTTATACGCGTGATGGCCTGAGCTAACGTTCCTGCCAGTCAAAGCCGATTTTCACCTGCCTCGCAATTGCGCCCGCCAACCGGGTTCAGTGCGGCCGACTCGTCCGTATACGTTGCTCACATACTCGAAGATGAAGTGCAACTGGTTCTTCAACGCTATTTTCGGCTTTACTGCGATACCGGCCTGGATGCTGGCCGCCTGGTACATCGGGGGGGACTTCGTCAGACTGATAACGAACGATGACCATGGCGTCGTCAACGTCACGGCAAATGTCATGGGCGGTCTTGGTGGCTATCTGTTCGGCCTCGCGTTTCTTTGCGAGATTTGCAGAAATGCGGGAGACATTGAGTATGCGCTGGACCCCCAGGCGTTTTAGAAGCGATTCAGGTAGCCCGCGGCTGCCCCGCAATGCTCGAAAGTAATGCCGCGTAGCGTGAATGCGAGCGCACATTGGCGAGGTCCGCATCATTTTTCATCCAATCTTCACTGACTGTACCATGCTCAAACGCGCGTTCCAGGCATTCCATTGCTTCGTCAACCCTGTTGAGAGTCGCATAATTGCAGGCGACATTGTAGAGGACGATCGGATCATCGGGATCTATTCGCAAGGCGCGATCCAGCCATTCGTCGGCGCGCTCGATCTCCCCGAGCAGGATCAGCGAACCTGCCCCGAGGTGCAAAGCGCGCGCATCATCCGGGTTCCATTCCAAATTCCGTCCGACCACTTCAATCGCCGCATGGGCCTCTTCTCTGGCTTCGTCGATTCGCCCGGCACCACGCAGGATTTGCACGCGGAGCAATCTCGATTGATAGTCTTCCGGATTGACAGATGCCGCCTGTGCAAAAAGGTCGGCGGCAGCATCCATGTCCCCCTGGTGAAAGCGGGTGCGCCCAAAATAGTAGTAGGCTTCAAACAAGTTCGAATTGAGTTCAATGGCTTTCTTGAACTCGGATTCAGCCTGCTCGAATTCCTCGAGGACAAGATGCGCGAGCCCGGCGGAAGCGTGTGCTTCCGCCAAAGTCGGATCCAGTGCTAAAGCGCGCGCGCTTGCCTCGCGGGCTTTGTCTCTGAACGAGGGATTGGGGTCAGCGTACATGATCTCCAGGGAAAAACAGTCTGCATAGCCTGCCCAGGCCAGGGCAAATTGGGGATCGTGGTCGATTGCCTGATGAAACATTTGACGTGCGAACTCAATATCGACCTTACGTAATCGATTAAGAAACTGACGACCGCGAAGATAATAATCATAGGCACGCGCGTCGCAACACACCGTTGTCTTGACTCGGACCAGTGTATGTAGCAAAGACTCGGCGATACTGCTCGCGATCTCATCCTGAATCGCGAAAACATCCTTCAGTTCGCGATCGAAGGTTTTCGACCAAAGGTGGTAGCCGTCCTCCACTTTGATGAGCTGGGCGGTAACGCGCAATTGGTCACCGGACTTTCTAACGCTACCTTCCAGAATCGTTTTCGCCCCTAGTTTTCGGCCAATATCTTTGACATCGCCACCGTCATCGCCAGCACCGCCGAATCTGAATGACGACATTCGCGCGACAACCTGCAGAGATTCGATCTTGGTCAGCGCGTTCAAGATCTCCTCCGCGATACCCTCACAAAAATAACCCTGGTCTTTGTCGGGGCTCATATCGGAGAACGGCAGCACTGCGATCGACGGCGAGCCGTCCGCCAGAGTGACTCTGTCCGCTTTGCGGGTATCACGACGAATACCCTTCGAAGTAATGTCAAACATCCAGGCGAGTGCGGCTGCGACCGGAAACCCGGCAATCACAGAGATTACCAGTGTGGTCATGACCCAGTCTGGAAATCCCAGGGGCGCGAACGTTACTTCACCAATTTGCAGCACAACCCAGGCGACAAACGCGTAAGCAACAATCACCGGATACACCCTGCGGCGCAACAACTCCGCCGAAAATCCGGACAACAATGAAAGCGGCTTCTTTCTCATTGATACAGCCTTAACCACGACTCTTGATTGTACGCCCGCAACCTGCAAAACGCAGGAGCCTGTAGCGCCAGGCCTGCCGCTACTCGTGCTGAAAACGATTGACAGCGAACGTCGTTGAGTTCCGGCGACACAGCTGTTTGAAAGTGGCCTCCTTGTATGGCTGCAGGACAATGGCGACCGCCATGTCGAACAAGAGCAGAAGCAACAAGCGCCAGACACGACAATGCGTGAGCGCTGGTCGATATTGCTGCGACATTTGCCAACATTTTCTCCCCCGGTAGCCCGGACTTATGATGCCTGATTTGTGTCAGAATCGCGTCTTGATGGGACGAACCAACCAGTCCCGCAGCGGAGAAAATGCGTGCAGTCTCGAAAGCTCCCAAGCCTTTTGCCTATTGTCTCACTATTCTGGATCACTTCGGTATCGGCGGAGACCATCGCCATCATCGGCACCGGTGACGTCGCCGGGGCACTCGGCCCGGAATTTGCGACTCAGGGTCACACAATACTATTTGGGTCACGAAATCCCGATGGCAACAAAGCCCAGGATGTCGTTGCCAAGACGGGTCACGGCGCTTCGGTGACAACGCCCAGCGCCGCAGCCAAGGATGCCGACATCGTCGTACTGGCTGTTCCCGGGATGCTTGTCAAAGAAATTACCGAAGGCCTGGGCGACCTGTCCGGTAAGATCATCATCGATCCGACGAATCCAATGGAGCGCAAGCAAATGGCGTTTCACCATGCCGTCGAAACATCCAACGCAGAGATTATTCAAGACCTCGCGCCCGATGCCGACGTCGTGAAAGCGTTCAATACGTTGAGCTGGAAAACGATGATCGATCCGGACAGCGCCGCAGGACCGGTTTCAATACCGATAGCTGGCGATAGCCGAAGCGCCAAGAAAGTGGTTGCAAAGCTTGCTGAAGGGATGGGACTCGAGCCGATCGACGTCGGTGGTATCGAGAACGCACACTGGCTCGAGGGCATGCTTATTCTCTGGATCAACAACCGGTTCAGTACTCGTGAATCCTTTGAATTTCATTTGCGAAAAACAAAATAAATGGTCGCCCTTACAAAGGACGATCTCCTGATAGATGTGCAGTTCAGCCCCATGAAGACAACGTGGATTGGCGGATAGCCTGTAATGCCAACCAATCGCCCCGTACTGATCAATGTCCGCTTTCACCGGTAGCAGTGGCTCAATTGACTGGAAATTCGAGGTTTTGGCAGGCGGCTAACAGCCAATAGCGGCCGTTCATTAGCTGCAACTTCTCAGCTGTCGATTGGCGGAGGTCGAAAATCGCATTTGCCTTGGCTAGAGAGCGAACAGGATTTATGGAAGCCCGACGCATTTTCTGCTGATCCCGGCGTTCGCCTTTTTCGGCGATGAAATTCGATTATAAAACGCATCCAGGTACGAGGTTACGTCCCGCCTGCTTCTTCGCGTGAGCATGTCGAGTTCGTCAATGATGGCGTAAACAGCGTCTTTCTTATCAAGGTACTGCTGAATCGTGTCCGGGAGCAGTTCGTTATTTCTGCACAGCCCTCTATATAGTCGGTGACGTACACTACGAATATTGTATCGTGGATTCGGTTCTGCGTAGGGAGCATCAACAAGCCCGGCGAAATCGAAATCGTACGGCAGAGGTGTCAAAGGTGGACCCCCCGTTGCCGACATCAGGTCGGAATTATGGCAGCAGTCCTTGCCGGGCTCGGGGTTGGTCAGTGAGAAGTCGGTGTTGCCGATGAGGTACTGGAAAACACTGATGAGATTTTGCTGCCCGCGGTCGAGATCTTCGTTCGTTACGCCAGGGACGTTGAGCAACTTCATACCCACGCGCTCGGCGACTTCGTCGTCTTGTTCGATGACAAAAGCGAATTTCGTCATCGGTTTGGCACCTTCAGTATCAACGTAGTTGACTCGCAGGAGTCGAACGCTATAACTCTTGTCCGTCATTACTTGAAAGATTCGGTACGCAATGAATTCACGCAACACGAGCTGCTCATAACGCGGACTATTATTCCAGCAGTGGGTGACCAGCTTGAGCTTATCCTGCCCGGAAAATTCCGTATCAACAATTTGCTTCTTGCGTAAGTTCAACCGAATTGGCGAAAAATTACAGTGCTTCTTCATCCGGCGATAACTGCCACGGGTGCGCACTTTAAGATCGATTGTCTGCTCCGCTCCGCCATCCCCAGTGAAAGTTAATGTTCCGTCGAGATATTCTTCATTCAGCCGATCTTTCATTAAAGTTGTCAGCGGTGCTTGGATGGTTACCTGCAACGGCGAATGACTGGCAAACAGAGGCGCAATCTCTTGACTGATTGGAGGTTCATTCGGCTGCGCCTCGGCGGACGGCGAGATAGCAAAGAGCACGGCAAGCAGCATACCGATCAGGCTTTTCGTTGCCAGGAATTTCTGGATGAGTGTGCTTGCGACGAGTCCGATGATTCCCTCTGACACCCGGGTAATCAGCCGGGCAGCCGCCGCATACAGGGCCACCATCCGCAGGAATTTGCGGCAACTTGGTTCCGACACTAGGCGCATGAACTGATGCTTGCGCCGATTACGATCACGGTCAATCCGTATCGCCCGCAAATCCAGGAATGGCCGCTCCGGGTCATTGGCAGCCACTGAGTTTATCGACAGGCGACCGGCTGCTCCCACCGAAAGCGGACGTTCGATCTGTTTTAGAACCGCTGAAATTAACGGCCGCTAGTAATCGACCGGCACTTCCAGTTCAACAATCGCTTCGCCAATACTATCTATCCGTTTTTGAAGAGCGGCCTGCGCATCAAATATACCGCGGTTGTAAAAATATGGTCCGATATCCTCGGTGAAAAACTTAAGCAGAAACTCGGCTGGAAACTGACCGATGTCCTGATCGAGCTCTTCTCGAAAGTAGCGCTGAATCTTCTCGACCAGCAATTCCCTTTCGCCGGCGCTAAATTCTATTTTCGGCACCTCAATCTCCCGCGACATCAGAGTTCGAGAGCCTACAGCACCTCGGCCAAGAATTGGTTTTTTGACGACGGCTAGCTTGGATAGCAGGCATCGAATGGCTGCTGCTTCGGGGTATTCAACTGTCGGCTTCCGGCCAGAAACTGTCTTTTCGACTGGGCGCAAGAACGGACACCAGCGGCCAGAGTCTTCCCGTCGTCTTCGCGACGTCGTGGTCACTAAGCGGCGACTGACGGTCAAAAAACGACTTTGGTCGGTGCCATCCGAGAGTCGCGTTTACCAATCTTTTTGTAAAGTACCCTTGACCTACCGCTTGACCTGGTCTAAAGTTAAGTAAAGCTAACTTGACTTTTAGACAAAGGAATTAGACATATGAACAAACCGAAGACAGATTTGGGCAGCTGGCAGGCAAGCCAGAAAAAGAACACCGTCCGCCTCAGGTACTGGACCGGTGCCTGGGTGCTGAGCCTGGCCCTTGCCACTTTCGGGCCCAAGATGCTTTGGGACTTCCAAACTGGATTGACGCTTCTCGGGGTCGTCATCAATCTGGCAGTTGGCTTCGGAATGATCGTTGCGAATAAACGATACCTGCAGGGGCTCGATGAGATGCATCGAAAGATTTTTCTCGATGCCGGGGCTCTCTCGTTGGGCGCTGGACTCGTGTGTGGCCTTGGCTATGAGTTGCTGGAAGACATAAGACTCATTACGTTCCAACCCGAAATTTCACACTTGATTATTCTGATGTGTCTTACTTTCCTTGCCGGACTAATCGTCGGCCACAGGAAATTTCAATGAAGAACCGATTAAAGGTCCTGCGTGCAGAACGGGATTGGACCCAGGCTCAGTTGGCCGAGGAGCTCGAAGTTTCCAGGCAAACGGTCAATGCGATTGAGAAAGGAAAGTTCGATCCCAGTTTGCCACTGGCGTTCAAAGCTGCCCGGCTTTTTGGGATGGCGATAGAAGATATTTTTCAGGATGAAGAAGGATCCTGATGCGTTCGAAGATACGGAAGGGCGGGTTACAGGAACCAGCGCGGGATGACCGTATCGGGTCATTTGCAGCCCTTCAGGCTAAGTTTAGCTCAACGGCAGCTTTAGGGGGTAAAGCAGTCACTCGGAAGCCGAATTTTGAAGGGCTACGATTTGAATGCCCGCGAACGTCTGCTTCGCTGAAGAGCGGTCATTCATTTCCTCAGAGTCAACCGGATTTGAGCGGCGCCTTTCGGCCAGGAGCAGCCAGTCACGCGGTCATTCGGACTGCTGATACGTCTGTTGTTCTTTCCAATCGAGCCATTTCCGATTTGGCGTATGCCGCTTGTCCACGAAACTGTTCTGATTGAAAGTATCCCAAACCAATTCAAATGCCGCGTGTCCAATTGGATCGGTTTTCGCGTTCGGCATGTTTCTCCTACTTCTAGAAATCGCAAGCAAAATACCGTCGCATGCACTCTCTTCGGCTATAAGCGCTTCGTCGTCAGTAAGGCCGAACTTAGAGACTAACTTCATTTGAATCTGCTTAGACGGCACGTGACCTTCGAGTGCTGTGACCAGCGACTTCGCAAGGTCATCATTCGCCGACCACTCACGTATTTTAGAATTGGTCATGTACCTCGCCTACTATTTCGAACGGCTGCAACGAGTCAGTGGTAGCCGTTTTACCGCAGATTCGCTGGCCGGCTGGTTCGCTTCGCAAAGCAGCCGGTCGGAAAATCTGAGTTAAGATGACGCCTGATGACCCTTTAGAGGTAGACCTAATGACCGCAAATGTTGATCTTTATAATAGCTCTTACAGTAATTATTCGCTTGAATTATATAGCGAGATCCGGCTCGAGACATATGGGGAGGACTATGGGCAAACTAGTTGGGTTTCAACTGCAGAGTCTCATGAAATACCTGAGTTACTTCAGCTGTCATCTAGTTCATCGGTCTTGGAAATAGGATGTGGATCTGGGGGGTACGCAGTAGGCTTAGCAAAACGTATAGGCTGTCGGATTGTAGGGTTTGAGATAAACGCATCGGGCGTCAAAACAGCTACTACTCTGGCTGGAAATGAAAAAGTCAGCGACATCGTAAAATTTGAACAATATGATGCCTCTAAAAAACTACCTTATGAAAACAATTCGTTTGACGCTATTTATTCGACTGATGTTATGTGTCATGTTCCTCTTCGAAAACAAGTTCTCACCAACACACAAGGGTTGCTTAAAACTGGCGGGCGATTCGTTTTTAGTGACGCCTTAGTTATTGGGGGGGTAATTTCAAATGAAGAGATTGAGACTCGAAGCTCAGTGGGTATGTATTTTTTTAGTCCACCTGGTGTTAATGAGCAATTAATAGAAGAATCCGGCCTCAAGCTGCTTGAAGCTCGTGATACCACGGAAAATTCTGCTTTATTGTCTAAACGTTGGCATGATGCGCGCGAAAAAAGAAAAGATGCAGTAATCGCATGTGAAGGTAAAGAAAATTTTCTAGGAGTGCAGCGATTCTTGGAATGCGTTCATACTTTAACTTCAGAGAGGCGTTTGTTACGGTTTTTATATACTTGTGCGAAATAGAGAAGTGACGATTTCCTAAATACTGGGCATAAAAATGTGAAATAGTATCTCTCTAATCTAGATGCAGACTGGTGCTGGACATTAACTAAAATAGCCAGTAATTGTTTCGACCTATATCAGGCAATGCTAACGGTCTGTTTCGGTCAACCAAGGGACATTTAATTGCTAAGGTATTGGAGATCTTGAACTTCCGCTATGGGTCACCAGCAGACAGTTTAGCCCAATTTATGCCAACGGCAGCTTCGGGGCGTGAAGCAGACATTCAGATGCCGGATTTCGAGGGAAGAAATTCGGTCTCCTAGATCGCGACTGCAAATGTCTGCTTTCACCGATAGCGGTCATTCGATCAGTCGCAAAGCAGCGATTCTGACCTGCAGCTAACGGCCACAAGCAGTCGTTCAGTGCCTTGACCCTTTTACCTTTGTTCGGAGTTGTCGATTTGGCCCAAAAGCCTGTCGACTCCGAATTTCGGTGCGTGTCACGGCTCAAGTGATGCCGCGTATGCAGCAATCGCGACAAAATCGGCTACGGAGAGATTTGCGACTGCTGCCTCCATTAGCGGTGACCAACGGCCTTTCCGAACGCCGGTTTGGAGATCGTACAATTGACGTACAAGGTAACTGGGCGAACGACCCGCGAGCGGTGGCACCGGCCCAAGTCCTCTCAAATCGTCTCCATGACAAACTCCGCACGGCTGCGTTTTTCCGTCCCCGCCCGATCTTACAAGTTCCTTGCCTTTGTCAACGCTGCCGGTCGGCACATATGCGATAAACCCAGATCTGAAATCACGGAGCTCCGTTCGCTCAAGGTCCTCGGGCATTTCGATGATCCGCTGTCCTATTGGTTCGACTCCACCGTCCTCAACAGCCACATACATCCACCCGGCGACTTCGGTCTCGGGAACCGTGTCGGTCTCAATAACCCTGACCCATCGCCGAGGCGTAAGGCTGGAAAAATAAGCCGCCGCTACCTCTACCTCACTTTCAGTTGCTGTGACGCCAATCGCGAGCATGAACGACAACGGAAGCGACTGCGGTTCCGAACTTCGGCGTAACCCCGCCTTGTAATCGGCCATTTGTTGCACGATGTATTCTGCTGGAAGACCGGCCAAACTTGTATTTTCCGGGCGACCCTGGCCGTTCGGTAGATGACAATAAGCGCATGCATACACTCCCGGATTCCGACCTTGAGCAACGATGGTTGGCATCTCGGGATGATCGTCTGGATGCCAGTCAGGCGCGCTATATAAGTTTTTGATTTCGGACAATGTAAATGCCTCCTTACTTCCGGGCACATGCTTTGGCATACCATCGTCTTGCTGGGGCTCAGCGCCCGGGGTGTTCAAGGCATAAGCCCAGGGTAGCGGCGTTTGTGGCACAGTTGGCGGATCATCTTGCGCGCAGACTGAGGATGTCGCCATCATCAACGCACAAATCGCGACGAACGATTTCGTCATAGCTTAAGGTCCATATTAAATGCGTGAAAGGTAGACGAAATAGCTGAAAGAACCCTATTAATTTTTCTCTAAAGGAATTTGGCGAGCCGACCGCTTTGTATCAAAAGCGGCCCTTCAGACCAATCATAGACGAATGTCAGCTTTCGGGGGTTAAGCAGACATGCGACCTGCCTAAATGTCTGCTTTTTCCAATAGCGGACATTCAGATTGCTGGAAGTCAGGTCAATTGAAGGTCAGCTAACGGCCAGAAGCAGACGGTCAACGAACTATATTTGGTGGTGGCGGGCCATCTCCTCGTTACTCAGCCGAAGGAACCTCGCCGCATTGTTGTAAAAGATGTCGCGTTTCTCCTGATCGCTTAGGAATGGGGCTTCCTCTATTACGCGAATGCTACGTTCGATCGTCTCGGGCCAGACCATTTGGTCAGAGCCAAACATCACACGCTTTCCGTAGCCTGCTTCTAGAATACGCTGCAAGAAACCATAGAAGGCTGGTCGGGGTTGTGTATAGATAATAACGCCGACCCCCACATACACCTGTGGATGCGCATACATGACGGCTAACAGATCATCGATCATGGGGTATCCGGCGTGCATGATGTATACGCGAAGATTAGGATGCCGAACCAGGACCTCTTCCAGCGTCAGAGTACTGTGCAGCCGCGCTCGATAGCCATCGGCGCCAAGATAGATAACACCTGGCGGGCCGCTCCCGATGTGAATCCCAACCGGAATATCGAGTTTTTCGGCGAGATCCCAATACGGCTCCATTCGCGGGTCGTTTGGCGGGATACCGATGTACTGATTTGTGATTTCGGCAAGCACGTCCAACCGACCGTTGAGATGCAACTGTTCCAATGACTCGGGTGAGGGCGCGTCCGGCGCGACTTGGAAACCCAGCCCAGGATAGAACCTCCCGGGTGCCGACTCCATCCACTTCGCTACCAGATCCGCAGTGCCACTCAGAACGCCAAAGACATTTCGCCGTTCCATCACTGCAATGGTTCGAGATAGCAGCTCGGAATCGGTCGTCGGGGACCAGACAGGATCCTCACAAGGCGGATTCTTGAGCATCGCCATGAAGACTTCTCCGTAGGACGTAGCCTGATCCCAAACGGGGGCTTGAAATGGCGTACACATTGCGACGGGAGGCGGACCCTGATGGTCAACAGGTAAAGCATGCAGGTGAACATCGATAATTGGCAGTCGCTCTTGACTGTTGGCTGCCAGGGAGAGAAAGCAAAGTAGCAGCGCAGCTATACGCATGGCATTCCTTCAGCAGAAAAACCTGAATGGCCGCAAAGGGTCAGCAGCGGTCCTATAGAACAATACTAGCTCAATGACTGCTTTGGCGCGTAGAGCGAACGTAACGCGGAGGCGACTATTCGATATTTACTCGACTAATCAACGCACCATTCCGATCGCCGTGCATAAAGAAAGATCCCGAGCAGCGCCATAATTCCGTGCACAACGACAGGCGGCACTTGATTACCTTGCACCGCAAATGAAACAGACACGAAGGCGTGAAAAACGAGAAGGATACCCAATACCGGACCGACCGCCTCACGTTTCGACCTGTGCGGCCATACCCAAAAAATTGCGGAAGCGATAGCAATCGCAGCAAATCCGTAATTCATCGACCACGTTCCGCTTTCGAGTTGCGCGATGGTAAATAGTCCTACCGCAGCACCAATAAGCGTGACCGCAGCGATGCCCTCCAGAAACAGGTTCAAGACAAGGTACGTTGTGAACAATTTCTTCATCGGTCACCCCCAATTTCTTCTTTTTATCAATGTCCGCTTCGGGTCAGTAGCCGACAGTTTAGCCCAATTTGCTTGGACGGCAGCTTTGGGGTGGCTAGCGAACGATTAGAGAGCGATTCTTGCAGCGATTTAAATGCAGTCTCTATCGCCCTGGAATAAAGGTCAGCTCTCACTACTAGCGGACGTTCGATTAGCCGGAAATCGGCAACATTGACCGGCTGCTAACGGTCAAAAGCGGCCATTCGTCAAATGTCAGAATAGGCGCTGTAACGGCCTTTTCATCGATTGCGAAGTGCCAACCAGACCCAAGCGCCAAGCGCAATGGCAGAACCGGCTATCAGTGTCATAAGTGTGCCGGGGAAAAACGTCGCGTAGCCCGGGACGTCTACGAAGATCAGATAGCCTAGGTCCGCAAGGCCACCCACCATGGACGTAACCCAGATCGCGACCAAGTTGCGTCGCCATATCATCGCCCCGCCGATGGTCGTCACAATGCCAAACCACAGCAAATTCCACGCATGCTGGTTCAAAATGCCTTCGATAGCGGGGTGGTAGTCTGCGCTCAGCGTCTCTGGAGAAACGCCGGCAGCAATTGCTGCAAAGCCCTCAGACGCATCCATCGATATGATTGCGACACCAAAAAAGGCATGTACTAGGCCCCAGATAACCCAGAGTACGCCTGCGACTTTCAACGCCATGATTTGTCGATTATTCATCTTCATGTTTCCAGATGTATTGAAGTTAGCGGAAAGGCTTTCGTAATTTCTCAAACGAGGGAATCAGATCGTGACCGGCTGCAATGAGTCAGTAACGGTCAGTCACAAGATTAACACGCGAACATGCGCTAACAGACGCATAGCGGTCACTGGTATCCAGGTATACCGTCATAGAGATCGTCTAATCTTCGCGCAGGGCTGACCGGCTGGCCACTGAGGAATCATCCATTGAGGTCTGTGCAGCCCGGAGGGCCGCACCACCATAGAAATGTCTCCGCATCCTCTCTAGGTGATGTGTTCGTTCCGACTGTATGGCCGAACTACTAGTTCTCGCCTTCCAAGGGAGCCACCATGACCTCACAGCTGCGCCCGAAGTCCACATGTTTGCAGTTGGTGAAGAAGACTTTGATTCCGTCGGGCGACCATCTGGGCGTTGTGGCCCGACCTTCGGTGTTCGCCACCAACTGAACGTCGCTGCCGTCCGCTTTCATGACAAAGATCTGGTAGGCGGAATTGCGGTTTCCGGCGAAGGCGATCCTGGTCCCATCCGGCGACCACGCGGGCCACCCCTCGAAGGCAGGGTGGTTGGTGAGGTTGCGCGGGTTTGAACCGTCGGCGTCAGCCACGAAGACCTCGGAGTTCATCTCGCCGATCATTCTGCGAAACGCGATCCGCGACCCATCGGGTGACATCACCGGAAATGTGTTCACGCCTCCGGATATCAGAGTCGTCACGCGCTTTGTAGCGACGTCAACGGCATAGATTTGGGCTTCATTCTTCACCGGCGGGCGCAGATCGTCATCGGTGCAATAAAGGATTCGCTTGCCGTCGGGCGTCCAACTCGGATGGAGTGCTCGCTGAGTCTTCGGCGAGATCTCCTCCATCCCGGTTCCGTCCGGGTTGATGATGGCGATGATCTTGGCGCCGTCCTTGGCATGCACGTACGAGATCTTCTGACCATCCGGAGACCAGGCGGGGTCCCAATGGTCGGCCGCGTCGCGGGTGAGCTGGATCTCGCCGCTCCCGTCCGAGTTCATCAGAAAGAGCTGCGCCCTCCCCTCGATGGCTCGAATGAAGACGATCTGCCCGCCGTCCGGCGACGGCGCGTTGTCGACGTTGTATGAGTAGGTGAGCTGATACGCAAGGCCGATCGGCTCCGTCTGTGCCATCGTTTCCCGCACCGTAATCAGCAACACAATGAACATCCCGACTCTGACAAGACTGCGATACATGATCGTCAACCTCCGGGACACGCCCGCAATGCAGAGCTCCATTCAAAACTCAGCCGGTCGGCTCTGCCAAAAACCGGACTGCTTATCGAGCCCGATTCAGCGAGCCCCCGAGAACGGCTGCTGTTTACGAAAAGCCATGCGACGAGGCTGCCTTCTGAATGTCGGGTTTGGGTCATTAGCAGACAGTTTAGCCCAATTTATGCGAAAGGCAGCTTCGGGGCGTGAAGCGGACGTTCAGATGCCGTATTTCTAGGGGAGAAATTCGACCTCCTGGATCGCGATTGCGACTGACTGCTTTCACCGATAGCGGTCATTCGATCAGTCGCAAAGCAGCGATTCTGACCGGCGGCTAACGGCCAAGAACGGACATTTAATCTGGCTACGAGCCACCTAAAGGTCGTGGTCTGCACATTCGATTTCCGCGTATTCGGTGAACGTCCAATGACCACCACTGAGATCAGCCATATACCACCCACAGCTGAACTCCTCACTGCCGTCTACGTAAAGATCTAACCACTTAGCTTTGAATAGCGCAGTCGATGGATTCAGCTGGTCCGACTGATACCCGGCCAAAATACTGCTGACCCATCCATCCGACCTCCAGCCTTCAATGCTTTGGGACAGCCAAAGCCGACTGGTTACAACTGGAATAGTATCTGTGGGCGGGTGAACGGCTATGACCTCGCTATAAAATTTCGCGATCTCATCAACGCTATGCCAAGGTTCTGCCTTCCACAACGGCGCGTACTGCTCCTTAAACCAGTCGTTTGGGTCAGGACCGATCTGCTCTGCCAGTACAGAAATAGAGGCGAGTCCAATTAGAGCTAAGCAAAAATACAACAATCTCATGTCAATCTTGTCCAGCGTGAGTGTCTGCCTTGAGTCAGTAGCGGCCTCCTAGCAGTCTAGCAGGTGAATGGCAGCTTTTGAGCGGTAAGCTGCCTCTTGGCAGGGCCGTACGTTGTTGCTGGTAGCCTTGTCAGCGGTCACGATACTTAACAGGACTAAGGTTCGCCCCCAGGATATAGCCCGCGACGATTTCGTTCCTCCCAGGCTTCAACACATTCCGGAAGGTCATCAAACTGTCTCGGAATAAACACGCCGGTCTTCGCTCGTCCGCCGTCGCCATAATCTGCCCAATAAGCCTCACACCATGCCTGATCGCCAGTCCCCGCCTGGATGCATTTTGCGATCTCGGCTGCTTTTAGTGGCGCTATCTTTTCCTCCCTTGCGTCCTCGCAGCGACGATCCAGAGCCGCCAGGCTCATTTCCCTGATTTCTATCTCCTTGTCCGGCGGACGTGTCTGGATCTCCTGCTGCGTTGGTTGCTCTTGGACATCCGTTTCATAAGTCGAAGCTGATTTGATGGTGGTCTGAACGGGGGGCACATAAGCCGGGGCCGGGTCCGTTGTAAAAACCTCTACTTCCGCTTCAGGCGATTCGCCAGGCGGCTGCTCACCATAGTGGACGACCCCGTCTTCATCCACCCACTTATAGACTTTCTGCTGCGCGTAAACACTTCCACAGGCGAGCACCAGGATTGCGCCAAGCGCAAGAAGCGTGCTGCCGTTTTTGGCCAACATATCATTCCCTCCACTAATGGATGGAGCCCGGCTCTCTCTCTCAATAGTGCCAGTGATATTTTCTGAACGGTTAGCCACTTGGAGTCAATTCTGGGATGTACCTAGCTGTCCGGGCATGGTCTAGCGTCGCTGCTCCAGTGTAGACTAATTGCGTGGGCGATTAGCTCAGTTGGGAGAGCGCTGCATTCACATTGCAGAGGTCACTGGTTCGAGACCGGTATCGCCCACCAATTCTCCGATCAACGTCCGCTCTCACCTGGACCGGTCATTCACACCAAGCAGAAATCGACAAAACGAAGGGCCGGAAACGGCCACTGGCGGCCGGTAAATCAACTCCCCAAATTCGTAAAGATGCCGATGGCAAGTTCCGCCCATATATAGAGGAACGCTGCCACAAACGTTATGCCCATAACAACGCGTCGTCTGCGCGGTGACCTCCTCGAGGCCAGCACGAACAGGCTGCCGGTGCCTAGCAGAAGAAAACCCATGACCATAAAATCTGTCGCGTCCCAGTTCACTTCATTCGTGAACTGCATCGCAATCAAAGGGATCAGCAATATCAGACCGGTCGCAATTGCAATCCACAAGAAAACACTGTTTCGCATTAACACGTCATTGGTTCTGGGATTCATTGGCATTCCCTCTTGCCGCCTAACTACAAGTTACTTCGCAATGTTGCGGCAAAACATGCCTTTACCGCTTGACCCGTAACCGGCCGGAACGGGTCACTAGCGGACCTTTCCAACGATATTAGCTCAATGTCCGCTTTGAGGTGAAAAGCGGCACTTCAGGAATCAGATTTCGACGGTACGCGACCGAACGTCTGCTGTCATCGGAAGCGGTCGTTCAGATCGCTCGAAATCGGACGAATCAAAGGACGGGAAACGGCCAGAAGCAGGCGTTATGGCTTCAGCTAGAAGTTAATTCACGTGGCTTTGACGTTCTCGGCTATCTCGTTCAGATGATTGTCCCAGGTGCCACAACAGCCACCCCATATGTCCATATGTGGATATCGTCGTGCGAGATCTCCGCATAGCGTTCCGAGTTCTTCAGGATCGCCCTCTTCAAGGTGGCCAATCTTACAGAGCGCAATCTTTTCCATTTTTGAGGCGTTAGGTCTGACACCTCGGATGCGTTTAACCCAATCACCCGGTTCAATTGCAAGTTCATACTCTAACGGATGCGAGCAATTGATCAGGAAATACGCCGGCGATTGATCCGTTTCCTTATCAATTATGGTAATTGCCTCGGCCAAACTTGGTCCAGAGCGGAGCTTTGAATTGCTATCTAGTGTCAGGGATATTCCTAACGGGACGCCAATTTCGGCCGCTGCTCGAGCAACACCTACCGATTCCGGTATGTTGTTAAAGGTTATGGCGAGTGCCGAATCTACATCCGCTTTTTTCAATGTTTCGAGCTGAACGGCATGGTAGTCCTCCGCCTCATTCTCTGTGATAGTTTCGTTTCTCTCATAAGCGTCGCCCCGGGGACCAATTAATCCCTGAATTAGAATCTCCGGAATCTGTGACGAATAGTCCATTGCGACTTCTCTCAGAAATTCGATCGACTGCAGATTTGCATCCGACAAACTTGCCGGAGAGTAACCAAGCAACTCACCCCAGTCCGGGCTTGCTCGATAATCAAGACCGCCCATGAGCGCGCTAAATTCGTGTTTAGCAGCGACGTCCAGGTAACTCCTAAACATCTCACGCATCTTCGATACGGCTTTTGGATTATCCAGCAACGGAAACATTGCAAAATGAGGAAGCTCGAAACCGTGTTTGTACATCAATTCGGTTTCTGTACCTCCTTCAGTGAGATAAAGGCATCCTTCTTTTTGCGGCGGGAAAGTTGTGTGCTTGACCATTGTCGCAACTCCTTCTGCTAATCATCAGGTTCCCAGAGGTTTATTGCCTGATGGGCCGCTTTGGGTCATTAGCCGACATTCTACCCCATTGCTGTCGAGCGGCAGCTTCGGGGCGTAAAGCAGACATTCAGATGCCGGATTTCAAGGGGAGAAATTCGAATTCCTGGATCGCGATTTCGACTGACTGCTTTCACCGATAGCGGTCATTCGATCAGTCGCAAAGCAGCGATTCTGACCG
>Ga0316191_10001034_pt1 | contig 19128 bp, 21 predicted proteins | sample Eddworburr2cm_MG_FD_204928 | JGI IMG/M metagenome (GOLD analysis project Ga0316191, IMG submission 204928) | Coastal sediment microbial communities from Maine, United States - Eddy worm burrow 2 cm | ecosystem: Environmental > Aquatic > Marine > Coastal > Sediment | place: USA: Maine... | reverse complement strand
GGGCGCCTGTGCGTAGGCACGACGTCCCGGGCGGGACTGCTCGAAAATTACCGGCTCGGTCATGTCCTGTCAGTCTCCGTCTTCAGCCGAGGGCCTTGAGCGCCGCGTCATAGTCCGGCTCCTGCCCGATCTCGGGCACCAGCTCCGAATGGACGACCGTGTCGTTCTCATCAACCACGACGACTGCTCTTGCACAGAGTCCGGCAAGCGGTCCGTCCTCGATCAGGACGCCGTAATTGCGGGCGAACTCGGGCGCCCGCATCGTCGAGAGCGCGCTGATCCGATCGAGCTCATCCGCTCCACAGAAGCGTTTCTGTGCGAACGGCAGATCGGCTGAGATCATCAGCATGACAGTGTCATCGTGTTCACGGGCGAATTCGTTGAACTTGCGCGTCGAGACAGCGCACACCGGGGTATCGACGCTGGGGAAAATCGACAGGAGCTTCTTCTTGCCCACCCATTGCCCCAGGGACACATCATTGAGATCCCCGTCCGTCAGCGTGAAGTCGGGGGCCTTGGACCCGACCTTCGGCAGATCCCCGCTGGTGTGGATTTCATTGTCGTGCAGTGTGATCGTGGCCATGTCGTGTCTCCTGAAAAAATCTTTCCTTGGAAGGGCTTCAGGCGACTCTGGCCTGATGCATGATCTCGGCGAGGGCTGTGGCGAAGCATTCGATGTCCTCGGCAGTCTTTGTCTCGGTCGCGCACACGAGGAAGGCATTGCCGAGCTGCGGATAGTCGATGCTGAGATCGAGACCACCGAGCACGTTTCGCTTGGCCAGCGCCTCCAGAACCGGTGCTACGGGTCGATCCAGACGCAGCACCGCCTCGTGGAAACGAGGCCCGTCGAATACCACCGAAACCCCGTCCACGCTATCCAGTCGCTCGACCAGCCGAGATGTGTTCGCCAGACAGGCACTCGCAACCTGCTCGAGGCCGTCGGCGCCCATGAGGCTCATATAGATCGTCGCCGCGGTGACCATCAAGCCCTGATTGGTACAGATATTCGAGGTCGCCTTCGAGCGGCGGATGTGCTGTTCCCTGGCCTGCAGTGTCAACGTGAAACCATCGCGCCCTTCCAGATCCAGCGTGCGCCCGACAATGCGTCCAGGCATCTGTCTCACGAACGCCTTTTTCGCCGTCAACAAACCAAAAAAGGGACCACCCGAAGACAGGGGCACGCCCAGCGGCTGCCCTTCTCCGCAGGCGATGTCCGCACCCTGCTCGCCCCACTCTCCCGGCGGCTTCAGAACAGCCAGGGAGATCGGATTGACGACCGCGATGACCATGGCGCCAAGGGAATGCGCCCAGTCGGTCAGCCGATCGACATCCTCGAGATTGCCGAGGAAATTCGGCTGCTGAATCACCAGTGCGGTGATGTCCTCGCCCGCGTAAGCGTCGGTTCCCGCCAGGTCAGTGAGGCCCGTCTCGATGTCCAGCCCCAGGGGCTCGAACAGCAGGCCCTGATTACCGGCGATCGCCTGGCATACCTTCAGATAGACGGGATTGACGGCGCCCGCGACCAGGATACGAGCGCTCTTCGACTTGCGATTGGCGCGCACCGTCATCAGGGCAGCCTCGGCCAGTGCGGTAGCACCGTCATAGAGTGATGCATTCGACACGTCCAGGCCGGTCAGGCTGGACATCATTGTCTGATACTCATAGATCAGCTGAAGCGTGCCCTGGCTGGCCTCAGCCTGGTAGGGAGTGTAGGCGCTGTAGAACTCTCCCCGGGTCGCAATCTCCCAAATCGCGGCCGGTATGTGGTGCTCGTAGGCACCTGCCCCGATAAAGCACAACGGAGATCCATCACGCGCCGCCCGGCTCCGCATCAGGCGCTGGATATCCATCTCGCGCATCGCCTCGGGTACGCCATCCAGATCCTCGAGCCGGAGTGCATCGGGGATCTCGTCGAACAACTGCTCGATCTCGGACACGCCGATCGAATCGAGCATATCGCGAATGTCTTTTTCGTTGTGGGGGATGAATGGCATATCGATGCGCTCCCGATACCTGACGGCGCGGCCCGGCCGCTTCAGTCTTCCAGCGTAGCCTCGTAGGCGGCGGCATCCATTAACGATTCGAGTTCGGCCGGGTCATTGGCTTGCACCCGCATGATCCAGCCGTCGCCGTAAGGATCCTGGTTGACAAGCTCCGGACTGTCCGCCAGCGCATCGTTACTGGCCGCAACCTTCCCGGACACGGGACTGTATACGTCAGATGCAGCCTTAACGGATTCGACGACGGCACAGGCATCTCCCGAAGAGACTTCCGAGCCGGCCTCCGGCGGCTCCACGAAGACCAGGTCTCCCAGCGCCGATTGGGCATGATCGGTGATGCCCACGGTGATGCTGCCATCATCCTCGCTGCGCACCCACTCGTGGGACTTGGTGTACTTGAGATCGCCAGGTACGTTACTCATTTCTTGACCCCCCAGATACGGCCGGACCAGCGTCCGACGCAGATTCTATCTAAACCCTCGCCTTGCCGTGGCGCACGAATGGCGGGCGCACGACGCGTGCCATCAAGCTCCGCCCACGAACATCCACGGTCACCTCATCGCCGACACCGGCCGGCACCCTCGCCAGGCCGATCGACCGTCCCAGCGTAGGAGAAAACGTCCCGCTCGTGACTTCTCCCGCGCCGATCCCGTCGACAAAAACCTTCTGATGGGACCGCAGCACGCCTCGGTCTTCGAGCAACAACCCCACCAGCCGCCGGGGGACGCCTTCCTTGCGCTGTGCCTCAAGCCTGTCTCGCCCGGTAAAGCGCCGGTCCTCCGGCTCCCAGGCAACAGTCCACCCGAGACCTGACTCGAGCGGCGTTGTGCTCTCGTCCATGTCGCTACCATAGAGATTCATCCCGGCCTCCAGGCGCAGAGTGTCGCGAGCACCCAGTCCGCAAGGCCGGATTCCTGCGTCCGCGAACGCGCGCCAGAGGTCTTCCGCCTGTGATTCAGGGACGATGATCTCCCAGCCGTCCTCTCCGGTATAGCCGGTCCGGGCGACGAACAGGTCCTTGATCGGCGCCGCGACGAAGGGCTCGAGAGACAGAGCGGTTTCACGGTCTTCCTCGGCGAGACAGGCCGCTGCCTTGTCGCGCGCGTTGGGGCCCTGCACGGCGATCATCGAGAGATCCGGCCGCTCACTGACCTGCAGGTCGAATCCTGCGGCCTGTGCTTCCAGCCACGCGAGATCCTTTTCCCTGGTCGCCGCGTTGACCACCATCCGGTACTCGGTCTTGCTCAGGAAATAGACGATCAGGTCGTCGATGACGCCGCCGTCTTCATTGAGCATACAGGTATACAGAGCCTTGCCGGGAGTCTTCAGTTTGTCGACGTTGTTGGCTATGAGGCGGTGCAGGAATGCCGTTGCATCAGCGCCCTGGACATCGACAACCGTCATGTGGGAGACATCGAACATGCCCGCGTCAGTGCGGACGGCATGATGTTCCTCGATCTGGGAGCCGTAGTGCAGCGGCATATCCCAGCCGCCGAAATCGACGATTCGGGCGCCCTGCTCTGCGTGGGCGTCGTATATGGCGGTTCTATTACCCATGGTCGTTGTACTCGCTCTCCGGGCCGCCTGCGCAGCTGAAACAAAACAAGGCGGCAGGCGAAGTCCACCTGCCGCCCCTCTGTCCGGTTACCTGAGAGATTTGGGTACAGCGCAAGCAATACGCCGTAGCCGCTCACCTTCGGTGGGCCGCCTTCGCGACCGCTCTCCAGAGCCAACTTGTCTCCCGCCGTCCTTTTGCCTGAGCGTTTACGGGCGAGTTGCGCCTTCGGCGTCCCGATCTTGTGTCGGAATCTCTCCGGGGGGATCTTAGTGTTGGAATCGGAATAATAGCCGAAGCACCCTGGAGCAGCCAGCTACGGCCGGGCCTGTCCCGACAGCCGCTCCGCGGGGGCGAGCCGCGCCCCGCGAGCCGCACCCGGCAGCCCGACTCCCCGATGGGATAGAATTCCTGCTTTCCAATCGTCGAGGCGAGTTGCGCCGGAATGATGTCCCAGCCCCACACAGATCTCACCTGCCGGACCTCAATCGCCGTCCCGATCGATCACGTAGTAATCGGCGGCGGCGCCCCCGTTGTCGTCCAGTCGATGACCAATACGGACACCGCGGATATAGACGCCACGTTCGCACAGACCAGATCGCTCGCCCTGGCTGGATCGGAACTGGTGCGGATCACTGTCAATAGTGAAGCTGCCGCGAAAGCTGTCCCGGAGATCCGCGACCGACTGCATGGTGCCGGGATCAACGTTCCGCTGGTCGGCGACTTCCACTTCAACGGACACAAGTTGCTGTCCCGATATCCCGATTGCGCAGAAGCCCTGTCAAAATATCGGATCAATCCCGGCAACGTGGGCCGGGGCAGTAAACGCGACCCGCAGTTCGCGGCCATGATCGAGGTCGCCTGCCGCCACGACCGGCCGGTCCGGATCGGCGTCAACTGGGGCAGCCTGGACCAAGAGTTGCTGACCCGCCTGATGGACGAAAACTCCAACAGCGAAGCGCCCGTGGATGCCGCCGAGGTGGTGCATCGGGCGATGATCGCATCGGCCCTGGAAAGCGCGCGGCGCGCCGAGGAGCTGGGGCTGGGACGAAACAGAATCGTCCTGTCGTGCAAGATGAGCGGGGTACAGGATCTGATTGCCGTCTATCGGTCTCTGGCCGCGCGGTGCGAATATCCTCTGCATCTTGGCCTGACTGAGGCCGGTATGGGATCGAAAGGCATCGTCGCCTCCACCGCCGCGCTCTCCATCCTGTTGCAGGAAGGCATAGGTGACACGATCCGCATCTCCCTGACTCCGGAACCCGGCGGAGACCGGGCGCGGGAGGTGATCGTGGCACAAGAGATTCTTCAGACGATGGGCCTGCGCGCATTCACACCCATGGTTATCGCCTGCCCGGGCTGCGGACGCACCACCAGCACCGTCTTCCAGGAACTCGCCCAGCAGATCCAGGATCACATCCGCCACCGCATGCCCGAGTGGCGGAAGACCTACAGTGGTGTCGAGGAGATGACCGTCGCCGTCATGGGCTGTGTCGTCAATGGTCCGGGGGAAAGCAAGCATGCCAATATCGGTATCAGTCTGCCCGGTACGGGTGAGCGCCCGGTGGCTCCGGTCTACGAGGACGGCGCAAAAACGGTGACGCTCAAGGGCGATGGCATCGCACAGGAGTTCCAGTCAATGGTCGAGGCTTACATCGAACGCTCGTATCGTCGCCGCAGCGATTGAACGCCAGCTCTGGCGTGACGGCAGGCGTGCCCCGCATGCGGCGGTGCGGCATGCCGTGAAAAACCCGAATGCTAGACTATGCGCATTGAATTCAGGCGGGAGCCGTTGATGGGAAAAAGCACGAGATACGCCTCAAAGGTCCCGGACACTAATGGCCAGATTGATTACACGGATGGTGAGAACCAGATCTGGTCCGAGCTTTACCAGCGCCAGATGAGCATCCTGCCGGGCCGCGCCTGCACTGCCTATCTGGACAATCTGGAAAAACTCGACCTGCCCCGCGATCGGGTGCCGCAACTGGGCGCGGTCTCGGAAGTGCTCAAGGACGCCACCGGCTGGGAGGTGGCCCCGGTCCCGGCGCTGATACCGTTTACAGAGTTTTTCGATCTCTTGTCGACCAAGCGCTTCCCTGCGGCGACGTTTATCCGCTCGCGCGACGAGATGGAATATCTGCAGGAACCAGACGTATTCCACGAAGTTTTCGGCCACTGCCCGTTGCTTCTCGATAGAGGGTTCGCAGCTTTCAGTCACGCCTATGGCAGAGCCGGGGCCGCTGCCCGCAAGGAAGATCACGCGATGCTCGCGCGGCTCTACTGGTTCACGGTCGAGTTCGGCTTGATCCAGCGGCCAGGCAAGGAGTTGCGGGCCTATGGGGCGGGGCTGTGCTCGTCGATCGGCGAAGTCCAGTATGCGCTGGACAGCGATGTGCCCATCCGAAAACCGTTCGATCCGCTGGAAGCCTTGCGGACACCCTACAGAATAGACATCTACCAGACGGTGTATTACCAGATTCAGAGCTCTGACGAGCTCTACCAGCTGGCGCAGATGGATCTTCTCGGGCTCATCGCCGAAGCCAGGCAGATGGGCATGCATCCACCAACGTTCCCACCCAAAGAGAAGGCTGCGAGCTGAGCGCAAGCGGCGTTAGCAGATACAGAAGGATTGTGATGAACGAATTGACTGCACAGCGTTGTGAACCCTGCGAGGGCGGCGTCAAACCAATGAGCCGGGAGGAAGCTGACCGGATAATGGGTCAGCTGCACGAAGACTGGAGCCTCACCGAAGACGGCCTCGAGATCCACCGGGACTTCTTCTTCAAGGGTTTCAACAAAACTATGGGGTTCGTAAATGCCGTTGCGTGGATTGCCAACGCGGAGGGGCATCACCCGGACCTGGAAGTCGGCTGGGGCCATTGCCTGGTCCGCTACACGACCCACGCGATCGGCGGCCTCTCGCAGAACGACTTCATCTGCGCCGCCAAGATCGACGCACTGCTTCCCGGCAACTGACAGCTTACCAGCGAATCTGCCAGCTTAGCCCCAGCATGTCGCTGGAGGCCACCGGTGTCACCGCAGCCTGATCGGCGGGTTTGACCAGCCACCAGTTCCAGGCCAGCGCAACTGCGGCACCGGCCACGACATCCTCGGTGTCGTGCTCATCCGCATCCACCCGCGTCCAGCCGACATAGGCGGATAGCAGATAGGCGGGCCAGGCCTCCCGCCAGCCATAGCGCTTGTGAAGGAACGCAGCGCCCGCAAACGACGTCGCCGCATGCCCCGACGGGAACGCCTCATCATCACCATTGGGTCGTTCCTTGTCGACGATGTTCTTCAGTACATAGGTCGTCACCACGGTGCCGGCAAACGCCTTGATGAATTGCCTCTTGCCAACATCGTCCCCGCGATGCCATGCCACACCGTAGGCGGCGGCAGGAATGACGACGCGCAGAATGTCGCCGCTGGTCTCGGTTTTCCCGGCAATAGCATCGGTCGCCATCAAGCATGCCACTGCCGTCATCACCACCCGCCACGCTCCCCTGCTGACTGTCATCCGTCGAGAGCCAGGCTCATGGTGGCGTCGGCCGGGGGATCGATCAGTCGCCCGCAACCCTCGGCGGCAAGGCGGGCAGCCGCCAGCGCGGATCGTTCATCCCCCTGACTGGTCAAAGCCCACTGAGCATGGTCGCTCAACAGGGCCAGCCCCACCGATTGACCGAGGATCAACGCCATCCGGCGAGCCCCGGCCTCTAGGCTCCTGTAGTCCTCTTCGCGAGTTCTTTGCCCGAACCACTCAAGTGCGCGACCGACCGATACTTCGGCCAGCGCCGTCGCTTCCCGCAGACGCGCATCGCTGCAACCCGCCCGGCAACGCTGGGTCAAGGCCAGCAGTGAGTCAAAACCGCCGGTCTCCGCTGACGCTCTCAGTAAGTCCAGGGACAGCACGTTCGTGGTCCCCTCCCATATTGGCAGGACCTGGGCGTCACGGAGCAGCAACGGCAAGCCGGTGTCCTCTACATAGCCGGCGCCGCCGAATGTCTCGAGCGTCTCACTCATGACGGATACCGCCGCCCGGCCGGTGGTCAGCTTGGTCAGTGAAGTCAGTAATCGCAACTCCTTCATGCCGAGCTCGCTGAGTCCCTCAGCCTCCCGCCTGCCGATCAGGTCGACCAGGTAGAAACAAAGATGCAGGCATGACTCGGTCTGTGCCTGCGCCAGCGCCAGCGTGTCGAGATGCAGGGGCTGCTCCGCCAGTAGCTTGCCGAAGGCGACGCGACGGCGCGCATAGTCCCGGGCGAGCGCGAGGCCCCGCCGCATCGTCGCAACCGCACACACGCTGTTCCAGGTGCGCGTCATCTCCAACATCGGAACGATATCGCGAACGCCTCCATGCGGCCGTTTGAGCAGATGTGCCTCGGTTCCCTCCAGGATCAACTCCGCCGTCGGGACCTTGCGGGTACCCAGCTTGTCCTTTAGCCGGCAGACGCGGATCCCGTTCAGTTTTCCCGCACTGTCCCGGGGCTCCAGGTAGAAAAGGGCCAGGCCCTTGCCGCCTTCGGGATTGCCTTCCGGCCGTGCCAGTGTCAACGCGATCTCGGATGTGGCGGCGGACGTAAACCACTTCCGTCCCGAGAGCTTCCAGAGCCCCCCTTCCTGCTTGGTAGCGACGGTCCGCGACTGACCGACGTCGGAGCCGCCCGTCGCCTCGGTCATCCACTGGCCACTGGTCCAGGCCTGTTCGGGATCGCGGCTGATCAGATGGCCCACCGCGCGATCGATGAGGGGGCGATTGCCCGAGTCCAGTAACGTCCGTGCCGCGCCGTCCGTCATCGCCAGTGGGCAGGTATAGACGTCCGAGGACGGATGGAACAGGTAAACCAGGCCAAACTGCAGGCTTCGCGACAGTGCGCCCCGGCGTCCCTCATAGGCCTCGCCGACGAGACCGAACTCGGCAGACAACCGGGCCGCCTTCCGCCACAGCGGGGTGAGGTCTATCTTGTCTATCCGCTGACCCCACGGGTCCCAACGGGTCAGGACCGGCTCATTCAAGCGATCGTCAAGCTGAGCCCGGTAGAGTTCGCCACCGGCGATCGCGCCCATCTCGCGAAGTCTTGGCGCCACTTCGGCCAAGGTGTCCCCGAATCTCCGGGTCATCAGCGACCGGAACATGCGGTCGTCGTCGAACTGGTTTCCCAGCGACGGCGGATCCTGGCAGAACAATCCGCTGTCGACCGACATCAGATGCCCATCTTGTTCAAGGCGTCAGCGATCCTCCCGAGAATCATGGTCGTCGTGGGATGCGCGCTCTCCAGGCGGTCGACATACTCGGTGATCGGGCTGAGGAACTCCTCCTCGCCGGATGGCTGCAGCGGGCGCTCCTCCTGCAGCAGGCTTTCTATCCTGCCCTGCATCTCAGACAGCGCTCGCCGATCCTCTGCGCTCAGATCGGGGTCCTGCCGTAATTCGGATTCCAGTTCCGCAAGCAACTTTAGAAGTTCGGTCTTGGGCATGGGCGGCTCTCCTGTCAGCTTTCCGACGGGGCACTATTCTCAAGCGGCGGGCGGGCAAACCGCGGCAGGTTTCCGGTAATGCCCATCGCGCGTCTCACAATCTCATTCTTCACCAATGGCGCCCGGTTTACGAGCGCCATACCGGCGCGGCGCACCGCCCGGGCCGCGGGCTCCTGGCGCAAGAACAGTTGTCCGATCGCATCGATGCTGCTCGCGGCCAGCAGATTCTCCCCCTTCCTCCACCTTTCGTATCGCCTCAGCACGCGACGCTCACCGGGATCCCGATCATCGGCGAGCGCGTCGAGGATGACCTCAGCCAGGGCAGCGGCATCGAGGAAACCGAGATTGACCCCCTGCCCGGCGAGTGGATGGACCGTATGCGCGGCGTCACCAACCAATGCATAGCGCTCCCTGACGTAGTGGCTCGCATTCTGGATCCTCAAAGGAAACGCGAAACGCCGGCTGGTCTCCGTCACTTCTCCCAGGACCTTGTCGGCCGCCCGGCTCAGCTGTGCCAGGAACGCGGCGTCGTCCATGGCGATCAGCTCGGCCGCCTGCTCCGGTGTAGTTGACCAGACGATGGAACTGCGGCCGTCCGCCAGGGGCAGCAAAGCCAAAGGCCCGTCGGGCAGGAATCGTTGCCTGGCGGTTTCTCCATGGGGCTTCTCGGTCCGGACATGACACACCACCGCCGACTGGCCGTATTCGTGCCCGGTGGCCTCGATGCCGGCCATCGTCCTGCTCGGCGATGCCGAGCCGTCGGCGCCCACCACCAGTCGCGCCCGCAGTGTGGCACCGCCGGTCAGATCGACCAGGGCGCCGCGCTCCGAAAATACCAGTCCAGACGCCTCGCCAGGGCAGAACACCTGTACTCCCGGCGTGACTTGTAGCCGCTCTCTGAGACAGTGTTCTATCAATTCATTTTCGACGATGTGCCCAAGTTCCGGCTCACCGATCTCGGCACTCTCGAAGCAAATCGCCCCGGCCTGATCGGCCGAGTAGGCGCCATCCCAGACGTACATGCTGCGGTACGGGCTCGTGCGGCTGGCCGCGATCCGTGGCCAGACGCCGCACGCCTCCAGGACCCGGGTCGAGGCCCGCGAGATCGCCGATACACGCGGACGATAGTCCGTGCCCTCATCAAATGGCGTCGACTCCCGTGCGTCTATGACGGCCAGAGAGAGCTCCCCGGGCTGCTGCGCCAACAGGCAGGCCAGCGCGGAACCGACCATGCCGGCACCGATAACGATAACGTCGAAATCCTTGCTCACGACAGCGGCAATCCCCTGGCGAGTCGAGGCAGACGGCCGCGCAGACCCATCGCCTGATGCGCCAATACAGACTTCGGGCCCGGCGCGATGTCCAGACCCATCAGCCCCAGACCACGGATAGCCTTGACCGGCGACAGCGGGTTTGTGAACAGCCTGACCAGCGAGTCGGTGATCCGCGCCACTCTCTGCTGATCGTCCCTGCGCCAATCGCTGTAGGACTCCAGAACACTGACAACGCCCGGGTCAGTGCCGCTGGCGACAGCATCCGCGACGACGTCGGCAAGTGCCGCCACGTCTCGCAGACCCAGATTGAAGCCCTGACCGGCCACCGGGTGGATAGAGTGGGCCGCGTTCCCGATCAGCAATACGCGTGGGGCGCTCTGTCTTTGAGCTCGTATCAGCTTCAGAGGGTAGCTGGCCCGGTCGCCTACCCGGGTGAAGCGCCCGATGCGAAACCCGAACGCATCCTGCAACCGGTCAAGAAAGTCTGCTTGATTCGCCTGAGCCAGCTCCGCGGCTAAGTCAGGAGGCAACGTCCAGACCAAAGAGCAGCGGTTTCGCGACATGGGCAAAAGGGCAAGCGGTCCCGTCTGGGTGAAGCGTTCGTAGGCTTCGTTACGATGCGGCTCTGATGGCGAAACGTTCGCAATCAGTGCCGCCTGCCCATATTCCCAGGTGCTCTCGCCGAGTCTGAGCATCTCCCGTACCGTCGACCTGGCGCCATCGGCGGCAACAAGCAGCGATGCTTCGAGGCTTGTGGCTTCCTTGCCATCCGCATCGATGGTGAGCTTGACGCTGCCGGGCTCCAGTTGCACCGCGTCGACCCGTGCCGGCGACATCAGGACGACATTGTCGCGCTCGGACAGCGTCTGCCATAAAACCCGGCCCAATTGCCGATTCTCGACCACGTACCCCAGCGCGGGCACCCCGTAGTCCCGATGATCGAGTCTGGCGAAACCGAATCTGCCGCGATCGGACACGTGTATCCGGCTGATCGGCGTGGCCGACACCTCTATTTCCGGCCAACAGCCGATGCCCTCGAATATCCGGCGACTGCCTTCCGCGACGGCAGTCGACCTGTCGTCGTAGCTCGGTTGTGTTTCCCCGGACGGCGGCCATGCCTCTATGACCGCGATCGAGATCGGCAATGGCGCCAGCGCCGCGGCCAGTGAGGCTCCCACCATGCCGCCGCCAACAATCACGATGTCGAACGGACGACTCACATCGATACTCTCAGGCTGCTTCCATGAGCTGCTCGATCTCTCCCGGCTCCTTCGGGACGTGCCGAGTGAGAACCTCGTTACCCTGCTTCGTGACCAGCACATCATCCTCGATGCGTACGCCGATACCCCACCACTTCTTGGCGACGCCCTTGCTTCCCGACGGGATATACAGCCCAGGCTCGACTGTCATCACCATCCCGGGCTCGAGCAGCCGCCACTCGTCGCCCACCTTGTAGTCTCCGACATCGTGGACGTCGAGGCCGAGCCAGTGGCCCGTGCCGTGCATGAAGAATCGCTTGTAAGCCTCTGATTTGATCAATGCGGGTACCTTGCCCCTGAGGATCCCGAGCTTCACCAGGCCCCGCGTGATGACGCGAACGGCCGCCTCGTGTGATTCCTTGCAGTGCTTGCCCGGCGCAATCTGGTCGATGGCCGCTTCCTGAGCCGCCAGCACGAGCTCATAGATCGCGCGTTGCGGGGCGGTGAAGCATCCATTGACGGGGAACGTCCGCGTGATATCGGACGCATAGCCTTCATACTCACAGCCCGCGTCTATCAGCAACAGGTCACCGTCGTTGATGATCTTGTCATTCTCTGTGTAGTGAAGGATGCAGCTGTTCTCGCCGGCTCCAACGATCGGGTGGTAGGAAGGCTCTGTGCCCCGGCGCCGGAATTCGTGCAGAAACTCGGCCTCGATCTCGTACTCTCGCATCCCGGGCCTGCAGACTTTCATAGCCCTCACGTGAGCATCGGCGGCGATCCGTGCCGACCGCTTCATGGCTGTCACCTCCGCGCGGCTCTTGTACAGGCGCATATCGTGTAGCACATGATCCAGCACGACGAACTCATGCGGCGTGTGCTTGCCTTTTCCAACCTGCGCCCGGAGCGCGTTGACCCAACCCATCAATCGACTGTCGAACTCCGGGTGCACACCCATCGTGTAGTACACGCGCTCGCACTGCTCGAGCATGCCGGGCAGGATGTCATCGATGTCCCCGACCGGGAACGCGTCGTCTGCACCATGGTCACTGACAGCACCGTCGGGGCCGGCACGACGCCCGTCCCAGGTCTCGCGAATCGGGTCCTTGTCGCGGCAGAACAGGATGTATTCGCCATGGGCGCGCCCCGGGATCAGGGCGGCCACAGACTCCGGCTCCTCAAAGCCGGTGACGTAGAGGAAGTCGCTATCCTGTCGATAGGCATAATCGACATCGCGATTGCGGATCCGGACCGGCGCAGACGGCAGGATGGCGATGGCACCCTCCCCCATCATCTTCATCAACTGCTTGCGTCTTTTGGCGAATTCTCTAGGACTCATGATTTTTTAGACTCGTCTGATAGTTAACAGGATCCCGATCAGGATCAGGATGACCCCCACGAGGTATCTCCCGTCGAGGGGTTCCCCGAAGAATTGTCGGCCCGCGAGCGGCACGAGCACGAAACCTAACGCGATAAAAGGATAGGCCCTGGACAAGGGTACCTCGCGCAGTACCCCGATCCAGATCACGGTTGCGACGATATAGAGCGTGATGGCGGCTATGAACCATGCGTTCGTCCCGAGCGCGACGATCGTCCGCCAGTCCGTGAGCGGGGGCGTGTCGAGGCTGACCCGTTTGAAAAGCACCTGGCCAGCCGCCATCAGTAGCGAAAACGCCAGCAGCCTCAGGAATTGAGCGGGCGCGATATCAAGCATGCAGGACTCCCGGGTATCCGGCTTCGGGCCGAAACCGTTCAGTGTGTCGCTTGCCAGCGCCGGCGCGGACTGTGTCAGTGACGAATGCCGATTCGAAAACGGGTCTACAGTGCCAGGGTCGCAACTGAATCATCCGCCGGTGGCCCCAGGTGTGTCGACTCCCGAGTTGCCTTGTTCGTAGACAAGCTGCACACCGACCCTGAGGTACTCAACGACTTCCGCGTACGCCACCTCGTTCGTCTCCGCGTCGGAGTTGTCGTCGATTTCCGCACGGCTTATCTGCACCAGGTCCTCGAGGAATTCGCGCACCTCACCGTCCAGATGGCCAAAGTCTTGCAGACCTCGAACCGCCAGACCATACAGGAACCCCTGGCTCCAGGATGCCAGCGCATCAATTTGCGCCGCCAGGTCCTCACTGTCATCGGGCAGTAGCGGACGAAAATTCATCTGTGTGCCCTGCAGGGCCGCAAGGGTCGACTTGTAGAGATCGCCCAGCAGATGATGATCCGCCACGGACGGCGTGGTGGAACTCTCGTGGGCATCGGCCAGCGTATTCTCGATCCATGCTTCCGGAAGATCTCCGGCAGCCGCGCACAACAGACCACACAGCGTGCCGTGCGACTCGGCGGCTGTGGCGCCGCCCGCTGCGTCCCTAAGACAGTCAGCGATATCTTGATAGTCTGGCAGTTGCGTCATACACAGCGCCCGCGGCGCACCCCTTGCCCTACGTTTAAAGGCCAGATGCTAACACCGGGCAAGGCCCCAGCACACCGGCCTGACGGCTTCGATTGACCGCCCTCGCAAGCACCGCTTACCATTCAGGCTATGAGTGACAACCCAATGCAGGCTTTTGAGCTGGAACTGAAGCGACTCGAATCGAGACTCGACGAGTTGGTCGGTGTGTGCCAGCAACTGAAGGAAGAGAATCGGTCGCTTAAGCAGCGACAGGACTCCTTGATGGCCGACCGAGCTAACTTGCTGCAGAAGAACGAGCAAGTCAGGGCTCGTGTCGAAGCGATGATCGGACGCCTCAAGGCGATGGAAACAGGTGGCTGAAATGGATATGGCCCAGGTAAGCGTGCGGATCCTCGAGAAGGAGTACCAATTTGCCTGTCCTGCAAGCGAACGCAATGAGCTGTTGAATGCCGCGGAATTCCTCAATGCGAAGATGCGGCAGATTCGGGACACCGGCAAAGTCGTCGGTCTGGACAGGATTGCTGTGATGACTGCACTCAACCTGGCCAACGAACTCCTGGGCGCGCGTAGCCAGGATGAATTGATGGATGAAGGTCTAGGTATACGCATCAAGTCGATGCGCGAGCGGGTTGAGTCGGCCTTGGAGGCAGGCAAGCAACTCGAGCTCTGAACGCTCTCAACTTTTTTAACAGTTCGGCGTCTCCTGCGGTGTTCGACACGGGCCGGGAAACTCTCGTCCCTACTTTTTAACCTTGGGGCCATGTTCTGTCGGTAACATTGAGCATGACCGCGTCGTGCGGAAAGCCTTAAGTGCCACGGCCGGCCCCACTTTTTGCTCTGGCTCGAGAGCAATGGCCTATGACGGCACAGGCGGGAGACGTCGACCTTATTCCTCGAAGATGGAATCCAGACATGATCTTCGTAACCGGCTCAGAGCGGAGCGCCGTTCGCTGGCAGCAGGCAAGCGCCGTCGAGCGGAAGCCGCCATCGTTGCGCGGATCCGTCGCCTGTCACAATACCTTCGTGCCAGCACCGTAGCCGCTTACCTGCCGTTTGACGGAGAACCGGACCTGTCTGCGCTGTTCGACACGGATCCGGACAAGCGCTTTTTCCTTCCAGTTACCGGACGCGGGCCGGACAACAGCATGCACTTTGCAGCCTTCCGGAGTGGTGACTTGCTGCAACGAAACCGCTTCGGAATCCGTCAACCCGTGGTCGGCCCGACAACGTTCATCAACCCGAAGAACATCGATGTGGTGCTTGCGCCGTTGGTTGGATTCGACGATGCCGGCGGGCGACTCGGCATGGGCGGTGGATACTACGACCGCTGCTTTGAATTCATGCTCAACTCAACGAGCGTCCGCCCCAACCTCGTGGGCGTCGCGTTCGAGTGTCAGCGTGTGGCTGACGTCGGCACTGCCGAGTGGGACGTTCCGATGAGCGTCGTCATCACAGAGAAGAGTAGTCATCTACCATAGGCGGCTTGGTACGCAGCGCGCCCAAGACAGAGGATACCCGGCATGAATTACTGGCTGTTCAAATCCGAGCCGAACGAATTCAGTATCGAAGCGCTCGAAAAAAAGCCACGCAAGACGGAACACTGGGATGGAGTGAGAAACTATCAGGCGCGCAATTTCATGCGTGATGAAATGCGCAAAGGCGACTTGGGTTTTTTCTATCACTCAAGCTGTGCTGAACCAGGCATCGTCGGAATAGTAAAAATATCAAGGGAAGCGTATCCGGATCACACGGCGTTCGACCCGGCAGACAAGCACTTCGATCCAAAGAGCGATCCGCAAGCTCCGAGATGGTTTATGGTGAACGTGACCCTGGTCGAGAAGTTCAGCAAGCCGATTACCTTGAAGACGCTAAAGTCCTACGCAGATAGACAATTGGCGGATTTCCGCTTGTTAGCTCGTGGCAACAGACTGTCGGTAATGCCGATCGAACAGAAGCACTGGCAGTTCATCAACTCGCTCCGCTAACGAAGCTGTAGTCAGACGCAAAATCTTTAGCGGTGACTCTCCTGCCGACACGGCTTTCGCCGAACTGTCAGGCGTCAAACAAATCGCCACCTAAAACTCAGCGCAAGTGCGTGTCGCACGCGCTGCGCATTGCTGGAAATTTCAACACTGTTGTATATACTCATCCGCGAACCCCCAAACACGGAGATGATCATGGCTAAACGGACTGCGTCCAAGAAAAAAACGGCTGCCAAAAAGAAGAAGGCGCCGGTAAGACGTAAGGTTGCTGCAAAGAAACCTGCAGCGAAGAAGAAGGTTACGCGCAAGACGGCGGCGAAGAAGCGGCCGGCAACCAGGAAGAAGGCTGCAACGAAGAAACGCGTCGCGACCAAGAAGAAGACTGCGACTCGCAAGAAAGCAACCAGGAAAAAGGCTGCTAAGAAGAAGGTAGCGAAGAAGAAGACCGCTACCCGTAAGAAAGCGACCAGGAAAAAGGTTGCTAAGAAGAAAACCGCTACCCGTAAGAAAGCGACCAGGAAAAAGGTTGCTAAGAAGAAAACCGCTACCCGCAAGAAAGCAACCAGGAAAAAGGTTGCTAGGAAGAAAGTGGCCAAGAAGAAGGCCGCTGCGAAGAAGAGGCCGGCCAGGAAGAAGGCTGTCGCGAAGAAGAAGCCTGCTTCCCGGAAGAAAGCTGCGTCCCGTAAGAAGACTTCACGCAAGAGGTAGTCTGCCGGTCGCGACGACCGATAGTAGAAACGGGCCGTTCACAGAACGGCCCGTTTTTTTGTACTAGCATTGGAAATGCATGTGTCGCGGGGATCTACTTAAAATGGACCAGGCAGAGAAGAAAGCCGCGGTTGCTCAGGCCGCTCTGGAATTCGTGACCCACGGAATCGTCGGCGTCGGTACAGGTAGCACCGTCAATTGCTTTATCGACGCGCTTGCGCAGGTCAAGGATCGGGTCGAGGGGGCTGTTTCCAGTTCCGACGCCTCGAGCGAGCGCCTGAATGCCCTCGGCATCCCCTTGCTGGACCTGAATGATGCCCAACCTCTGGACGTCTACGTCGACGGCGCCGATGAGGCCAACGAACACCTTCAGCTGATCAAGGGGGGCGGCGGAGCCCTGACGCGGGAGAAGATTGTCGCCGCAGCGTCAGCAAGATTCGTCTGCATTATTGACGATAGCAAGCTCGTGGATGTCCTTGGTGAATTTCCGTTACCCGTGGAAGTGATACCGATGGCACGCGCGCTGGTCGCGAACAGACTGATCGGCATGGGTGGGCAGCCGGTCTGGCGCAAAGACTTTGTAACCGATAATGGCAACCACATCCTCGACATCCACAACCTGAGGATCGTCGACCCGCCAACGATGGAATCGCAGATCAATGACATCACCGGCGTTGTGTCCGTCGGCATATTCGCGCAGCGCCCCGCCGATGTGTTGCTGATCGCCGGTACACAGGGCGTCCAGAAGATACTGCGCTGATGGCGCAGCTGCGGGCTCTTCAGTCGGCAGCCGCCTCAAAGAAAGCCTTGAGCCGGTCGCCAAACCGGAGGTGCCGGCCGATCGCCGTTGTGTAGAGTGGCTGCCTTACCTGGTCGAAACTGGCGGTGTTGGCAAGCCTGACGTTCTCGTGAAACCGCAGGCAGTCGGGTTCCCAGCCCAGCTTCAGAAACTCGAGCAGACGCCGCACCTGGCCTTCCGGATCCTCAACCAGAGTCTCATAGCGGACATCGAGAATCGGCAGATCCAGGACGCGCCTCCAGTAACTCATCAGCTGTTCCTGAGCTTTCCACACTTCTGCGATATGCTGCAGACGAGTGGCCCACGGTACGAGAGTCCTGTTGAAGTCGTTTGCGTAGATGGACAACGCGGTGTCGCCGGGATCGCGGCGGCACCAGACCACGAATGCGTCTGGCATGAGACGGCCAACCAGGCCGACATGCATGAAATTTCCAGGGTACTTGTCCGTGAACCGCGTGACTCCCTCGCCTATCGGCCCGAAGGCTTTCATCCACTGTCGGCGCAGCCCTTGAGCCTCGGACTCACTGACAGGCTCGAGCCTCTCCTGATCTGCCCACATCTGCCGCGCGATCTCCTCCAGGTCCAGTCGCTCGCCTCCGGGCTGGACCTGCGGATGGCAGGCCAGGATCTGCTCGAGCAGCGTCGTCCCTGAGCGGGGCATGCCAACGATAAACACGGGACGCGGCCTGTCCGCACTCCCCTTGGTCACCTCCCGGGCGGCAAAAGATTTCCACGGTGCCGAAGCGATGGCCAATACCCGGCGTTGAAACTCGTCGGTATCGAAGCGGGTCGGTTTCAGGGTGTTCGCCTGCGTCCAGGCATCGAACGCCTCTCCGTGACGACCCAGCCGTTCCAGGGCGGCACCCAGCCAGTACCACGCCGTCGGATTTCGATGCCAGCGCGGGTCTTCTGCACCCGTCGCCCGTTGCAGGCATTCGAGAGCCTGCTGTTCCTTGCCCAGTCCGAGCAGAAGCCGGCCGGCAGCATAGTCCACGGCCGGTCCCCCGGTATTGGGCCTCAGCCAGCGCTCCAACAGTGCCAGAGCTTCAGATCTCTCACCGAACACGTCCAGGCAGACCGCCAGCCCGGCGGCCAACTCCGCCTGGTCCGGATCCAACTCCAGGGCGCGCCGGAAGGCCGTCGCGGCCCGTCTTGTTGCGCCTCCGGCGAACAGCATCCGCGCCAGCCCGGCATGGGCGTCGACACGATCAGGCTTGTGGCTGATGGCCTGACGGAACGCAGCCTCCGCCTGCCCGGGAAGTTCGAGGAACTGATACAGCTCGGCCAGGTTGAGCCAGTTGTCTGCATCCTCAGGTGCAGATTCGGACACTTTCTCCAGGCACGATACTGCTTCCTGCATGCGACCGGATCTCGCACATAGACCGGCGAGCCCTTTCAATGCCTGCGGCTGATCCGGTTCCAGTTGCAATGCCCGACGCCAATTGGACTCGGCGCCCGAATCATCGCCCTGGCGAGCCAGGACGTGGCCGTAGAGGGCGTGTGCATGCCCATCGGTGTGGGCGAGGCGGACAGCTTGTTCAAGGACCTCTGCGGCTTCGTCAATTCGACCCAGATTATTGAGCGCCCTGCCAGCCGCTTTGAGCGCGCCCACATCGGGGGAATCGCTGGACAACAGGCCCCTCAGTGATTCCCAGGCCTGTTCGGATCGCCCATCGATAATGAGCGTCTCGGCCCGGGCGAGAATTAATTCCGAATCGGTTTCTGAT
>Ga0316191_10001033_pt1 | contig 19137 bp, 18 predicted proteins | sample Eddworburr2cm_MG_FD_204928 | JGI IMG/M metagenome (GOLD analysis project Ga0316191, IMG submission 204928) | Coastal sediment microbial communities from Maine, United States - Eddy worm burrow 2 cm | ecosystem: Environmental > Aquatic > Marine > Coastal > Sediment | place: USA: Maine... | reverse complement strand
CTCGAGAGCAATGTGAGTGCCTTGACGGTTCCTGCCAGCATCCTTGACGCGATTCCGAGCCTCGCGGAAGACCCGAACGACTACTGGGGGACACGCAGCAGCCTCGCGTGGGGATGATGGGTTCGCATTGAGGCCTCGGATCGAAGCGCACCGAGGATCGTTTGGGGGCAACGGAATCGGGCACCGAGGCGACTGAGTCCGCTCGCGAATCGGCTGATTGGCTCCGTTCGCGGCGCTCCCTGCGAACAGCACTCCGAGCGGCGTAGAGTTGAAATCGTTCAAAGCACACGAACACCCGAGATAGGAGTCCAGTGTGGTAGATCTCTCAGCCGTCGGCCTGGCGAACGTCAGCAAGACGTATCACAACCTCTCGACGTCGGAACTCTATGAAGAGTCCATCAAGAGGAACGAGGGCCACGTCGGTCACCTCGGACCACTCGTGGTTTCCACCGGCAAGTACACCGGACGGTCCGCCAACGACAAGTTCGTCGTTGAAGAGCCCTCGAGTCAGGACAACATCTGGTGGGGCAAGATCAACAAGCCCTTCAGCACCGAGAACTTCGAGAAGGTCCTCTACGGACTCCGGTCGTACCTCCAGAACAAGGAGGTCTTCGTCCAGGACTGCTACGCCGGAGCCGACCCGGACTACCGGATCAAGGTCCGCGTCATCACCGAACATGCGTGGCACAGCCTTTTCGCTCGCACCATGTTCATCCGTGAGTTCGACCGTGAGGTCATTGAGAATTTCGAGCCGGACTGGACCGTCCTGCACTGCCCCGGCTTCGAAGCGGATCCCGAGCATGAGGGCACCCGCAGCGAGGCGTTCATTCTCCTGAACGTCGGTCGCAAGATGGTCGTCATCGGCGGCACGAGCTACGCCGGCGAGATCAAGAAGTCGATCTTCACGGTCATGAACTATCTTCTGCCGTTGCAGGGCGTGCTGAGCCTCCACTCGTCGGCCAACGTCGGCCCTGATGGTGACTCCGCCGTGTTCTTCGGACTGTCGGGCACCGGCAAGACCACGCTTTCGACCGAGAAGGATCGCGCCATGATCGGCGACGATGAACTCGGCTGGAGCGACGCGGGCATCTTCAACTTCGAAGGTGGCTGCTACGCCAAGATGATCCGCCTGTCGGACGAGGCTGAACCGGAGATCTATCAGACCACGCGTCGCTTCGGCACGATCCTGGAGAACGTCACGATCGACCCGGGCACCCGCCGCCTCGACCTCGATGAGGCCGAGACCGAGAACACCCGAGGCGCCTACCCGATCACCCACCTCGACAACATTGTCGACGGGAGCATGGCCGGCCACCCGAAAAACATCTTCATGCTGACGGCCGACGCCTTCGGCGTCCTGCCTCCCATCGTCAGACTCACCCCGGAGCAGGCGAAGTACCACTTCATCTCCGGCTACACGGCCAAGGTGGCGGGTACCGAGCGCGGGATCAAGGAGCCGGTGGCGACGTTCTCCGCGTGCTTCGGCGCACCGTTCATGCCGCTACATCCGGGTGTCTACGCCGAACTGCTCGGTGAGAAGATCGCCGAGCATGACGCGGCGGTGTGGCTCATCAACACCGGCTGGACCGGCGGCCCCTACGGAGTCGGCGAGCGGTTCAAGATCGCGTACTCCCGTGCCGTGATCAAGGCCGCGATCGACGGCGACCTCGACAACGTCGAGTACCGCATCGATCCGAACTTCGGGTTCGCCGTGCCGACCGAGTGCTCCGGCGTCCCGACCGAGATCCTCGACCCACGCTCGACGTGGTCGGATCCCGAGGCCTACGACGTCAAGGCGCAGGAACTCGCAGGGTTGTTCGTCGAGAACTTCGAAGAGTTCGCCTCAGACGTGACCGAGGAGATCGTGGCCGCAGGCCCGACTATCTCCTAGCAAGCCAAACAGAAGCAATTCGAGGAGCGGACGTCGGGGTCTCCCCGGCGTTCGCTTTGTCGTTGTGGGTCCCGACGCCTCTGCTCACCCTGGTGCTTGAGCTAGCGGGCCCCGGGAGCGTCGTACTCCGGATGCGATCCGATGAATCGCCGCAAGCCCCTGTCTGCTGTTGCTCTGACTTTGGCCTGGGTGAATCCGGTCCAACCGGTCAGGATGCCGCTTGGGCCGAGCGCCATGCGTGTCCACCGCCACAGGTCGAAGGTGTCGGCATGGTGGACGATCAAGCCATCCTCGAACTCGAACATCGCATCGACGCTGTTGTGTACCCTCCGGCCAGTCGGCGAGAACGTGTAGTCGGCGTCCCAGTGAGCGCTGCCACGGCTGTCCTCGGCAGTGACATCGGTGAGCGCGACCCGGAGGTCGGCGCCTTGCTCGCACAGCATGTGCCACATCGCCCGTACCTCGTCACCGCGCAGGTCGGGGAACACCGGGTCCGAGAAGCGGATTGACGGGTGGTAACCGGCGACCATCCGTTCATAGTCGCGGTCGGCGAATGCCCGGTAGAACGCTTCGATTGCTGCGGCGTCCGTCATGGAGCAGGATCCATATCGATCGTCATACGACGATCCTAGGGCGACCTCCGCTGAGCGACGGGGCGTCAACCACGTGCCGCGCCGTCGAGAGGCCCCCTCTGTGATCGAGCAGCCGCTCGATCGCGTCTTCCCCACCTGGCGGCGGGGGAGACGAGACGTGGTGCGTCAGGTCACCGAGCTGCGAGTTCGGGGGTAGGTCTGGGGGAGACCGGCAGCCATCAGCTCCTTGATGCGGATGATGGCCGTGTGCAGTTCGGTGTGGCTCGTGGTGAGGGGGGTGAGGCCGAAACGGAGGTTGTCGGGTTCACGGAAGTCGGGGATGACGTCGCCGTGCTCGATCATGGCCCGCACGATGCGCCAGCCGTCTTCGTGGCGGAGCGATACATGCGACCCTCGCCTCACCGAGTCGGCAGGAGATGCGAGGGTGAACCCGAGCGGCTCGAGATGCACTCGGCTCTGCTCGATGAGGAACTCGGAGAGGCCGATCGACTTCGCCCTCAGGTTGTCGATCCCTGCCTCGGTCGTGAGGGCGACCCCGGTCTCGATCGCCGAGAGCGAGAGGATCGGCATCGTGCCGGTCTGGAAGCGGCGGATCGACGATGCCGGGGTGTACTCGAGGTCGAACGCGAACGGCCGCTCGTGGCCCCACCACCCGGAGAGCGGGTTCTCAACCTCGGCATCGATACGGGAGTTCACATAGAGGAAGGCAGGTGACCCTGGCCCACCGTTCAGGTACTTGTAGGTGCAGCCGACGGCGAGGTCCGCTCCGGCGCCGCCGAGATCAACGGGCACTGCACCGACCGAGTGGCTGAGGTCCCACAGCACGAGGGCCCCTACGTCGTGGGCGGCCCGTGTGAGCCGTTCCATGTCGTACCGGTAGCCGCTCTTGAACGCGACATGCGTCAGCGTGAGTAGCGTTGTGTCGTCGTCGAGGGCGGCGACGAGCGCATCCTCCGGCCCGTTGATTCCATCGGCCGACGGCACGACCACGATCTCGCGACCCCCCGCCAGATCGGCGGCGGCAATCGTGACGTAGGCGTCGGTCGGGAAGTTCATGTCATCCGTGACAATGCGTGATCGCCCCGGGCGAGCTTGCAGCGCTGCCAGGGTGAGCTTGAAGAGAACAACGGAGGTCGAGTCGGCAACGATCACCTCGCCCGACTCTGCCCCGATCAGGGGAGCGATCTGGCTGCCGACCTCGTCGGCGAGGTCCCACCAGCGTTCGGGCCACGACCGGATCAGTTGGTCGCCCCATTCGTGGTCCACGACGTCGTGCACCCGGGCGACGCTCGCGACCGGGAGGCGCCCGAGCGAGTTGCCATCGAGGTAGATCACATCCGGTTCGGTCGGCACGAAGCGGTCGGCGAACGACCGCAATGCGTCGGCCTCGTCCAGCGCTGCTGCCTCTACGAAGCCGTCGACCGTGGGGAATGGACCGAGATCGATTGAACCCACCGGTGCACTCCTCGATGTGGCCAGGGGAGAGAGCGTACCGTCCGCCTCGCGCCCTCACGTGAGACGGACGGTAGTGCTGCCAGCGGATTCGTCTGCTGGGCTACGCGAAGTAGCGGGAGATCGCTGCGGCCTCGACCGCGATCGTGTCGGCGTCGACGAGGTCACTCGTTGACAGGACCGCCACCCAGGTGGCGAGGACCTCAGAAGCGTCGCCGCTCTCGTACAGCGCCGCATCGAGATCGGCGAGCGCCTCGTCGTAGAGCGCTGCGAATTCGGGGTTGGCCAGGAACCGATCGACGAGCACGTTCGGTTGGACCCTTCCGCCGCCCGGAACACCGGCGGCATCTTGATCTGGGGCTATACCGCCGGGTGCTGCCCGGTCGGGTGGCGCGCCACCGGGAGCCTGGCCGGGTGCCGCGCCACCGGGCGCCACACCGGCGGCATCCGCACCGGCGGGTTGCCCGACCGGACCACCGCCGGCACCGAACCCGTCGTTGTTCTGCACACCGAACGCAAGGTTGTGGTCCCAGGCGACCACGGTGAACGCCTCCGTCTCGGAGTCGTAGTAGAGATAGGAGTTGTTGCCGGGTCCGTTGATGTCGTCGAAGTTGTCGATCAGGTCCTGCATTGCGAGGTACGTCGCGAACGATTCGATGTCGAGGTGATCGGCGAGTTCTGCATTGAACGTCGCGTCGTCCGAGTTGTTGATGAAGTCCAGGAACTCGATCAGGGGCGTGAGGTCCTCGTTGTCCTTCCCCGCTTCCTGGTCGAACACTTGGTCGTACGACTCGGGATCGTCGCCCCGGTAGGTGTAGTCGCCGGTGCTCTCCGCCTTGTAGAGCGCGCCGTCGTCCTCGAAGTTGTCTTCGAGCCACACATCGTCGGGGTGCTCGATCACCAAGCAGAGCGCGGGTTCGCTCCCGTTGACGCTGAAACTGACGGCGATGGCATCTTGGGAGGCCAGGCCGGCGAGTTCGAGCAGATCGAGAGCGATCGCCTCATTGAGTGACGTCTCGGTGTTGTTCGAGCGGACGACCAGGTCGGAGAGGCCGTCGTAGTCCTGTCCGTCGACGTACTTGTCGAAGCGGATCAACCACGGCAAGCCAGCGGGGTCGTCGGCCGACACGGTCGCACCCTGGGCCCCCGAATCGGTGCCGAGTTCGCGGAGCGAGGAGTTGCCCTTCAGTCGAAGGCCGACGCGTTCCAACGTCACACCATCGATTGTTGCGGTGGCTTCGATCCACTCCTTGTCGCCCGTTGCGGAGTAGGTCTCGATCATCGCGTCATAGGCGTCTTCGTCGAACGTGACCGCGATTTCGTGCACCACAGAGGAATCCAATATGCCTCCTTCGGTCGTGCTTGCGGCCGCTGGTTCCGAGACCTCGGCGGCGGCCTCGTCAGTGGCGAAGGCGCACGATGAAGCAACGAGTCCGACGCTGATGATCATCGTGGTCGCTGCGACGAGACGTCGAAGACGGGCCGGTTTGGTACTGAGGATGGCTGACATGTGGTTCTCCTTTGAGTCGTGTCACCAGGAAACCGCGCGAAGGTTCGATCTCCCTCGGGATCCGCTGTGAGTTCCCTGTGAACCTCGGTTTGGGGATTCACAGGATGTCGGGAGCCGATTCTCAGGTTCTCCCCAGGTCGGGGGACGAACCTGTGGTCAATAGGCCAGCAACCAGGGAGCAGCCCATGTCTCAGACCATGCTTTTCGCCATCGATCTCGTCGCCATCGCAATCCTGACCTTCGTCCTGTACTTCCCGCGCCATCGCCGCAAGGCAATGGTGGTGGCCTACCTCGGCGCCAACGTGGGCGTCGTCGCCGTCGCCTACGTGCTGTCCTCCTCGTCAATCGCGGCGGGCTTGGGCCTCGGCCTGTTCGGCATCTTGTCGATCATCCGCCTGCGGTCGGACACCCTCGACCAGCAGGAGGTGGCCTACTACTTCGCAGCGCTCGCCCTCGGACTCCTCACCGGGATCGCGACCACCCCTGGTTGGACGATCCCGGCGTTGATGGGAGCGATCCTCTTGGGCCTCTACGTCGGCGATCACCCGGCGCTCTTTGCCGGGTATCGGACCGAAGTGCTCACGCTCGACGTTGCCTACACGAACGAAGCGGCGCTCACCGAGTACCTGGGGATCCTCCTCGACGCCAAGATCCACCGGGTGAATGTCCGCAAGGTCGATCTGGTCAACAACACCACATCCGTGGAGGTGCGGTTCGAACTGCCGACCACGCGCCGGGCAGTATTGGATGATCGCTCAGCGGCGGACACGATCGGGGTTGCCGGGTGAGGGTGCGTACGCGGGAGGCGGCGGGCCCGGCTCCGAGTCCACCCGGTCGATCACCCTCCAGTGTGGTGGTGCTCGTCGGCACGGCGATCGTGGCGATCGCCGGGTGCCTCCTCATCGCGATGGCCACAATCCGCCCCGGTTGGTAGCGCACGACGGGTCTAGGAGATGTCGCCCCTCCATTCGGAGTCCGCGGCATCTCTCACTGTGCTCTCAGGAAACTCCCAGGAAGGGTCGGTATCTTCACTGATGATGGATGTACGAATCGACCGGGATGCCACGATTCTCGTGGTCGACGACGAAGAAGCGCTGTCCGATCTGGTGTCGAGCGCACTGCGGTTCGCGGGCTACACCGTGCAGACCGTGGGCAACGGTTTCGACGCGCTTCGCAGTGTGAAGGCGGCGACACCCGACCTGATCGTGCTCGACGTGAACATGCCGGAGATGGACGGCTTCGAAGTGTGCCGCCGGATCCGGCGCGACGGCGTGCAGATTCCGGTCATCTTCCTCACCGCCCGCGACGACATCGACGACCTCCGCACAGGATTCCGCCAGGGCGGCGACGACTACCTGACGAAGCCGTTCAGCCTCGAAGAACTGGGGCTGCGCATCGAGGCACTCTTGCGCCGGTCCGGGGAACGATCCGAGTCCTCCCGCCTCGTCGTCGGCGACCTCGTGATCGACGAGGACGCTCACCAGGTATTTGTCGGTTCTGAGGAGATCCAGCTGTCACCGACCGAGTTCCGTTTGCTGCGGTTTCTGGCGCTCAATCGGGGCCGGGTGATGTCGAAGGGCCAGATCGTCGACTACGTGTGGGAGTACGACTTCGACGGCAACTACGGCATCGTCGAGACCTACATCTCCTATCTCCGCAAGAAACTCGGTGACACCGACGGTTCGCTCGTCCAGACGGTGCGCGGGGTCGGCTACGTCATCCGGATACCTCAGACATGAGCCTGCGCACCCGGCTCGTGATCTCGTTCACGGTGCTGCTGCTGGTGGCGATCCTCGCCGTTGGATTCGTGGCTTCTCAATCGACTCAGGACATCCTTGTCTCCCAGATCGACCGCACATTGCTCGGAATCGCCGAACGTGGGCCGGTCCCAGACCCCCGACCGGGCGAAGCCTCGCCGAGCAGCGAACCACCCCCTCAGGACGAGCAATCCGACGTCGACACCTTCCTCCGGCCAACGGCCGAGGTGGTACTGACCGAAGACGGGGTCGTGGTCATCGCCCGACCCTCCGGATTCGCCGATGATCCGGATCCCTTGCCGGATGTCGCGGGTCTCGAGGACGGCTCGGGTTTCCTGTACCTCGATGCCGTGGATGGAACGTTGCGGTATCGGGCGCTCGTCCGGGATCTGCCGGAAGGGGAACAGGTCGTGCTCGCGTGGCCGCTCAAAGAGGTCGGCGCCGCGACGTCAGAACTTATCCGCACGCTGCTGCTCGCCGGCGCCGGGGTGCTGCTGCTCGGTGCCACCGCCACGTGGTGGACGGTTCGCCAGAGCATGCGACCGGTCGACGAGATGGTCGATACCGCCGAGGCCATTGCCGGCGGGGATCTGACCCGCCGGGTTCCCGAGACGAGCCCGAACACGGAGTTGGGACGCCTTGGGTTCTCGCTGAACGAGATGCTGGCCCATTTGGAAGACGCTGTCGAGACCGAGCGCGACGCCAAGGAGCGGCTCCGCCGCTTCGTCGCCGATGCGTCTCACGAACTCCGAACACCGCTCGCGACCATCGCCGGCTACGCCGAACTACGCGGCAAGGGCGGCCTTCCGACACCGCAGGATGAGGAGAAGGCATGGTCGCGCATCGAGAGCGAGAGTGGGCGAATGGCCCTCCTCATCGAGGACCTGCTCGTCTTGGCGAGGCTTGATCAGAGCCAGGGCTTGCGAGTGGGCGCGGTTGATGCGGCCCAGATCGTCCGGGATGCCGCCGGCGACCACGCCGCGACTGATCCGCAGCGACCCATCCGCGTCGACGCTCCGGAGTCGGTGATCCTCGAAGCCGACGAAGAGCGTCTGATACAAGTGATCACGAGCCTGCTGGCGAACGTTCGGGTGCACACACCGGAAGGGACCGAGATCGATGTCATCGTGAGACCGGCGGGCGGCGTGGTGTCGATTGATGTGATCGACGATGGACCCGGGATCCCCGAGGCAGCGCTCGACCAGATCTTCGACCGGTTCTACCGGGCCGACCCGTCCCGGTCGCGATCGTCGGGTGGCGCCGGTCTCGGTTTGGCCATCGTCCGGGCGATCGTGGAGGCGCACGGCGGGACGGTCTCGGCCTCCCGCGCCGAGTCGGGCGGCACGCGGATCGCGATCGAACTGCCGGAAGCCGGGCCGCCTGCGCCGAAGGGAACCTGAACGCGGCGGACAGCGGCGAGAGGCAACGTCTCCCGGCGCTCGACAAGCAGCGTCGGTCTTGCTTCGGCAGCGATCCTCAAGTCGCGAAGCAACGGGGCCGATCCCTCAGGGTCGGGACATTTCAATCGCGAGAGATTTCATGCACTCGATCGTTCAGCCAACGCGAGCGTCGGAAGCGATTGCGCTTCGCAACCGTCTTCCCGACGGCTACTCGCGCCTGTCGCTTATCGCGTTCCTCGCAGAGTCCGCCCTCAACTGCCTCGACGTCTATGCGCTGTTCGACCTTGCCGTTGAGTTGATCACAGAGGTCCTCGACGTTGACTTCGTGAAGGTCCTGCACCAGCCGCATGATGGTGCGCCCATGCTGATCGTTGCGGGCAGTGGTTGGGATGATCATGTGCAGGTTGGAGAGACGACGGTCGATTCAGTTCTCACTTCTCAACCGGGATTCACGGTCATGAGGGAACAGCCGGTCATCGTCGCGAACTTGGCGAGCGAGGAACGGTTCCATGGCCCATCACTGCTCACCGATCACGGAGTGTCGAGCGGTATCAGCGTGGTGATTCCTGGCGAGTTCAAGCCATATGGCGTTCTGGGAGCGTACACACGTCGGCTGCGGCGTTTCACGGTCGAAGATGCAGATTTCCTTCGATCCGCCGCGAACGTGCTGGGCGGGGCGCAGGAGAACATCCGGACGCGGTTGCAGATCGAACGAGACGCGGTTGCGCGCGAACGGCGCGTTCAGCACCACGCTGCACTGGCCCGGTGCGCGCAGCACTTGCTCGCCAGCGGCGGCGAAGACCGGTTGAAGCGCGCTGTCGCATCGCTCCCAGCCGCTACCCGGGCCAGCTATGTGTTCGTCGAGCGCAATGTGATGGATCCGAAACTCGGACTCTGCTCCCGGACTGTGACTGAAGTCGAACAGCCGGGACGGCTCGCTCATGAGCACGATTCGTACTGGGATCTCATGCCGTGGGATCGGATGCCGACAACCCGAAGCGCTCTCGAGAAGGGCGAGACGGTGGTGATCGTTCCTTCCGAGCTTGAGAGCCCCGAGTTTGAGGTCTACGCCGAGGATCCAGTCGGGGTCGTTTCCGAGATCGACGTCCCCATTCTCGTGAACGGGGAGTGGGAAGGGCTGATCGGCCTCGCCGAACGTGAGTCGGAACGTGAGTGGACTGACGAGGATCGATCCTTGCTCGCCGCGGCTGCAACGATGATCGGCGCATTCTGGGAACGGGACAGCGCACGGGAGACTCTCATGGACGCCATCCGCTCGAAGGATATGTTCCTCGCAAGTGTGAGCCACGAACTCCGCACGCCGTTGACGACCGTGGTGGGATCGAGCGAGTTGCTGCGCGACGAGTCGCTGGAGTTGTCGCCTGACGAGCGTGCCGAACTCCTCGACATGGTCGTTGCTGAGGGAACGGATCTGGCCAACATCGTTGCCGATCTCCTCGCGGCCGCCAAGGCAGATTCGGGCACACTCACGGTCAGCAATGTCCGGGTGAGCCTCCGGGCGCAGGCGGCACAGGTCCTCGAGGGATTCCCGCAACGCGAGAGAGCTCCGATCGCGACTGCTGGGGAAGCAGCGGCTGCCATCGGAGATCCAGCTCGCGTTCGGCAAATCATCCGGAACCTCCTCACGAACGCCAAGCGATATGGCGGCGAAGCCGTGCGGCTCGAACTCGATCGCCGCAGCGGCGCGGCGATTCTGCGGGTGTGTGACAACGGAGCCGGTATTCCGGAGGAGGATCGGGAGCGGGTCTTCGAGGCATATGAGAGCGCGCACGGCGTGCCTGGGCGGTCCGGATCGGTCGGTCTTGGTCTTGCGATTTCTCGGAGGTTGGCCCGCCTGATGGGCGGCGACCTCACCTACCGCTACGAAGACGGCGAGAGCATCTTCGAGCTTTCGCTTCCCGAAGCCGACTGACTGGCGTTGCTGGTTGCAATGGGAACCGATCGGCGCGACGCTGACGCGGTGGAACCAGGAACCCGCGGCTGGATCATCGATATCGTCGTCGGAGGCATCGTCGGTGCGATCGTGGGCGCCATCGTCGCTGTCAATGTCGTAATCTACTCGGGGATCGATGACGGATACGAGGCAACACTTGGCGACGTGTTCGACCAGTACCCGATTGTCGGCGTCGTCGCTGTCGTCGTCCTGCTGCTCGGGCCGCTGGTCGGCATCGGGGTCGCACGGTTCCTTCGGGGTCGGCGTAGCGCCACAGCATCGGTTTGAGATCTCGTTGCCACCGAGCCGGATTCGCCATTCATTGCCGGAGCGCGCACCCCTAGGCTCGGCTGACCGCAGGATCGATCCGGCCGGTCGTGTCTCAGGGCGGGATCACTACTCAACGAATTGGGGAGGGACGATGACGCTCGCCGTCGTTGCCGACAACATCTACAAGACCTACAAGAAGTCCGACGTGCCGGCGCTCGACGGTGTCTCGATCTCCATCGAGCGCGGGAAGATCTACGGCCTTCTCGGGCCGAACGGCGCAGGCAAGACGACCCTGATCCGCGTACTCGCCACGCTGCTCAAGCCCGACTCGGGGACCGCGACCGTCGAAGGGATCGATGTCGTTGCCGATCCGATCGGCGTTCGGACCCGCATCGGTCTCGGCGGCCAGTATGCCGCCGTCGACGAGTTCCTGACCGGCCGCGAGAACGTCGTGATGGTCGGCCGCCTCTACAACCTGTCGATGGCTGAGGCGCAGTCGCGTGCCGACGAAGTACTCGAACGCATCAACCTGATGGACGCCGCCGACCGCCCGGTCCAGACCTACTCCGGAGGTATGCGGCGTCGCCTCGACCTCGCCGCATCGCTGGTGGGACGTCCGGACGTGTTGTTCCTGGACGAGCCAACCACTGGGATTGACCCGCGATCGCGAGTCGACATTTGGGAACTCATCGGCGAACTCGTGAGCGGTGGGACGACGCTCCTTCTCACGACGCAGTACCTCGAGGAGGCCGACTTCCTCGCCGACACGATCGGCGTCATCGATCACGGCCGCCTGATCGCCGAAGGCACCTCTGACAGCCTCAAGGAGACGATCGGTGGTGTCGTGGTCCATCTCGGAGTTGACGATGCCGACTGTGCGACCGCCATTTCTGCGATCAATAGCCTCACCGGCTCGGATCCGCTCCACGACGAGGACCGCGGACTTTTGGTGATCCCGGCTGTGGACGGATCCCGCTCGTTGGTCGAGGTCGTGCGAGCCATGGACGAAGCCTCGGTCCCGATTCTGGACATCGAACTTCACAAGCCGACGCTCGACGACGTCTTCCTCTCCATCACGGGCCGTCCAGCAGAGACCGAAACGGCGCCAGATGACGCGCAAGAGAACGAGGTGGCGCGATGACCCCCGCTGCCACGAAACCGACCAAGTCGCGGGTCACCCCGGCGCACGCCTTCAAAGACATGTGGATCATCACGAAGCGCAACCTGCGGCGCTTCATCCGGATGCCGCAGTTGTTGCTGGTCGCCACCGTCCAGCCGGTGATGTTCCTGCTGCTGTTCAACTACGTCTTCGGGGGAGCGATCTCCCTCCCGGGCGTGCCGTATATCGACTTCCTCCTGCCCGGCATCCTCGTCCAGACCGTGATGTTCGGTGCCACGAACACGGCAACCGGCCTCACCGAGGACCTCGCAGCCGGCGTTATCGATCGGTTCCGGTCGCTGCCGATGGCGAGGGGCGCGGTTCTCGCCGGGCGAACCCTCGCCGATCTGATGCGGAGCGGTGCGGTGAACACCCTCATGATCTTCGTGGGGTACATCATCGGGTTCCGGCCAGCCGGGATCCCTCAACTCGTCTTGGGTCTGGTTCTGGCGCTGATGTTCGGGTACTCGATGTCGTGGGTGTTCGCTGCGATCGGCCTGCTTGCTCGCACGCCGGAGGCGGCGCAGTCGGCAAGCTTCCTCCTCGTCTTCCCGTTCGTGTTCGCAAGCTCGGTCTTCGTCCCCGTGCAGTCGATGCCGGGATGGCTCCAGGTGTTCGCCGAGAACCAGCCGGTGTCGGTGCTGGCGACGACCGTTCGCGGTCTCACGATCGGCATCGAGGCGATGCCGTCCGGCAAGACGATCGAGGGCATGATCGCCCTCTCGATCGCCTGGATCATTGCCATCTTCGTGGTCGCTTCGCCGCTCAGCGTGAGCCTCTACCGGCGCATCTTCAGCTGATCGATCCCCGATCGGCGCCATCGTGTGACACAATGACAGTGGTCACGACTTCTGTGGCCCACCGGGAGGTACTCATGGCGAACAAGGACAAAGGCGGCCGAAGCACCAAGAAGGTCGCCGGTAAAAGCCTGAAGGAGAAGCGCCTCGCGAAGCAGGCGAAGCGGGCTTCTCATACTGACAAAGGGAACAAGTCGGTCGAGACCACCTTCGACCACTAGGGCTTCAATCTTCCAGCGGGACACGCACTGGATCCCTTCCGATTCCTTCCCCTGAGGGGGAGGAATACCTCGACAGCGCCGTACGGCGCTGACGGAAGGGGTCTCTCGTGCGTGAGCATGCCTGTTTTCGGCAAGCACGGCCCCGTCCGGTCCACTTCGGATGCTCGGCGAATGGCCTCCTTCGAAGTGGGGAAGGTCGAAGCTCGTGGGCGTGCCAACGAATTCCTTCAATCCTCGCCGTCAGGCGGTGCCGCCGGTGTGCGGCGTTCAACGATGCGCCGCAAGGGGATAGTTGACACCTCGTAGATGGCGCCTCCGATCTGGACCGGTGCCTTTGCCGCCTCCGCAAGGCCACGTCCAAGCGTTGCTCCCGTCTTTCCTATCGCCGGGCGCCGGATCCATCCGAGTGCGACGAACACGGCAAGCGACGCCACCGCGATCAGCAGCATGACAGCGGTGACGATCAGCCACCCCCGGTCGTTCTGAAGGCCCGGCAGGTTGGCGAAGTTCATTCCGTAGAACCCTGCAACCAGCGAGAGTGGAAACATGACCGCTGCGTACACGGTGAGGACTTTCGTGACACTCGTAGCGTCCCGTGCCTCGGCACCTCGGTAGGCATCGAGGGCCTCGGCGAGTGCTGAACGAGCAGCATCGAGTTCCTGCGTCGCTCGCACTGCAACGTCGAACACATCCGACAGCCGACGGCGACCCGCCGCGCTGAGCAGCGGAGAGTTGCTCTTGCGCAGGAGATCGAGCGCTTCCCGTTGGGGATGGACGACGCGCCGAATCTTGGCAAGATCGACGCGCACTGCCGTCATATCACCAAGGAACTCCGGATCCGCCTCGAGTGCGTCAAGGATCAGCTCATCGATGCGTTCGTCGAACAGCTCGGTGACCGAGAGCAGGCGACGAGTGAGCACGTCGGCGAGGCATCCAACCAGTTCATCCACCGAGACACTCGCCAGCTGGCTACTTGCCTGAGCTTGGGTCCACAGGGCATCGACCGCAGGAGAGGGTTCGAGATGCACGGTGACGAGATGTGCCTCAGTCAAGAAGCAGTCGAGCTCGTACGTTTCCACCCGGTCCTTCTGCATGCCGTGCAGAACCACAAGAAGGTGGTGCCCGAAGTCGTCAACCTTGGCGAGGTCTGTGTCCTCGACGGCATCGCGAACGGCGAGCGCGTCCAGGTGGAGTTCCTGGGTGAGCTCCGCCAGCACGTCGCTCTCACCCGAGTCGGCCGCGATGTCGACCCAGATCCAACCCCGATCAGTCGGGGTCGTAGGAATCTCCGACAGCACAGTGGTTGTGCCGTCGCCATTGGCTCGCAGGATCCGCATGTCCATGAATGTCCTCGTTGTTCGGTGAGCGGTTGACCGTTGGCTGGTTCGCGCCTCAGCGTATCGGTTCACGTGGTCGGCGAGTCCGCATTCTGGGACGACCACTCCCGATCGTTCGCGGTCGGGCGGGCGATTGCTCGCGGCGCCTGCGTCAACTCAGCCGAGGGCTTCAGGTAGGCGCGTCCGAAGGTGGAGGGTTGAGGCCAAGGGCCGCTCTGATGCGGTTCCGCGATGCTTCGGGAAGCACAAGGCGGCCGTGGGTGAGGGAGAGGGAGCTGACACCCTCCAACTCGGAGACGATCGTGCGGCAGTCGGTGCACGTCGCCAGGTGGTCGGCGGCCGCTGTTTCCTGACCCACGTTGAGGGAGCCGTCGAAGAACTCGGGCAGGAGCGTCTCGAGTTGGTCACAGGTCATGGTCATTGCAGATACTCGTTGAGTTCCACACGCAGGGCCTGTCGCGCCCGGGCGAGGCGCATCTTGACGGCCGAAGTCGAGATGTCGAGCACGCGTGCGACGTCGTTGGTTGAGAGCTGCTCGATGTCGCGCAACACGAAAGCCGACCGGAGCGGCTCAGCAAGACGGGCGACGGCGGCGTCGAGGCGTCGAGTTAGTTCGGCAGCGAGCACGGCATCTTCGACGCTCGTAACGGGGCGATCGCCGGCCTCCAGCATCTCATCAGGGTCGAGCGGTGTCTCCCGCCGCTTGCGGGTGGCGGCGATCGCCTCGCGGTAGCCGATGCGGTAGAGCCAGGCGGCGATCGATCCTTCGCCGAGGTAGGTGCCCAGCGATCGTATCACCTTGATGAAGGTCTCCTGGACGACATCCTCTGCCAGATGTCGGTCACCGAGTATGCGGTAGCCCAGCGTGTACACGCCGTCGGCGAACTGGTCGAACAACACCGCAACTGAAGGCGTGGGTGTCGGCATGTCCGGGAAGCTGTCCATCAGGCCAGACGGTACCGCCCTCCGAGTGGTCCGAGGCGCCGCATCCGTCCGGGAGATGGCGATGGTCACGTCTTCTGGAACGGCATCCGGTCCCAGAATGCGAACACGACCAGTGCGAAGACGACGAGATACAGGAGTGGCTGGCCGGCGAGGTACGCAATCGCCCCGACGGCGCCTGCCGCTCCTAGCCGCATCAGCCGCTCCGCGGTCGACAGCGGGATCGAGCGCACCTGCCCGTCGGCGGCTCCGGCGAACACCTCGCCGATCCCGTTCCTGCTCTGGGCTCCGACCGCCCGACCGGCGACGACGCCATCGTGGATGGCCACGAAGGTCGGGACCGCGCGCACGGAGTGGGACTCGGCAAGATCACGGTTCGCTGCCACGTCGACCTCGACGAGTTGAACTTCAGAGCCGTACTCGCCGGCTGTGGCCCGCACCACCGGGGTCATTGCCCTACAGATCGTGCAATGAGCCCCGGTGAAGTAGAGCACCTGGTTGGGTGTGTCAACCACCTCTAGGTCTTCCCTTCGAATGGATCCCTCAGGTGGCGATGCCGCTGTTGTCGTCGGCCTTCGTCCCCTTGCCGATCACCGAGTAGATGGGGCACCAGCCGACGAGTCCGGTCACGAGCGGGATCAACCCGACCGCCGCCACTACCCAGCCCCAGCCACCGCCAACCGCCAGGAGACCGACGCCGATCAGCGCAATGCCGAGCACCACGCGTGCGATCCGATCCCAGCTTGCTTCGTTTGCCTTCATTGCGAGACCTCCATGAGTCAACGATCTTCCTACCCGGTATGACGCGACCAACCGGCGATCGGTCACATGATTCCGAAACGTCCAGAGCGTGTTCGATCCTTGCCGCCGCCGCCACTGCGTCCGTCGTCAGATCACGGTGTTGGGACGCCACCCAGGTCGTCGATGAGCGGTGCGATCCACTCGGCACCCATTCGCAGCAGTTCGGGGTCATCGTTGAGCACGGGTAGATGGAGACACTCGACCTGGTCCTTCACCTTGTCGATGGTGTATCCGATGTCGAGTTGTGTCTCATGGTTCTCGGTGACGAACCCGATTGGGGCAAACACGATCGCTTGAGCACCGAGCGTGATGAGGTTCTTCGCCGCCTGGTCCACGTCCGGCGTCGTCCACTTCCCCGGCACAGGGTGGTTCATCCATGCCGGTGTCATGAGTGGGAATCGTTCGATCAGCCGCGCTTGCATGGCGTAGTAGAGCGCTGTGCTCTCTCGGACTCCCGTCTCCTGACCCTTTGATACGAGTGGGCAACCATGAAGGCACAGAGCGACGCCGACCTGGATCGATGCATACCGCTCGAGGAGCGGGGCGGTGCCTTCGACGATCTTGTCCACCATCCGCTGTTGGAAGTCGTGGCGCTCCCAGAAGGATGGGAGATAGCGCATGTCCTTCACCCACCGGTCACCCTTCGCCAGAGCCTTGTTGATCTGCTCGAGAACAAGGCCACTCGTATACACGGAGTCAACGACGAGCCAGGGGTAGACAACAAGTTTGTCGAAGCCGTCGTCTCGAATCTGTGCAAGCACTTCGTCGGGAAGGAACGGCTCGACGAAGTTGAACGTCTTGTAGACGGCGACGTCGTCACCGTACATCGTCTTGAGGTTCGCCTCGATTCCGGCGCGCTGCCGCTCGAAGATGTCATTGTGGGGCGAGTGGTAGTGATTCGCCGCGTGCCATTCCTTGCGTTGCTGCTTCTCCAAGCGGCGCGACAGGTAGGGCACGGCAATGTCCGGGAATTTGATGGATTTGGACACGAGCAGCCGAAACGACTTCTCGTTGTACTCTGCGAACTCGTCGTAGTGCTCCACCTCGCCGTATCCGGTCAGCAGAACCGCAACCCTGTCTCCCATCCCGTCCTCCGATGTCCGTCTTCATGAGATGCGAGGGAAGGCCGTCGCATGTCGTCGGTCAGTATGGCGCGGCCGGGATCGTCGTGCCCACGATTCGACTCTGAAGTCGCGCTAGCGTTCCAGCCATGCCACACCCGACCATGCTCGACCTGCGATCCGCCGACCTCCCCGACGGACTCGGGGGCAAGGTAGATGGCCTCCGCTGGCTCGCCGATCATGGATACCCGGTTCCGCCCACACGCGTCCTCGTGCATCCCGGGGATGATCCTGCAGCGATCAAACGTGCTCTTGCCGGAACGATCAACCACCAGCGGTCCTACGCAGTCCGGTCGTCGGCGAACGTTGAGGACGGCGGGGCGACGTCGTACGCCGGGCAATTTGCCTCGTTCCTGGACGTGAGCGGCCTCGATGCGCTCGTCGACGCTGTTGTCGGAGTCGTGCGCTCGGCGAGCATCCCCGCTGTTGCGTCATACCGCGAGCACCAGGGTGACACTCGCCCCATAGCGATGGCCGTGATCATCCAGGACATGGTGCGGCCGGTTGTATCCGGCGTGGCGTTCTCGAAGAACCCGGTCACGGGTCTGGCGGAGACCCTGGTGGAGGCGGTTGAGGGCAGCGGCGAACTCCTGGTGGCGGAGGGGATCACACCCGATCGCTGGCTCTATCGCTGGGGCGACTTCATCGAAGCGCCCTCCATTGGGGTGCTCGAAACGGCGACCGTTCGATCGGTCGTTTCGGCGATCTCCGAGATCGCCGAGCGCTACGAACAACCCGCCGATCTCGAGTGGGTTCATGACGGCGCCCGGTTGTGGTGGGTCCAGATCCGCCCGATCACGGGCATCGAGGATGTCACCATCTACTCCAGGCGGATCGCCAAAGAGGTGATGCCGGGCATCATCAAACCCCTGGTCTGGTCCGTCAACGTGCCGATGGTGAACGAGGCGTGGATCGAGCTGTTTCGAGAGGCGATCGGTGAGGTCGATCTTCGGCCGGAGGATCTCGCCCGGTCGTTTGGCTATCGCTCCTACTTCAATATGACGGCGATTGGGGAGGTCTTTGCTGCCCTCGGGATGCCACGCGAATCTCTGGAGCTCCTTCTCGGACTTCCACCGGGAACCGATCAGCCCACCTTCAAACCCACTGCAACCACGATGGGGAAGCTTCCGAGAATGGTCGCGATGGCGATACGAAAGGCGCGATACGGAAGCGAAGTGGAACGCTCACTTCCGGAACTCGAGCGCCACTATGGCCGGTTTGCCGACGCCGACCTTGCATCCCGCTCGGACGAGGAACTCCTCGCTGATATCGACGACCTTCGGCGAATCGGCGTTCGATCCGCCAGCATCAACGTGGTGACACCACTCCTCGCGAACGCGTATACCGCGGTGCTGCGGGGTCACGTTCGCGCATACGGCATCGACCTCGCCGACGTTGATCTCACCGCGGGCATGATCGATCGAGACGATCTCGACCCGAATCCTCACCTCGATCGGCTGGCCGAACATATCGAGACGTTGGACGGCACCGAGCGGGCGGCAATCGAGCGCGACGGCTACGCCGCTGCACCCGAGGATCTACGAGCCCAAATTGACCGCTTCCTCGAACATTTCGGTCACTTCAGCGATTCTGGCAATGACTTCTCCGTGGCACCGTGGCGCGAGATGCCCGACACCGTGGTGCAGATGATCGCCGCGCGTGGCGTCTCGAAGCGCCCGGGCACCAGGATCGAGTGGCAGAACGTCGAGCTGATCCTGCCGGCATGGCAACGGCCGATCACGAGGCTCATGCATCGAAGAGCAACCACCTTCCTGAGACACCGGGACGCCGTCTCATCGCTGTACACCTTCGGCTACGGCCTGTTCCGACGCTACTTCCTGGAGATCGGCGCCCGTCTGACAGACCGCAGCGTGTTCACGCAGCCAGATGACGTGATGTACCTCACCATCGACGAGGTCCGGCACATTCTCA
>Ga0316191_10001032_pt1 | contig 19140 bp, 17 predicted proteins | sample Eddworburr2cm_MG_FD_204928 | JGI IMG/M metagenome (GOLD analysis project Ga0316191, IMG submission 204928) | Coastal sediment microbial communities from Maine, United States - Eddy worm burrow 2 cm | ecosystem: Environmental > Aquatic > Marine > Coastal > Sediment | place: USA: Maine... | reverse complement strand
CCGAAATTTGCACCGGCCCTGTTGCAGATGGCTATGGCCAGGTTTGAAGCGGGCCGATTTCTGAGTGCCCGGGCCTACCTGGAGCGTTTCCAGGCAGTCGCAGAGCATAACCCCGAGAGCCTGTGGATTGCAGTCCAGACCGAGTTTGCGCTGAAAGATCATGCTGCCTCGGGTCGATACGCGATATTGCTCAGGGAGAATTTTCCGAAGAGTGAGCAGGCGGTAATGCTGCTGGAGTGGGAGAATGAGCGTCAACCGGGAAGATGACGCCGGTGACAGCCTGGCTGCTAGTGGCCGGATGTCGCCAGGTGCCCGGCTGTCAGCGGCCAGAAAAGGGCGTGAGCTTTCCCTGAAAGCCGTGGCAGACGAGTTGAAGCTCGACGTCAGGATGGTCGTGGCACTGGAACAGGATGACTGGGACGCCTTGCCGGCAGCGATTTTTGTGAAGGGCTATTTGCGCAGGTATGCGCGCCTGACGGGGCTGCCGGAAGACGAACTGGTCGATGATTACTCCGGCAGCCTCGGGGAACCGCCACCATTGTCGGTAGTGGCACTCAAGACGAAGAAATCCCTTGTGCGCCTGCCCTCGGCCCGGCTGCTGCGCAACATCGTGCTGATACTCCTGGCAATGATTATGCTCTGGCAGGCATATCCATTTGTTGCACGTTTCATTGCATCTCGTGGGCAATCCGTGGAAGAGTCTGCGCCGGGCCATCTGGATTTGCCGCCGGCAAATCAGCTGGTGCTGCCGCAGGAAAGGGAACGCTAAAACGGCTAACAGAAATAATGTCCGGTGTGTGCCAGCTGGCAGCGCGGTGGCAGCCAGACGGTTTAACTTGATGCATAAGAAAATACGCGTGTAAAACATGGCCAAGACCCTACAGGCCGTTCGCGGCATGAACGACATACTCCCCGGGGAGTCGTCCGTCTGGCAGTATCTTGAAGATACCCTGCGTGCTGTGGTGCATGCCTATGGATACCGTGAAATCCGCCTGCCCTTGCTGGAGAAAACGGAGCTGTTCAAGCGCTCTATCGGTGAAGTGACCGATATTGTCGAGAAGGAGATGTATAGCTTCGATGACCGCAATGGGGACAGCCTGACGCTACGACCCGAGGGCACGGCAAGTTGTGTGCGTGCCTGCATGCAACACGGCCTGCTCCATAACCAGGTGCAGCGGCTGTGGTATGCCGGGCCGATGTTCCGCCACGAGCGTCCGCAACAAGGCCGCTACCGGCAATTCCACCAGATCGGTGTTGAGGCATTTGGCATGGCCGGGCCGGATATTGATGCGGAAATGATTTTCATGACGGCCCGTATCTGGGAAAAGCTGGGTCTGCAAGGTGCGGTACTGCAGGTCAATTCGCTGGGCACGCTGGCAGCGCGGGCGGATTACCGTGCGGCCCTGGTGGCGTGGTTGCGTGAGCATGAAGCCGCACTGGATGACGACAGCCGGCGGCGCCTGGAGACCAATCCCCTGCGCATTCTCGACAGCAAGAACCCGGAAATGCAGTCGTTGCTGGAGGATGCGCCCAGGCTCCCGGACTATCTGGATGAGGAATCCAGCACCCATTTCGCGGACTTGTGTGCCTTGCTGGACAGTGCCGGACTGGTGTACGAAGTCAATCCGCGTCTGGTTCGCGGACTGGATTACTATTCGAAAACAGTCTTTGAATGGGTCACCGACCAGCTCGGGGCACAGGGTACAATCTGTGCCGGCGGGCGCTATGACGGACTGGTAGAATATCTTGGCGGGAAACCGGCAGCGGCCATCGGGTTTGCACTTGGCCTGGAACGCTTGCTGGCGCTGCTGGCGGCCGGTGGTGCCGCTGTACCCGCCTGTTTGCCGCATGCGTACCTTGTCCTGAATGGTGCCAGAGGTATACGGGAAGGGATGGTCTTCGCAGAAACCCTGCGTACTGTGCTTCCCGGTTTGCGGTTGCTGAGCAATTGCGGCAATGGCAGTTTCAAGAGCCAGTTCAAGCGTGCCGACAAGTGCGGGGCGGAGTATGCGCTGGTCATGGGCGACGATGAAGCCGAACAGGGTACCCTGATACTGAAACCGCTGCGCAATGCGACTGACCAGGAAATACTGTCCCGGCAGGATGTGCCGGCGCGACTGGGTGAGTTACTGGATCTTGGTTGATGCCTACCGTGCGCGCAGCAAACGGTTATATGGAAACTCTGTGCCTCTATGGTGAATCAAGTACTTATTACTGAATGTGTGTAACTGGAGTGATTGATGGACGCAAATTTGACAGATGACGAAAAACTCGAACAACTCAAGAAGTGGTGGGGCGAGAATGGCGGATCGATTATTACCGGCGTCGTGCTGGGGCTGGCAGTCCTGTTCGGCAGCAAGGCGTGGTTCTCCTGGCAGGAAAGGAATGCGCAGACTGCGTCGAACCTGTACACGGTGCTGATGAACTCCATGGAAAACGGCGATGCCATGGCGGTGAGTCAGAAGGCCGGTGCGCTGGTCTCGGATTACGGTAAAACCCCCTATGCCTCGCTCGGGGCGCTGGCACTTGCCAAAGTCAGGATTGAAGCCGGCGATCTGGAGGCCGCGCAGGCGCAACTGGAATGGGTGCTTGAACACGGTAAACCGGACATGATGCGGGATGCTGCACGACTGCGGCTTGCCCGTGTTCTGATTGCGCAGGGAAATCTTGATGGTGCAGACACGCTGTTGAACCAGGCGGTCCAGGAAAATGCCTTTGAACCACTGTATACAGAGGTCAGGGGGGACGTTTTTGTTGCCCGCGGCAATATGAAGGAGGCAAACCAGGCTTACAAGGAAGCACTCGCGGCTACTGCGGCCGGATCTCCGGGGCAGCACCTGCTGGAACTGAAATACCAGAGCACACAAGTGGTGTCTGCTGATACAGGAGGTCTGCAGGAGTGAAGCAGGCGTTTGCTTCCTTGATAATGTCCGGGGTGCTGGCCGGGATGCTGGCCGGCTGTTCCACACTGGGCGACTGGTCCAGTAGTATTCTTGGCGGTGAAGATAACGCCGAACCACCCGCGCCACTGGTTGATATTGAAAACCCGGTACCACTGAAAGAACTGTGGAGTAGCAGTGTTGGTGTGGGCGTAGACAGGCAGTTCATCAATCTTGTCCCGGCCGTGGACGACTCGCAGGTGTTCGTTGCGAACCGCAAGGGGCGGGTAGTCGCATTTGATACCGAGACCGGCAAGGAAAACTGGTCGGAAAAAACAGGCGTGGCGATTTCCGCGGGTCCGGGTGCCGGTGATGGGATTGTGCTGGTGGGTACCAGCGATGCCGAGGTACTGGCGCTGAGCGCCGTTGACGGCACCCTGCTCTGGAAGGCCGAAGTCAGCAGCGAGGTCCTGTCAGTCCCGCAAATTGATCTGGACAAGGTGATCGTGCAGACAGCCGATGGCAACGTGGCCGCGCTGGACGCCGTGGATGGTCACGAGATATGGGTACATGACCGGTCTATACCGGTACTGACGTTGCGCGGCACCAGCACACCGGCAGTGCAGCTTGGACTGGTAATTGTCGGGTATGCCAATGGCAAGCTGGCTGCGTTAAGTGCAGAAAAGGGTTTTGATGTCTGGGAAACCAGTATCACCATCCCGCAGGGCAGCTCGGAAATTGACCGTATGGTGGATATCGACGGCGATCCGGTCATCGTCGGCACTGCGGTGTATGTCACCACCTACCAGGGGCGTGTTGCCGTGGTGGATATTCAAAACGGTAATCCTGGCTGGACACGGGACATGTCATCCAATGTTGGTCTGGGTGTGGATTTCTCGCAGGTCTATGTAACAGATGACCAGAGTCATGTGTGGGCTCTGTCACGCAGTACCGGTGCCACCGAGTGGAAGCTGGAAACACTGCATTACCGGGGGCTGACGGCGCCGGAACCTTTTGGTGAATATGTTGCTGTGGGTGATGCCGAGGGTTATGTCCATCTGCTGTCACGTTACGACGGGAATATTGCGGCACGTGTGAAGGTTGACGGCAAGGGCATCAGTTCAAGGTTGTTGACCAGGAATGACGTCCTTTATGTGTACGGCAATTCCGGCAAGCTGGCGGCTTATGTCCTGCCGGCAGAGTAAGCGATTACCGATATACCGGGTCGTGCCCCGGTTATTTCCCTGACCGGCACCCCCAGGCTGACACGTATATGTTACCGGTCATTGCACTCGTTGGACGTCCCAACGTAGGAAAATCAACCCTCTTCAATCGCCTTACCCGGACTCGTGATGCGCTGGTTGCCGATACTCCGGGGCTGACCAGAGATCGCAAATATGGTGACGGCAGGATTGGTGATCGTCCGTACATTGTGATTGATACCGGTGGTCTGACCGGTGACACGGATGACCTCGATGGCCTGATGGCGCAACAGTCGTGGCAGGCTGTCAAAGAGTCAGACATGGTGCTTTTTCTGGTCGATGGCCGCGCCGGACTGACCGCTGCAGACGAGCTTATCGCTACCGCCTTGCGGCGTACCGGCAAATTACAAATGCTGGTGGTCAACAAGACCGATGGAATAGACAGCGGCACTGCTATTGCGGATTTTTTCGTACTCGGCATGGGGGAGCCGCAACCGATTGCCGCCGCACATGGTCGTGGCGTGACCGCGCTGATGGCTGCTGTTATGGGCCTGCTGCCGTTTTCCCCTGCGGTGTCGCCGGACGCTGTAGATGACGACCGTATCCGGGTTGCCGTGGTGGGGCGCCCGAATGTCGGCAAGTCCACCCTGATCAACCGTATGCTGGGTGAAGAGCGGGTGCTGGCTTTTGATATGCCGGGCACCACCCGCGACAGTATTTTTATCCCGTTTGAACGTGATGCAAGGGCCTATACCCTGATTGATACCGCCGGTGTGCGGCGTCGCTCACGTGTCAGTGAGGCTATTGAGAAATTCAGCGTTATCAAGACACTGCAGGCGATCGATGCTGCACATGTCGTTATCCTGGTGCTGGATGCGCAGCAGGAAATCAGCGAGCAGGATGCCAGTCTTGCCGGTTACATTGCCGAGAAAGGGCGGGCGCTGATCCTGGCCGTCAACAAGTGGGACGGCCTGGCTACACATGATCGCAACATGATTGTCGAACAGCTGAACCGGCGGCTGCCGTTTATCGATTTTGCCACGACCTGTTTTATCTCTGCCTTGCACGGCTCGGGTGTGGGTGATCTCTTCCCGCACATTGAAAAGGCCTATGACTCTGCCATGCGGGAACTGCCTACGCCGGCATTGACTGCCATCCTGGAAAAAATTGTACAGGAGCATCAGCCGCCACTGGTGCACGGTCGTCGCATCAAGCTGCGTTATGCGCATCAGGGCGGCCGCAACCCGCCGCTTGTCGTAATCCACGGCAACCAGACAGAGCGTGTTCCTGCAACGTACAAGCGTTATCTGGAGAATGCCTTTCGCGCCGGCATGAAACTGACAGGCACGCCGCTCCGGATTGAATTCAAGACCGGTGCAAATCCCTACAAGGGGCGCAAGAACAAGCTGACGGGACGGCAGATCAAGCGCAAGAGCCGTTTGATGCGGCACGTGAAGAAGTAACACCAGCATGGAATCTGCATCAGTATCGCCGTACATCAGGCCACTGCCGGGTAAATATGAGTGATTTTTTCAAAAACGGCATTGTTCAGGGAGTGCTGCTGGCACTTGTCGGGGTGCTTGTCCTCGGGTTGTTCGGTTGGCTGAAATTCAGGAGAGATGAAAAGATAGTCGCTGAATTCCTGGAGAACTCCGGAGTGGAGGCCGCTCACACCGCTACAACGACACACGCCATTCATTTGTCCACCAAGCTAAGCAAAGCACGCATTGGAACGGTTTGCCGCAGAAGCAAACGGATTAAAAGACACCGGGAAGAAGGAGAATCGTGGAAACTCTCCGGGTAGCCCCGTCACATCACAAGCGTCCACAGCCGGCCGCTTGTTGCGGTGGCTGAGCGGCACATTGAATATCAAGAAATAGCTGCAGGCATTCTTCACTTCTTTTCCGGCAGCAGATTACGCTGCCAGCAAACGCTTCTGCGAGCAGGCGGTTGGTCTGCCTGTGCTGAGAGAATGTGACGGGAAACCGCATCGATTCCCCAATTACGATCCTGGCGGAATGATGTTGAAGGTGTACGGGTGGACGGAGCCGTACTATGGATCGGGTCATTCCGGTGTGTTTGTTGAAACGGATGAACTCGATAGTGTCGTGAACAGAATCAGCGCATCCGGTGGTAACACTATCGGCATTGAGGTGCATGCATGGGGCGGCCGGTGTTACTCGATAACCGACCCCTGCGGTAACATTTTCGATCTCATCGATGCACGGCAAAAAGGTGATGCCTCACACCCCGATAATTGTGCTGGCTCCAGCACGGGGCAGGCCAGTCCATTGCCTTCCTGGGGTCGTATTGAAAGCCCTCAACCCCGAGGGCGGGGAAGAAATCCAGTATTTCATCAAGGCCCTTTAACTTGTAATTGGCATTGAGGATCTGTTGGTCGCTGTCAGTATTCACGTGGTCGTGAACGACCAGCAAACCATGCGGGTATGCAGGACCCAGATAGGAACCGATAGTGTCCAGACCGTCTGTTTCTGTAACGGGGTCGCCGGCACCGTGCACAAGCTTGAAACTGCCAATATACCGGTCTGTCTGTTTGTCAAAAAGTGCGTACTCGTCAAGACCCTGCACAGAGACTATCAATGCTCCCTGCCCGCAGGGTCCGTGCAGCAAGGCCAAACCTTCCACATCGTTAATGACTCTTGGTGTACCTTCTGCAATGCTGTCTGAGCCGGGTTCTGATCTGGCCCTTGCTACCTTTGCAATTAAAACGGGATGTTCATTGTTGCGAGCGTTCAGGTTGAATTTAAAAACACCCAGGTTTTCCATTCCGTAATAAAGCGTATTTTTTGCATCATCCACAACGCAACCTTCCAGCTGAAAACGGTCGCGCAGTTCTTCATTGATTTCTGCAATCAATTCATTTTTACCCAGGGCGCTTTGCCAAACTGCATCATTGACAGTTATGGTTATCAAATGCTGGTCTACAGGCCTTGTTAAATACCTTGCCGTATCAATGGTGCGGATATGGTCCAGATGAAACTGACCGTTGCTGTAATAAATGGCATGTTGATAAATAAGGCCGGATTTCATTGGTGAAAAAGCATAAAGCCTGCCGTTATTCCGGTTTTGTCCCAGGCATAAACCGTAAGGCTCTTCAGTCAGCATCTTATTGTTGCCTGCGCGAAGCACGATATCCTGAATATGCCGGATATCGTTATCGCTGACGGCAAATAAACTTAGGGCTTTCTTGTCTCTGTTGCTGGCAACGGCCAGGTCAATTGCTTTTTGGCCCGAAGCAATGTTGTAACGAAGGTCCACGTTGTTCAGACGATCGTGCAGGATATATTTCACCAATTCGCCCTGCAGGTTATAAATACCTATGCCGGCCTGGCCGCCTGTTTTCAGTTTGTTCTTGCTGACGCCAATCACCAGGGAGCTTTCAGGTGAGGTGGGATGCAGCCAGATTGCAGGGTCATCGGTGTCATGAATTCCTGCTGGAATGGGCGTGGTTTCGCGATCTGTCGCGAATACCGGCACCACAGCAAATACAGGATTGATAACTGTCAATAAGGCAGTACAAAACAGGCTGAAGAATATGACGCTCTTCCAGCCAGCGAATTTCATGGTCGTCCGGGCAGCTGATTATTTCAGCAGGGGATGGTCGGCAGGCAGCTGGCGTGATATCCACAGTGCCAGCTTGTGCCGCATGTTGGGCATGCTCTGCTGGCCAAGAGCCAGCGGCTGGATGATCTTGTCGTGGACCAGCAGCTTGTATATATATTCGATTTTATCGTTCTGTGTATCGGTGGCTTCGAATTCCACCACGCCGCGCTGTTCACCGTATTCAATACCGGCACGGATGGCTTCCTTGAGCAACTGGGCCTCGTTTTTGAGTTTCTTCATGGCGTTATTTACCCGGGCTGGCACCTTGCGCCTGCTCGCAAGGGAGTATTGATTATACACAGGCAGTTCGTCTTCGCCATGAGGTACAATCCTGTCATGATGTTGTATTTACAGGCAGGAATACAGGAGAACTGGCCATATGAAATGTAAAGCAGCTGTCGCGTGGGAGCCGGCAAAGCCCCTCGTTATAGAAGAGGTTGATGTGCAGGGACCACGGGAGGGTGAAGTGTTGTTGAAGGTGCATGCTTCCGGTGTTTGTCATACCGATGCCTTTACGCTGTCGGGTGATGACCCGGAAGGGGCGTTCCCATGCATCCTTGGGCATGAGGGAGGGTGTGAAGTGGTCGAGTGCGGTCCCGGTGTAACGGGCCTGCAGCCGGGCGATCATGTTATTCCGCTGTACATTCCGGAATGCGGCCAGTGTGAATACTGCAAGTCAGGCAAAACGAATCTCTGCCAGTCTATCGCTGCAACCGTCTGGACCGGCTATATGCCGGATGGCACGCGCCGTTTTTCCAAAAGTGGCAAGGACATATTTCATTACATGGGGTGCTCAACCTTCTCTGAATATACCGTTGTCCCGGAAATTGCGCTGGCTAAAATCAACAAGGCTGCCCCCCTGGAAAAGGTCTGCCTGCTGGGCTGCGGTGTCACCACGGGTATCGGTGCCGTGCTGAATACGGCGAGGGTTGAGGCAGGTTCGACAGTTGCCGTTTTCGGTCTGGGAGGCATAGGACTGTCGTGCATTCAGGGTGCGGTGATGGCAGGCGCTGAACGCATTATCGGTATTGATATTAATCCCGACAAGTTCAGGTTTGCCAGGCAACTGGGGGCAACGGATTTCGTTAACCCGGGTGAACTGGACGGTTCAGTGGTTGAGTACCTGCAAGACAACTTTAACGGTGGACCGGATTACTCATTTGAGTGCATTGGCAATGTGCATGTGATGCGCGAGGCACTGGAATGTACCCATATGGGCTGGGGCGTGTCCACAGTGATTGGAGTGGCCGGTGCAGGGCAGGAAATTGCGACCCGGCCTTTTAATCTGGTGGTCGGGCGTACCTGGAAGGGCACCGCCTTTGGTGGTGTAAAGGGACGAACCGAGCTGCCCGGTTATGTTGACCGCTATCTCAATGGCGAGATTGAACTGGACGCACTGGTTACGCATACCATGCCGCTGGAAGATATTAACCGTGCCTTTGACCTGATGCATAGCGGCGAAAGTATTCGCTCGGTGATCAGGTTTTAGGCGGCAGCAGGCGGGCGGGTAGCGTTCCATGGCCGGGCCATGAGACGCTACGCCGGAATCATTACGGGTGAATTCACTACCTGCTGACGCCGGCAGCCTCCATGGCTAGTCAATATACTCAAACAATTTCACGACTTTCTGTACGCCGCTGACGCGGCTCGTCGTGGTGGCAACGGCGTCGGCCTCCGGGCGGTAGAGAATGCCCATCAGGTAAACAATGCCGTTCTCGGTAACCACCTTGACGCGGGTTGGATCGAAGCCTTCCTGCCCCTTGATACCAAACAGGCTTCCCTTGACCTTGGCGGTGATGAGCGCATCACTGCTGCGCGTCATGTAGGAATTGGGTGCGGCGATGGTCATTTCATTATGGACAACGCGCACCTTTTCGATCTCCCGGGTAATTTCCTCGACTTTTATGCGCATTGCCTCCGTGGGTGCCTGTCCGACCAGTAACACCACCCCGTTGATACTGATGATGTTGACGTGTATCTGTCTGTACAGTTCCTTGTCTTCGGTGATGGCGAGACGGGTTTTCAGCTCGATGCCCTCGTCATCAACGTAGGCACCCAGTGTGCGCCGGTCGTGGGCCGCGTTCGCGGTGGTTGCCGCGCCGGTAACAACGACGGCGGCGCAGCCGCCAAGCAGGCTGGTGATCAGGGTGACAGCGAGCAGGGTTCTGAAAAAATGCATGTGTTTATTTCTCCTGTGATGCAATGTGTTGGTCAATCAGGTCGCAGAGACAATGGATTACCAGCAGGTGGACCTCCTGGATGCGTGCCGTCGAGTTCGCCGGCACACGTATTTCCACATCGGTATCCTCAAGCAGGCCCGCCATTTCTCCACCCTCATGGCCGGAGAGCGCAACCACCTGCATATTGCGGGTGTGTGCGGCATCCACGGCCTTGATGATATTGGCGGAGTTGCCACTGGTAGAGATGGCGAGCAGTACATCACTCCTGTTACCCAGCGCCAGTACCTGTTTGGAAAATATCTTGCTGTAGTCATAGTCATTGGCAATGGCGGTCAGTGTCGAACTGTCGGTGGTAAGTGCGACCGCAGGCAGGCCGGGTCGTTCCATTTCAAAACGGTTCAGCATTTCCGCAGAAAAGTGCTGGGCATCACCGGCCGAACCACCATTGCCACAGCTCAGGATCTTGCCTCCCTGATCCAGGGCCAGCGACAGCAGTCCTGCCGCCCGGGCAATAACAGGCGCGAGCAGCTCCAGTGATTGCTGCTTGGTCCTGATGCTGTCACTAAAGTGCTGTTTGACACGAGTGATCTGCTCACCGATATCCATTGTTACTCCGCAGCGATAAAGGCATTCTGTATCCACCCGATGTCATTTGACGATCCATTGACGGATATCACGTCAAAGCGGCACGGTTGCCTGGCCGTGTCCGGGTGTGCCTGCATGAAATGCCTGGCACACGCAATGAGTTTTGACTGTTTGCGCCAGTCGACACTCTCTGCGGCAGATCCGAAACCGGGTTGGCGTCGATACCGTACCTCAACAAACACCAGACTGTCTGTATCCTGCAGTATCAGGTCGATTTCTCCGCACTTGCTGCGGTAGTTCCGGTGCAGGAGTTGTAGACCCTGTGCCTGCAGGTAACGGCAGGCACGGTTTTCTGCATCCTTACCGCGGGCGAGGGTATCCATGCTCAGTCGTTTCCACAGGAAGGACCGTTGCTTGTTCGGTGGGCTCGCTGGCAGTGGCGGGTTCCAGTAATACCGGCAGGCCCGCGCTGAATTTTGCACAGCGCAGGGTACGACTGATATGTCCCTGGCCATCCAGTGACAGGTTACCGGTCACACCATGGTAGGCACCGAACATATTACTGCCCAGGTAGGGTGTCAGGCGATAGGCGTCGATACCCAGGGCATAGAGTCTCCCGTAGCGACTTGCATTGGTCGGCCAGGCGGCGTCTATGATGCGGTGCAGGTGTTCCCAATTGCCGCCGCTTTCAAGTGTCCACGGCATGTCACAGAAGATGATGCCGTCCATGTCCGCATCCATGCCTGCATCCGGAGTGCCATTGTAGACCTTCGAAGTGGTGTACACGGGCAGTGAAGAAGCCCGGTAGAATCTGAGTTGCGGCCGTATCAGGCGTGCCTGTCTGGCGGTGGCAATCAGGAACACAAAGTCAACATCCTGACGGCGCCTTGGTTCAAACTCGAGTTTTGTCCCCAGGTGGCTTGATAATTGTTGCTGCCGGGCCTTGCTGCTGTCGAGGTTCAGAACGCTGCTGATGATTTTACCGTGGTCTGTCCTGGTCGTGTCATAGCGTTCCGCCTCCAGGATGGTACCGCCCAGCAGTTGCCACTCTGCAGCAAAGGCGGCATAGACGCGTTCACCCCAATCCGTGTTCGGGAGCAGGGCAATGGTGCGTGTAAAGCCTCCCAGCCAGGCAAGGCGGGCCACTTCACGTGCTTCGTCTTCAGGTGCAAGGCCAAACTGGTACAGGGACGGTTTGAACTGGGTCGGGTCTTCGATCTGGTTGAGCGCCAGCAGCGGCACGGCCAGCTGCGGCTGGTTGGCCAGGGCCTGCACGGACTCCTTGCGCAGTGGTCCGATCACAAACTCGGCGCCATCAGCGATGGCCTGCTGGTAGGCGGCCAGGGCATCCTCGGGTGTTTCCCCGCTGTCGTAAATCTGCAGTTCAGGCTTGTTGCCTGCGGCGGGGGTGTCATAGTAAGCCGCGAGTACACCATCACGGACCGCCCTGGCCGCATCGGCCAGTTTGCCAGTGAGCGGCAACAACAGGGCGAGGCGCCCGGGTGGCTCGCCGGCCATGCGCATGCTCTCCAGTAATTTCGGTATGAAGGCCGTGCTTGCAGGGTGTCTGGGGTAACGTTGTTGCCAGAGAGGAATCACCTCATCCAGGGCATCCGGTTGTTGCAGATAGAGGCGTGTCAATTCCACGAGTTCCATCCAGCCGCTCATCGGATCGGGTGGTGTGCCTGTGCGCAGTGCCTGCAGTTCAGCGTCAGAGAGCCGGTTGAGTGTGTCCCAGATGGCGAACTGATTTTCCAGTTGCAGTTCCGGGTCGATGAGTAACGGGTCGAGCACCACACGTTCTTGCGCGCTGAGATAAAAACTGGATTCCTGCAAATAGGCCTCGGCCCGCAGGCGGCGGTAATCGGCTATATACGGCCCACTGGCCGGTACTGCACCGAGCAGGGTCAGTGCCTGGCCGGGACGTTGTTCAACAAGGGCGATGGCGGCCCTGTTTACCAGGTAATGCTGTTTTACTTCACCGTTGAGCTGAGTAGCCGGCAGTGTGTCCAGCAGTCGGGTGGCGCCTGCATAATCCTCGCCACGGACAAGACTTGCAGCTGCCTGCAGTTTGAGTGCCTGTTGTTCTGTGCCGGAGGTCTTTGCGGCGGCGTCCAGATACAGTTGTGCTGCACCCTGGTAGTTGCCGTTGGCCTCCAGTGTCCGGGCCTGTTGCTGCAGTCGGCCGTCGACAGACGTAGCGGGTCGCCCACCACTGCTGCAGCCACCTATCAGGGCTATCAGCAGCATGGCGGTTACCATGTTACACAGGATGGTCGGTAATCTGTTCACGGTACAAGGGCTGTGTATTGTGTCTGCAGGATCATCGGTAAAAGTGCCGAAGACTCTACTGAAAAGCCGATACCACGTCTACCTTTTATATAGAGTGCATGCCTTCGTCAGGCGGGAATTTGCTAGTATGGACGGTATGAACAACGTGCAGAAAGACAGCGGGGTGTTATATGTGGTGGCAACGCCAATTGGTAATCTGCTGGATATCTCGGCACGCGCGCTGAAGGCGCTGGGCGCGGTTGCCCTGATTGCGGCGGAAGATACCCGCCACAGCAAAAAGCTGCTGGCGCATTACGGTATCGGTACGCCGCTGCTCGCGCTGCATGAGCACAATGAACGGCAGGTGACGGAAAAATTACTCCGGCGGCTGGCCGCTGGTGAGGACATTGCGCTGGTTTCCGATGCCGGCACACCCCTGATCAGCGACCCGGGTTTTTACCTTGTCCGGGCGGCACGCCAGGCAAAGCTGCGGGTAGTCCCGGTGCCGGGGCCATCGGCCTTGATTGCCGCGCTCTCGGTGGCCGGCCTGCCCTCGGACCGGTTTATGTTTGAGGGCTTCCTGCCGTCGAAGCAGGCGGCCCGGCGGCAACGGCTCGAGGCATTGGCCGTGGCAAGCGGCACGCTGGTGTTTTACGAGTCCAGTCACCGCATCTGTGACTGCCTGCGTGATATGGCCGACTGTCTAGGCGGGACGCGCGAGGCAACCGTGGCCCGCGAACTGACCAAGACCTTTGAGACGATTATGCATGACACGCTCAACGGGCTGGTTCAGCGGGTCGAGGCGGATGCTGATCAACAGAAGGGCGAATTTGTGGTGCTGGTAGCGGGTGCCCCGGCACGCGAGCGCTCGGCGATTGACGCGGCAACCGTGCAGATGCTTGAAGTGCTGCTGTCAGAGTTGCCCCTGAAACAGGCCGCCGGGCTGGTGGCACGAATTACCGGGCTGTCGAAGAATGCCCTGTATGAACAGGGGCTGAAAATCAGGGGATCGTGAAAGGGTGCGCCTTCTTGTTAATGGTGACGGTTCTCTCGCACACCGCAAAATTTACCTGCAGGAGCGCCGCCCCCGGCGCGATTCGCGGCGAGGGCGCCGCTCCTGCAATTATTTTCAGGGCGGGTTGTCCATGACCGGCAGCCGCCTCTACACGAAATGTTGCTGTAATGCCCAGTTGACGTGTTCACGCACCAGTTCCGAGGGATGTGCCTGCCGGGCCTGTAGCGCGGTGATGACGGCCGGCGTCGTCGGGGCGTTGCCCAGCCCCACGGCGACATTGCGCAGCCAGCATTCATAACCGATGCGGTGTATGGCACTGCCACGGGTGTTTTCTTCAAACTCGTGTTGCTGCCATGCAAACAGGCGTACCAGTTCGCTGCTATCCAGTCCGTGGCGGGTGTTGAAGTCGGTCTCACTGCCGGGGCCGGAAAAACGGTTCCATGGGCAGACCAGCTGGCAATCATCACAGCCATAGACCCGGTTGCCGATCAGCGGACGCAGCTGTTCCGGGATGGCGCCGCGTAATTCGATGGTGAGGTAGGAAATGCACAGGCGTGCATCCAGTTGGTAGGGCGCGATGATCGCACCTGTCGGACAGGCATCCATGCAGGCATGACAGTTGCCGCAATGATTTTCGGCCGGGCTGCCGATCTCCAGGGGCAGGTTGGTATACAGCTCGCCAATAAAGAACCAGGAGCCGGCCTGCTCGCTGATCAGGTTGGTATGCTTGCCGATCCAGCCGAGTCCGGCTTTCTGTGCCAGGGCCTTTTCCAGTACCGGTGCACTGTCGGTAAAGGCGCGGTAACCAAACGGACCGGTCAGGGATTCGATTCTGATCGCCAGTTGTTGCAGCCGTTTGCGTATTATCCTGTGATAGTCACGACCCAGCGCATAGCGTGACAGGTAGGCCAGTGCGGGATCCTGCAGTACGTCACTGGCGGCCATTGCATCACCGGGCCAGTAATCCATGCGTACCGAAATGACGCGGATCGTCCCGGGTACCAGATCGGCAGGCCGGCTGCGACGGGTGCCATGGCGTTTCATGTAATCCATGGTGCCGTGGCGACCGGCTGCCAGCCACGACAGCAGGTACGCCTCGTCATCATCCAGCTGCGTATCGGTAATGCCCAGCTGCTGGAAGCCGAGTTCCTGCCCCCAGCGCCTGATCTGCCTGCTCAGTGCAGCGTAATCAAGGTCCGGAGCGGGTGGCGGGGGAGGTGTGTTCATTGCGACTGGATTTTCGGCAGGGCTTCACGGTATGTTGCTGTCATTGTAAGCGTGCCGTGCACGCTACGTCATTCCGGACGCGCCATGAAAGCTCACAGCCAGGGTTCAACGACATCTGCATTGTACACCGCCGCCCAGGTCCGTGAACTTGACCGGATTGCAATCGGGGAGGCGGGTATCCCCGCTTATACCCTGATGACGCGAGCGGGTGAGGCCTGCTGGGAGACATTGCAGGCGCGCTGGCCAGAGGCACGTTCCCTGCTGGTTTTGTGTGGTACCGGCAACAATGGCGGTGACGGTTTTGTGGTGGCTCGTCTGGCACTGGCGGCCAGCTGGCAGGTACAGGTGCTGCAGCTGGGCGAACCTGAGCGGCTGCAGGGTGACGCCCTGAGGGCGCATGCAGATTTCCTGGCAGCCGGTGGACAGGTCGCCGCGTTTACAGCGGATACCGGCCTGGAGGCGGACATCATCGTTGATGCCATGCTGGGTACCGGTGTTGACCGGCCGTTGGCGGGGGACTGGCAGGTTGCCGTTGAACGGGTGAACCGGTCTGCACGGCCGGTGCTGGCCGTTGACCTGCCCACCGGACTCCAGGCAGATACCGGCGCCGTGTCGGGTGCGGCCATCCATGCGGACGTGACGGTGACCTTCATTGGCCGCAAGGCCGGTTTATATACCGGGGCCGGGCCAGACTATACCGGTGAAACATGCTTTACCGATCTGGGTGTGCCTGCGGCAGTCTATCAGCAGGTGCCAGCGGCCGGGCAACTGGTCAGGCAGGCGCCACTTGGACCGCTGGCCGGCCCGCGTATCCGCACCGCGCACAAGGGACGGCACGGCCATGTGCTGGTTATCGGTGGCGGCGAGGGCATGGCAGGTGCGGCACGCCTGGCTGGTGAGGGGGCACTGCGCAGCGGGGCCGGCCTGGTCACTGTTGCCACACACCCGGTGCATGCGGCGTTTGTCGGGGCTGCCTGTCCGGAGCTGATCTGCCATGGCGTTGCGTCGGGGCAGGAGTTGCGGGCTCTGATCAAAGCGGCCTCTGTGCTGCTGGTGGGTCCCGGGATGGGCCAGTCCAGGTGGGCACAGTCGCTGCTGTCGGCGGTACTGGAGTCGCCGCTGCCACTGGTCATCGATGCGGATGCGCTGAATTTACTGGCGGGCGCCCCGGCCAGGCGCCCGCACCAGGTGTTGACGCCCCATCCGGGGGAGGCCGCACGCCTGCTACACCAGGATACCGCTGCTATTCAGTGTGATCGATTTGCCGCGGCGCGGGCCCTTACCGAACAATATGGCGGTACCACGGTACTGAAAGGTGCGGGGACGGTGATTCATGCAGACGGCCAACTGCCGGTGGTCTGCGCTGCCGGCAATCCCGGCATGGCGACTGCCGGGATGGGTGATGTGCTGGCGGGCGTAATCGCCGCATTGATTGCTCAGGGGATGGATATTTCCGCCGCGGCCGTGGCCGGTGTCTGTACCCATGCCTGCGCGGGCGATGCAGCCGCAGCCAGGGGTGAACGGGGCATGCTGGCACGTGATGTGATTGCTGAACTGCGGGGTGTGCTGAACGGGCAGGGGTCCTCTGCATGAAACGGGTGCTGGCAGATGCGCAGGAAACGGAATCACTGGGTGCGCGGCTGGGGCGTGTGGTCACAACCGGGATTATCTACCTGAACGGAGATCTCGGTGCCGGGAAGACCACCCTGGCCCGCGGTTTGTTGCGCGGCCTCGGCTACACGGACAAGGTTAGAAGCCCTACCTACACACTGGTCGAGCCCTACGCATTTGCGTCCCGCCAGGTGTATCACCTCGACCTGTATCGCCTGGCCGATGCCGAAGAACTGGAATGGCTGGGGCTGCGAGACATGCTGGCGGAACCGGCCCTGTTACTGGTGGAGTGGCCGGAGCGGGGCAGTGGCTACCTGCCACCGGCCGATCTCACCATCGACCTCGACTTTTCGGGTGCTGGCCGGGTGGCAAGCCTGATGGCTGTCACACCAACCGGGCAACACTGGCTGGCGCAGGTGACGATGGACAATGACTGAACAGGCTGGATGTACCCGTCAACGTCAGTATCTCGACAGTTATCTAGCTATCAAGCCTATCCCAAAGAGTTTAAACGCTATTTCTTGCAATTACCCTGGTGTTGTGGATAGAATCCCCCAAAACGGCAAGGGGATAATTCAGGAGTACGGCATCCGGTGAACAGATTCATAGCAGGGGTGTGTATCTGGCTGGCAGCGCAAGGCCTTGTGCTGGCCGGGACAGTTGAATTCGAACAGGTCCGTCTGTGGGCGGCGCCCGATCATACCCGTGTTGTATTTGATACCAGTGGTGCTGTTACCCACAATGTCTTTACCCTGCAAAATCCTGATCGTCTGGTTATCGATGTGCCGGCAGCGCAGGCCTCGGAGTCGCTGCTAACCGATCGCAACACCGGTGGCCTGGTCAAGGGCGTCCGCACGGCAGTCAACAAGGACAACACCCTGCGTATCGTGCTTGATCTCAAGCAGTCCGCCAAACCCCGCACCTTCAGCCTGAAGCCGAACGGCCAGTATGGCCATCGCCTGGTTATTGACCTCTATGGTGCTGTCGAGAGCAAGGGTGCTGGCAAACCGGCAGTCCTCAAGAAAACTGTTGCGAGCAGGCCGGATGCGTTACGTGACCTGGTCATCGCGATTGATGCCGGCCATGGCGGGGATGACCCGGGGGCCATTGGTCGCCGTGGTACCCGTGAGAAAACGGTGGTACTGGCCATTGCACGTGAGTTGGCGGAACTTATCCGCAAGGAACCCGGCATGCGTCCGGTTATGATTCGCGAAGGTGATTACTACATCGGCCTGCGCCAGCGTATTGACAAGGCGCGCAAGCACAACGCGGACCTGTTTATCTCGATCCATGCCGACGGTTTTCGTGACCAGCGCGCCCACGGTTCATCCGTATTTGTGCTGTCACGACGCGGTGCCTCGTCTGAAATGGGTCGCTGGCTGGAGGCCAAGGAAAATGCAGCAGACCTTGCCGGCGGCGTCAGGCTCGATGACAAGGATGACCTGCTTGCCGAGGTGTTGCTGGACCTGTCGCAGTCCGCGACCATCGAGGCCAGCCATAAGGTGGCCTCCAATATGCTTGGCGGCCTGAAACAGCTGGGCAAGATGCACAAGTCCAGTGTGCAACGGGCCGGGTTTGTGGTGCTGAAATCACCGGATATCCCCTCAATCCTGATTGAAACAGCCTTTATTTCCAACCCGCAGGAAGAAAACAAGCTGCGTGACAAGGGCCACCAGAAGAAGCTGGCGCAGGCCATGCTGAGCGGCATCCGGGACTATTTCGGCGATCACCCGCCGCCGGGAACACGCATGGTCGCCCGCAAATACAAGGTCAAGTCAGGTGATACGCTGAGTGAGATCGCTGCCGTGCACCAGGTCAGTCTGGCCACTCTGCGCGGCTATAACGACCTGAAGTCCGACCGCCTGCGCGTCGGTGAGACCCTGCGGATTCCTCCTGTCCAGGGCAGTTAGGCCCAAAAAATTTACCGCTGGCTCGCAGGTCAGCACATCCTGCGAATCTCTCAACACACTGCTTAACTTTTAACTGCAAAACGGTATCATAAGCGGCCGCTATCACTGTCTGCTGCTGATCCATGCCTATCCGGGTTCTCCCTGCACAACTTGTTAACCAGATTGCTGCCGGTGAGGTCATCGAGCGTCCGGCATCTGTCGTCAAGGAACTGCTTGAAAACAGCCTGGATGCCGGTGCGCAGAACATCGAGGTGGATATCGAGCAGGGTGGCAAGCAGCGCATCCGGATTCGTGATGACGGGTCAGGTATCCAGCAGGATGAGCTGTCCCTGGCCCTGTCGCGATATGCGACCAGTAAAATTTACTCGCTGACAGACCTTGAACATGTCAATAGCCTGGGGTTTCGCGGTGAGGCATTGCCGAGTATTGCGTCGGTATCCCGGTTGCAGCTGAGTTCACGGACATCTGCAGACACGTCCGGATGGCGCGTGCAGGGGAATGGTTCCGACCAGCAGCTGGCAGTCGCACCGGTTGCACATTTGCCGGGAACCACCATCGACGTGAAGGACCTGTTTTTCAACACGCCGGCGCGCCGCAAGTTTCTGCGCACCGAAACAACCGAATTCAAACACATTG
>Ga0316191_10001031_pt1 | contig 19142 bp, 16 predicted proteins | sample Eddworburr2cm_MG_FD_204928 | JGI IMG/M metagenome (GOLD analysis project Ga0316191, IMG submission 204928) | Coastal sediment microbial communities from Maine, United States - Eddy worm burrow 2 cm | ecosystem: Environmental > Aquatic > Marine > Coastal > Sediment | place: USA: Maine... | reverse complement strand
ATGCAGCATCCCAGCGCCCAGCAATTCATGGATCATGTAGCCAAGGCCACCAGCCGCATGAAAGTGGTTCACATCCGCCAAGCCATTGGGGTAAATGCGCGCCAACAGCGGCGTGACATCCGAGATGTCCGAGAAATCCTGCCAGTCCAGAATAATCCCGCCCGCACGCGCCATCGCTACCAAATGGATCAGCAGGTTTGTCGACCCACCAGACGCGTTCAAACCAACAATACCGTTCACAAATGCTTTTTCGCTCAGGATATCGCAGACCGGCGTGTAGTGGTTGCCCAGATCGGACAGTTCCAGCGCCCGTTTGGCGCCCGCTTTCGTCAGCGCATCGCGCAAGCCAGTATTCGGTGTGACGAAACTGGTACCGGGCAGATGCAGCCCCATGAACTCCATGAGCATCTGATTGGTGTTTGCTGTCCCGTAGAAGGTGCAGGTTCCCGGTCCGTGATAAGCGCTCATTTCAGCGGCCATCAACTCTTCGCGGCCAACCTCGCCTGCGGCGAACTTCTGACGCACCTGACTTTTTTCGTCATTCGACAGACCAGATGTCATTGGTCCCGCGGGCAGGAAAACCGTGGGGACATGACCAAAGGTTTGCGCTGCAATAACCAGACCGGGGACAATCTTGTCACACACGCCAAGATAAACGGCAGCATCAAAGGTGTTATGGCTCATAGAAACGGCCGTCGCCATGGCGATGACGTCGCGCGAAAACAGGCTCAGTTCCATTCCGGGCTCGCCTTGGGTCACACCATCACACATTGCAGGCACACCGCCCGCGACCTGAGCCGTGCCGCCCGCCTCGCGCGCGGCCTCGCGGATCAGATCGGGAAACCGCTCAAAAGGCTGATGCGCGGACAGCATGTCATTGTAAGTAGTGACAATGCCAAGATTTCCCGCACTTTCACGGGCCAGTTTTGATTGATCCTGACCGGCGCCGGCATAGGCATGCGCTTGCCCGCTGCAGCTTAGATGCGCGCGCGCAGGTCCTTTGACCCGTGCGGCTGCCATCCGGTCAAGGTAGTCCTTACGGGGTCCTGCGCTGCGCTCGATGATGCGGTCGGTTACCCGTGCAATCGTATCGTTCAGTGCCATGAAGCATACTCCATACTCTATAAAAAACGCTGATGTTTGCGATCAGTGTTTTGCCAAAGCCGCCAAGACACGGCCGGTGTCGATCATACGATTGGCAAAACCCCATTCGTTGTCATACCAGCTTACCACCCGCACCATGCCGTCGTTGGTCACTTTGGTTTGTGGCGCCGCAAAACACGACGAATGCGGATCGTGGTTATAGTCTATTGAAACTGTCGGGTCGGTCTCATAAGCCAAGACACCCTTCATCGGACCATCAGCTGCCGCTTTCATGGCGGCATTGATTTCGTCCGCAGTTGTCGCCCGTTCGGGCATGAAACTTAAATCCACAAGGGACACATTCGGTGTCGGCACCCGAATGGCTGACCCCTCAAGACGACCTTCGAGACGGGGCAAAACAAGAGAAATCGCTTTGGCCGCCCCTGTAGACGTTGGCACCATGGAAACGGCTGCAGCGCGCCCCCGATACGGATCACGGTGGGCCGCATCATGCGAAGGCTGATCGCCGGTATATGCGTGGATCGTCGTCATATACCCCGTCTTTATCCCGACCGTGTCATCCAATACGGCCGCAACCGGCGCGAGGCAGTTGGTTGTACAGGACGCATTCGAGACGATGATGTCGTCCTTGGTCATCTCTTTATCATTCACACCAAACACAACCGTGCGGTCGGCATCAGCACCTGGCGCAGAAATCAGCACGCGGGATGCGCCATTTGACAGATGCGCCGCGGCTTTGTCGCGCGCCGTGAAAAAACCGGTACACTCCATCGCCAGATCGACATCGGCCCATGGCAAGTCGGCAGGGTCACGCAACGCGGTCACCTTGATGGATTTCCCGTTCACGATGAGCGTGTCGCCCTGAACTTCGATTGATCCGGCAAACCGGCCATGTACGCTGTCATAGCGCAACAGATGCGCCAGCGTTTCTGCGCTCGACAGGTCGTTTATCGCGACAATGTCCATATCCTTGACGTTGTTTTCCACCAACGCCCTGAGAACGCCGCGGCCAATCCGGCCAAATCCGTTAATACCTACTGCAGTGGACATGTTATCCTCCTGAAACCGCCGCACTGTGTCAGCGGAAAATAATCCTGAATTACGTTAGCGCTAACAAACACAAACTGACGCAAAACTCAATGGTGTTTTTTTAACGCCAGCATTGCACCAGACGCATAGCTAAGCCAGGCTTTTCAATAAACGGTTTCTGCACCGAAAAAGGGCTTTTTCTTCAAGGGCTTTGCTCCCGCGTACGAATTGCCGTAAGCATCATAAGATCGCTGCGAAGGGCAAAATCGTCTTTTTCAACGCATGGATTTGCGCAAAAGCTTGCTTATGGACGCAATGGATTATCTGTTTCGGCAGGCCGCTGATATGGTGACTGTCATTGCCAAAAGCCGCATCAAGGCTGTCTCGTGTCTTCCTGCAGGGTCAGAAAGAAATCCCTGTTTCGATGTTTGGCCTTCAGCTCCCGTGCACCTCTAAGTCCAACAAGTTTTTCGTTCCGGCTTTTGAGATTTGCCTGCGGCATGGCAGCTGGACGCATTAGCGTTTGTCACACGCGATACCGCAATTTTTGATCCGGAACAGACAACGGGGTGCAACTGATGGGCTCACTATCGCTTCGGGGCAGCCTTGACGCGGCGTTAATCGCAGACGATGTCGCATCCCATATTTAGTTAACTCTTTGCCGCCTCAGGCAGCGTGATCGGCTTTCAGAGCAGGGCCCAAATCCGGCGCGTGCGGGAAAGCTGGCAGCGGTCAAAAGAAGGCGTGTGAACAAACTAGCGCCTCACATACCCCCCCGAGACAGTAACATTCGACGAAATGTCCTGCCATGCCGCCAACAGCGTCATGACATAATCGCATTGCAAGGTTTCGCGTGTCGCCTGCGGTAGCGACCGAACGCAAACACAGGGTCATAGCGATCCCGAGTGCTGGCAGACTTGAACCGCCCCCGTCACATCATGATCGAAAACTGTGGTTGGGTGCTATCGCTCAACGGGGCCAGTTGCCTGCAAGACTGACCGATGCAAAAGGGTGAACTGTTCCTGCACGTGTTCTGCCGGCAGGAACATGGCAACTGAAAAACCATCCATCATCGCGATCAAAAGCGCGTGCTCTGCGACAAGACCGCCTTGCCACAGACGCACAAACGGTTTGGTTGCGCCATCTTCGGCCTGCGCATTGCTTACCTCCTCCAGCGCATCACAAGAGGCCGCGTCACCGAAGCGGACCAAGCTTGTTTTGCCTGATTGAACGCTGAGTGACTGGGCATATTTTTGAGCTTGCGAGATGGCGTTACCGAATTGGACCGGCACATCTGAGGCGTTCGTGGCATTTTCTTTTGCCGCAAGAACATCCCCCACGGAAAGTCCGTCAAACCCCAGCGCATCTGTTTTATCTGGCAGGCTTGCCCGAACATAAAGCGCGCTTCCTGTTTGCGCCAATGCCTGAGCGATTTCCACGATTGCTGCCGCGTCTTGCACGGTCAGGTTCCGGCCCAATAAGTAGTCGTATTTTTCCCGCAAGGCGCACGGCAGCGCGTGCAGGCGGTGCACCCGGCGCTCTGACACATCGACTGACAGACTTACGGCATCCGGAGTTGTGAAATGGAGCACCCGGCGCAGAACGGTTTCGTTGATTTCGGCCAGAATAGCGTCAAGGAAGGATACGCTTTGCGTGCCAATCAACCTTCCGTACACCGTGATCTCTTCGGGGGCTGCGGAAAACGCGGCTATAGCGTTCATGAACCTGCTGGTATCATCGGTCCGGTTATGCGCCATCGCTAAACCTCCCCCACCAGACGTTCAAGCAATACGAACGCCTCGTTAAAAAGTGCGTCGAGGTGCACCCGCTCCGAGACCCTAAAGCACAGCGCTTCTTGCGCGGGATGACAGCTCCGCACAAAGCATTCCACCCCCAGATCGGTGGCAACAACTGCCATATGCGGGCCGGCACTGGCGCTGGCCCCGACTTGTTGCGCAACACACGCAGCCTTTGGGCCAAGCAGTGCATCAAAACCTGCCGCACACAGTTGATCCAGTTTTTCTTGCGTCACTTTTTCAGATGTGCTGGATGCCAAAACCATGCCCGTAGACAAATCTGCAAACGCGACCACATAACAGCCGGCCACCCGCTGTCGAAATGCTAGCAGTTCTTCGCATATTGTCACACAGTTCACCGTTGTCGTGGTATGTCATCACCCGAACACTTGGACGTTTGTGCCCTTTCTATATGGATTAGATGTGCACGCGGTTAACGGTTCACGAGAATTTCGGCATGTAAGAAGAAGGGTCCGGTGCCACAGCATCAGATACAGGTTGGTCTTGTCTTGTATTTTGTCGCGCGACAGGACGCTTTGCTACGGATTGTGGGGTCGGCGGCGCAAACGATCCAGTATCGTTACAAGCTGGTGCGTCTGGCACGACACCCGGCAGTAACGCATCAATCGTATCTATCATCTCCAGAAATTTTTCTACAAAGTCATCGGCGCCGCTTTGTTCCCACAGCGAAACATCGTCCGCGCTTTCGCGGGCATTTGTCAAAGACATCATAACCGTCGCCGCAAACAAACCTCCGGCTTCGGTCTTTACCCTCTTCAAGACTTTTGCCCGGTCCTTATCTGTCAGCAACATGTCAGCGCGGGTCACAACCAGCATCGAATTTAGCCGGATCGTGTCGTCAACACCGTCCCAAACTGCCGCTTCACTCTGCCGCCATGCCTGTGTCGCTGGCGTGCACCAAATCACGCCGTCCGCATAGGGCAGCACGCGTTCCCATACGGCGCTGGACATGTTGGGATCGGAAATTCCGGGCATATCGATAAGATCACATCGGGTCAGGATGTCCGCGTCGCAAAAGAACCTGATGAAGGCAACACTCTCGGGGTCTATCTCTTGCAATCCTGCCATGTCGCAAGGCGTTTCATTCCCCAATAAATCCACAATAACAGAAGGCGAGGACCCATAAGAGATCAGCACAGGCGGCAGTTGGGTTGCAACGACCTGCACGGGAAGCGGGTTTGTCCCGATCATCAAATTGGCAAGCGTACTTTTTCCAGCGCTGAACTCTCCCATGAGGGCGATGCGCGGCAGGCGTGGCCCATCCGTTTCAGACCAGTGTACGGGGCGGGTGTTGTCAGATTCGTCGATCATGCCTCTGCATAGCAGCTCAAAGTTTCTAAAGTGTTCTGCAGAAAAAGACGCCTTTCCTTGGGCGAATTCTCCTCCATAAAGGCATTCAGCTCTGCAGGACTGGCGCGCTGCGTCCGGTCCAGTGTCTCAAAAACAGACATCTGCTCGCTCAGGAACGCATCAAAAGTCGAAATCGCGTCCGCCTTTACGCTTTGGGCAAGGTCATCGCGCAACTCGGAAATAACGGGGTTGGTTTCTGACTTGATAAACTCGTAAAAGCTTGCCGCGTAGGCTTTGTAGCCGCGCCGCTGCACCCACCAACGTTTCCACCAACCACCACCAAGATCCAATGCAATTGTACGCCCCAAGGTAACAGGTGGTGGAACCTGTGGCGCGTTGGGCCGCGCAATCGCGATGTCCTGCGGCCCCATGCCGAAAGCACCGGCATAAATCTCCGCCACACCGGCTGCGGCGGCTTGCGTGGCCTTTTCGAACGCTGTCTGGCTGTTACGCCCCAGCACCTTGTGCGACGCGCTCAGTAAGACACGCAGCCCCGCCGGATCATAGGTCCAGGGCGCCATTTCACCGAACCGTTCGAGATGTTGCACCAAAGAGGCCGTCGCACGATCCAGAAAGCTTTCCTGCACCCGTTCCATACGGTCCCCGAACGCACTGACGATACTGTCGAACTCTACCTCAAGCGCCTTTTTGTGATCCGTGCACAGGGCCTGCATTCTGGTGCGCGCCTCATGGCTGTCGATCGCTTGCACTGTGCGCTTCGCGACTTCCACCTCCAGAATTCTGTCTGCCGCAACCAATCCGGAAGCAAGGTTCTTTGCACTTGCACCGATCCGCTGGACCGTGGCCGCGCCGACCCCGCTGACAATGCGGTGACCGATCGCCGATTGCAGTTCAGGCAGACCGGACAGGTTCCAAACCGATGTCTCGTCTTGCAGTTCTTTACAAGCCATGTTCTGCGATGCGGCCCAGTTCGACAAGGCATCAGCACTTGCGGCGGGCAAACGGGCGAGCTTTAGGCTAAGCGCGTGGGATGCCCAAAGCGCGCTGCCGAAAATGACCTCTGCTTCTTTGGGGCCTTTATGCTTTTCCAATGTATCCGCGATACTCGCACGGATTTGCGGAACTTGCGTGGCCGGATCCGAAAGCTCGTCGATGCGATTGACAAATATAATCACATCTCGGGATTTCACATGCGAAATCAAACGGATCAGCGCCATGTCAGTAGACGTAAGCGCCTGATGTGCTGACAGAACCACGACGCAAATCCGGCTATCGCGGATTGCGCGAATGGTAATCTGTTCACGCATCATGAACGTGTCATTCACACCCGGTGTATCGCGCAGGCACAAACGCATCGGCAAGGACGTGCGTTGCATGTGCAAATCCGCCGACTTGGTGATATCGGCAAACCGCCCCTGAGTATCTTCGGGCGCGCCACCCTCTTCTTCAGGTTCCTCGCCCAGACAAACGTAGCGTTCGATCAAATCCTTGTCGAAGTACCCATAGTCGCGTTTTTGCCCTAACAGCATTTCAAATTTTCGCCCCAGACGCGCACGGGATTTCTCGCGCATTTGGGATACTTGCTGCTTAATCTTTTCCAGCTCGTCATCCGCCCCTGCCCGGCTGGCCAGCTCACCAATGCGGCCCCCGCCGGAAATGAGCTTGTCCCACTCGTCTTCGCCGAAGAACCGAAACGAGGCGCTGTTGGAAAACCCTTCGGTTTTGGGGTGCAAATGCAACGAGGTAACAACAGATGTCCACGGGTTCACATCTGCGGGAAGCAGATCAGGCGCGCCAATCATGGCGTTCACAAGGGAAGTCTTGCCGGATTTGATCTGGCCGATCATGGTCACAGACGGCTCGAACTGTTCCAGCTGGCGCAGCATCCTATCAGCCCGGCGGATTGTGTTTTCATCCCCGACTTTTTTCAGCGTATGCAACCCGTCACGCAACGTATCGACGGATTGCCCAAAGGCGCGCAGACCGTCAAAACCAGCAGCCAGAAGATCGGCTTGGGTTGCTTCCAGAAAAGCGGCGTCGCCGTTATGATTCAGCACATTCATCCTGACCTCCAGCACATTCCCAAATGCAAAACGGACGCGGATCGTTTAGAAGTCGATTGGTTGTAAACTTGCATGTCGTAACCCCACAAACTTGTAACACCTTACAAATCTGGGGGCTAAATGTGCCTGCAATGTGGCTGGACGCAGGCCGAAAAGCTAAGTGTTGTTAGAGTTTTAATGAACTTGCACAGATTCAAGATCACGGCGCAACTGCAACAGGATCGTCACCGCATCAGCAGCAGAACGCGTGTCATTTTCAAGTGTCATTAGCATCACCTTATCGGATGCATCCTGAAAAGCAGTGCACCATGGTGCCAACTCCGGGTAGGTATCCGCTTGGACTTGCATGACATCCACCAGCTCTTCGGAAATGGTCCCGCACAGACCTAACACGTCAGACATATCGCCTTCGGCTTCGTCAAACCCAAGCTCGGCTAAATCATAGGCGCGGGCCATAATCGTGTCTCGGGCTGCTTTAAAAGGTATCGCATCAATTTTGGCGGGTTTTGCCGTCTCCACCGGCTGCCTGCCGTCCACGTCTTTTTGACCGCCCTGCCGTTCCAAAAATAACAAGGCACTATCAAGGTCTGCCCGCTGACCGGCCGCTACAATGGCCATTACGGCCTCGACCAGCGCTTTCACGCCGCTTGCTGCAAATTGCGCAGGGCTCACCTCTTCCCGATTTGCCTGCCGTGCCAGTATCTGTTGCGTTGTGACCGGGAAAAGGCTGTGAAACTCTTCGCACACAACGGATTGCAACCCGTCTATGCGAGACTTCATCTGTTTCTCGCCCGCCAGAATGTCAGCTTTGGTCAGCACCAGAAAGCTATGATCTTTCAAGCCGTCACTGGCCACTGCCCAAAGACCTGCTTCTTGCGGTCCAAAGTCTTGCGTGCACCATAACACAATATCTGCAAACGCCAGCGCAGACATGACAACCGCCTTGTCACCTTGACCTGCCGCTGGGACGGCTACGTCGACAATTTGTGCCTGCCCAAAAGGACAAAAGCCCAGCGAAAAAGACTGGACAGGGCCGCCCGTCGCCGGAGGCTCGGATGTCATACCGTCTATATAAAAGTGGCGTGTCTGTTCGATTCCGGCTCCGGCTGTCGATCCCACGAGTATCGCGTCACATAGCGCCGACTTGCCGACACCCTTGGGCCCGAGCAAAACGATGCGCACGCCGTTTTCCAGCCGGTCCGCCAAGTCTTGCACATATACACGTGCCGTCGCAGGCAAGGATATATCCGACACAGCAGCGCGAAGCCGTGCGGCGGCATCCGATGCCGAAATATCATCCAACACAGCGTATACCCGACTGGATATGCTGTCTCTTGGAAGACAATGCGTGGGCGCTGTCGTCACGTACTTTGACAACCGAAAAGGACACATTGTCCAGATCGGGATCGCCGAGATCAAAAATACGCTCTAGCAAATCGTCCACGATCTGTGTGCTTTGCGTGTGCGCGCTGCGCCGCAATGCAGCTTCGATGGCGCTGTTCGATAGAAATTGCAACCCGTCGCTGGCAACGATCAGAATATCATCATCCTGCAAAATGACCGGGTCACTCGGGCAGTCGATTTGGGGGACATCCGCGCCAAAAAGTACTGATGTTAAAGTATTGCGGTCAGGATGGTTGCGGGCGTCTTCCGGCGCGATCAACCCCGTCTTGACCATAAAGTCAATTTGCGGCGCCATCGAATGGTCTTCGTTCAGTTGCTCCAGCGCGCCGTTGCGAAACAAAAACAACGGCGAGTCGCCAATCGAAATCCAGTACAGTTTTTCACCCAAGATGACGGACGCCACTAATGTGGCACCCATGCCATGCGTTTCTGGGTAGGCAAGCATATGTTCTTTCAAACACCCGTTCGCCCCCATCGCCGCATCATGCAAACGCTCCTTGATCTCGGCTTCGAATGCCTCTTCCGCACCCTTGAGAAACATCAGTTCACTGTAGACTTCTGTCACAACAATTTTGCTTGCGATATCACCTGCTGCATGACCGCCCATGCCATCAGCCAGAACGACAAAACCTGCATCTGAGCCTTTGGCAAAATCAGAAATAATAGCGTCTTCCTGATATTCCCTCATGCCCTTGCTCAGAGCGCTTGCTGCATCGAAACTAAACATTTTCGTCTTCCATGCCCTGCCATTTAAAGTCAGAGCCGCAGAGCGCCACAAACCTCAGTGTCGTTTCTCCAATCCGGATAAGATCCGCATGGTGCAACTCTTCTGTGCTGAGCACAGGGCGCGCGTTACGGCGAATGATGTTCGATTTGCCACCATGACCGATATAGAACTTGTTTTGCTCTTGGTCATAAGCCACCGCCGCGTGGTTGTTGCGCGAAATACTGTTGTCGCCAAAATCAAGCCGGATCACCTGATCTTCACCGCGACCGATCATTGAAGCGCCTGTAAAGATGCTGAACGAATGGCCCAGGCCGGGCCCTTCGACGATCACCAACCACCCTACGGGGAATTTCTCGTGCTGTGCCTTCGCGGTGGCCTCTTGCGTTTCGCCAAAGGGATCGCTTGATGCGTCGTCTGAGCGGTGAAACCCCAAAAGACGGGTTTTTGCCCGCCCTGCGCGACGTGCTGCGCGCCCGGGTGCAGGTGCAGGCACTGCGTCAATGTCATCAGAGGGTGTTAAGTCGATTTCAACCGTCTTTCCCGGTTCAAAGGATGCATCCGGTTTACGTTCACGCATCTCAAGCGCTGCCATCTGCTCGCGGGCAAAGGCCACAGCTTCGCTTTCTTCGCAACGAGGGGCTGGCGTTTTTTGCGCACCGGTTTCCAAGAAATGCTGTTCCGCTTCCACTACGCCGGTTTTCTCGAGTGCTGCGTCATCTTTGCTGGCTGCCCGGTTTAAAATATCAAGCATCTCTTCCTGTTGGGTATGCTGATCCGGCGCTTCCGGTCGTGCCGTCATCACGCAATCCGGACCAGCCGTGTTTTCGTCAAAGCTTTGCGGGGCTGGTTCCTCGTCCAGCGCGTCGCCTATATCATCCTGAATTTCTTCGAGTGCTGACAGATCAAATTCGTCGGGCTGTGAAAATGTGTCCAGATCGTCTGACGCATCAATCGGCTGTTCGTCCTCCAGTGCTGCATCGAGATCATCATCATAGGTTTCTGCACCAGTGTCATTTTCCTCAACAGCATGGTCGAAAGGATCCAGAACAAACGGGTTTTTTGCTTCGCGCATTTCGTTGAATGCGTCCCGCAGTGCCTCTTCATTTAGTGCTTCTTCTTCTGTTGCCGGGCGAGACTGGTGTGGGAAGACTTTTCTAAAGAGCGTCATGGCTGGGCCTTTCGATACTGGTTTCAGGTTCACAATTTACAGGCTGTTTCGAAGCGCTCTCGAGCAGAAGCCGCGCCTTTTGTTCAAGGCGCAGTTCAGCCATTAAAGCCCCGCCGAATGACGATTGGTTTTGGGTCGGGTTCCGGTTCGGCTTCCGGCGCGCGGAAACTCAGCAATTCCTCGCTGAGGCCCGCGCCAAATGCTGCAAGTGGTTGAATGGTCGCCGCATGTACTGTGTCATGCTGAAATGCAGTGGATGCGTAAAAAAAGTAAGCGCAAAAAACAACAGGAACAGATGCAAAACGATTGAGTGCATTGGGCTTTTCCACTTTCACATCCGCCGTCTGTTCGCGTTCCTTCACTTTGGTCGCTGTGCGCTCAAGTTCTTTTGATCTGATGCGTTCAATCGGGGTCAATGCCCGTTCGTCTTGTTTCTGCGCCTCATCTTCACATGGGAACTCTTCCATACCGCAGGCTGGGTCTGCCAGTTCTGTATCGTCGCCTGACGCGTCACTTGCTAATACTTCCTCTAGAGCGCTTTCTGCGACTTCAGGGATGTCTTTGCCCTCGTTCTGGACAACATGTTTTAGACGATCCGAAGCTGTTGGTTCAGCTTTGGTTCCTTTTTCTTGTGTCTCAGCCAGCATACTGGCCTTGGACGCCGCGGTTATTGCCTCTTCTTGGGCCATCCTGACAAGATCAGTAACCGTTTTGTTGATCGATTCATCGTTCTGAGCCCGTCTGCGAGCGATTTCAGCGCGCTTTGAATGATCGATTTTGACAATCCAATCCTCTGCGGATTGAATGCGGTTCGCCGGTACGATTTTCATCGCTTCATCAATGGCGGCCAAAAAGGCCTGATCGTATTGCGGAAAACGTCCTGACAGAGCCACATAGGGGTCCCGGTCATTGCTGGCCAGTGCCGCCAATCGTACTTGGCTGTTCGGCGGTGCTTCACCGGTAATCACATGCGACAGCGTCGCGGCGAGTGCGTATAGATCGCTACAGGGAAGCTGCGGGCTGCCGGCCACGTAGAACTCTGGGGGTGAATAGCCGTCCTTTACGACCAGAACAGAAGAGAGAACACGGCTCTTTCTGCTTGCCTCCTCGCGCGCAGCCCCGAAATCAATCAAGACCGGATGGCCGGTTTTATCCAAAAGAATGTTGTCGGGCGATATATCGCGGTGGAGCAAATCTTGACCGTGCACGTGATCGACTGCATCCAACAGTTTCAACGTTATCTCAACCAGTGCCTTAGGGCTGATGGAGGCGGCGTCCGACTCGATAATGTCGAACAGGTCCTGCCCATCGATGCGATCCAGCGCCATATAGGCCGTCTCGTTGTCTTCAAAAACCTGATGAACCCCTACAACACTCGGGTGTTGAAGGCGTGACAAAGCATGCGCTTCCTTGATGAACAACTCAACGATTGAGCGGAAGTCATCGGCGCGGTTTTGGCTGCGTGCGCGAACTGTTTTGTTGACGCGGTTACAGAACGCCTCCGGAAAACACTCTTTGATAACGACGGTACGGTTCAGGCTGTCCTTGGCAAGGTACGTGATACCAAAGCCGCCGCTGCTGAGATAACGGATTATCTCATACTGGCCGCTTAGCAGCTTACTTCTAGGCGCCAGCACATCGCTGTCGACCGCCTGATTCAATGAAAGTTCGTCGGTGCCCACGGTACAACCACTCGCTCAAAGGTTATCTCGATTTCAGAGGATACTCGGCACGCAAAGTCACAAAAGCGGGCCATACGGTTTACTACACGTTTGGATAGAAATAAGCCTTATTGCTGTGTCCAAATCGTGGCAAAACAAGGGAAATGGTATGCAACTACGGGCAAATTGAGTGGGTTTTTTACACATAGAACCAACGTAACCACCAAACACCATACAAAAAAAACGCTGCCGGGTATTTCACCGGCAGCGGTCATTAAAATTGATTCTTTATGGCTTTATAGCGCTACGCGTGCGCCCTTGCCCTGCAATTCGGCTTCGCGTGCCGCAACTGATGCCACGGCCAGATCCTGCAAACCTACGCCAGTACCGTCAAACAACGTGATCTCTTCCGCATTGCTACGGCCCGGGTGGGTACCATTGATGACAGCGCCGATAGGGGTAATGTCGGCTTCGGCAATCAACCCGCCTGCAATCGCGTGCTGCGCCTCGCCGATTGTGATGGACTGTGCGATTTCATCCGCAAAAACCGTTGCTGTCTTTAGCAATTCCGGATCAACCTCTTGCTTGCCTTTGGTATCGGTGCCCATACAGGCAATGTGCGTTCCGGGCTTGATCCAGTCTTTCATCACAAGCGGCTCAAAAGCAGAGGTAATCGTGATGATAACATCGGCCTGTGCGCCAAGCTCTTCTTGCGTTACCGCCTCAAATTCAAGACCAAGCTCTTCTGCCACGGCGCCAAGGCGGGGGAGCATGTCAGGATGCGGGTTCCATGCGACAACCTTCTCAAAATCGCGCTGCTCAACTGCAGCACGTAGTTGGAACGTGGACTGATGACCGGCACCGACCATCCCCAACACTTTGGCGTCTTTACGCGCAAGATGCGCGATTGATACCGAAGAAGACGCCGCAGTTCGTACAGCCGTCAGATAGTTACCACCAACCAACGCCTGCAGCATGCCTGTGTCGGGATCAAACAGAAAGATTGTGGACTGGTGGTTGGTTAGACCTTTGTCCATGTTGCCAGGCCAATAGCCGCCGGATTTCACACCCAGAGTTTTCCCTGCTTTGTCAAAGCCTGACTTGAAGCCGTAAAGCGCGTCGGCATAACCGATCGCTTCACGGATTACAGGAAAGTTATATGCGTCACCTTTGGCCATAGCGCCAAACACCGCCTCCACTGCTGTGAAAGCGTCGGTACTGCTGACAACTTCGGCGCAGACTTCCTCGCCGACGATAAGCAATCCTTTGGATTTGGTTTCAGCATCAAGCATATCGCATTCCTGTCGTTCTATTGGTCTTGAAAAAGCAGCGCCCGGCGATCCCGGGCGCTGTCGTCGTAAAACTCGAAAGTCTTAGTAGGCTTTGCCGCGTGCGGAAACGGGCCAGATCGTTTCAACCTTGCCGTTGCGTACACCCACGTACCAGTCATGCACGTTGCATGTCGGGTCGCAGTGGCCTGGTACCAGCTTGAGCTTGTCATTTACCTTAAGCACACCATCGGGGTCAGCGACCACACCATGCTCGTCCGAACATTTGACGTAAGAGACGTCATCCCGGCCAAACACAGTAGGCAGACCACTGTCGACCGATTGTGCCTTGAGACCCGCGTCCACGATAGCTTTGTCAGCTTTTGCGTGGCTCATCACGGACGTCAGAAGGAACAGGGCGTTTTCCCATTCACCTTCGTCGATGCGGTTGCCGTCTTTATCCAGAATACGGCCGTAGTCCGCATCCATGAACGCGTAAGACCCACACTGCAGTTCGTTGAAGACGCCTGAGTTGCTTTCGAAGTAGTAAGAGCCTGTACCACCACCACCGACGATGTCGCAGTCGATACCTTCGGCCTTCAAAAGCTCGATGCTTTCACGGACCTGATCGATAGCGATCTGGGTTTTACTCTGACGCTCTTCATAAGAGTCGAGGTGCTGCATCGCGCCTTGGTACGCTTGGATGCCCGCAAACTTCAGGCCTTCTGCCGCATCAATTGCCTTTGCCAGCTCTACCACCGGCTGACCATATTGTACGCCACAACGGCCCGCGCCGACGTCAATCTCGACCAGACACTCGATCTCGTTTCCGTGGCGCACAGCTGCGGCTGACAGATCAGCTACATTGTCCAGATCGTCGACACAGCAGATCGCGCGTGCGCCCCAGTTCGGCAGGCGCGCCAAACGGTCGATTTTTGCTGGGTGGCGGACTTGGTTAGACACCAACACGTCCTTAATACCGCCGCGGGCGAAAACTTCGGCTTCTGACACCTTCTGGCAGCATACACCGACAGACCCGCCCAGCTTTTCCTGCAGCAGCGCTACGTCAACGGATTTGTGCATCTTTCCGTGCACGCGGTGGCGCATACCGTGGCTTGCCGCGTAATCGCCCATTTTCTTGATGTTACGCTCGAGCGCATCAAGATCGAGCACTAGGCAAGGTGTCTGGATTTCGCTTTCATCCATGCCAATGGCAGCAGGAATGTCATAGCCTACTTCATATTCTTCAAAGTTTACTTGCTTGTTCATGTCACTCTCTCCTCAGCCCATCGTCCAGGGCAGTTTATCCAAATCTACATTGCCGCCCGTGATAACAACACCCACCCGCTTGCCCCGGAATACTTCCGGATTGCGCAGAATGGTCGCCATCGGCACGGCACAGCTCGGCTCCATCACGATTTTCATCCGCTCCCATGTCAGCTTCATCGCGTCGATGATCTCTTGCTCGGATGCCGTCAGAACGTCCGTTACGAAACTAGACACAAAGTGCCAAGTGTTCTCTTTCAAGGGCACTTTCAAGCCATCCGCGATTGTTACAGGCGCATCATCTGCAATAATGTGCCCTGCACGGAAAGACCGCGCCGCATCATCCGCCTGATCGGGCTCTGCTGCATATATCTCCATCTTGGGTGCCAGGTTGGATAGCGTCAAGCAGGTGCCTGAAATCATTCCGCCACCTCCGATAGGCGCAATTACAGCATCCATATTGTCAATCTGGCTCAGCATTTCGAGAGAACATGTCGCCTGCCCTGCAATAACACGGGGGTCATTGTACGGGTGTACAAATTCGGCACCGGTTGCAGCCTGCACCTCGGCGAAAACCGCTTCGCGGCTTGTCGTCGAAGGCTCGCATTCGGTAATGATCCCGCCGTACCCGCGCACGGCGGCTTTCTTGGCCTCCGGCGCTGTACGTGGCATCACCACGTGGCACGGAATACCGCGCCGCCCTGCAGCGTATGACAGCGATAACGCATGGTTACCGGAAGAGTGCGTTGCCACCCCCTTTTCTGCCATCTCATCGCTGAGGCCAAAGACGGCATTGGACGCACCACGCACTTTAAATGCGCCAGCTTTCTGAAAGTTCTCGCATTTAAAGAAAAGCTCGGCACCCGTGAGGTTGTTAAAATAGGAAGACGTGAGGATCGGTGTCTCGTGAATATATGGCTTGATGCGCTCATGCGCGGCCTTCACGTGATCTATCGTCAGGTCCGGTCCTGTCATTGAATCCAACATAATAATTTCCCTTAAGCGGCGGATTGGATGGAAGTTGCACTACCCGAGCGCAAAAACTCTTGCGCGGCCGCAACGCCACTGCCCAATTTGATCGGGTAGTTCAGATCAGCCATCGCCATCTCGACAGTCGCGATGCCGGACAATACCATGACGTCGGTCAGGCTGCCCAAATGGCCGATGCGAAACGCTTTCCCGTTCATTTCGCCCAGACCGATACCGAAAGATACACCGTATTGGTCAAAAGCGTGATCGGTCAGCGCGTTGCTGTCGAACCCCTTGGGAACATAGATCGCACTCACAGTGTCAGAATATAGCTCTGGGCTGTCCGCAACCAGTTTCATGCCCCAAGCATCTACCGCGCGACGCACGCCTTCCGCCAGGCGCGTATGACGGGCGTATACGTTATCAAGGCCCTCTTCGAACAGCATCTTGAGGCTTTCGCGCATACCGTAGATCAACTGCAGCGGCGGCGTGTACGGGAACCCGCCCGACGCATTCGCATTCATCATATCGCGGAAATCAAAGAACGTACGGTGCAGCTTTGCCGTTTCCATGCAGGCCAGCGCCTTTGAGCTGACACCCAGGATGGCCATGCCAGTGGCGAGCATGAAGCCCTTCTGAGAGCCTGCAACGGCGATATCCACGCCCCATGTGTCCATGTGGAAGGGCATCGATGCAAGCGAGCTTACGCAGTCAACAAACAGCAGTGCCGGATGGCTCGACGCGTCCATTGCGCCACGCACTGCTGCGATGTCAGACTTAACACCGGTGGCTGTTTCGTTGTGCGTCACCAAGACCGCTTTGATCTCGTGTGCTTTGTCTGCCGTCAGTGCAGCTTCGAATTTATCCGCTGGCGCACCTGATCCCCAAGGGCATTCGATAACCTGAACATCAAGGCCATGACGTTGGCACAGGTCAATCCAGCGGTGGCTGAACATGCCATAGCGTGCGACGAGAACTTTATCGCCAGGGCTGAGAGTGTTGGCAACAGCAGCCTCCCAGCCGCCTGTCCCGCTGGCTGGAAACGTAATAACCTTGCCGTCCGTCGTGCCGAACACTTTCTTGGTGTCTTCGAGAACTGGCGCGAACGTCTCTACAAAATCCGGCGCACGGTGGTCGCGGGTCTGCACATGCATGGCAGCACGCAGGCGATCCGGTATATTAGTAGGGCCTGGAATGAATACTGGGTTTTGATCTGACATAACGAATTCCTCCTGATCGCTGCGACAGTACTAAAATACTAGCTCGGCCAGTGCAATTTTCTCGAAATACTTTTTCATTTTATATTTTAAATATTCAACTCATTGTTTTTAAATCGTTTATCATTTTTCATTTTTATTTTTTTTAATTGTTTGAAAATATTTTTCATTTGCAGTACCTCTATACAACGAAGGTAGAGGAACTCTGGATGGATATACAGAAAAGACAGCGCGGGCGGCCAAAGTCGCAATTCCGAGAGAGCTCTGCGGGGACGCTGCAATCGCTCGACCGCGCGCTTGGGGTTCTTGTGGCTGTATCACGTGCAGGGCGCGCTACACTGACGGACCTTTCGCTGTCGCTAGGCGTGCCGACTGCCACCACGCACCGCATCCTGACGACATTGCAAAAACACGGCTTCGTCACCTTTAACGACGAACGGCAGGATTGGAGTATCGGCATCGAAGCATACCGAACGGGTGCTGCGTTTATGAACAGGACCAGCCTCAGCGAGGTGAGCCGCCCTGTTATGCGGCGGCTGATGGAAAAAACGGGCGAGACTGCCAACCTTGCGATCCCCGACGGCGCCGAAGTCGTTTTCGTCGAGCAAGTGGAAACACTGAACCCGATCAGGGCGTTTTTCGCACGCGGCACAAGGACTTCGATGCATGCTTCCGGCACCGGAAAGGCGATACTGTCTTCTCTGCCCGAGGAACATGTCCGGAAGCTTTTGATCGCGTCGGGTTTGACCCCCTTTACGGACAGAACACTCACCAATCCCGGAGACTTGTTTGCGGACCTGAAAACCACGCGGGAACGCGGCTACTCGTTCGATCAAGAGGAACGCTACTCGGGCATGTCATGCATTGGCAGCGTCATTTACGACGAACACAACGAAGCTTGCGGCGGCGTTTCAATTTCAGGCCCAAGCACACGGTTCGATCCACTGCGCGTCCCTGAATTAGGGGCGACAGTTGCGGAAGCCGCAGCCGAAATTACTGAAAACATCGGCGGCCAGATCCCAAATCTATCAAGCAGGTCTGCTGTGGCCACTGGTCGGTAACATATTGCTTTTCGCACATATTAAGCTGGAAAAACGCACAGTAAGCAGCATTGCATGACATGCTAATAGGCTTACCTGATAAATATTGTAGGAAAAGTACAGCCTACACCGATAGGAGTTGTCAAATGGACGTCAAGCGCGCCGATCGAATTGCCGATGCTTTGGAAGAAATGGTGTTCACCGGGCAGTTGCGTGAAGGGCAACGCCTTGATGAAGCCAGTCTCGCCAAAAAATTCAACGTATCGCGCACACCGATCCGCGAAGCATTGCAGCGGCTCGTGGCCGCCGATCTGGCACGGCAGCTCCCCAGACGTGGGGTTTTTGTCCGCCAGCCTTCTTCTATCACCCTTATCGAGATGTTCGAAACAATGGCAGAGATTGAAGGCGTATGCGGTCGTCTGGCAACCTCGCGCATGACAAGTGAAATGCTGGCAGAATTTTCAGCGTTGAATGCCCAATGTGCCGCCGCCGTCGATACAAATGACTGCGACGCCTACTCGCGGAGCAACGAAGCTTTTCACAACTATCTGTACCACGCCACGGGCAATGCTTTTCTTGAAGGAGAAGCCGTCAAACTGTTTGCGCGCCTCAAACCGTTCCGCCGTGTCCAGTTCAAGATGCAGGGCAGGATGGCTGCATCTGTGTCTGAACATAATGATCTGATCGAAGCGATATCCCAAAGACAAGATAACCGCGCTGCGGATGTGCTGCGCGGTCATCTGGCCACACAAGGCGACCGCTTTTATCCCCAGATGGCGCAGTTGCGCCGCGATCCGGATATCCGGATCGCGAGCTAAGCGCCCCCGGACGTCAATCCAGACGCACAGCATCACCTGACGTTTGAGCCTGAGAAGAAAACCCCATCTGAGGCAGCGCATAGCTAGCAGCGACGGCGATCACCGCCATCGCAGCGAAGGCTAGAATGATCTCTCTCATGATGAACCTCCTGCCTGCGCCTCTTTGGCTTTGACCTCTTCGACCCACAGGCTGTGGTGTTCACGGGCCCATTGCTCTTCTACTTCGCCGCTCCCCATGGCGTCATAAGCGCCTTCCATACCGACCGAACCGATATAGATG
>Ga0316191_10001030_pt1 | contig 19154 bp, 16 predicted proteins | sample Eddworburr2cm_MG_FD_204928 | JGI IMG/M metagenome (GOLD analysis project Ga0316191, IMG submission 204928) | Coastal sediment microbial communities from Maine, United States - Eddy worm burrow 2 cm | ecosystem: Environmental > Aquatic > Marine > Coastal > Sediment | place: USA: Maine... | reverse complement strand
CCCAACGGTTCTCGAGGCTGACCCGCAGAGCCGGGTAGGGCTGCGGAAAATCACCCTCATTGACGAATCGCACCGTAATCTGCAGATCTCCCGCCGCATCGAGGGACGCCGATGAGTCGACGATCCGGAAGGCGGATATCTGCCATGCAGGACTGGCGGACATGCCGAGGGCAGAGTAGATCTTGTCGAGGATGGGCGAGAGCGCCGGGTATCGCATCAGGACCCCGCGCTGGGAGTGGACCGCCGTCGCCAGCAGGATTGCCACGACCAGCCCGATCAGCCACGGCCGCAACCGATTGCGGCCTTCGGTTTCCGCCTGGCGGGCCAATTCCGGTGGCGGGCCGGAGTCCTGCGATTCGCTGTCGGCCGCATCCGCGGAGAATCCGCCGACGGGCAATCCCTCGGCGAACTCCAGGTCGTCGATCTCCGGCATTTGTTGGGGCGGCAGCGCCTCCAGCGCGAACAACTCTTCGGCGGTAGCGTCCAGGTTGACGGTGGGGTCGTCGTCGTCGCTTTCACCGTTATCCGCCTGCGGCGTCTCCTGCGGGTCGGCAACAGAATCTTCCTCTGCCCGCTCAGCAGCCTCGCCCTCCGGTTCTTCGTCATCCGCGTCGCCACCGTCTGTCGCGGCGGATTCCTCCGGCTGCTCGTGCTCGGCTTCTGCGCCGGCCAAATCATCCGACCTCCCGGCCGTGTCCTTGTCTGCGGTTTCGGCCTGTCCGTCTTCCGGGCTCCCGGCGCTGTCATCGGCAACGGCCTCGTCGTCAGCTGGCAGGTCAGTTGTCGCGGCGGTTTCCGCTACCTGGCCAGGCTCCTCAGCCATTGCCGCGGCCGCTGCAGGATCGCCGATGAGGTCCGCCGGCCGGGGTTCATCCGGCGAGACGGGGATCGTGGGCTGTCCGGGTTGCGGATAGACATCGCTCAGTCGATCCAGGGCGTCGAAGCGTGCACCACACTCGCCGCATACGACCTCTCCACCCGCCTGTTTCAGATGGGCGCCGGTCACGCGATACACCGAATCGCATTGTGGGCACTGTGTATACAAGTCAGCCGGTCTCCTTTCGCTGAGCCGAGATTCGCACCCAGCCATCCTGTTCGCCGATCTCGTCTATCAGGAACCAGGGTTCGTAAGCGCTGGCAACCTCGGTCGCCTGCCCGGCAAGGATACCCGACAAGACGACTGTGCCGCCGGTCTCTATGGCCCGGGCGAAACCAGACGCGAGCTCGGCAAGAGGCCCGGCCAGGATATTGGCAAGCAACAGGTCGATCCGGGCCAGGGTTTCCGTGGATGGACGGATGGCGATCCTGTCGTCGACGCCATTGCGGCGCGCATTGGCGACGGTCGCCGTCTGCGCCTGCGGATCGATATCCACCGCTATTACCGATGCTGCGCCCAGCAATGCCGCCGCGATTCCAAGGATGCCGGATCCACAACCATAGTCCACGACTCTGAGTCCGACCGGGGGGTGTTCGTCCAGCCATTCCAGGCAGAGGGCGGTTGTGGCATGGGTTCCGGTGCCGAACGCCAGTCCCGGATCCAGGCGCAGGGTGATGGCATCCGGATTCGGGGACGCCGAATCGCCGGGAAGCACCCACAGGTTTCGCCCGAAACGCATGGGCTGAAAGTCTTTCAGCCACTCACGCTCCCAGGCCCGGTCCGCCAGAGCCGAGACCTGGAAACCTTTCCGTGCCGGCCACGCGGGGAGCTGCCGGATCCGCTCCATCAGGGACCGCTGCTCCAGTTCGAACATTGCGGTAACGATAACGTCCGGCCACAACGGGGTGGCGCCAGGGGGCGGCTCCAGCACCGGGCTGTCCTCCGCGTCCTCAAGCGTGACGGCGGCGGCTCCCAGGTCTGACAGGTCCTGCGACGCTTCTTCTGCACGCGCATGGTCAAGCCGCATGGAGATCTGAATCCAGGGCATCGGGACGGAGCGTTACCGACTACAGACCGAGACGTTTCTCAAGATAATGGATATCGGTACCCCCGGCCTTGAAGGCGCCGTGACTGAATATCTCCTGGTGCAGGGGGATGTTGGTCTTGATGCCCTCGACGACCATCTCTGACAGGGCCTGCTGCATCCTGGCGATCGCCGAGCCGCGATTGTTGCCGTGAGTGATCACCTTGCCGATCATCGAGTCGTAGAAGGGCGGCACGACATAACCGTTGTAAATGTGCGTGTCGATCCGGACTCCGGGTCCGCCGGGCGCATGCCACTGGTTGATAGGCCCCGGACACGGCATGAAATTCGTGGGGTCCTCCGCGTTGATCCGGCACTCCATGGCGTGACCGCGAATCTGTATTTCTTCCTGCGACCATGCCAGCGGCTCGCCGGCGGCAATCCTGACCTGCTCGCGGACGATGTCGACGCCGGTGATCATCTCCGTCACCGGATGCTCTACCTGCACGCGCGTGTTCATTTCGATGAAGTAGAACTCGCCGTCCTGATACAGGAATTCGAAGGTCCCGGCGCCGGAATAGTTGATCTCCTCGCAGGCGCGTACGCATCTCGCGCCCATCGCTGCCCTTTGTTCCGCCGTGATCCCCGGAGCGGGGGCCTCCTCTATGACCTTCTGGTGGCGACGCTGCATCGAACAGTCGCGTTCACCCAGGTGGATCGCCTTGCCGCGTCCATCGGCCAGCACCTGGAACTCGACGTGCCGCGGCCGCTCCAGGAACTTCTCCATGTAGACGGTTTCATTGCCGAAGGCGGCCAGCGCCTCTGACCGGGTAACCATGATGGCATTCAGCAGCGTCGCCTCCGTGTGTACGACCCGCATACCGCGGCCGCCACCGCCACCGGAAGCCTTGATGATGACCGGGTAACCCAACTCTCTGGCGAGTCGGACGTTGTCTTGGAGATCGTCACCCAGCGGGCCGTCAGATCCGGGCACGCACGGGATCCCGGCAGCTTTCATCGTGCGTATGGCCGATACTTTGTCACCCATGATGCGGATGGTCTCGGAGCGCGGTCCGATGAACGTAAAGCCACTCCTCTCCACGCGCTCGGCGAAGTCGGCGTTCTCGGACAGAAAACCGTAGCCCGGATGGATGGCCATGGCGTCAGTGACTTCCGCTGCACTGATAATGGCCGGCATGTTCAGATAGCTCTCCGCTGACGGGGCCGGACCAATACAGACCGACTCGTCGGCCAGCAGCACGTGCTTCTGGCTACGGTCTGCCTCCGAGTAAGCGGCGACCGTCTTGATCCCGAGTTCGCGGCAGGCGCGCAGGATCCGGAGCGCGATTTCGCCACGGTTGGCGATGACGATCTTGTCCAGCATGTTTGGGCTGCCTACTCGATGATGAACAGGGGTTGGCCGAACTCGACGGGCTCGCCGTTCTCAACAAGGATCGATACGACCCGGCCGGTCTTGTCAGCTTCGATCTGATTCATCATTTTCATCGCCTCGATGATGCAAATCGTGTCTCCGACTTCTATCTCGCTGCCGACCTGAACGAATGCCTTGGCGCCGGGTGCCGGCGCCGTGTAGAACGTGCCGACCATCGGTGCGGTGACGGTATGCCCGGCCGGCGGCGCAGCCTCGATGCTTTCGTCATCCGCGACCGGTGCGGCTGCCGGACCTGGCGCGGGCGAGGCAACGTGAGTGACGACCTGCGGTGCCGGCTGCGAGTGTCTCGGTGGCGGATGACGGCTGATGCGAACTGCATCTTCGCCCTCGGTGATCTCGATCTCAGAGATGCCGGATTCCTCCAGGAGTTCGATCAGCTTCTTGACCTTGCGGATGTCCATGGATTTTCCCTTGTCTAGGATCTGTCGTCCGCGGCGATGTCCGCGGCGGCTCTTACGGCCAGTTCGTAACCGATCGGTCCGAAACCTGCGATCGTCCCGTGGGCTACGTCAGCCAGGTACGAATGGTGCCGGAACGGTTCCCGGGCTTTGGTGTTACTCAAGTGCAGTTCGATAAACGGGATGGTGACTGACAGGAGTGCGTCCCGGATCGCGACGCTCGTGTGCGTGAACGCGGCCGGATTAATGATGATGCAGGCGACACCCTCGCGGGCAGCCTGATGGATGCGTTCCACGATTTCGTGTTCCGCATTGCTCTGGTAAGCGTCGAGGCTGCAGCCCAGTTTTTCCGCCACCTTGCGGCAGCGGGCCTCGATCTGGACGAGTGTGGAGGTCCCGTAGGTGTCGGGTTCCCGCTCTCCCAGGCGATTGAGATTCGGCCCGTTGATGATAAGGAGATTGGACACCGCCCCCACCCCATTGCCGACAAAGATTGCAACGGAGTGTAAGTCTTTTCCCCGAGGTTTAGCTACTTTTCGCGACTTTTCTGCGGTATATCGCGTCCATTTCAGAAGATTTCGCCTAAAAACTCGTCGGTCTGCTGGCGATGCAACTCACCCACATGGACTCGCAGTACCTTGCCTTCGCTGTTCACGAACGCGGTGAACGGCAACCCGATCCAGTTCTGGAGTACCTGGTTTCCAAGTTCCACGGCATTCTGCTGGCCGACGAGAATCGGATAGTTGAACCCGGCCGTGGCCGCGTATTCCCGCACGGCCTGCATATCGTCGATAGCGATGCCGATGATCTGGAGGTCGTCACCGTACTCGGACTGCAGTTGGATCAGCAACGGGATCTCGCGGCGGCACGGTGGGCACCAGGTCGCCCAGAAATTGACGACCCTGACCTTGCCGTCCCATTCCGACGACTGACGGAGGAGGCCGCCGATGTCGGGCAAGGAGAAGTCCGGGAGTGCTGCCGTAGTCGATGCGGTTTTGTCCTTGCTGCTGGTCCGGGCCGCGTCATAGGCGAAGTAGCCACCGATGCCGGAGGCCAATGCGAGCACGATGCCGAAAAGGACCTGTCTGGCGGTCATCGGCCGGCCTGCTTGACGAATCGGTCTATGTGGGCGCTGAACTCGTCGGCCGCGGCGAATCCGACCTGCCTGAACGCCCGGGATTCAGTTCCGTCAGGTCCGAAAAAGGCAATGGTGGGTGGACCGAAGATGCCGAATCGCTGCAGCAGCTTCTTGTCCTGGTCGTCGTTTGCCGTGACGTCGGCCTTGAGCAGGACCATACCCTCCAGAGACGCGATCACCGCCGGCTCGACGAATGTATAGCGTTCCATTTTCTTGCAATCGACACACCAGTCCGCATAGAAGTCCAGCATCGCCAGCTGTCCGTTCGCAGCCGCCGCCGCCAGTTCCCGATCCAGGTCAGAGCTCGATTTTACATAGGTGAACTGCACGCCCTGGGCCAGTGATTGCTCGCCGCTCAGGCCCTGCAGGGGCCTGAAGGGATCAGAGCCACCCGAGGCCGCCCCGACGAGTAGCACCGCACCGTATAGCAGTGCGGCCAGTCCCAAGCCCTTGCCCAGTCGTCGACCGGTCGCAGCGCCCGGCTGTAGTGAGTCCAGTGCGCCCATGACGATACCGCTCATGAGCGACAGCAACCCCCACAGGGCCAGGGTTGCCGCCGGCGGGATAATGCGCTCGAGCATCCATATGGCGACTCCGAGCAACAGCAGCCCGAAGAATTTCTTGACCGCTTCCATCCACGCGCCCGCCTTTGGCAGCAACTTGCCCGCCGAGGCGCCGAAGGCCAGCAGTGGCGTCCCCATCCCGAGGCTGAGCGCAAACAACGCCGACCCGCCTCTCACGGCGTCACCGCTTTGCCCGATTACGATCAAGGCGGCGGCAAGCGGTGCCGCCACGCACGGCCCCACGATAAGAGCGGACAGGACTCCCATCACGCCTGCGCCAACGAGGGTGCCGCCCGCCTGTCTCTGAGAGGTTTCGGTGAGGCGCGTCTGGATCGCCGTGGGCATCTGCAGTTCGAACACGTCGAACATGGCCAGCGCCAGCACTACGAATACGGCGCTGAACCCGACCAGGATCAGCGGGTGCTGGAAGGCGGCCTGCAGATTCTGGCCCAGGAGGGCAGCAGCGACACCCGCGACGGTGTAGGTCAGGGACATGGCCAGAACGAAGACCAGGGAGAGGCTGAACGCACGCCGCGTACTGATGGACGCGCCGTGGCCGACGATGATGCTGGACAGGATCGGCACCATCGGCAGCACGCATGGCGTAAATGCCAGCAGTAGCCCGAATCCGAAGAAAATGGCGGCTACCCAGGGCAGGGCGCCGTCGCGGATAAGCGCCGCCAGCCGGTCCTGTTCTGACACCGGGGCCGATCCGGCGGGAGCCGGGTCGGCGTCCGGAAGATTGTCCACTCTCAGGCTGACTTCCCGCTTGATCGGCGGATAGCAGATACCATCCTCGGCGCAGCCCTGATAACCCACCTGCAGTTGGAGGGATGGCTGGCTGGCCAGCGCCACCGGCAAGCGGATGCTGAGTTCGCGGTAGTAGACTTCGACCTCGCCGAAAAACTCGTCCTGCTTGCGTTTGCCCTCCGGGATGACCGGTTCGCCGATCGACTGAGCCTCGTCCAGGGCCAGGAATTCAAGACTGTGGCGGTACAGGTAGTAGCCGTCCGCGATCTGCCAGTTCAGCTCGATCCATCCGCGATTGACCGTCTCGGCCGAGAATCGGAAGGCCTCATCAGGTGGCAGGAACTCGTCGCCGCCGCCAGGTGCAGCGATCAGCGACAGCAGGTCTTGCTTGCCCGTTGGGGCCGCCGGCGGCAGTGCTATCTCGCGTGTCCACGTTTGCGGCGGATAGCACAGCCCGATGTCGGCACAGCCCTGCGAGCGGATCTCCAGCTGCAGCGCCTGGCCCGCCCCTGCCGACCGTGTGACGGGAACATCGATGGTGAATTTGTTCCGGTAGATTTCCATGCGGCCGAAAAATTCGTCTTCATGAATCTCGCCATCGGGAAATCGGGGCTCGCCGACAGAAACCCCGGGCGTCTGGCTCTGAAAGCCGAACCGCTTGCGGTAGAGGTAATAGCCATCTGCCAGGTCCCATTCGACGGTGATGACATCCTGCCCGGCGAACACTTCGAACAGGAACGCCTGCTCGGGCGGGAGCAGGTCCGGTTCCTGGCCGTGAGCGGATCCGGCCGCAACGAGCGCCAGCAGAAGGGAGAGAAAGATTCTCATTTCATACGTCCAGGGGTCCGGAGGTTACGGTCTCTTCGACCCATTGCAGGTAGGCGGGCAGACCGTCGCTAACACAGACCGTGATCACCTCGGGAAGTTCGTAGGGATGGTGCTTTCGGAGCCAATCGCGGAGCGGGCCGAAGCCCGATTCTGTCGTCTTGGCGATCATCAGGCATTCGGCATCCTCATGAACAGTGCCGTTCCAGCGGTACACGGAGCTTACCCCGGGGACTATGTTGACACATGCCGCCAAGCCGCATTCGACCAGTCCTCTGGCGAGTGTGCGCCCTACCTCCGTGTCGGGGCAGGTTGAGAACGCCAGCATTACATTATTTTTCATTGGCTTAACCGTCAGTCGGCGGAGGGACCAAAGAGTGCGGATGGTCAAGGATAGCGGCGCGGACAAGGGAGTCAAAAAAGCGCCTCCTGGCCCCTTGACTCTGGGAAAACCGCCCCTATTATTAGCAGTCCCTGGAGACGAGTGCTAAGACTCGTCTATCCGTATTGCGGGCTGGTTCTTCCCGAATAGAACCATAAATCAAGGAGATAGATTCAATGAACATTCGTCCTCTTCACGATCGTGTCGTGATCAAGCGGATGGAGGAGGAGCGTACCTCCCCCGGTGGCATCGTAATTCCCGATACCGCAACCGAGAAACCCATCAAGGGTGAAGTCGTCGCCGTAGGCAAGGGCAAAATCCTGGAAAACGGCGAAATCAGACCGCTCGACCTGAAGGCCGGCGACAAGGTCCTGTTCGGAAAGTACAGCGGTACTGAAGTCAAGGTTGAAGGTGATGAGCTTCTGGTCATGCGCGAAGACGACGTGATGGCCGTGATCGAGAGCTGATGGCTCTTGTGCGACTTACCCCGTAAAGAATTGCCTACAGAGGAATAAAGTCAATGGCTGCTAAAGAAGTAAAATTTGGCGACGACGCTCGCCTGAAGATGATGAAGGGCGTTAACGTCCTCGCGAACGCCGTCAAGGTAACCCTCGGCCCCAAGGGTCGCAATGCCGTAATCGAGAAGAGCTTCGGCGCCCCTACGATCACCAAGGACGGCGTGTCAGTCGCCAAGGAGATCGAGTTGTCCGACAGGTTCGAGAACATGGGTGCGCAGATGGTGAAGGAGGTTGCCTCGCACACCTCTGACGAGGCCGGTGACGGCACCACCACCGCCACCGTGCTGGCCCAGGCTATCCTGAGAGAAGGACTCAAGGCCGTGGCGGCCGGGATGAATCCCATGGACCTGAAGCGCGGTATCGACAAGGCCAATGTGGCTATCATCGATGGTCTCCGCGATCTGTCTAAGCCTTGCGAAGACGACAAGGCGATCGCCCAGGTCGGCACCATCTCCGCCAATGCAGATGCCTCCATCGGCGAGAAGATCGCCGAGGCGATGAGCAAGGTCGGCAAGGAAGGCGTCATCACGGTCGAGGACGGCTCCTCGCTGGAGATGGAGCTGGACGTGGTCGAGGGCATGCAGTTTGACCGCGGCTACCTGTCGCCGTACTTCATTAACAATGCCGAAGGCCAGTCGGCCGATCTCGACGATCCCTATGTCCTCCTGTTCGACAAGAAGGTCTCCAACATCCGCGATCTTCTGCCGCTGCTCGAGGCCGTTGCCAAGTCCAGCCGGCCGCTACTGATTATCGCCGAAGACGTCGAAGGCGAGGCGCTGGCTACCCTGGTGGTCAACACCATCCGCGGTATCGTCAAGGTTGCCGCCGTCAAGGCGCCCGGCTTCGGCGATCGTCGTAAGGCCATGCTGCAGGACATCGCAGTCCTGACCGGTGGCACAGTCATCTCCGAAGAAGTCGGCCTGTCGCTCGAGAAGGCGGGCCTGGAAGACCTGGGTTCGGCCAAGAAGATCCAGGTCACCAAGGAGAACACGACCGTCATCGATGGTGCCGGCAAGGCTGAAGAGATCAAGTCGCGGGTCGAGCAGATCCGCAGGCAGATCGAGGACGCGACTTCCGACTACGATCGCGAAAAGCTGCAGGAGCGCGTTGCCAAGCTGTCCGGCGGCGTGGCCGTAATCAAGGTTGGCGCAGCCACCGAGATCGAGATGAAGGAGAAGAAGGCCCGCGTCGAAGATGCGCTGCACGCGACCCGCGCGGCCGTCGAGGAAGGCGTAGTCCCCGGGGGCGGTGTCGCCCTGCTGCGGTCTCTCGATGGCATCGGCGACCTCAAGGGTTCGAACCACGATCAGGATATGGGTATCGCCATCCTGCGTCGGGCGACCGAAGAACCCCTGCGCCAGATCGTCGGCAATGCCGGTGACGATGCCTCCGTGATCCTCAACAAGGTCCGCGAAGGCAAAGGCACCTTCGGCTACAACGCCGCCACCGGCGAATTTGGCGACATGCTGGAGATGGGCATCCTTGACCCGACCAAGGTCACCCGTCTTGCCTTGCAGAACGCCACGTCCGTCGCCGGACTGCTGCTGACCACCGAAGCGATGGTGGCCGAGCTGCCGAAGGAAGACGGTGACGGTCCTGCAATGCCCGACATGGGCGGCATGGGCGGCATGGGCGGCATGGGCGGCATGATGTAGGACGCCGCGGGCGTTACTCATCCGGTCGTTCGACCAGACAAGCCCCGCTTCAGGCGGGGCTTGTTTTTTTTTGCCCCCGCCATCTGTGAAACCCGATTCAGGGCGAATCACCGGCGCGGGCGTGCTACTTTTCCAGGCGGTACCCGGCGGTTGTATTTCTGATGACTGAATCTCCCGAGACCGACATGGAAGCAGACAGCGGACTGCCAGAGGTTTTCCGGGCGGTCTTTCAAGAGCACTGGGATCGTTTTGTCGACGCGAATCCGGACCACGCGACCGATCTGTCCGCTAACCCCCAGGTGTTCGGGTCCCTCGCCAGAGTCTGGACCTGCAGCGAGTTCGTACGCAACGGCTTGCACCGATACCCGGACGACCTGGAGTTTCTGCTGGGGGACCGCGGGCTGCAGTCGGCATGGCGTGCCTCCACGCTTGCCGGGCAACTTGCGTCGGCGTTAACGCCGGAGACGGGCGACACGGAGGCGATGCAGGCACTTCGCGTGTTCCGCAGGCGTCAGATGATTCGCATCGCCTGGCGCGACCTGGCGGGTTGGGCAAGCCTCGACGAGACACTCGGGCATCTGAGCGAACTGGCCGATGTATGCATCACCGCGGCAGTCGACGTCGCCCGGAGGCAGCTGGAGGAGGCCCATGGGCAGCCGGTGGATGCCGAGGGCCGGCCCGTCGGCCTGATCGTGTTGGCGATGGGCAAGCTCGGTGGCAGGGAGTTGAATTACTCCTCGGACGTGGATCTCGTGTTCCTGTTCGAGAACGGTGAAACTACGCCCGGGCCGCGACAGATCAGCCGCGAGCAATTCTTTATACGCCTGGGGCAAAGGGTCATCCGGCTGCTTGACGAGGTGACCGAGGACGGTTTCGTGTTTCGCGTCGACATGCGTCTGAGGCCCTTCGGTGACAGCGGTCCGCTGGCCGTCAGCACGGCAGCGCTCGAGGACTATCTGCAGCGTCACGGGCGGGCCTGGGAACGCTATGCCTACGTGAAGGCGCGACCCGTCACCGGCCATCGCCCGGGCATGGGCCTCTACAGCGAGCTGTTGAGGCCTTTTGTCTATCGACGTTATCTCGACTACGGGGTCTATGAGTCGCTAAGGGAGATCAAGCGCCTGATCGAGACCGAGAGCGCGGCGGGGGACCTGCGCGACGACATCAAGCGCGGTCGAGGTGGCATCCGCGAGATCGAGTTCATCGTTCAGTCGTTGCAGCTCCTTCGCGGCGGATCGACCAAGGAACTGAGATCGGCCAGTCTGATGCAGGTGCTGCCAAAATTGCGCGGCGGTCGCCTGCTCGCCGATACCGTGGTCGACGACCTGATGGCTGCTTATGTGTTCATGCGCAGGCTCGAGAACCGGCTGCAGCAGTGGCAGGACCGGCAGACCCATCGGCTACCCGCCTCGGATGACGAGCGTATTCGACTCGCCTACTCGCTGGGTTACCAGGACTGGCATAGTTGCGCGGCGGACATCGACCTGCATCGCGGCAGGGTCCGGGAGCACTTCCTGGCACAACTGGAGGGATCGCGAGCGGCGCTGGTCAGCGAAGAGTCGGACCCGGTCGCCGGCCTCTGGAGTGGGGCCGTGGCCAGGGACAGCAGTGATCAGGTCCTCGGCAGCTACGGCTACACCGATGCGGAAAAGGCCGTAGCCGCGCTCGACCACCTTCGATCGGCGGGATTCGCGCGCCGCCTGGACGAGAGCGGGCGGCAAAGACTGGACGCTCTGGTACCGGCACTGATCCGTGAATCCGGCCACCACCGCAATCCGGAAGTTACGCTCGAGCGGCTGGCCGGGATTCTCGAGTCTGTCGGTCGGCGCTCCGCCTATTTCGCCCTGCTGAACGAGAACCCGGGTGTCCTGAAACACCTGACAGGGCTTTGTTCGCGGAGCGAATTCCTGACGCGCCAGATTGCTACCCATCCGTTGCTGCTCGACGAACTCATCGACCCCCGTGTTTTCGAACGACTGCCGGACAGGGAAACCCTGGAGGCGGACCTCCGGCGACGCTTGTCCACGGTGGATCCGGATGACCTGGAGTCCCAGCTGGAAGTACTCAAACAGTTCCAGCGCAGTGCTGTTTTTCTGGTCGCGGTAGCCGACCTCTCGTCCAAGTTGCCGCTGATGAAAGTCAGCGATCGTCTGACGGAGATCGCCGAGACAGTGCTCGAATCGTGCCTGAATCTGGCATCCGAACAGATGCACGCACGTTACGGGCGACCGCAATGCGGTCGTGGCGGCGGGCGCCGTGAGTCCGGTTTCGCCATCGTCGGGTACGGCAAGCTGGGGGGGCTGGAGTTGGGGTACGGCTCGGACCTGGACCTGGTGTTCATCCACGATTCGGCTGGTGATGAACAGGTGACGGATGGTCCCACTTCCCTGGACAACGGGTTGTTCTACGGTCGCCTGACCCGCAGGCTCGTGCATCTTTTGACGACGCAGACAAGTTCGGGACTGCTCTATGAAGTCGACACCCGGCTGCGACCCAGCGGCAAGGGTGGTTTGCTGGTCACCAGCCTGGATGCTTTTGACCGCTATCAACGCCATGAGGCCTGGACCTGGGAACACCAGGCATTGCTCCGGGCGCGGGCAGTCGCCGGCACCCCTGCAGTGCGCGCCGGATTCGAGACGATGCGCCGCGACCTGCTGTGTACTGCTGTACGCAAGAGCAGCCTGCGGCATGAAGTGGCGGAGATGCGTGAAAAAATGCGCTCTGAGTTGGGTAGTCGCCAAACCGCGCGATTCGACATCAAGCAGGACCGCGGCGGGATCGCGGACATCGAGTTCCTCGTCCAGTACATGGTGTTGCTGCACGCATCGGATCACCCCGCGCTGGTGACCTATCCAGACAATGTCCGACAGCTGGAGAGTCTGGTCGACGCGGGCATCATGGCGCCGGATCTTGCCGTGGAATTGAAAGCTGCCTATCTCGACTACCGGGCGCGTATTCACAGGTTGGCTCTGGAGGACCGGCTGGCTCGTGTGTCCGAAGGCGAATTCGCGGATCAACGCGAGCGGGTAGCGGCTGCCTGGGAAAGCGTATTCGGAAGCTGACAATGCGGCGCTGATATACTTTCCCGCGCCATTTCCAGGAGGACGGAGCTGATGACTTCGCAACAGGGAAGAATCCAGGCCAACGCCGAAGATCACTACCAGGTCACGCGCGAGCAGCTGCCGCTGAGTTGCCCCACGCCCGAGATGACCCTGTGGAATTCGCATCCGCGAGTCTATCTTCCGATTGAGACGACCGGGTCCGCTACCTGCCCATATTGTGGCGCGACCTTCACTCTCACAGACGCGAATCAGAGCTGAGCGCATGCGCCCGGCGCCGCTGGCCCGGAGTGCGTGGCCGTCGGGTCGCGTCAGTTGACCGTCGCTTCCACGGAGACTTCCGCTCGCCGGTTACTCTGCCACTTGAATCTGGCACGGGGATTTCGTGGTGGGGAGCGTCAGACCGAGTTGCTGGTGCGGGCGCTGGCCGGGTCGGGTTGGGCACAGCGAGTTGTCGCTCGCGCCGGCGAGCCATTGGCCGCCCGACTGCGCGAACTATCCAACGTAGAGGTGCGCGAGTGTTCCGGCGCGCTGGCCGCGGTCCGCGTGATCGGTCGGCCTGACCTGATCCATGTCCACGAGGGGCGGAGCCTGCGAAGCGCATGGCTGAACGGCATGGTCACCGGCGCGCCCTACCTGGTGACCCGTCGCGTGCAGACAGGGCCGCGCCGGCACCCGTTCAACCGGATGCTCTATCGCCGCGCCGCCGGCATCGTCGCTCTGAGCAAGGCGGTCCGGGCGAGCATTCAGCAGCTGGACCCGTCATTATCGTGCGTGCTCATCCCCAGTGCCTCGAGTCGCCTGAAGGCCGACGGCACGGTTGAGCGTGCCCTGCGGGACAGCTGGGGCGGAGACTTTGTCGTCGGACACGTCGCGGCGCTGGTCGCGTCCGCAAAGGGACAGGCGCAGATCGTTGAGATTGCCCGCGCGCTATCCGACGCACGCCCTGACATGCGATTCGTGCTGGTCGGCGGCGGCCCCGATGAAGATCGGCTGCGAGACGCGACACAGGATCTGCCCCATGTGATCCTTACAGGCCAGGTCGAGGACGTTGGTAACTATCTGGCTGCGTTCGACGTGTTCCTGTTGCCGTCGCGGCACGAAGGTCTCGGTTCTATACTGCTTGACGCACTCGAATTCGGTCTGCCGATCGTCGCGACCCGTGTCGGCGGTATACCGGAAGTCGTCGAAGACGGCAGCAACGGCATATTGATCGAGTACGGCGATCTCGCGGGAATGAAGGCGGCTCTGTTGCGCCTGGCGACAAATCCGGAGCTGCGCCTGAGGATCCGCCGGGCCAATCTCGAAAAGGCGAAGCTATTTTCTCCCGAGCGGATGGCGCAATCGTATCTGACGATTTATGAGCAGATCACGTCCGGCGCAACTTCTGATGGGATGTGACCGGCGATGGAGTCGCGGGGGGCGTCCATGAGCGAGCGGATTCTGGTCGTCGGTCCGGCCTGGGTCGGCGATATGGTGATGGCGCAAAGCCTGTTTCTGACCCTGGCGGATCTGCCCGGCACAGAAACCGATGTTGTCGCACCTGCATGGTCCGTATCACTGACCCGCCGGATGCCGGAGGTCTGCGACGCTATCGAATTGCCCGTCGGGCACGGCCAGTTGGGCTGGTCGGCGCGCAGGCATCTGGGTAACAGCCTCAGAAAGAAAGCCTACAGCCGCGCCATCGTGTTGCCGAGATCGTTCAAGGCCGCTCTTGTGCCATTGCATGCGCGGGTCCCCGTCCGCACCGGCTATCTCGGCGAGATGCGTTTCGGACTGCTCAACGATATCCGGCCGTTGGACAGAAATGTGCTGACTCGCAACGTAGAGCGTTATGTCGCGCTTGGATTGCCGGCTGACGCATCCGCGCCACCCGCGGTGCCGCAGCCGAGCTTGCAGACTGACAGTGACAACCAGGCGCGTCTGCTGGCCCGCCTGGACCTGAATCAGAACCGTCCCGTTCTCGCGATGATGCCGGGTGCCGAGTACGGGCCGGCGAAACAGTGGCCGCCCGGCAGTTTTGCAGCAGTCGCCCGAGAGATGGGCGGCAGAGGCTATCAGGTCTGGGTTCTCGGTTCGGACCGCGACGCGCAAGCAGGCCGCGAGATCGCAGAGGGCTCAGAGGGCGCCGCCATCAATCTCTGCGGCCGGACCCGGCTGCTGGACGCCGTCGATCTCCTGGGCCTGGCCGAGCAGGCGGTCGCTAACGACTCCGGACTGATGCATGTTGCAGCGGCTGTCGGCTGCCGGGTCGTCGCCCTCTATGGTTCCACCAGCCCCGCGTTCGCGCCGCCACTGACCGATCGCGGACAGACGCTGTACCTGGGCCTGGACTGCAGTCCCTGCCGTCAGCGGGAGTGCCCGCTGGGCCACCTCCGTTGCCTGACAGAACTGACACCGCAACAGGTGGTTGATGCGCTCGTTGCGGTGTGAGTTCGTGGCAGCCTGCTCAGGATCGCGGTCGAGGCGGGTGCGGTGCCCGCCAGTGATACACTGCCGCTCCCGGCTCGCCGTCCCGGTCGGCGGGTGAGTATTTCCCCGAACACTATGCAAGAGCGCCACATCAGCGTCGGTCCGGTCGAGATCCTGGCCGATGCCGGTATCGACCAGGCCTGGACGGCCGAGCACTTCAGCGCCGGATACTGGCAACGAAAGGGACGTCTCCTGACGTCGGCGGCCGGTGGCAGAGGTGCCGTCGCCATTGTCAGTGCCAACGGTGAGCAGTGGGCGATCCGACCCTACCTGCGTGGCGGGATGGCACGACACTTGTCGCGTAATCGCTATGTCTGGCAAGGCTCCACGCGGGTCCGCTCGATCCGCGAGTGGAGACTTATCAGTCGGTTGTTCGAAGCCGGGCTGCCGGTTCCGCGGCCGGTGGCGGCCGCCTATCGTCGCACCGGTCTGAGCTATACAGCCTCGATAATCACCCGCAGAATCGAGACGGCCCGGCCGCTGGCTGAGCACCTGCAGGAGCGCTCGCTGGACGAGGCCGCCTGGCGGTCCCTGGGTGCCTGCGTCAGGCGTTTTCACGATGCCGGTGTGTGGCACGCGGATCTGACGGCTCACAACCTGCTGCTGGACGCAGACGGGGCGCCCTGGCTGCTGGATTTCGATCGGGGACGCCTGCGCGCCCCGGGCTCATGGAAGCAGGCGAACCTGGACCGTTTGCTGCGGTCGTTACGCAAGATCTCGACGCAAACCCCCGCGACGCAGTTCGCCCCGATCAACTGGCTGTCTCTCCTGGAAGGCTACAGTCAGATGTCGGCGTAGGGGTCCGGCTGGCCGGCTTCCGCCGGTTTGAACCGCCGGTGAATCCACAGGTAGTCTGCAGGTGTCTCATTGACGCGCTGCTCCACCAGCGCGTTGATCCGCAGCGTGTCGCTGATCGGGTCATCAGATGGGAAATCATCCAGCGCCGGACGGATGGTCAAACGATATCCGCTGCCGTCCTCTCGCCGCTCCGGGAAGAAGGGTACGACCGCGGCGCCCGAGATGCGGGCGATGCGGGAGGTGGCTGAATTGGTCGGCGCAGGGGTCGAGAAAAATGGCACGACGATGCCGTACTTGCCTCGATAGTTCTGGTCGGGTGCGTACCAGATCGCGTGGTTGGCACGCAGTGCGCCGACCAGGCCCCGCACGTCGTGCTTGGAAACCGCACGTTTTGCGGACGCCTCCCTGCCTCTGCGCATGATCTCGTTCAGCAGCAGGTTTTCATGGGGCCGATAGATGGCCGTCACCGGAGCCAGCATGGTGAGGAATCGGCCACCCAGATCCACGGGGTTGAAATGCCCGGTCAGCATGAGCGCCCCTTTACCGCGGGCCAGTGCGGCATCCAGGTGGTCCCGTCCCTCGATCTGCAGCAGAGGACGGATCCTGGCGTCCGGCACCCACCAGCAGACTCCTGTCTCCACGAGGCCCATGCCAAGCGATTCGAAGTGACGTCGCAGGAGCGCCTGTCTCTCCTCCGGGCTCAGCTGCCCGAAGCATATCTGCAGGTTCCGGGCCGCTATGCGGCGACGCCTGCCGGCAAGCCGAAAAGCCAGTCGTCCGAGGGTGCGCCCGATCTTCATCCGCGAGCGATGGGGCAGCATGACCACGACGCGAAGCAAGCCGAGACCCAGCCAGGTGAGCCAGTGGCGGGGCGCGAGGAGGCGATACAGCGGGACAGGTTGGTCGGTCATGATGTTCCGGTTGCGGCGGAGTCCTGACGCCCGCCGGGTGCGCCGATTCTAGCCCATGGGGAGCCATGGAGGCGGCCGGCGGCCGCCTCGTGCCACATGTCCGCTGTGATAACATCCGCGCCAAAACCGGAGCCAGGCTATGACCGTGCTCGTCCCCGATTTCCACAAGGCCAGAGTACTCGTCGCCGGCGACGTGATGCTCGATCGCTACTGGTTCGGTCCGGTCGAACGCATCTCTCCCGAAGCACCGGTTCCCGTGGTTCATGTCCGGGATATTGAAGAACGTCCTGGTGGGGCAGGCAACGTCGCCGTCAATCTCGCCAGCCTGGGCGTGATCACCCGACTGGCGGGTGTCTGTGGACGCGACGAGGCGGGTGACCGGCTGGCCGCGCTGCTGTCAGGCAGCCGCATCGATACCCATCTGGCGCGAGACGAACGGCTGGCGACCGCCACCAAGTTGAGAATCCTCAGCCGTAATCAGCAACTCATCCGTCTGGACTTCGAAGAGATCGACGATGAAGTTCCGCCGGCCGCGCTGGAGTCAATCGTGGATGCCGTTCTCGATGAACTCGATGCCGTCGTCCTGTCCGATTATGGCAAAGGCGCATTGTTCGAAGCGCGGACTCTCATCGAGCGCTGTCGGGCGGCTGGGCTGCCGGTGCTGGTGGATCCGAAAGGGCCGGATTTCGGGCGCTACAGGGGAGCCACGATGGTCACCCCGAACATCGCAGAGTTCGAGGCCGTGGTCGGACACTGCCCGGATGAATCGGTGTTTGTGGAACGCGGTCAGCGTCTGAGGAGAGACCTGCAGATCGAGTGGTTGCTTGTCACTCGCAGCAGCCGTGGTATGACGCTGATCGGGCCCGGGGACGCCGTGACTCATCTGGCGGCCGAGGCGCGTGAGGTGTTCGACGTCACCGGTGCCGGTGACACGGTGATCGCGGTGGTCGGAGCGGCCGTCGCGGCGGGTCTGTCGGCAGAGTCGGCCGCCGGGCTTGCCAATCTCGCGGCTGGCCTGGTGGTGCGCAAGCTCGGTGTTGCGTCCGTGACCCCGGCAGAACTCAGACTGGCCCTGCACCGGGGCGGTAAGGGCGGTCGTGGCCTGATGACCGAGGCGGCGCTGATCGCCGCGGTCCGGGAGGCCCGCAGTGACGGGCAGCGGGTGGTGATGACCAACGGTTGCTTCGACATTCTCCACGCCGGGCACGTGGCTTTCCTGGAAGAGGCGAAAGCGCTTGGCGATCGGCTGGTGGTCGCAGTCAATGCGGATGAATCCGTGCGTCGCCTTAAGGGCAAGGGCCGGCCCGTCTGTGGCGTCGCCGACCGCATGGCTGTTCTGTCCGGACTGGCCGCGGTGGACTGGGTTGTGCCTTTCGTGGAAGACACACCCGAGCGCCTCATCGGAGAAGTCAGACCCGACGTCCTGGTCAAGGGCGGGGACTATCAGGTGGCCGAGATCGCGGGTGGTGCCGGCGTCCTCGAGGGCGGCGGCGAGGTTCGGGTGCTCTCCTATCGGCAGGGGCACTCGACCAGCGCCGTAGTGGACCGGGTACGTCGTCTCGACGGCGACTCGCAGTGAGGCAGTTCTATCTCATACTGTCTTACATTCTGGCGCCGCTGGTCGTTCCGATCCTTATCTACAAGGCGCTCAGGAACCCGGCTTACCTGGATCGCTGGGAGGAGCGTTTTGGCTTCGGCCGCACCCGCACGGAACGGCGGGCGATCTGGATTCACGCCGTGTCAGTCGGTGAGGTAGTCGCCGCGTCGCCGATCGTAAGGATTCTGCGCAGCCGTTTTCCCAACGTCCCGATCGTGATGAGTACGGTGACACCGACCGGTGCCCAGCGGGTCGCAGGGTTGCTGGGCAAGGATGTCATCCACACCTATGTGCCCTATGACATGCCGGGCGCCGTGCGACGTTTCTTCGACCGCTTCCGGCCGCGACTCGCCATCATCATGGAGACCGAGCTGTGGCCGAATCTCTATGATGAGTGTGGTCGTCGCCAGGTACCGCTGGTGCTGGCCAACGCGCGCGTCTCGCCCCGATCGGTGCACAAGTACCGCCGTTTCGTCAGCCTGTTCCGCGAGACGCTGTCACACGGGATCGTGCTGGCGGCACAGAGCGATCGGGATGCGGAACGCTTCCTGCTGCTGGGCGCCGATGCCCGCCGTACCCATGTGGTCGGCAACATCAAGTTCGACATTCGTCTGCCGGAGGGTATCGCGGCGCAGGGAATGGAGTTCCGTGAATCTCAGGCTGGGGGCCGACCTGTATGGATCGCCGCCAGCACCCACGAAGGCGAAGAGGAGGCGGTCCTCGAGGCCCTGCAT
>Ga0316191_10001028_pt1 | contig 19164 bp, 17 predicted proteins | sample Eddworburr2cm_MG_FD_204928 | JGI IMG/M metagenome (GOLD analysis project Ga0316191, IMG submission 204928) | Coastal sediment microbial communities from Maine, United States - Eddy worm burrow 2 cm | ecosystem: Environmental > Aquatic > Marine > Coastal > Sediment | place: USA: Maine... | reverse complement strand
CGAGCACTTCAGGGGCGTCGCCGGCCGTCGTGATGGGGCCGCCGCCCAGGTTGATTTGGTAGGCCGATACGCCAAACGTGGTGCCGACCGGGGCCCGAATTTCCGCAGGATAGTCCGGGAATGTCGCGAAATCTGCGCCCGCCAGCGCGGTTGAGACAGCGAACTGCGATCCCATGAGCTGGATGCCGTCGCCTGAATCTCCAGCTAGACGGATGACAATGGAGTCTACGTCGTTGTTTCTATTCACAAAAAATGATCAATTCTAAGATGGGGCCCATGCCTGATCGGGCCTGTGACCGTGAGTTTAACGCAAACGCCGTGCAAGCTTGCACGTAGACAAATCACGGCTTGATTAGCAGTCCAACTTCGCATAGCTTACGCGGTCTCCAAACAGAGGGTCACACCATGACATTCGTTGTCACAGAAGCCTGTATTAAATGCAAACTGACGGACTGCGTCGAGGTTTGTCCCGTGGATTGCTTCCATGAAGGGCCAAACTTCCTCGTGATCGACCCCGATGAATGTATCGACTGCACGCTGTGTGAGCCCGAGTGCCCGGTAGAGGCCATCTACTCGGAAGACGAGATTCCGGCCGGCCAGGAGCAATACCTGGAGCTGAACGCCGAGCTGTCGCTGGAATGGCCTGTCATCACCGAGATGAAGGATCCGCCGGCCGACGCCGACGAGTGGCGTGAGGTCAAGGACAAGCTGCAGTACCTCGAGAGGTGAATCGCGGCCGGTGGCCGCTCCTACGTCTCACTAACGAACCGGATTAGTACGTTAGCAAGCTCTTCGCCCTTATCCTCTTGCAGGAAGTGTCCTGCATTCCTGATAATCTCATGTTCCTGGTCCTTCGCGCCGGGTACGGTTTCCTGCCACAGTTTTTCGCCGCCCCGGGTAATCCGGTCGCGATTGCTGAATGTTGTAAGGAACGGCTTCGACCATCTTTTGTAGACTTCCCAGGCGGCAACATTGGCGTCGCGCGCCGGGTCGTCCGGTGTCGACGGTACCAGTTGCGGAAAAGCGCGTGTACCGGCCTTGTAGCGAGCTGAGGGAAACGGCGCATCGTAAGCTGCGACTTCCTCCACTGTGAGCTCCCTGACCGTACCCTTCTGCACGATGCCGCCTATCGGGAACCATGGGCTGTAGCGCGCGAATGCCCGCCATATCTTGAATGCCCCGGGGAGGAGCGTATCGCCGGTCGGCAGGGCACCATTGCCAAGCGCAATGCGTGCGAAACGACCTTCGTTCTCGGCGGCAACCCGAAGCCCGATCAGGGATCCCCAGTCCTGGCAAAACAACGTAATACCCTGCAGGTCGAGGGCCTCGACGAACGCCGTCATCCAGGCAACGTGGCCGGCGTAGGTGTAGTCCGACTTTCGTGTTGGCTTGTCGGATTTGCCGAAGCCGATCAGGTCGGGCGCGATGACACGGTGGCCCGCATCCCTGAGCGGAGGAATCATGTGACGATACAGGTACGACCAGCTTGGTTCCCCGTGTAGCAGAAGGACGACGGCGCCATCTCGAGGCCCTTCGTCGACATAGTGCATGCGCAGGCCGTCGATCTCGACGTAATTTGGCGCGAAGTCGTAGTCCGGCAGGTCCTCAAATCGATCGTCGGGCGTACGCAAGAAATCAGTCATCGTTTTCCTTCTTCGATCCGGTCCGTGATTCCGTTACAGTAGCACTATGACGATGAGCCACCGCGCAAAATTTGTTCGCTGGTTAACCAGCGGCTACATGCAGAAACTCGACGTGGCGAATGTGCCAGTCGAAACAGCGAGAAAACACCTCGAATCGATCGCCCGGATGTTGCTCGTTAAGGCAGTTGGCGTGTCGGTCGAACCGTCAGAAATAGCGGGTATCGAGGTCGACTGGTTGAGACCGAAGAACGCGCGTGAGGACAAGGTTCTGTTCTACTTGCATGGCGGTGCCTATGTCATCGGTAGCCGTCGGACGCACCGCCAATTGGTGAGTCATATCGCCAGGGAGGCCGGCGTTACAGCGGTAATTCCGGAATATCGGCTTGCACCCGAAAACCCCTTTCCTGCGGCCATTGACGACGCTGTTGCAGTCTATCGAGCACTACTCGAATCCGGGTTCGAGCCCGAGAATATCGTTATCTCGGGAGATTCGGCCGGCGGTGGCTTGTCGGTTGCGGCGCTGCTCGCGCTGCGACACGCGGGAGACCCCTTGCCGGCAGCAGCCGTGCTGCTGTCACCTTTTCTCGATGTCACGGCAAGCGGCGAGTCGGCCACGACACGCGCGGACCAGGATCCGTGGTTCAAGGTATCGGACATGGCGGTCGTCGCTCGCTACTACTGTCCTGATGAGACCAAGTGGCGAGATCCACTCGTGTCCCCGGTGTTCGCCAACGTGTCGGGATTGCCACCCATGATGATCCAGGTCGGAGACGACGAAATACTGTTGAGCGACTCGACGCGGCTGGCGGAGAAGCTCGAAGCCGCCGGCATCGACGTTGAGATCGAAGTGTGGCCGGACATGTGGCACGTCTTCCCGATGTTCGTCGGCAAGATGCCGGAGGCCCGCCGGGCCGTGGAGAAGATCGGCGTGTACATCAACAAGGCAATTGCCTAGATATATCATGGCGTTAGAAGAATCACTCGCCTGGATGCATCGCGAACTCAAGGACAGGGAAGTTTCCGCGGTAACGCCTGCCGCGGGAGGCTCGTAAATGGCTGGCAGAGATGGCGAACTACATTAGCCGAAATCAGTGCGGGCTATTCATATCTCATCGTTCAAGTCGTTTGGCGATCAGCATTTCAAGTTCCGCTTCAGAACCATCAATGACACCATCAGCCCGAATGACCTTCTCAAGATAGGCCAGGAGATTCTTCTGCGTTTCCTTACCTTCTTCAGTCAATCGATCGATGCAGGAGGCCACAACACTGCCAGAAGGCTGGAGACGCTCAATATACTGACGGAGCTCAGCAAGTGCTGCTTCGTCCGCCGTTACGCCTTTGCGGGCACCTTCGGAGCGGGCATATTCCATGATTACGTCAACTTCTTCAGCATCAAGCTGGCCGTCCGCTCGTGCAATCGCGATTAGCACACGCAGCCCGTCGCGAATAGCGGAACGGTATGATCCGCCACCGGTGCGCGCTTTGGTTGGGCTGGCTTTCAAGTGCAAAAACTCGCGCACATCAAAAGTTTCGCCATGCTCATCGAAGAGAGTGATTACCCGGTCCATCCGCAAAGCGCGCAGACCTTCGCTCCTAAAGCAGTGACAGAGCAGTTGGTCATGCCCGTCCATTTCGGCGGTTGTGACGATCGTTGCCCATTGACGGCTGACAGAGCCATCAGCGTCAACATGCTCGATACCGATGGTCATGCCCGACAATTCGTGGTCAGTGTACTCGTGGAGAATGTCGTGATCGTGACTCAGACCAACATCTCTCTGTCCCGCCTCCTGATCAGTCGCCGCAAAATGGGGACGCACTGGCGCCCTACCTTCAAATGACTTACGAATTGCAGCAAAGATTTCCATTGGTAACCCCTAAAACAGACTACGGACCGAGTCTTCTTTTCGGCGCAAATGCACGTTTCATGAAGACACCGGGCGTTTCTCGCGACACCCTAATTTCAAATATACGAATATTCTAATAACAAACAAGACTATATCAGTCAGAGGACATGAAATTCCATCGGGTGGGCGAGGCCGCTTGAGAGAACCCTTTGCGTGCCCATACGTTCGCTTCCGGCCGTGTCCAGCCGTTGAGCAGGCGCGAACACGAGCGGCGGGTCCACTTGGCCAGCAGCCGCTTAACTCTCGCAAACTCAGGACCCGAAAATACTAACGACAGAGCCCGAGGATTGCTCCTCCTTTTCCTTCGCGATTTCCTTCATCTGCTCGATATTGGCCGATGTAACGGCAATGTCCTTTTCGCCGCAGTCTTCGACGACTCTCTTGTCTTCGTCGGACAAGTGGTAGAACCACTCCAGCCATTCCCGCTCCGGATCGCTCAGGTAGGTCAGGGTGTCGAGTGACGCCTCTCCGTTGTGTTTGCCACCGGGCGTTTCACCAATTTGTGCCAAAAGCTCCAGTTCGATCTGGCGATATTGCTGCCAGATCTCGTACACAGCCTGGAGGGACTCGCCGTCGATGATGTGGACCGTGTCCTCACCGTGATAGGTGTCACTCAGGTGGTCCGCGCTTTGCTGCGTCGTCAACCTGACTTCGTATGGCTCCTTGTGAGCTTCAAGAACGGCCTTTTCGTACAGTACGGCGAGGGGTTCCAGGCACTTCCGCAGGCTGCCAATTTTCTCCAGTTTTTCGTTCATTTTCGGTGTCGTCGTGCGACCTCATTCCAGGATCGGCGGACATGCTATTCTTTAAATCGTGGAAGACAATCAAAGACATGGTTTCGGGTTAATTGCGGAGTCGTGGGGCGATGTGCTTCGCCGCGTACGCAAGTACACGGGCGAAAACTGGACGCTCAATCAGTGCATCATCATGCACGCGATATTCAGCGATCACCTCAACGGCCGGGAATGCACGGTCCGCCGCCTGGTGGAGACGGAGGATATCCCGCAGCAGACCGTCTCGAATGCGGTTACGAACCTCCGGGCGTTGGGAATGATCACGGAAGAAGTCCACCCGGATGACGGTAGAATAAAATTGATTTCTCCATCACCCAGCGCGCAGAAACTGCGAACCCGCATTTGGAGCGAAGCAATCGGGTTGACCCCATTGCCGCCCAAATAGACCAGCTCGGAAAAATCTATCAGGTACGTCGGTTTCGTTCTCGTAACTGACGCCGCGTGTGCTTGTCGGGGCGCCCGTCGGTTTTGGGCATGAGCATCCGATCCTGGCGCAGTACCGCAAGCTGTCGCGCACGTTCCTCCACGGTCTTTTCATCTTCGACATAGCATGCCTTTGCCTCAACGGCAGGGCCACGCCGCGATGGTATGGCGGTCACCTCGAGGGAATAGGCCAGGCGTTCGCGGACCAGGTCGATGTGGTCACCACACTTGACGCGACTGCCCGGGGTGACGCGTTCGCTATTAAGTTTTACATGCCCGCCGCTTACGGCCTCGGTTGCGCGACTGCGTGTTTTGAAGAAGCGGCAATAGAATAGCCAGCGGTCGATGCGCAGAGAGTCTGCCAAGGCGACTAGAACCCCGACTGTTTCTGCGAGTCGTCGTACATCTTAGTCAGGAACGATCGAATTGCCGGTTCGGCCTCTTCTTTGGTCATGAGTCGTTGACTCTCCAGTACGACCGCCATGTCCTTGATTGAGCGTTTCCCGTCGATCAACGACATGATGAACGAGTAGATTTGCGTGGTCATCGCCTGCTGCTTGAACGATGGGGTCTGCGGCACGGGTTCTTTGCCCGTGACAATCCAGTCGGGCAGGGCCTTGTGCCGCTCCGGCTTGCTCGCATTGCGCTCCTTGTAGGCCGAGAACGTAAACACTCGTTCCTGGCGGCCATGGCGACTGGCGGGCGAGCACATATACGGGATCGTCGCCTGGGACACGTAAGGGTCGGAGAAGCCGTTTTCGCCAACGATTGCTTTGACTTCTTCCGGGCTGTAGCAACGCGATTTCTTCGGCGATGAAAACGCCAGCGATCCGAAATTCACCCAGCGCCCCTCTTTCTTGAGCAAGCGATTGATGCGGGCCGCGAGTATGGGTAGATCTTCCGTGATGACGTCGATGAGCCAGGGTGTTACGACGGTGTCAAACGTCTTCTCCGGGAAGGGTGGTCGCAACGCATCGCCCAGTACGAGTTGGAAGTTGTCGTCGACAGATTCCGGTGCGGCGAGTTTACGAAGCACAGCATCGTCTTCCAGGGCGAGCGGCGCAATCGGAAATTCATAGAGATTCAGCTTTTTGCCATTCGTTACAGCCTGCGCCACCAGCATAAGCAAAGGATTGAAATCCATTGCCACCGTGCTGGCGCACTGCAGGTTGGTATGAATGTCGTAGGCGAGTCGCCCGGCGCCTGCGCCCAGGACAAGGACGTTGCCGAGTTCAGCATGATCGTGCAGCACTGACTGGATCTGTTTCAGAGAGGCGTTGTTTTCCTCATCGCCCCAGGCCCAGTCCCGATGGATGTTCGCATAATAGGTGTTCAGGCCGTGATCCGTTGGCAGGCGGGTACGCAATGCCAGGTAGGTCTCGTGTGTGCCCTCCAGGGACTGCACATCGACGGGCCGGCATAACTTCTGCAGCTTGCGCCGGTGCGAGTCGACGCACTTCATGTAGCGCTCTACACGACGCCGTGCAAGCGGCGACAGCTCCTTGCTCTCGAGTTCCTGCTCGAGTCCCGCGACTTCGTTACTCAGTGTCTGCAGAGCGAATTGCAGTCGCCCGCGCCACTCTCCGAGCGCCGCCTGTGGCTCCGAGAACATCCAGGGTATCTCCCCGACAAAGGGGAAATCGACGTCGCAGGCCTTGCAGTGGAAGGCGTCGTCGCCCTTATCCAACGGGGTCTTGTCGCAGCGAGGGCAGGCGAGGAGAGCGGACAGTTCGGTCATGGGAGGATTATGCACAAATCGCGCGCGAGACGCCCTCCACAAAAAACGGCCAACCGTGAGGGGCGCGGTTGGCCGTCGTATATAGCCGAAGCTATACGGGGTTGGCAATCATTGGGCGCCCTATGCCGGGACGGTCCCTGTAACAATATTCTGGAAGGCAATGTACTGATCGAGGTCACTGCCAAGTCCGGTACCAACGCCGAGCGACTGGTAAAGGTTGCTGAACGCACCAACCTCATCGTGCAGGGCCATGTAGTTCAGGACGACCGAATTGACCAGGATATTGACGTTGTTCGCCATCGGCGTCGCAGTACGCTGCACAGAGCCGTCCGCGGTCATGTAGCCAATCTGCTGGTGGCGCAGTTGTTCATCCGGCGTCGTGCCCCGGAGAACAGCTCGCCCGCCAAGTCTCGGTGGGTTGTAGACCAGGAAGAAGGAGCCCGCAGTCGAGGAGTTGTCACTTGTCCACTCACCTTTGCCGCGGCCTTCCTCGGTCATGTCGAGTGCGCCATTCGATGACAGCGATCCGTCGCTGAAGACATACAACATCAACGGCATGTCGAGTCGAGCCGCGTACTCGAGTGCTGCACCCATGCAACGTCCGGCACGGAAGTCCTTGACCTCACCTTCAGCGCGACGGCCGCCGTGGTAGTCGTAGCCACCCATCTCGACGCAACCGGCACCGGCGAAGCCATTCATCACGAGTTTCATAACAGAGGCTGTCTTCTGGAACTCACGTGCGTCGCGATCACCGGCCGTGAACTCGGCCGTTGTGAAGATACCGTCGGTGTCATCAACGATAATCGGATCCTCGCCCGGATCGATCGGCATTCCGCCAAAGCGATCGGCAATGTGGGCCGCTTTCAGATAGCCACAACGTACAGCCTTGTCGATGTCCGCGTCGCGATTCACCAGCGTTTCTACGTTGAACATCTTCTCGTCAGACAGCCGATAGATCGATTCCATGACCTTGGTCGCGTCGTCTTTCGTCAGGATGCCGACCAGGTCGCCGGTATCCACGAGGTTCACGACGTCACTTGGCCGGTCGACTTTCGTCGGACGTAGCTCCGGATCAAACAGAGCCGCCGGTAGCATCGAGTTGCCACCTGAGTCCGTATTCTCGGAACCCGCGAGCGTCAGGATCGAGCCCTTCGCACCGGCAAGCGCAATACCGTACATCGGGTTGTGCGGATTGTTGCCGGTGTCGTTGTCCGACCGCGCTGGAATAACCGCGCCATTAATATTTTGTGCCGTCGTCGGGCTGAGCATCGACATGATGCCGCGCCGGAACGCGCTGTCGAAGTGAAAGCCAAGGCCCAGGTCGAAGTTGGCATATGGATTTCCGTCAACGTCATTAAGCCCCGGGACCATATCGCCCGGCAGTCCCATCTTCTGGTAGCCCTGAGTGCTCAGGAAGTCGCTCTGGCCGCCTTGCCCGCCAACCAGGACATTCGAGTTGGCGATATTCACGCCACCCGCAAGGTCAAAGCACATGAACGGGATCTTGCCGGAGCCATCCGTGATATTGCATTGGGACGGGGCGCGGAGCGCATCGAGGTCCGCCGCGAGGTCCGCATGCGCAAGACCCGAACCGAGCAGCGGCGCGATGCCACCAATCGTGTAGGCCGAGCCTGTCATGAATCCCTGCGACAAGAACTGGCGGCGCGTGACAGGACGCGGATGATCTGCGTGCAGCAGCGGCATATCCCAATTGCTGGCATTTCGTTTCATAGTCATCTCAGATAATTCCTTTTAATCCTGTCTTACTGAACCAGTGTTGCTGCGCTACCAAGTACCGTGGCGCAAACACCTTTCGCTATAGCGCGCGTATTACTCGTGCCCTGAGGCGGCAGCAATCGATCAATCAGGTTGTCCGGGCGCGCACCACCACCAGACGAGTACGAGGCCAATTCTTCATAAACCGTCGTGTAATCCGGCTGCGAGCCGATCTGGACAGTCAGGTCCGAGTGCCCCACGGCGCTCAGGACCAGTGGCCTGATAAAGGTGCTGCGATTCCCAATGCTGAACGCAGTGCCCGGTGCCGCATTAAAGTCGAAACCTGACCAAAGAGTTGAGTCCTCCACCGCCGCGTCGCAGTACTGGATCGCAAGCTGTGCAATAGCGACCTGGTGCGACGAGAGGAAGGTCTCCGGTCCTTCGACGGCCGGCAGTGACTGGCGCAGCTCCTGGTAGGTCTCTTCGACCGGGAACCTAGGCTGGCCATTGACATTGACCTGGTAGTTCGTGCGATTAACGCCGGTTATTGCAGCATAGGTCGCATCGATCTCGTCAAATGTCTTGACGCCGATGTCCGGCTGGAGCGTGTCCGGCGTCGCAAGATACTCACTTACGACGAGCATGGGATTTTCGGTCCGATTGAAAAGTGTGCCGTTGATATTGTCGAACGTCAGGAAGAACTCGTCGTCCTGCGGTCCAAGCTCAAGTGGCAATACAGCGCCCAGCACCGACAGTGGTTGGCCGAGTTCTTCGACGGGCGCGTTCACCAGGTCGAGCTCCTGCACGAGGTTCGCATAGCTCTGGCCGACCGGTGCTTCCTGGCCGTTCAGTGCAATGCGCATGCCCTCCATTTCAATACCCTGCGGCTGTGAACCGTCCAGCGTCGTGAAATGTGGCTTATCGAACAGGTACGAGTACGAGTCGAATTGCTGAGCCTCGAACAGTATGTACGACGTCTGCGGGTCTGCGCCGATGCGTGCCGACACGTCGAACAGCAGGTAGAAACGCTCACCGACGCCTGCGTCGAAATTCTGGCCGATCTGCTCTTCGGTCAAGGCGCGGCGATGGACGGCGGCGAGGCGGAATGTGCCTTCCCACAGCCCATCACTTGACGCTTCGTTGCCGAGCACCAGGGCAAAGTTGTTCTGCCACGGAACCAGCGTGCCACCCGGGACCGGATCGGTCTGCGTGGCCAGTACGCCGTTCACGTAGACCTTGCGACCCTCGACCGGACTGTAGGTGGCTACGACATGCTGCAACGTTGCTTGCAGAGCCTCGGCGTCGTCCGGCGTGGACAACTGCGGATCACCGTTAAGCGTCGTCAGAGAGGTGCCCGTGGCGTCTTCGGCGTTGGTGCGCAGCAGGAAGTCGTAGTTATAGAGCGTCTGCTGTACTGCAAAGTTGCGTGTGTTCTGTCCTGCCGAGTAGGTGACAATGCGCGCCATCTCCTGCGTGACATTAGCCGGGACTACCCAGGCTTCGATCGAAAACTCCCCGGAATCCACCAGCACGTCATGCAGTTTTCTGCTGGTACCCGTTGAGCCCTGGGCCTTGCCCGGACCCGCCGCGCCAGCACCAATCGTGATGCCCCAGCCGCCATACCAGGTGACGTCGCCGGAGAAATTCAGGTTGATAGCTGGATCGACACCGCTGGTGTCGTAAGCGATCGAACCGCTGCCGGACTTGAATTCCCACAATGCGATCTGGTCATTCTCGTAACGGTTGCCGCCAGACGCCACTGTTCCGTCCACCAGGCGCACGGCCTGGCTGTACAGCAGCGACTGGTCGAGCGCAGTTTCCGGTATCTGGCCCACGAACGCGTTGATCGCGTTCAGCATCTGGGTCGACGCGGTCGGACAATCATTGTTCCAGCAGTTATGTGCTTCGCCGCCCAGGGTGCCCGGGGAAACCTTGATGACAAAGCGCGAGTCTGGTGTTGAGATCAGGTTGATCTTCGACTTGGCCGCTTCGTAGGCGCTGGCCACGGCCTCGTCCCTGTTCGCCGCATCCGTTTCTGCGAAGTAGGGCTGCTGCGGTGTTGCTGATTCGGAGCTGTGGCAGCCTGCGCAGTACTGCGACAGAATTGGCGTGTAGATGTGCTGGTCGAACAATGCCGGGTCATCCGGGAAGTTTCTGAACAAGCCGTCATCGCCGCCCGGCGCCTGATCAGGCGGGGGAGTCAATACGACAGCGCGGCCGCCTTCCCCGGTGCCGCCGCCCACCCAGTTCTCGATCCAGGTCGTCATGATCGCGCCACAGACGCCAGGATTATCCTCCCAGCAGTTGTGGCCCAGGGGCATCGTGGCGACCTTCGAGACGAATTCTGACAATTCCGGCTGGTCACGGTCGATCTTGTCAACCGACAGTTCGTACGCAAGGTTCACGTCGTCAGAACGGACGAACGGCATCTGCGGGCCTGCCTCACTATGACAAGAGCCGCAGCGATCCGCGGTACGCGCCTTGGACCAGAATTCCTGCTGGAATTTCAGTACGTCTGCGTCTGCCGCGACAGGTCCGGTGTAAGGCGTGCTGCCGGCATTGTTGTTGTTTGTGCCCGGCGCCGCCGGGATTTCAGTCGTCGATGCACCGCCGCCACAGGCAGCGAGCACGAGACTCGTGAGTAGCGCGACAATGCCCGTGCGTACTGCACGCGCATTAGCAGGCCAGGTAGCAATTCCGATTGCTTTAGTCATTATCATGTCTCCCTACTGGCCCATGCAGTATTCTGCGGTATCGGCGAACACCTGCTTCATCCGGTAGCCGGTGCCCTGGAACGTTCCAACGATCTGGTCAACCCTCGTGTGGTCGGCGGCCGTCTCCGGTTCGCGCAGGCAAACTGCCTGGAACACTTTCTTGACCTGGCATGAAGAAAACGCATCGCTGTTGCCGAGTTCTTCACCCAGCGACTTGGCGCCGTCGCCTTCACCGTTGCCAGGACCATAAAAGCCCAGGTAGCGGTTTTGTCCGTTGCGCCAGTAATTAGTCCAGTGGTCGTCTGGTGTGCGGTAACCCGGCGGAAAGTTGAGGTCGTTGTTGAAGTACTTGGGCTGCACGTTGCCTGCCGTATACTCAATGCTTCCTCGGCCGGCCGGGTCGCTTTCAACGTAGTTGTAGTAGGCGAATGCCTGTGCCATCGGGTCCATACCCGTGTGGCAACCCACGCAATTATTCAGGAACAGGCGGCTGTCGCCACCCGGGCTGCGGCTGACATCCTGGCGAATGCGATCCGGCGACAGGTTCGGATCATGCAGCTGCTCCATGTCATTGCAGAAATGATTAACCATCGTAAAGCGGAACATCGCGCGGTTGGTACCGGCGACGAAGAAGGCTTCCGCGGCTGCGCGCGACGTAATGACGCCGGCCGTTGCGGGCGCTGGTACGTTGCCTGGAATACTGGATTGCGGGGCAAACTCAAGCACGTCTTTCAGGTTGTGATTCCCGGCTTCGAGCTGCTCGTAGTGATCGTTGTTATTGCCTGACGGCGCCGCACTGACTGTGCCCTGGCGACCGACGTACGTGATGTCGTCAGACAGTAATGTGTTGAATGCCCGGTCGTCGCGGATCATCCCAATAACCGTTGCGATGTAGTCATTGAGCGGCACGAAGACCGAACGGTCGCGATTCGTCCAGGGTGCGGCGAAGTTCTTCAGCGTCACGTTATAGAAGCTGTGGTTCTCCATTGCGATGTACGCTGCGCACTGGGGGCCCGTCACCGAACCGTACTGCGAGCAGGTCGGTTCTATACCATCGATCGCGTTCTGCATTTGCCCCAGAACAGTATCGCTGGGCGGAACACCCGCGATGCGCTCATGGATACGTTTCGCCTGTTCCCTCGAGCCCGCATTTGCCGGAGCCGCCAGCATGGTCATCAAGACTGCTGCAAGCACGACACGCAGAAGCCCGCCGAGTAGGCCATCCTTGTTGCCCGTCCACATCCAATTATCCATATCGTTTTGTCCGTCTTTCGTTGTTAACGCACAGCGTGGCCGAGAAATATTGCCAAAGCCTTCCGCTCATTGCCGTGAATACACTCACAGTCCTGGAAAGTGCTATTTGCTAAACGAGAAGCGTTTCCAGTCGATCTGTAATCTATAAAGCAAGTGCTGTGCCAGTCTGGGTTGGTCTTCAGTAATTTCGTCAAAAGATTATTAAAAACAATAAGTTAGTATCCACCCGTAGGCACTTTCCGAGATTAAGATATGTCAAGTAACTGTCGGTACTTTCGTACAGGGATTATGGCCGGTTCACCTAAGCCACTGATTATGAAGGGCAGGGGGTCTGTCGCTGAACGCAGACAGTGAGTCGGCCGGATGTCACCAACGGAAATTATTTAAGACGAATACGAGATGCAGCGGTCATCACGACACGTACCGCTGTTGGCGCTTGCCCGGCAAGGGGCGGATGTCGGACTTTTGAGACATTACATCGGCATACGGCGCTCTCTTATAATCTAGCGTCCACGCGGCAGACATCGACCGGTCGTTGCCATTCCCTTTTTTGTTAGTTGCGGTTTGTGACTGCGTTAACGGTATGTCGGGCACGTCGCGTCGTACCCTGCCAAAAGAACTGAGGTGAGAGCTATGAACGGGCTATCTCGACAATTTGCTAAAGGAATCGCCGGTACTGTGACCAGGATGGTCGCGTTGTCGATGGCGGCACTATTGATTGCCGCCTGCACCAAAGGTGACGGCGTCCAGATCGGAACCGGCCAGGATGCTGACCCTGTCGTCATAGATTTCCCTATCGCCTACATCAAGGCACCGATACCCACGGACGACAACGGCGTATTTGAGCAGGACGACCTGCGTGAGCAGATCACGTTTGATTTTGGTGCTGACCTTTATTATCGCGATCGAGCGTCGGTGGGTGCGGAATCCGTCAACATCACTGGTGAAATCACCCAGGGACTGGGCGCAATTCGCGATGTTGAAATCGACTATGACGGCAGCCGGCTGCTGTTTGCCATGCGGACACCGTTCGAGATGGGCGTCGACGAAGAGGACCAGGTCGCCACGTGGAATATCTGGCAGTACACGTTCGAGACGGACGAACTGGTTCGGGTGATCCCTGACAATCTGACATCGGAGATCGGTCACGACATCATGCCGAAATATCTGCCCGATGGTCGCATCATCTTCGCTTCGACACGGCAGACCCAGTCACAGGCTCTGTTACTCGACGAGGACAGCGGTGGTGGCGCGTTCTCGGCGATGGACGAAGACGAGAACGAGTTCGCCTTTAATTTGCACGTCATGAACGATGATGGTTCCCAGCTCAAGCAGGTTACGTTTAACCAGAGCCATGACCTGGATCCATCGGTTATGGCCGATGGCAAGATCGTATTCAGCCGGTGGGACCACAACCAGAGCAACGATGCGGTCAACCTCTATCGCATGAACCCGGATGGTTCGCAGCTGGAGATGTTGTACGGCCAGTGGAGCCACGACACAGGCACCAACGGCTCGACGATTCAGTTTATGCAACCGCGTGAAACCGAGGCTGGCGAAATTATGGCGTTGGCGCGGCCCTTCACAAATACAGAAGGTGGCGGCGAGCTTATTGTTATTAATACGCCGCAGTACGTCGAGAACACGCAGCCGACCAAAGACAACATCGGCGTGCTCAACGGACCTGCGCAGAGTGACGCCACGGTAAACGTCGTATTGACTGAACCCGGCGTGCCATCCCCGGGCGGCCGATATTACTCCGCGTACCCCATCCAGGATGGGACTGGCCGGATGATGGTCAGCTGGTCCCAGTGCAGGCTCATCGAGATCCTCGCGGACGACGGCGACCCGAATACGCTGGATCAGCGGATCGTTGCGTGTACCGAGGAGAATCTCGCCAACGTGGTCGTAATTGACCCGGATAATCTGCCCACGCTGGTAGCTGGAGACTTTGTCGTTGCGCCGCCACTCTACGGTGTCTGGATTTACGATCCGCGCGATGAGACCCAACTACCGATCGTCGTTGGCGAAGAAGGCTTCATGTTTACCGAGGTAGTGACAGCCGATCCACGTATCGCTCCGGCAGTCATTCCCGACGGCAGCTCTTATTACCTGCTTGATCCGTCATTGCCGGATTCGGGTGAAGCGATCCTGAACATCCGCAACGTTTATGACTTTGACGGCGCGATCCTGCCGGGTATCGATCCGTACGTTCTCGCGGATCCGAACCAGACGCTTGCGGCGGACCGTCCCGCTCGATTTATCCGTATTGAGAAAGCCGTGTCTCAGCCCGAAGAAGACCTCCGGGATATTGATAACACGGCGTTCGGTGTTACGACCCTTTTTGGCATGAAAGAGATCGTTGGCTATGCGATGGTCGAGCCCGATGGTTCGGTCATGGTAAAAGTACCCGCCAATGCCGCGCTCATGATCAGCATACTTGACGAAAACGGCATGCGTATTACGCAGCGTCACCAAAACTGGATTGGGCTCAGTGAAGGTCAGGAGCTCAAGTGCAACGGCTGTCACGACGCGAACCTTGGCGAGTCTCACGGACGCTATGACGCGTTCGAGAGTGCCTACGCAGGTGCTCCGGCCGGCATGAACGCGTTTCCGAATACGGATCCGAGGTGGTTTATCGGTGAGCCCGGCGAGACGATGGCCGAGATCCGCGCACGCGTCACCTGCGGCGACGATAACTGCTCGTCACTTGAGCCATCCATGAACGTGATTTATCGCGATGTCTGGAGCGCGAATCCGCTTGATGTAAACGGCAACCCAATCAATCCGGATATCGACTACCTCTACACCGATTTGACCACCGCACCTCCGACGTCGGTGCCGTGCCAGACCGATTGGCGGTGGTTTTGCCGCAGCGTCATAAATTATGAGTCGGTTATCCACCCGCTGTGGAACGAGCCGCGTATCGTCATGGTTGATGACGACAGTGACCCGACTACGCCCGATGTGCCCTTGCTGGACGTCGATGGCAACCCGGTCAACAACAACTGCCTCAATTGCCACACGCCCGTCGACGTTCTCAATGCCAACGCCCCAAGAGTCCCTGCCGGACAACTGGAGCTGCAGGATGGTATGTCCGCTGACGAGCCCGATCACATGCATGCCTATCGCGAGCTGTTAGTTACTGATATTCTTCAGGAATTGGACGCTAACGGTGCACTCGTGGATGCGACACGAGTGATCGGCCAGGATATCGATGGAAACGACATTCTTGAGCCGATCCCGACGCCTCCACCTGCATCAGTGATAGGCGCAAGGGCTTCGAGCGATTTCTTTGACCGATTTAACGATCTTAACGATCTTCACTTCAATATTTTATCGCAGGCGGAGCGCCGCCTTATTGCGGAATGGTTGGATGTCGGAGCCCAGTACTACAACAATCCCTTCGACGCTCCAGCAAACTAAGGCAGCTCTTGCCTCTTGCCTGTGTGCCGTCGTACTGCAGATTTTTCTGACAGCACCGCTACAGGCTGCCGATGATTATCGTTCTGTAACTATTGCGGAACCGTATCTCGAGATGCGGACGGGCCCTGGCAAAGGCTACCCGGTATTCCATGTTGTCGATCGCGGTGAAGACGTTGACATCATCAAGCGCCGCACGGACTGGTTTCTCGTGCGTTCGGACAGAGGCAAGGAAGGTTGGGTCGAACTGGGCGAGATGCAACTGACGCTGCAGGCGGATGGACAGCAGTTCGACATCCGGGAGCCTGGCATCGAGGACTTCACCAACGCCAAGTGGGAAACAGGCCTGCTTGCAGGCGACTTTGGCGGCGCCAATATCATTTCACTTTATGGCGGTTACTCGCTAAACCCGAACGTTTCGATTGAACTGTGGGGTTCGCAGATCCTGGGCAATTTCGCGAATGCCTGGATGGCGAGTGTGAATATTGTGCACGAGGCGTTTCCCGAGTGGCGAGTTTCACCGTACTTCGCCTTGGGTGCCGGCGCCATCCACACGATGCCCAAGTCAACGATCGTTCAGGGCGAGGATCGCACCGACCAGATCGGTCATGTCGGTGTCGGACTCCGGATTTACGCGACGCGACGCTTTCTGTTGCGCGCCGAATACAACAGCTATGTGGTTTTCACTAGCCGAGATGAAAATGAGGAAGTAGAGGAATGGAAAGTCGGTTTCGCGTTCTTTTTCTGATCGTTGCGATGATCAGCCTGTCGGGCTGCGCCGCGACGAAAAATCTTTTCGGCTTTGGCGACGAGGAAGCGCCGCCTCCTTCGGCTGAAGCGCCCGGGCAGGTTATTGACCCCGAGGTCGACCGCCGTGAAATCAAGGAGCCCGCGATTGATCGCGAGGATTGGGAGTTTGGCGCCTTTGCCGGGATCATGAGTATCGAGGATTTCGGTACCGATCTGTCGTACGGCTTAAGTCTTGCCTACCACGTTACGGAGGGCTTCTTCGTCGAGGCGACGGCCGGTTACTCACGCGCCGGCTACACGAGTTTTGAAGTCTTATCAGGCGGCGCCGAGCTCATCTCGGACGACGAACGCGACCTCTACTATTACAACCTCAGCGTCGGTTACAACATCATGCCGGGCGAGGTATTTATTGGCGAAGGCCGCGCCTATAACTCAAGCCTGTATGTGATTGCAGGGCTCGGCTCGACGACGTTTGCAGGTGACGATCGGTTCACGGTCGTTCTGGGCGCGGGCTATCGTTTCCTGCTTAATGATGCGGTTGCCTTGCACCTGGATTTCCGCGATCACCTGTTTGATATCGACATCATTGGCGAAGAGAAGACAGCTCACAATCTTGAAGCCACCCTCGGTGTCACGGTCTTCTTCTGAGGAAGGGATCACATTCGGAGTCCTGGTCACGGGATAAAGTGAAGGTTATGGAAAAACGATTCTTGACAATTGGCCGAATCCTCCTGCCGTTGCTGGCGGTTGCCGGCCTGTCGGGCTGCAGCAATATCGAGCCGTGGGTCAAACCCTACGAGCGCGACAAGCTGGCTGATCCGATCATGGCGCTCGAAGGCGACCCGGTATCGACATCGTATATCCAGCACGTCTTTGAGGCGCGCGAAGGTGCGCGCGGTGGCGAAGGGGCGGTCGGAGGCGGCTGCGGCTGTAACTAGCAGGCTGATTTAATGATTCGTCGCTTCTTCATCATCGCACTTTCAATACTCGCCTTCGGCGTCGCTCACGCCGGAGTGCTGCCGGACGATCGTGCGGATGCGCTTTACCACTTTTACGATGGCGGCGGCGTAGTGATTGACGGCCCGTCGGTCCTGGTCCGCAAAAAAGTGGGTACGAGTTTTTCTGTCGTTGGTAACTACTACGTCGACATGATCAGCTCGGCCTCGATCGACGTTGTTACGCAAGCGAGTCCATACGAAGAGGAACGCACGCAGTGGTCTTTGGGTGTCGATTACCTGCGCGGTAACACGACGATGCGCGCAGGCTATACGACGAGTGAAGAATCGGATTTCGACGCCGAGACGGTCAGTTTTTCCGTTAGCCAGGATATGTTTGGCGACCTGACGACACTGACGCTGAGTTATGCGCTTGGCGACGACCTGGTTCGGCGATCGGACGATCCGACGTTTGAACAGCCGCTTGATCGCCAGATTTATGGGGTTGGTGTGACGCAGATTCTGACCAAGAATCTGATCTCTTCGCTGAATGTCGAGACGATTACCGAAGAGGGTTTCCTGAATAACCCGTATCGTTCGGTGCGGTATTTCGATCCCAACGCCGCTTCGGGCTACAGTTATGAGCCGGAGGTATACCCGAACACCCGAACCAGCAACGCCATCGGCCTGCGGATGCGCTACTTCCTGCCCTATCGTGCCGCAGTGGAGGGTGAGTACCGCTTCTTCACGGATACGTGGGATATCGAAGGCCATACGGGAGCGATAAGTTACATTCATCCCTGGAGAAACTTCACGTTCACGGGCAAGTTCCGTTATCACACCCAGACCGGAGCGCACTTCTTCAAGGACTTGTTTCCGCGTGCGATGGCGACGAACTTCCGCGGTCGAGACAAGGAACTAAGCCCGTTAACGAGTTACACGGTCAAGCTCCAGGCTGCCTGGGAGTTCCTGAGCGACGATGGTACCGCTACGTGGGGATTCATCAAGCGAGCAAAGGTCACGGCCTCAGCTAACTTTCTGCACGTGGACTACGACGAGTTTACGGACCTGACGGCCCAGCAACCCATCGGTAGCGAACCGCTCTACCAGCTCGACGCGAATATCTTTCAGATTTACGTCTCACTCTTCTACTAATTCCTACAATGGTAGGATGTGCGACATCCTGATCCCGGGTTTCGCGCATGACAATAACGATCGTTGCTGTACTCATTCTGATCGCCATCGCTGGCGTCGTCATTTACAACCGCCTTATTCGAAGCCGCAACCGCGTTAGTACCGCGTGGAGTGACATCGATGTCCAGTTGCAGCGACGTCACGACCTGGTTCCGAGGCTGGTCACTGCCGTCGACCAGTACGCGAAATACGAAAGCGCGACCCTCGAGGCCGTAACCGAGTTGCGATCGGAGGCCATGCGCCAGGCGGACGTACGGGCGCGCGGCAAGGCGGAGCAAGAGCTCAGTGCCGGGATTGAACGCATCATTGCGCTCGCGGAGAGTTATCCCGACCTCAAGGCGAATGAAAATTTCCTGAATCTGCAGAACGAACTTGTCGAGACTGAAAACTACCTGCAGTTTGCGCGTCGTTATTACAACGGCTCCGTACGCGACTACAACACGCTGACCGAAAGCGTGCCGAGTAACATGGTTGCCAACCTGTTCAATTTCACGCAGCGCGAGTTCTTCCAGAAATCGTCGGACGATGTAGCGAACGTGCCCATTGCCCAATTCGGTACGGTCGAATGAAGCATTTCATAGTACTGATCGGCCTTTGCCTTGCATTCTCGAGCCAGGCAGACGAGCGCATCCTGAGTTTTCATAGCGACGTCCGCGTGTTTTCCGACGGCATGATC
>Ga0316191_10001025_pt1 | contig 19175 bp, 9 predicted proteins | sample Eddworburr2cm_MG_FD_204928 | JGI IMG/M metagenome (GOLD analysis project Ga0316191, IMG submission 204928) | Coastal sediment microbial communities from Maine, United States - Eddy worm burrow 2 cm | ecosystem: Environmental > Aquatic > Marine > Coastal > Sediment | place: USA: Maine | collected... | reverse complement strand
CTTCATTCACAATGACTTCAGTTGCAGAAAAATTCAGATCACCCTGAATCTCATAGACCCGGATACGATGCCCCTCCTGTTGCAGACGTTCACGGTCGCTGGCATCGCGCAGGTGCCTGGACGTGATATCTCGACCATTATAGGAACGTCGAATAACGGACTTTCCAGGTTGTACCACATTGAACATATGCAGATTGAAATCCATGGATATCCTGTTGCAGACCTCGATACCCCGTACACTGTTGCCACGCTTGTCCAGCGGCGGCGAAAACACCCCAATTCCCAGTTTTCCGGGTAGCACTGCGACTACGCCGCCGGCAACGCCACTCTTGGCAGGCATACCGACCTTGTAAATCCACTCTCCGGCAAAATCATACATTCCACAAGACCCCATCACACTGAGCACACTTTCAACGTACTCACCTCGTATGGCACGTTCCTGCGTCAATGGATTGAGACCCGCATTCGCCAGTGTTGCACCCATAATCGCGAGGTCACGACAATTGACTGACACCGAGCACTGCTTGAAATACAACTCGAGTGTCTCGGTGGGATCTTCGTCGAGAATACCGAAATTTCTCAGCATGTAACCGATTGCACGGTTGCGAAACCCGGTTTGACTCTCGGACCGGTAGATCGCCTCGTCTATCGTCAGGGGCCTCCCGGCATAGGCCGACATCATATCCATGACACGGTTGATCTTTTTGTCAAAGTCGTGTCCCATGACCTGTCCGGCAGAGGCAATGGCACCGGCATTGATCATCGGGTTCGCCGGCCTGCCGCTTGCAGGATCAAGACTGATGGAATTGAAGGCATCACCGGTCGGTTCCACGCCGATTTTTTTCAGCATATCGGTCCGGCCATTGTCCTCCAGTGCCAGCCCGTAGACGAATGGCTTTGATATAGACTGGATCGTAAACTCATGCCGGCTGTCTCCAACCTCGTAGACATGCCCTTCGGTTGTTGCCACGGCAATACCGAACGAATCACTATCTGCCTTGGCAAGCTCGGGTATGTAATCTGCAACCTCACCCGAATCAAGGCCCGCAAAGCGGCCCCTGAGATCATGCAGGTAGTCCATGATCGGTGAATCTATGGCAGCCACACCTCCTGTGGCAGTTGCACTTCGAGTGGAATTTTTCATTGACTGTAGCATGTGCAATTGAAGAAAAAGTAATGGCGGATGAAGCCGCCGCTGCGCATTCGTTATAAATTTAAAGTTTGATTACGCCATAACGGGCCTTGTACAAGTGCAGCCTTCATTGGGTGCACCCGACACCTGACTGTCTACAGAGAGCAAAGAACATGCCATTGATGCCCTGCTCACTACGCAGTCACAGGATATCCTGGAAAGCGAAGGCTTTAGCATTTACGATCAATCAGTTGAAAAACACACACGGCTTCTCGACCTGTCAACCGTATTCATCAGAGCATTCCGCAAGCCAGCGCACGGCGACGTCCTGTCAGTTTGCAGTGCAATATTGAGGGAACCGCCCCATCCTGGTGCGTCAATTACCCCTGCAGCTTTCCCCTGACTGGCTGCCCGCCTGTACTGCTCACCACCCCACTTTCGCTCCCAGGATAATTAAAATTAAAAACAAATACTTGGAAACCTGACAGCATGGCACACAAACGGCATGTACTCATCGGCATGCTTCCTGCATCACTACTACCACTTAACAGTCATTACACTATTTTTCAGTGCCTCCTGCTGCAAGGCACTTGGCCATACACTGAATCAACAGCAGATGACTGCCGTGGCTCAAGAGGATCAGAGGGTGAATGCACAACCAGCGTCTGTCACACCTGCGTCGATCGGAAGCATCAACCGCACGGCTCTGGATAAAGCCTCAATCAAGCGCGCGTTTCTGGATCACCTGTTTTTCCTGCAGGGGAAATTCCCCTCTATAGCAACATTCAACGACTATTATCTGGCCCTGGCCTATGTCGTGCGTGACCGCCTGCTGCATCGCTGGATCAATACTGCCGCTACATACACCCGGGAAGGTTCGCGTACCGTTGCCTACCTCTCCGCCGAGTTCCTGATGGGTCCACATCTTGGCAACAACCTGGTCAATATGGGTATTTTCGATACTACCGAGGAAGCCATGAAAGAGCTCGGCCTGGAGCTGGAACAAATGCTCGATCAGGAAGAGGAACCGGGGCTAGGCAATGGCGGACTGGGGCGACTCGCTGCCTGTTACCTCGATTCCCTGGCGACCCTGGAGATGCCTGCACTGGGATACGGGATCCGCTATGAGTATGGCATTTTCCACCAGGAGATCCGTGATGGTCAGCAGTTCGAACTGACAGACAAGTGGCTGCGCTTTGGCAATCCCTGGGAAATCATCAGGCCGGAATGGACAGTCGAGGTGAAGTTCGGCGGCCACACTGAAAGCTATATCGATGAACAGGGCCGGCAGCGGGTACGCTGGCACCCGGACAGGGTCGTGATGGGCATACCGTATGATACCCCGGTACTGGGCTGCCGCTGTAATACCGCAAACACACTCAGGCTGTGGCGTGCAGATGCGCCGGAGTCATTTGACTTCACTGCATTCAACGAGGGCGATTACTACCGCGCAGTCGAAAGCAAGGTCGCTTCCGAAAACCTGACCAAGGTACTCTATCCCAACGATGAGCCGGCACAGGGCAAGCAATTGCGGCTTGAGCAACAGTTCTTTTTTGTATCATGTGCACTGCAGGACATGATTCGCATACTGCTCCGGCAACGACTGCCGCTGGACAGGTTTCATGAGAAGTTTGCCATTCAACTCAATGACACCCACCCCGCCATTGCCGTGCCGGAACTGATGCGCCTGCTGGTCGACGAGCACGACATGGACCGGGATGTCGCCTGGAAGATCACCGAAAAGACCCTCGCCTACACCAACCACACCTTGCTGCCTGAAGCCCTGGAATGCTGGCCGTTGCCACTGTTTGCAAGCCTGTTGCCACGTCACCTTGAAATCATCTACGAGATCAACGAGCGCTTTCTCGACAAGGTGCGCATCTGGTGCCTGGGCGATCACGGGCGTATTGCACGCATGTCTATCATTGGTGAAGAAGGTGAACGCTCGATACGCATGGCGCATCTGGCCTGTGTCGGCAGCCATGCGATCAATGGCGTCGCGGAACTGCATACAGAATTACTTAAAACCAGTGTGCTGCACGATTTTCACGATTTCTCGCCAGAAAAATTCTGCAACAAGACCAATGGTGTAACGCCACGACGCTGGATCGTGCTCGGTAATCCACGCCTTGCAGCGCTGCTGGATGACACGCTTGGAGATGGCTGGCCGAAAGACCTGGAGATGCTGCGTGGCCTGGAACCGCTGGCAGAGGATGCGAACTTCCGCGCTCGCTGGCGTGATATCAAGCATCACAACAAGGTCAAGCTCGCGCACCACCTGCGACAATGCACCGGCATCGCCGCCGACCCCGGCTCACTGTTCGATGTACAGGTCAAACGAATCCACGAATACAAGCGCCAGCACCTTAACGTGCTGCACATCATCGCACTGTACAAACGCATCAGGCAGGACCCCGATAGCGTCGTTCTGCCACGCACCTTTATATTTGCCGGCAAGGCAGCGCCGGGCTACCACATGGCCAAATTGATTATTCGCCTGATTACCGGCGTTGCGGATATCGTCAACAGGGATCCGGCAGTGCATGGACGCCTCAAGGTGATCTTCCTGCCGAACTTCAATGTCAGCAAGGGTCAGCGAATCTACCCGGCCGCTGATCTGTCGGAGCAAATCTCCACTGCCGGCAAGGAAGCCTCCGGGACCGGCAACATGAAATTCTCCATGAACGGGGCACTGACCATCGGCACACTGGACGGCGCCAACATCGAGATCAGGGATGCAGCAGGCAGGGAGAACTTCTTTCTGTTCGGGCGCACGGCTGACGAAATCGATGCGCTGGCAAGGGAACAGCGCAGCCCTGCTGAATTCATCCGGGAAAATCCGGAACTGCAGGAGGTACTGCAGTTGATTCGCAGCGGCATGTTTTCAAAGGGGGATCCGGGCTTGTTCCAGCCGTTGCTTGACTCGCTGCAGCATCAGGACCCCTACTACACCTGTGCGGACTTTGCGTCATATCTTGCATGCCAGCAACAGGTCTCGAACGTGTTCCAGGATGAAGACCAGTGGACACGGATGTCGATACTGAACACAGCTCGCATGGGACGGTTTTCTTCAGACCGGTCCATACAGGAATACAGTGATGACATCTGGAAGCTGTCACCCGTCCCGATTCAGCTGGAAGGGAACGACGGACTCGGATTTCTGCAGAGCTTGCAATGAGATGGGCATAGACTGGAAAAAATATGACCCGGGAGAGTTTTACGACGAACTCATCAGCACGCCCGGTTATGCCCGCGTACCGGCGCGCCACCTTGCTGCATGGTTGCGTTCACTGACGCAGGAAGAATTGCAGATGCGCAAGCTCGATGCCGAGCTGGCCATTATTGACAAGGGTGTCACGTTCACGGTCTATAGCGACGGCGAGAACATTGACCGCGCCTGGCCATTTGACATCATCCCGCGGACCATGCCGATACGCGAATGGCGTAACATCGAAGCCGGACTGAAGCAGCGCCTGCAGGCGCTCAACCTGTTCATCAACGATTTGTACCATGAGCAAAAAATCATCCGTGACCGCATTATCCCCAAATCCCTGATTGCCGGATCAACAGGCTTCCGCAAGGAATGCATCGGCATCACCCCCGCCCACAAGGTCTGGGCACATATCTGCGGCAGCGACCTGGTGCGCGACAGCGACGGTACAGTGTATGTGCTCGAGGACAATCTGCGCGTGCCTTCCGGCGTTTCCTACATGATCGAGAACCGCGAGGTCACCAAGCGCATCCTGCCGGAACTGTTCGAGAACAACAACATACTGCCGGTGGACGACTATCCCGACCAGCTGCTGAGTATGCTGCAGTCGATCACGCCTAACCGGCGCGCTCGCCCGGAAGTCGTGGTACTCACACCCGGCATCTACAATTCGGCCTATTTTGAGCACGCCTTCCTCGCGCGCAGCATGGGCGTGGAACTGGTCGAGGGTACCGACCTGATGGTCGACAAGGATGACTGCGTCTACATGAAGACCATCCAGGGCATGGCACGTGTCGACGTCATCTACCGGCGCATTGATGATCTGTACCTTGACCCGGAGGCATTCATACCGGAGTCAGCACTCGGCGTTCCCGGTCTCATGCGTGCATGGCGCAAGGGTAATGTTGCGCTGGCCAATGCGCCGGGTTGCGGGGTCGCCGATGACAAGGTTGTCTATTCCTATGTACCCGACATCATCCGCTATTACCTCGATGAGGCGCCGCTGCTGCCGAACGTACCAACCTACCGCTGTAACGACAAGAGGCAACGCGAACACGTACTCGCCAACCTCGAGACCATGGTGGTCAAACCGGCGAATGAATCAGGTGGCTACGGCATGCTGGTAGGCCCGCAGTCAACCGCGATCGAGCGTGAGGAGTTTCGCAGACTGATCAGCGTCAACCCGCGCAACTACATCGGGCAGCCGGCGCTGACGCTATCGACGGCGCCGACCCTCTGCGATCACACGGTGGAACCAAGACATCTGGATCTGCGGCCTTTCATCCTGCAGGGCAAGGACACCTATGTCACCGCGGGCGGGCTGACCCGGGTCGCCATGACGCGCGGCTCGCTGGTTGTCAATTCCTCCCAGGGCGGTGGCAGCAAGGATACCTGGGTCGTGGACAACGAGGGCTGATGATGCTGTCACGGGTTGCCAGACGCATCTACTGGATGGCGCGCTATATCGAGCGCGCCGAGAATACTGCACGACTCGTCAATACCTATTATTTCCTGCTGCTTGACCTGCCGCGCGGCACCCGGGTGGGCTGGGAACTGCTGCCCGTAATCACCGGCAGCTATGAGCAGTTCGCTAATCACTATCAGCGCCATGACGAGCGCAATACGGTAAAGTTTCTGCTGGCCGACAGTTTCAACACGGGCGCACTGATCAGCTCGATTGCGAATGCACGTGAAAACTGCCGCACTTCGCGCGAAGTGCTGCCCGGTCACGCCTGGGAACAGATCAACGAGTTGCAGTTGTATGCGACCGCCCACGTGAGCGATGCCCTGCCGCGACACGGCCGCTTCAGGTTCCTGACGGAAATCATCCACCGCTGCCAGCAACTGACCGGTCTGCTTGCCGGCACCATGAGCCATGATCATACCTACGATTTTGTCCGCCTCGGACGTAATATCGAGCGCGCCGACATGACCACCCGCGTCATCGATATCGGCGCCATGAGCCTCAAGGACAGTGTGGAGTCGAGCAGTCTCGATGTACACGTCTGGACCAGTATGCTGCGCGCACTCAATGCCTACCAGATGTACCGCAAGGATGTGCAGCATGGTGTGCACTGTGCGGATGTTGTCGGCTATCTGTTACAGAATGATTATTTACCTCGCTCCGTTACACACTGCCTTGACCAGGTCGAGGAATGTCTTGGTGACCTGCCACTGCACAAGGACACACTGAAACCCGTGCGCGAGGCACGCCGGCATCTGTCGCGCATCAAACCGGGCACGCTTGATGCCGGGACACTGCATGCAGAGGTCGACCGGCTGCAAGTCTCGATATCCGCAATACATAAACAGATTCGCGATACCTGGTTTCCCTGACAATGACCCGCAACACAACCGACCACGGCACCTCGACATGACCGACTCAATCGCCTACCCGCGCCAGGGCGACAAGCTGAACTCGGATTTTTTCGAGGAATACCTGCTGCGACTGCTGCAGGAGCGCGACCGCAGTGGCCTGACCGACATGATCGACCAGATAGAGGCCATCATGATCACTGTCGACCCCGGCCAGTCTATCCGCTACATCGGCGAGCTCGCACTGATGACGCCCTATCACTACCTGGTAACGCTGGAAAGCAAGAGTCACTGGACGCACATCCTGCGCATCGATATGAATTCGCCGGACTTCCTGATACGCGAGGTAAAGGACCGGCGCACGCGTGGCATCTTTCGCAGCCTCAACGAGGTCTACCCCATCGGCGCGCGCAAGCCCAACAGCCGCTACATGGGGGAAATCCTGCGCGTGCAGGACCTGCACGGCGTGGTCGATTGCCAGCAGCAGCGGGAATTCCGCTTCTTCTCCCAGGACGAGGTACGCAAACTGGAACTGCCTGGCAACCTCGCTGTCGTCAAGCCGTCCCCCTACACCCACAACATCGTCTGCTACATGGAGCGCCCGCCCGACCAGCTGCGCGTCTACGCCCTCGGTAACAGCAGCATAAATCCCGAGGTACAGGTGGCCTACCTGGCCGCCAAGGAGTTGCAGAAAAAACTGCGCATAGACGACCTGATCCTGCCCGTCGATCATCTCGCCACTCGCATCTACAGCCAGAACCGTGAGGTTGCGATCCTCGAATGGCTGTCCCTGTCGAGTTACTATTACTGGGGTTCCTACGATATCAGCGACCAGAACTCTTCGACGAATGTTACCAAGAACGTGCACCACACCAGCGAGATACACAGTCCGGCGAAGGTATTCACCGCCAACAACACACCCTACTTCGTCAATCATCTTGAAGGGCTGCCCTCGCCCACCGAGACCTTTGTGCGCAACTACGGCCCGCGACTGCATCACATCGCCCTGGCCGTACGTGACGGTGAAACCGGTGGCAGGGAAAACATAGAACATGTCGTCAGCCAAATCGCTGCCCAGGGGCGTGATTTCCTGCTCGACGTCATTGGGTCCAGGGATCAGGGACTGAAACAGATCTTCTCCAGCGCCTCGGAGCATTCCTCCCTCATCATCGAGTACGTGCAGCGTTTCGGTGATTTTCAGGGCTTCTTCACCAGGGATAATGTTGCGGAACTGACACAAGCCGCGGGCGTCGAGGAGGAACTGCTGGAACTGCAGGCGCAGTCGCGGGTAGTGCAAGGCGCGGCCCGCCAGCCATAATAAACATCCCTGGAGCAGGACATGTAATGGCATTCACCGGCCAGCCTGCAACAGCTGCCGGGCCCGATGGCCGCACACGGCAATAGCGGCACCGCTATCCATGCTCGATATGGACCCGGCTGTGCCCGCCTGGCGAGCCCCCTAATCCGTATAGAAAAGTGCATAATGGCAATATTCAAGACAGTATTTTAACGAGACAGGAATACCATGGCGATCAGAGTCGCAATCAATCACCGGACCGAATACCGCTTTGATCGTCCGGTCCGGGTAACCCCCCATGTCGTACGGCTACGGCCGGCCCCGCACACGCGTACCCCCATCGAGGCCTATTCCCTGCAGGTCATGCCGGAGAAGCACTTCATCAACTGGCAGCAGGACCCGTTTGGCAACTATCTTGCCCGGATCGTGTTTCCCGATCCGGTACGGACCATGTCGTTTGAGGTGGACCTGGTTGCCGAGATAATTACCATTAACCCGTTTGATTTCTTTGTGGAAGAATATGCCGCGCACTATCCTTTTAACTACACCCCGCACCTGCGCAAGGAACTGGCCCCCTACCTGGAAATCACCGAGGACGGCCCGCGGTTGCAAAAATGGCTGGCCGCTGTCGACCGTTCGCGGCAGGGAATCAATAACTTTCTGGTCGATCTCAACAAGCGCCTGGAGCGGGACATCGACTATGCCATCCGCATGGAACCCGGTATCCAGAGCTGTGAGCACACCCTTGAAAAGGCACTCGGTTCCTGCCGTGACAGCGGCTGGCTACTGGTACAGATCCTGCGCCACCTCGGGCTGGCGGCACGCTTCGTCTCCGGCTATTTGCTGCAACTGACGCCGGACGAAAAATCGCTGGACGGCCCCTCTGGCACAGATCATGACTTCACCGACCTGCACGCCTGGGCCGAGGTGTATGTACCGGGCGCAGGCTGGCTGGGCCTGGACCCGACCTCCGGCCTGTTCGCCGGCGAGGGGCATATCCCGCTGGCCTGTACACCGCACCCCGTCAGCGCAGCACCCATCACAGGTGCAACCGATGAATGCAAGGTGGAATTCAGCTTTCACAACCAGGTACAGCGTATCCACGAAGACCCGCGTGTCACCAGGCCCTACACCGACACCCAGTGGGAAATCATCCAGGCCCTGGGTCACAAGGTCGATGCCGACCTCGAGACAGGCGACGTGCGCCTGACCCTTGGCGGTGAACCGACCTTCGTCTCCATCGATGACATGGAATCCCGGCAGTGGAACGATGCCGCCCTGGGAAAGCACAAGCGCGAACTGGCCGGTGACCTGCTGCTGCGCCTGTGGCGGCGCTTCGCACCCGGCGGCCTGCTGCACTACGGGCAGGGCAAATGGTATCCGGGTGAACCCTTGCCGCGCTGGTCGCTGAACTGCTTCTGGCGTGTCGATGGCAAGCCGGTGTGGCGAGAACCGGCTCTGCTGGCGCAGGACGGTGTTGATTACGGCTGCGGAACATCCGCGGCACGGCAATTTACCACCCGGCTGACCCGCAAGCTGGGCCTGGCGGAACAGTATCTGCTCCCGGCCTACGAAGACACCCTGTACTATCTGTGGAAAGAAAGCGAACAGCCGGCCAACGTGGACCTGCTCGCGACCGACCTGAAGAACCCGAAAGAACGCCGCCGGCTGGTGGAACTGCTCACAGGTGACCTCGGTGAACCTGCCGGCTTTGCGCTGCCCGTGCGCTGGGACGATCCCCGCAGCCGCTGGCAAAGCTGTCGCTGGGAATTTCGCCGTGGACAGCTGTTCCTTGCACCCGGCGATTCACCCATGGGGTTGCGACTGCCCCTCGACGCCCTGCCCTGGATAGCCGAGGAGGAACGCGATATCGAACCGGAACGTGACCTGTTCGAGCCCCGCCCGGCACTGGGGGACTACTACGGCGAAGTGGCCAGACGTTTCAGCCATTTACAGGCGGCGCAGGACAACCACCCGGAAATCATGCAGCAGGAACCTGCAGACAAGGTGACTCGCGGGCAGCGTATCAGCGTGATCCACACTGCCCTGTGTGTCGAGGCTCGCCAGGGTATGTTGCGGGTATTCCTGCCACCGCTTACCCACCTGGAACACTATCTGGACCTGCTCGCCGCAGTGGAGCTAACCGCCGCTGAACTGCAAACACCGGTTCGCATTGAAGGCTATGAACCGCCACGAGACTGGCGTATCCGCAAGCTGGCCGTGACCCCTGACCCCGGTGTCATCGAGGTCAACATCCATCCGGCGCACAACTGGGTGGAACTGGTCGAGAGCACCGAGGCCCTCTACGCCGAGGCGCGCCTGGCACGGCTGGGGACGGAGAAGTTCATGCTCGACGGCCGACACACCGGTACCGGTGGCGGCAACCACGTCACCCTCGGTGGCGCCACACCGGCCGACAGCCCCTTCTTGCGGCGCCCCGACCTGCTGCGCAGCCTGCTGACCTACTGGCAGCACCACCCTGGCCTGTCCACACTGTTCTCCGGCATGTTCATCGGTCCTACCAGCCAGGCCCCGCGCGTTGATGAGGCCCGCGATGACAGTCTCTACGAGCTGGACATTGCCTTTCAGCAGATGCCGGACGGAGAGGTAACGGAACCGTGGCTGGTCGACCGGCTGTTACGCAACCTGCTGGTGGATATGACCGGTAATACCCACCGCGCAGAGTTCTGTATTGACAAGCTCTATTCACCCGATTCAGCGACCGGGCGCCTTGGCCTGCTGGAATTCCGTGCCTTCGAAATGCCGCCCCACGCGCGCATGAGCCTGGTACAGATGCTGCTGCTGCGCACCCTGATCGCACGCTTCTGGGCCCGGCCCTACCGGCATAAACTGGTGCGCTGGGGTACGGAACTGCATGACCGCTTCATGTTGCCCCACTATGTCTGGGCGGATATGCAGGATGTCGTCTGCGATCTGCAGCGTTCCGGTTACCCCTTTCAGCTTGAGTGGCTGGCGCCGTTTGAGGAGTTTCGTTTTCCCCATTACGGCACACTGCAGGTGCAGAACATCCGTATGGATATCAGTGCAGCCCTGGAGCCCTGGCATGTACTGGGCGAGGAAATGAGCAGCCAGGGGACGGCGCGGTTCGTCGATTCCTCGCTGGAACGCGTACAGGTCAAGGTCAGCGGTCTGACGGAAAGCCGCTACGTCGTCGCCTGCAACGGGCGCCGGGTCCCGCTGCGCAATACCGGCACCCATGGCGAGTATGTAGCCGGTGTCCGCTTCCGTGCCTGGCAGCCACCATCGGCCCTGCACCCCACTATTGGCATCCATGCACCGCTGGTGTTCGATATTATCGACACCTGGAACGGCCGCTCCATCGGTGGCTGTACCTATCACGTAGCACACCCGGGCGGGCGTCATTACGACGTGTTTCCAGTGAATGCCTATGAGGCCGAGGCCCGCCGCATCAGCCGCTACTCGGCTTTCGGTCACACTGCCGGCCCCCTCAGACCACCGCCCGAATATGCACAGATGGAGAAATACTTTTCCGGCGGACATCAGCCACGCCCCATGGCACCACCGCCCGAAGAGACCAACCCGGAGTATCCCGGCACACTGGACCTGAGATACCAGCGACCTTGCGACTAGTGCACTCCCCATGAATGCACCACAGCAAAATACAATCTGCCCGGCCTACGGGCGGCCATCGACAGGCTATGACGAAATGTGCACCGGACAGGGCAAGGTGCGCAAACACTGGCGTTACCTGATCAGTGCACTGGAGGCCATGGGCCCCGCGGTGCTGCAGCAGCGACAGCGCGATGCCGTGCGCATGCTGCGCAGTGACGGTGCCACCTATAATATCTATGACCGGCTGGACGGCCTTAACCGTACCTGGCCACTCGACCCGATACCGCTACTCATCAGCAGTGGCGAATGGGCTGGCATCGAGGCCGGCCTGATGCAGCGCGCGGAACTGCTTAATGTCATCCTGCAGGATCTCTATGGACCACGCAGCCTGATCAAAAAGGGACTTATTCCACCAGACCTGGTATATGCCAATGCCGGCTTCCGGAGGGCCTGTGTAGCGCCACCATCAGCCACTGTACCAGGGCTGAGTCTGTACGCCGCCGACCTGGTGCGCGGCACCGACGGTCAATACCGGGTACTCAAGGATCTGACCCAGGCCCCGTCGGGCATGGGCTATGCACTGGAAAACCGCACTGTTATGTCGCGCCTGATACCCAGCCTGTTTCGCGACTCGCACCCGCACCGGCTGGCACCGTTCTTTCGCCGGCTGCGCGAGTCACTTGCCACACAGGCACCGGCAGCCGGGGATAATAATCCGCGGGTAGTGATCATGACACCCGGACCTCGCAATGAAACCTATTTTGAGCATTTGTACCTCTCCAACTATCTCGATTACACCCTCATCGAGGGTGCCAACCTGACGGTGCGCGACGGCCGTGTCTGGCTCAAATCTGTCAGCGGGCTGGAACCGGTAGATGTTATCCTCAGGCGAGTTGATGACTATTACTGCGACCCGCTGGAACTGCGCCCCGACTCACTGCTCGGGGTGCCCGGACTGGTGGAAGTGGTACGCCAGGGGCGCGTCACTATCGTCAACCCGCTTGGCGCAGGTATTCTGGAAAGCCCCGGGCTGATGGCCTTCCTGCCGCGACTTGCGAAAATATTGCTGGGTCAGGAACTGCGTCTGCCGTCAGTGGCGTCATGGTGGTGCGGACAGCGCAAGGAACTCGATTATGTGCTGGCCAATCTGGCAACACTGGTCATTCGGCAGGTCAATCGCGCCGCAGGCGCCCGGCCTGTGTTTGGTGACCAGCTCGACAGTAGCGCACTGGCCGCATGGCGAGACCGCATCCGCGCACAGCCACACCAGTACGTCGGGCAGGAACGACTGGGCCTGTCCTCTGCACCGACCCTGCGCGACGGCATGCTGGAACCGCGCCAAAGCATACTGCGGACCTTTACCGCCGCCGGAAATGACAGTTACCGGGTGATGCCCGGTGGACTGACGCGCGTCGGCGAGCAGGCTGAAAGCCGGATAATATCCAATCAGGCCGGCGCCATCAGCAAGGACACCTGGGTACTTGCCTCGGAACCCGAGCAAATCGATACGCTGCTGCCACAGGGCCGGGTAGCCTACCGGGAGATGCAGGAAAGCCTGCCCGGCGTCGCTGCCGAGAACCTTTTCTGGCTGGCACGCTATGCCGAGCGTGCCGAAAACATGATCAGGCTGCTCCGCAGCATCCACAATCGCCGCAATGAAATCCTGCAACTCGAGGACCCGGTCAATCAGGTTGCACTGGACATGCTGCTCCGGGGGTTGACCCACATGAGCATGACCTACCCCGGCTTCACGGGTGACGGTGCGGACGGGCGGCTGGCCGAGCCACTGGCGGAGATCATCGACGTGATCAGCAATCCGCAGCGCACCGGGAGCCTGGCCGCCAACCTGACGGCCTGCCTCAATGCGGCCTACGCAGTGCGCAATCTGGTGTCCGCGGATACCCGCCGGGTATTCAATGATATCAGTGATGAGCTGGCCGCCCTGGTGCAGGGAGGCCATACCGAACTGCAGTTGCTGCAAGATGCACAGGACCGCATCATCACCTCCCTGATGGCCATCGCCGGCGCTGCCAGCGAGAGCATGAGCCGTGACCTCGGCTGGCACTTTCTCAATCTGGGCAGGCGGGTCGAGCGAGCCATGTTGCTCATTGCGCTAATGCGTGCAGTATTGACGACCCGTGCCGCACCCGAGGCCGAGGTGCTGCTGCTGGAGTCGGTGCTGGCTGTTGCCGAGAGCTTCACCCTCTACCGGCGTCGTTTCCGGAGCCGGCCACAGCTCGAGGCCATGCTGGATCTGCTGTTGCTGGATGATACCAACAGCCACTCACTGATCTACCAGTTGAACGCAGCCCGACAGCATCTTGCCGTCCTGCCAGGTCAGGGTGTTCGCCCCTACAAGAAAGAAATGCGGCTGCTTCTTGAGGCCGCTACCCGTCTCAATCTCGCGAACGCGGAAGAACTGGCGGAAACGGATGGCGGCAGCCTGCTGCGGCTCGACACCCTGCTTGCCGGTCTTGGCCAGAGCATGAGCGATGCCTCCAACGCCCTCGCCGCGACCTATTTCACCCATGCCGAACGGCCCTACCAGCTGGTCGAGGAAGAACCGTAACTGCCATGAAATACCGCGTCGAGCACAAGACGGAGTATTGCTACGCGAATACTGTCAGCCACTGCCACAATCTGGCCCACCTGCGCCCCCGAAACCTTCCCAACCAGCAGTGTCTGGGACATCGCCTGCAGATCGATCCCTTGCCGATGGATCTTGCTGAGCACGAGGATTTCTTCGGCAACCACATCAGCTACTTTTCCATCCAGCAACCACACCGGACACTGACGGTCACTGCCAGCAGCGAGATACTGCTGGGTCCCGGCAGCGACCAGCCGGCAGTGGACAGGGACATGCCCTGGAACGAGGTGCGCGTGCAACTGGCGGAGCCGCTCACGGTCGCCACTCGCGAACAGCGGCAATTCGTCCTCGACTCACCCCTTGCGACTGCAGCACCGGAACTGGCCGGGTATGCGGCCGCTGCGTTCCCGCCAGCCCGGCCGCTGCTGGAGGCAGTGCGCGACCTGATGGAACGTATTCATCATGATTTCACCTACGACCCGGGGTTTTCCACCGTTGCCACCCCGCTGGCTGAGGTACTCGCCAACCGGCGGGGGGTTTGCCAGGACTTTGCCCATCTGGCGATCGCCTGCCTGCGCAGCCTCGGGCTGGCGGCGCGCTACGTGAGCGGTTACCTAGAGACCCAGCCGCCGCCAGGCCAGGCCAAGCAGCCGGGCGCCGACGAGTCGCATGCCTGGTTCTCGGTATACCTGCCCGATGTCGGCTGGTATGACTTTGATCCCACCAACAACCAGGTGCCGCTGGATCAGCACATCACCACGGCCTGGGGACGTGACTACGCCGATGTCACACCGCTCAAGGGCGTGATTTTTGGCGGCGATCCAGGGCATCAACCACAGGTATCGGTAGACATGACACGCCTGCCCGGAAATAGCTGATGACTGAGGATTCGCTGACCTGGTCAGAACCGGCACTGGTGCGGGTATCCGGCGCAACAGTTCATACAGGAACAGTTACCATCGACAGGTTGCGAGCAAGGGCAAGCACAACGGCCCGCACGGGTAAACCAAACACAGCTTGCTGCGAGGTCAGACCCGATTCCAGCAAACATATCCCGTTGCCCGTCTGAGGCAGTCACCACTAAAATATCAGGATAACTAAAGGCCGCTGCAATCAGCGGCCTTTATTGCAGCAGTAGCTGTTACACCAGCACAGGTTTATCTGATAAACAGCATTTCCTGGTACTTGGGTAACGGCCATAGTTCATCAGCCACTTCTGCTTCAAGTACATCCGCATGCGCACGAACCTCATCCATCAGAGCACGAATATCATTTGCACAGAATTGCATATGCTCTTCTATAGAAGGGAAATGCTCTTTCTCCATGGCCTCACCGAGTTTTGCTACCGCTGACATCATGGCATTCGTTTCACCGGCAACAGTTGCCACCGTTGAACTGTCAAGTTCAACACCCATCTCCATCATGCTTGAAATTGTCATTGCGATGTCAGAGAGATAACTGGTTGCTGCCGGATAAATCATCGTTTTGGCCATATCGATGACCAGTTTCGCCTCGACCTCGATAGACTGGATATATTGCTCGGCATACACTTCAAAGCGACTTTCCAGCTCTACAGGAGAGAGCACACCGGTGCTTTCGAAGAGTTTTTTCACGGCAGCCTCACGCAGCACCGGCAATGCGTCTGCCGTGGTCGGGATGTTCTTCAAACCTCGCTCTGCAACTGCCATGCTGTGCCATTCCGTAGAGTAGCCGTCGCCGCCAAATATGACGTTGTCATGCTTCTCCATGAGTTCTTTAAGCACTGTGAAAACGGCATCTGCCTGATCGGCTCCGCTTGCCAATGCGGCCTCCAGTTTTTCGGCAATCCAGTTGAGAGAGTCTGCCAGCATGGTGTTCATGGTGATCAGCGGACCTGAAACTGACTGTGATGAGCCTACGGCACGAAACTCAAAGCGATTGCCTGTGAAGGCGAATGGCGATGTGCGGTTACGGTCACCCGGATCGCGTTCAAAGCGCAGGATCTGGGCAAGCCCAAGATCCATAACACCGCCGAGTTCGGCTGTAGCCAGCTTGCCTTCCTTGATATCCCGAAAGACCTTTTCCAGCTGGTCGCCGAGGTAGACTGACAGGATCGCCGGTGGCGCCTCGTTGGCACCCAGGCGGTGATCATTCCCGGCGGTTGCAATGGACGCACGGAGCAAGGGTCCGAAGAGATGTACACCGCGAATGACCGCACCACAAAACAGCAGGAAGTTCAGGTTGTCATGCGGCGTACTACCCGGGTCGAGCAGGTTACCCTGGGTTGCATTACCCACTGACCAGTTAACGTGTTTGCCGGAGCCATTGATGCCCGCAAAGGGTTTTTCATGGAGCAGGCAGAGAAAGCCGTGTTTCTTTGCAGTGCTTTTCATTAACGTCATCATCAGTTGCTGATGATCGGCAGCAGTATTTGCAGCTTCAAAGTAGGGTGCAATTTCGAACTGTCCCGGCGCGACTTCATTGTGGTGGGTTTTAGCCGGTATGCCAAGCTTGTACAACTGGTCTTCAAAGTCTTGCATAAAGACTTGTACCCGCGCGGGGATCGCGCCGAAGTAATGATCATCAAACTCCTGGCCTTTCGGGGAGGCAGCACCAAACAGGGTACGACCAGCCAGCAACAGGTCGGGGCGACTATTGGCAAAATTGCTGTCAACCAGGAAATACTCCTGCTCTGCGCCACAACTCGAGTTTAACGGCGCAATGTCCGTTTCGCCCATCAGGGAAAGCACCCTTTGCCCGGCCTTGTTCATGGCATCGTTGGAGCGTAGCAGCGGAATTTTTTTATCGAGTGCTTCCCCCGTCCAGGACATGAACACACAGGGAATCATGAGTGTGGCGCCATTATCCGTCCGCATGATGAAGGCCGGGCTGGTTGGATCCCAGGCTGTATAACCACGCGCCGCGCTGGTCATGCGGATACTGCCATTGGGGAACGATGAGCCGTCGGGCTCGCCCTTGATCAACAGGCTGCCGGTGAATTCGGTAATCGCATTACCATCAGCATTGGTAACAATGAAGCCATCGTGCTTTTCAGCCGTGATGTTGGTCAGTGGATAGAAAATATGGGAGAAAAACTTGACCCCTTTTGCCACAGCCCATTCTTTCATCGCCGCCGCAACAACGTCAGCAGTAGCCGGGTCAAGTGGAGCACCTGTTTGTACCGTTTTCTTTACGGATTTGAAGGCATTCTTGGACAGAACCCATTCCATTCTTTCCAGGTTAAAAACATCCTCTGCCCAGATATCTCCCAGTTTTTCGGGCATGGCTACCTGCATTGGCTCACGGTTTGTTATTTGATAAATCGCTTGAACGCGAGATTCATTTCCACTCATTTCCATTTCCTCATGGTTTGGCTGATTAGCAAACTGTAATCAGCGGAGGTGTTTAAACAAAACACAACCGGCAATTCCAGGATTATCTGTTTGATGGAGAGCCCCGGTACCAGCTAACCCATAGCTTTGACTGATGTCTTCCAATCAGTCTCTCTGGCCAGGGACATCTCTGCTAGGGATAGAAACGTCGCACATCAATACAACAATAAAAGGCAATAAACATGCCATTCAATCAGTGGAGGATATCAATGCAGATAATGCCTCTGTTTTAGCAGGAAGCGCAGAAAACCCGGGCGTCTTCCGCATGCAGCAAATTATTTGACCAACCCGGGAATATCCAAATCAGTGCGTAACGCACCTGATTGGTGCAATTATTCTGCCTGCACTTTTATTGCAATCAGAGAGGAATGAGCGAAATGGATGGGACAGCACAGACCAGACGGCACGACAGCGCCGGTTTACCGCCTGTCCCCCTGAGCAAGGATGCCTTGGATACCCTCAGCCACTGGATAGTAAACACCTCAGTGTTTGCGGACCAACCCGCTGCTGCAGTCCTCAGCCTTGAACGACACGGTATTGAGAATACCGGGGGACCCGGAACCACCCGGGGATATTTACGCCACGCGTGGATTCAGCGCAGGAAGCTCCCTCTTTGCACGCCGGAGACGTGATCGACGGCTTCGGTAGAGATGTGGGCGTAACTGGTACTTGAAGTCTTTCTTCCACGCTGCAAAATCCAGCGGTCCAGCGCCATAGATTGCGTTATCCATTGTTCTGACCAGCGCACGCACCCTGGCGGGTTCCGCCTGTGGTTGCAGCTCGATAATTTTCTCGGCAATGGCGGTTATTGGCGCATGCTTTGAAAGTCCCAGACGCACGCAAACCTGCGACCTGAACTGTGTACACCATGCCTCCGGCGTGTCCTCACCTTCAATACAGCGCACACATAACCACAGCTTGACGGTTTTGGGCATCATCATAGCGAAACCCATGCGTAATTTCCTTAGATACCGCAGGGGAGAAAGCTGCTTCCTGACAGCCACTGTCCGCTGCAGTCCAAGTTGTCCTGCCGCTTTCAGCCAGGCGTTCGCCCGGTTACCGGCTGAACGAAGAAACTGTCGAGTACGCCCCCAGGCGCCCAACCAGTAACCGAAGACCAAACCCAGGATGATCAGCAGGGGAGTCCAGAAATAAACGGGGAACAAATCCTGCCTGGCGCCGGCCACGTCCGCGTTGCTATTCGCAGCGGCAGTGGCATCAGCAGCCGGGTCTGGCAACCCCGCAAGCCTGGGCGTATTTGTATCCACATCCCACCACGCCACCTGGACTCCGGGCAGTCGTATCCAGCCATCCTGCAATGGAATAATCGTATAGGTTTCCTTGCGACTCCCGATCAATTGTGTGCCGCTTCTGGAGACCCCGTTACTGGTGGAGACTGAATCCCGATAAGCGCGGAAAGCGTCGCTCTTGAGTTGATTTTCCAGTGATGGAAGCTGTGTGCCCAAAGCACCCCTGGCCGTCAGTTCAACGGTCAGCGTGACCGGTACACCTTCCTTCGCAGGCCCGTTTTCAGGTATTTGTATCCGCAGTTTCAGGTCATTCAGGGGTAGCCAGGGATTTACAGAGGGGTCAGCCGGCAACACCCTTAACGTCTCTGGCTTGTCGGAAGTAATGGTAAAACTCTTGCCAGTACCGTTGACCGGCAT
>Ga0316191_10001024_pt1 | contig 19176 bp, 22 predicted proteins | sample Eddworburr2cm_MG_FD_204928 | JGI IMG/M metagenome (GOLD analysis project Ga0316191, IMG submission 204928) | Coastal sediment microbial communities from Maine, United States - Eddy worm burrow 2 cm | ecosystem: Environmental > Aquatic > Marine > Coastal > Sediment | place: USA: Maine... | reverse complement strand
TGCAGCATCTGCTCCGGCGACATCAGGGCAAGTCTCGGCAGCGACAGGTTAGCGGCCATGATGTCCGTGATGCCGCCAACGATGCCCTCGCCGAGGGCGAACACGGCTGCGGCGCCGGCCAGCGTGACCGCCATGGCGTTGAGCTCCCTGGATCGGGCTATCTGGCCTTTGTCTCTGGCTTCTTTCAGCCGTTTTGGAGTGGCCGGTTCGGTTTTTTCCTGGAACTGCTCCTCAGCCATACGCCGGCTCCAGGCGTTCGGGCTCGAGGCGGTTCGCCGCCGGCCCGATCACGGCGTGATCCCGGTGAGGTTGCCGATCTCTGCGAAGGCGCCGTCCAGCATGGTGGTCAGGCTGACGAGCGTGGTCTGGAAGCTGAACTGCAGAATTACGAAGCCGAGCAGCACGGTGGCAGGGAAGCCGACCGCGAACAGATTCAGGGTCGGCGCCGCGCGGCTGATGACACCGTAGGCCAGGTTCACGACCAGCAGCGCCACCACCGCGGGCAGAGCGACAAGCACCGCGCCGGCGAACATCTGCGATCCCCAGGAGACCACCGACCAGAGGCCCTCCGTGCCGAAACTGGCAGCGCCCGGCGGCAGCGTCGTGAAGCTCTGGACCAGCACCTGGATGAGGATGAGATGGCCGCCAAGGGCCAGAAACATCAGGGTCGTCGTGATCACGAAGAACTGGGACAGGATGGGGACGTTCACGCCGCGCTGCGGATCGACCAGCATGGCGAAACCGAGCCCCATGCCCATGGCGATCGTCTGGCTGCCGATGATGATGGCATCGAACACCATCTGCACCATGAAGCCCATGGTGCCGCCGATGATGAGTTCCTGGGCGATGGCCATGACGGCGGCGGCGCTGAAGGTGTCAAAGGCCGGTGCGGCCGGAATCAGCGGCGCGAGCAGTGCAGCCAGAACCAGCGCCAGTAGCACTCTCACCCGCGCCGGCACCAGCCGGGCGCCGAACAGCGGCGCGATCATCAGCATGGCGGCGATGCGGAAAAAGGGCAGCAGGTAGGCGGAAACCAGCGCGGACAGATCGGTCAGGGCAAACACTTCCATGTGCCGCTCAGCCGATCATGAGCGGAATGTCGGAGATCAGTCGGGTCGCGTATGTGGTGATGAGTTCCAGCATCCAGGGGCCGGCGATCCAGAGCGCGACCACCAGCACGATGAGCTTGGGGATGAAGGACAGGGTCATCTCGTTGATCTGGGTCGCGGCCTGCAGCATGCCGATGAACAGGCCCACCGCCAGGGCGGAGAGCAGCAGCGGCGCAGCCAACAGAACGATCACCTGCAGAGCCTGCTGGCCGATGGCGACCACGGACTCCGGGCTCACAGGTAGAAGCTCCCGGCCAGCGTCCCGATCAGGAGCGACCAGCCATCGATCAGGACGAACAACATGATCTTGAACGGCAGGGAAACGAGCATGGGCGATAGCATCATCATGCCCATGGACATCAGGATGCTGGCGACCACCAGGTCGATGATCACGAAGGGTATGAAGACCAGAAAGCCGATCTGGAATGCGGTCTTCAGCTCGCTGGTGATGAACGCCGGGACCAGCACGCTGGTGGCTACCTCTTCCGGTGCGCTCACATCATCGGCGGACAGAGAAACGAACAGCTCGAGCTCGGACTCCCGGGTCTGGTCGAGCATGAAGGTCCGGATCGGCGCCATGCCCCGGTCGAAAGCTTCCTCCACCTCGAGCTCCCCGTCCAGATACGGGCCGAGGCCCGCTTCGAAACTGGTGCTCATCACCGGCGCCATCACGAAGAAGGTGAGAAACAGCGACAGCCCGATCAGCACCTGGTTGGGCGGGGTCTGAGCGGTGCCGAGCGCCTGGCGGAGGATGGAGAGGACGATGATGATGCGGGTGAAGGAGCTCATCATGAGAACCAGAGCCGGCAGCAGGGTCAGCGCCGTCATCAGCGCCAGCACCTGGATCGTCAGCGAATAAGGCTGGCTGCCTTCGGCGCCGGCGATGCTGATCAGCGGCGCCGTGCTGGGCGTCAGCGCCACTCCGGCGGTCGCCGCGTCCGCCGCGAGCGAAATCGCGGGCAACAGCAGGCCGAGGAGCACGATCGAGACGAGGCCGGTCACGAATCGAGTGCTCATGAGCGAGCCCTCATGATGCGCTTGAGTTGCTCTGCGAAGTCGCCGCCCGGACCATTCAACTGGGTGCTGCCGGTTTCTTCGAGTTCTATCGGTGAGTTGAGTGTGTGCAGGTGCTGAATCCCGGCGCCGCTGACGCCCATCAGCACCTGTTCCTCTCCCGCCTGTACAAGCACTACCCGCTCCTTGGCGGAAAGGGGCAGTACCGAGACGATGCGCAAGTGGCCCCGGCCGCCGCCCTGACCCTGCTGCAGCCTCCGCAGCAGCCAGGCGGCCGCGAAGATGAGCAGCAGCACGCCGGCCAGCGCGCCGAGCATGTTGAAGGATTGGCTGGTCCAGGAAGGATCCACAGGTCTACTGAAACCGCTTGATGCGCTCGGCCGGGCTGACCACGTCGGTCAGCCGGATGCCGTACTTCTCGTTGACCACCACCACTTCTCCGCGAGCGATGAGGGTGCCGTTGACCAGCACGTCCAGTGGCTCGCCGGCGAGCCGGTCCAGCTCCACCACCGAACCCTGGTTGAGTTGCAGCAGATTTCTGACGCTGATCGTGGCTCGGCCGACTTCCAGCGCCAGATCGAGATCCACGTTGAGCACCACATCCAGGTTGATGTCCTGCCCGGCTTCAGCGCTCGCATTGTCACCCAGCTCATCGAACTCTGCGCGCTCGACCGGTGCGCCCGACGCGTCTGTTTCGCTCATGTGTTTGCCTTTCTGTTAGTTGTCATGCCCGACCCTGCAGCCGCTCGACGATGCGGATGGCGTTGTGGCCGTTGGAGACACCAAAGGTGCCTTTGAACAGCGGCACTGAACCGGCGTTCAGCTCCACGGTCTCGGGCAGCTCCAGCGGCAGGATGTCGCCGATCCGGAGCTTGACCAGCTCGCCGAGATTGATCCGGGCGGTGCCGAGCACCGAGCTGAGCTCGATCTCCGTGTTGCGGATCTGGGCTTCGAAGGCGTTTGCCCAGCGGGATTGCTTCTGCAGCTGGTCGCCCTGACTGCAGGCAAGCAGGGCGCGCCGGAACGGATCGAGCGCCGTTTTCGGGATGAGGATGTCCAGCCAGCCGATCGTTTTCTCACCGAGGGATACGCTGAAGCGTGAAGCGCTCATGGCGTCCGCCGGGTTGAAGAAGTTGGAAAACTCCGGATTGGACTCGGTGCCGAGGCTGTCGAAGCTGAGCGCCACCACCGGCTCCCACGATTCGATCATGAAGCGCTCCGCCTTCTTCTGCAGCCGCGTGGCCACGCCCAGCTCGGTGACGGTGAAGTCCCTGGACAGCGGCTCGGTGTCCTCGTGCAGGCCGTCGCCGCCGTAGTAGAAATCCACGTAGTTCAGGATCAGGTCGGCGTTGAGGACGAAAAGCACGTCCGAATCCAGAGGCTTTGAATGGGTGTGATGAATGCTGGTCGGCCGCTCCAGCTCCGCCAGATAGTCCGCGTACGAGCAGACCCTGGCCGGCTCGACCGTCACCTCCGCCTGATTGTTCAGCAGGGGCCGGATGTTGTTCGCGAGCTTGCGACCGAGTACCTGGTTCAGGAAATCCAGTGGCGGCGCCTCGTCCCGCTGCACCCAGTCGGGATTGGTCAGGTCCAGATCGGTTACCTCCGAATCCGGCACGCCGAAGCCGCCGCCGGAGGCAACGTCGCCGCTGGAAACGCCCTTCAGGAGGGCATCCACCTCTTCCGGAGAAAGTACCTCGCTCATTGGAACACCATGCTGGTCATATAGACGGCGTCGATGCCCTCCACGCCGGCCAGATCCATCAGAACCTCGTCGATACGAACCCGGGCGCTGTCCTGGAGTTGCTGTTTGCCTTCCACGGTGGCGAGGGAAGCGTAGGGCACTGTGGAGAACAGCATGATGAGCGCGCTGCGGATGGCGGGTGCGTGCAGCTTGGCCGCCTCGAACACCTCGGTGTTTCGCGTCATGAGCTGAATCGACGTCTGCAGGTACTGGGACTTGCCTTCGTCCTGGATGTTGACCACCAGGGCCGGGTCCAGAGGCAGGTAGTTGGCTGGCTCCAGCTCTTCGACGGGGATGGCTTCCTCTTCCGCCTCGGCCTCCGCGTCCTCTGCCGTTTCGGCGACGACCTGGGGCGGGAAGAAGGTGTCCAGCACGACCTTCATGACCACCTGGGTGACGACCACCAGGCCGACGATCATCAGAATCTGGACCAGGCCCAGCTTCGCCTTAGGGGGTTCTTCAGTTGCTTCTGCAGTTTCTGCGCTCTCGGCCATCTCGCGTCTCTTGATAGGGCTGCTTCAAGGGAGAGCAAAATCCATACCAGCGCGGAGGCAAATGTAACTCTATGAAAAATATGAAAAATATATTCCTGCGAGGTGAGCGGGTCGTTCGCTGACCGGATTATTGACTGGTCCGGTCACGGATCCTTGGCGGATCTGATGGCGATTGACGGCCGTCAGGCCCAGGTGTCGAGCAGGCCCAGACGGTCGCTGTCGGATTGCCCGCTGCGCGGTTCGCCTGCTGGGCCAGCAGCGTCCGACTCTCCCTGCTGCTCACCATCGGTGTCGGCCTGAAAGCCATCCGCCTGCCGTTCTGCAATCTCACTTTCCGCGAGCTCTATGCCGAGGCCGTTCAGGAGGTTGTCCAGGCGGGGCAGGGCCTGTTGCAGCGCTTCCCGGACTTCCGGATTGGCGCTGGCAACGAACAGGGTGGCCTGATCGTTGGTTAGCGTGATTCTCACCTCCAGCTGCCCGAGGCTGGGTGGGTGAAGTCTTATTTCCGCGGTGTTGGCGCCCCGGGTTGCCAGGCCGGCGAGCCGTTCGGCCAGTGGTTCCGCCCATTGGGAAGGCTGGCCGAGCAGGGTCAGCGGCTGGGACAGAACCTGGGGGCTGGCGGAGGCTAACGTACCCTGTGTGGCGGGTGCGGCCACCGTGGCTGATGGCAAACCGTCCAGGCTGAAGCTGATCGACGGGCCGCGTGTGCTCACGTTCGGCTGCGCCTGTCGATCACCCGGATTCTGACCGGTGCTCGAGTCGCCTGACGTGCTCGTGTTGCCTGTGCTGCCCGCCAGGGTCGTGGCGGCAGCCGCAGGCGTCGGCTGCCCCTCGGCCGGGCGCAGGTTTGGATCGGGAGCGACTAATCCGGGCGCCGGTGCCGTTTGCGGCTGGGTTGCGGACGTCGTGTTTGTCGGCTGCAGTGCCGCAGGTTCGGCGGGGGCTTGAGTCAGTGCCGCAGGCATTGAGTCCACCAGACCGGGGATCGGCTGACCAACGGGGCCACCGGGACGATCGGGTTCCCGAATCACGATCTCTGGAGCATCCAGCGGAGCGTTCTCTGGTAGCGCCGCGTCCCCGTTCGGCTGGGTGAGCAGCGGCGGCTGATTGCTGGTTTCGGGCAGCAGCGCGCCGGTTACCGGCAGCAGCTTGCCGGCGTCCGGCAGATCGGTGCCGCTGGCAGTTAGTGGCGAATCCGGCGGTTTCGTATCCACCTGAACCCTGATCAGGGCGTTCGCGTTGAGCGTCGTGGTTGCCGTGGATCGTGCCTCCAGGTTCTTCAGCTCGGTCAGCAGAGAGGCAAATACCGGCGCGTTTTCTCCAATAGAATCAGCGGGGTGCGTGCTGTTGGCGGGTCCTGTCCCGGTGCCCGCTGCAGCGCTGTCGAGGAAGCTGGCCGGTGTGGCCGCTGACTGCTGGATCGGCGTTCCAGACTGGCTGGGTAGTAGCATCTGCGCCAGCACCAGGCTGGCGCCCACCTGTTCGGACACGGGTAGGTTCCCTTCGATTGAGTTCGGCAGGGAGCAATGCAGTTATCGGACCAGGCTCAGCGCTTCAGAGGCAGTATCTTGCCTTTGCCCTCGCTGGTCGCGTCAGCGCGACGGGGCACCGCCCTGGATCTTGCTGGGCGACTTCGGTCGATGGAAAGGGCGATGCCTTCGGGGGTGATACGCACCACAGTGACCATGAAATCGTACAAACGCGTCAGGCGCCCGAGGTCGACGGCAAAGGTCATTTTCAGCACCGCACGCTCTTTGAGCTTGTCGCCGTGTGACGTGACCACGAACACGCCATCCGCAGAAAGGTCCCGGGTGACGCAGGGCGTTCCCGGCAGCTCCGGATGATGGAGAAACACCTTGGTATCGGTGAGTTTGCGCTTGTTGGTTCGGCGCTCCATCCAGGTATTGTACGAGTGCTGGACGGATTGCGGTTGTGGAGCTTGTGCCGGGGCTGTAAGTGGTCTTGAAATCGGTGGTTGCCCGCCGACCGAATCGCCGGTTCAGGCCTTGGAAATCTCGCCGGACTTCAGGCGCGCCGCATGATAGCCGCTGGCCTCGTAGAGGGTCTGGTCGCTGTCCCTGCCGGCAAGCAGGTCGAGGGCGCGCTGGGTCTGGGACTGGTGAGTACGAACGATGGCGCCGTTCACCTCATTCGCCTCCTGGCAGCCGCGCAACGCTTCGAGGACTTTCTGCCAGAGCGATTCGAGCTCCGGCACGATGGCCTCCTGGCTCGGATCGAAGCCGAGCCGGTTCATCTGCGTCCGACGCTGGACTTCCAGGGCCTCCAGGTGCACGAGCAGATCCTTCTTAGCCTCGGTATGGGCGTTGAGGGTGTTCAGGTTGTGCTGTGTGAGGGCCTCGCGCTCGGCGAGCAGGGTTTCCTGGAGGCGGGTGCTGCAGTCTAGTAGCTCTTCCAGGACGTCGCGCAGCGGTTGGAGGGGGGCGCCCTGACTCATCTGGCTATCTCTAGAGTTGATCTTCCAGCTTGAGAAGCTGATCGGCGATGCGACCAGCGTCCACCTGATAACTGCCATCGGCGATCGCCTGCTTGATGGCCTCGACGCGGCTCGCGTCCACTTCCGGCGTGCTTGCAACCACATCGTTCAGCTCTTTGAGGAGCTGGGCTGAACTGGTCAGGCTGAGCTGGTCGCTGCTCTGCGCAGGCCCAGATCCGCGTTCCGCGTTGGCGCGATCGGCACGGGCATTCTGCCCCGGGTTGGGGACGGTGGGCCGCTGCCCCGATACGCCGTCAATTTTGTTAACCATTTGTTGCGCTCCGGAATGTTCCTGGACAACACACCCTTAATCGGCTGCTGTCGCCATTACTTTAGGGGCTACTTCGTTGAAAAGTCGTGTGAACTGTGTTCTACGCGATGCCACCAGACCTCAATAGCTTATCACTTCGACCAGCTGCGGCGAGCGTACGATACCCTCCACGGTGCGCTGGGAGGAGTTGTTCTCGACCCGGATCCGTTCGTTAATCGTGCCGTCTGAGAGGGCGGTGCCCGCCATCTGCACCATGAAGCCGGATTGCTCGACCATCAGAATCACCCGTTGTCCGCGCTTGATGATGTCCTCTTCGTTCAGCAGATCCGCCGTCACCAGACGCCCTTCCGGGACCGTTCTTTTCAGAATCTTGCCGCTGAGCTGGGCGATATCGGTCAGGTAGGCGCCGCGGGCGGTGGTGACGTCCCGCTCTTCGACGCGCACGTCCGCGGCGCTCAAGGTGGCGCCGCGACTGATGGGTCGGCTGGTGACCAGCACCTGACGCCTGGCGGAAAGCTTCACTGGCACGTAAACCTTCCAGGGGCTCGATCCCCGGCAGCGAACGCCGATGACCAGGTTTTTCTTCAGCTCGGTGTTCGGCGGGGTGAATGCCTGCATCGGCTGGTCGCAGCGGGCAAGCTTCAACCGGCTGTCGAGCGACGCCACCTCAGCTTCAACCTTCAGATCCGGATGGGAGAGACTGGCCCGGGCATGGGCTTCCGCCTTGGCGGCGATGGAGGACGTTGACTGCCAGCGGCCTGTATCGGCCCGCGCAACGCTGGCCGCCATAGCGGCAGCCGCGACGAGCGCGAGCGTCAAAAACCCGTGGAATGGGAGCGCTTTAATCTGCATCGCTGTTGCAAAAGCAATTTTCGAGCCATCATCCGGGACATGAGGGCGCGCTGGACCCCGGTCAAGGTCATCCGGCAAGGTCAAAAGATGCGTCGGCATTGTCGAACCTGCGGCGTCAGGATATTGGCCCGACCAGCAGTTCTGCTATGGTTTGGGGAAGCGATGAACCTGGGAGGTGTTTATGGCTTTCGAAATCCGATCTTCGCTTCTGGCCGTCTGCCTGGCTGGCGGCGCCATCTTCTCCGCATTGACCTTTTCTACCCCGGCTATCGCCGAGACGAGCACGTCGGCAGACCCGGCCGACATACAGAGGGCGGCGATTGAGGATCCCATGGTGTGCAAACGGATGACGCCAACGGGCAGCCGGATCGTGCGACGCTACTGTCGGAAGCAGAGCGAATGGGATGCCATGCGCGAAGGGGGGCAGCGGGCAGCTCGGGACGCGGCCATCGAGAGATCTCAGTACGGTTATCGTGAGATCGGGCCGGGCGGAACCCAGCCCTATTAGCCGCTGAGCGAGGCATTCGCGAGCCGGCGTCAGGCGCCGGTCGGCTGCTTTAGCTTCACTGGCGCTTCCACCGCGGCGGATTTTCCGGCAGGCTGCCTGCCATGCGCCCACAGATCACCCGCTACCGGGACAGATCCCCTCTAACCAACGCCCTCGTCGTCTTCATGGGGCTGGCGCTGGCCGCGCTGCTCATCTGGCTGACGACGGCGGCTCTGGGCGGTGCGACCATTCTGGCGGACCCGGCAGGCTGGGTCGGTACTCTGGACGAGCGCGGCGCCCTGGATGCGGTGGGCAGCTCGGCGGAAGTGGTGGCGGCGGTGCTGGGTATTGCCATCACCGTGGTTGCCATCGTCGTTGAGCTCGCGGCGACCCGCTTCAGCCATCTGATCACCCGCCTGTTCATGCGCGAGCCGGTCAACATGATCGTGCTCGGGCTGTTCGTGATCACCACCATTCAGTGTGTCTGGATCGGGATCAGCCTGAGCCACGAGGAAGCCGGCGCCGTGCTGCCCCACGCTGGATTTTTCATCACCTTCATCCTGGTGACGCTGTCACTGCTCTGCCTGCTGCCCTATATCTATTTCGTCTTCACTTTCCTGTCGCCGATCAGCGTCATCGAGCGGATCTGTAAGAACGCGGTCAATGCCATCGAAGACGGCACCGGCTCGGACGTCCGCGCGGCCCAGCGGATGACCCTGGCGGCCATCGATGAGCTGCAGGATATTTCCCGGGGCGCCATCGAGCAGGGGGATCGCAGCATTGCCATGAGCGGAATCAACGGCATGACGGCCATCATTTACGACTATGCAGCGTTTCGCGATGAGCTGCCTGCGCAGTGGTTCGTAATCACCGATGCCATTGCCCGCGACCCTGATTTCATCGCCCTGACGGAGGATGCGCTGGGGGAGGTCGCCGAGAAGCAGATCTGGCTGGAGACGAAGATCATGCGCCAGCTGAACGCGCTCATGTCTCAGAGCGCCGGTGAAGCCCGGGACGTGGCGAACCTGATCGGCATCAATACCGGACAGGTGGCGAAGGATCTGGGTGTGGCCAACCCGGACGTGCTCCGGTTGTATGTACGCAGCTTCAACAGCTTTTTACGCACCACCATCAACGCTGGAGATGCCCGCACGGCATATTATCTGATGGATCGTTACCGGGAGGTCGCCGAACACCTGCTTGAACAGGGTCAGGGCGAAACGGCCTTCGAGATTGCCGGCTTCTTCAGCGAGTACGGTCAGATCGGCCATATGAATGGCATCTCCTTCCTGCTCGATGCCGCCGCCTACGATGTGGTCCGCCTGATCGAACACGCGCTGGCCTGCGACAGCGATCAGGTGGATCCGCTGCTGGATGTGCTGCTGGAGCTGGATGAGGAAATCAGGGAAGAGCGGCAGGAGGACAGCCTGCTCGGCGTGCGTCGTTCTCAGATTCACCTGGCGACGCTGCTCCTCGAACGGGGTGATCACGCAAGAGTGACGAGGATCGTCGAAGACCTGAAGGGTGAGCGGAGCAGCAGGCTGCAACGGCTGCGCCAGCAGATCGAGTCGGAAGATCGGCCCCAGTACTGGGAGCTTACGGACCGGGGTTCGAACTTTGCCTACCTGCCGCCGGAACGGCGCCAGTATCTGGCGCCGCTGTATGAGGCGCTGCTCAGCTGAACCCTCAACACTCGGGGCGTTCAGAGCTACAATTGCGCGACTCTTCAGAGTCGGCATCACATTCAACACGAGGAGGACAAGATGTCAGCCAGCGTCAACTGGTACTACTTCCGAAAGGGCTGAACCAGCTGTACACGAGCATCCAAGTTCTTGGAGGCCAACAGCATTGATATCGAAGAGACCGTTCCAGCCAGCAGAAAGCTGCAGGCGGACGATGCGAAGAAGCTCCTGAAGGGGGCGAGGCGTCTGGTGGTCGCTAAAGGCAAGAAAATCAGTGAGTTCGAGATCGGCAGCCGCATCCCGAGCGAGACCGTGGCAGCCATGCTCGGACCGACCGGCAACCTGCGGGCGCCAACGGCCATCGTCGGCAAGACGGTGCTGGTCGGATTCAACGACGAGGCCTATGGCGACGCGTTTGGCGCTTAAGGCCCACCGAGGTTGATCAGCACCGCCGTCGTTCTCGCCCTGGTCGTGGGCGCTGCGGTATGGATCTACAACCGGCTGGTTGCCGACCGGAACCAGGTCAAAAACGCCTGGAGCGACATCGACGTGCAGCTGGCGCGACGATACGACCTGGTTCCCCAGCTGGTGAGCGCGGTTAAGGGTTATGCCGACTACGAGCAGGCAACCATGGTGGCGGTGACAGAACTGCGCGCAAGGAGCGAAAGCTCGGAGCGTCTTGCGGACAGAGCCGCACTGGAAGATGCCATGGAGGTCGGGCTGCATCGGCTGATCGCCGTGCAGGAGGACTATCCGGACCTGAAAGCCGATGAAAACTTCCGTGCCCTGCAGACCAGCCTGACGGAGGTGGAAGACCACCTCCAGTACGCACGGCGCTTCTACAATGGCTCCGTGCGCATCTTCAACACACGGATCGAGTCGTTTCCGCATCTTCTGCTCGCCGGGCCGCTTGGCTTCAAGCCCGGCGAGTTTTTCGAAGCGGATGATCAGGCTCGCGCCAACGTCGAGGTGAAACTGTCTTGAAACTGAGCTTGAAGCCGAGACTCGGTGCAAGCCTCAAGTCGGTCGTCTGCCTGTTGAGCCTGCTCGCGGGGTCTGCACTGGCTGACGAGCGGATCCTGTCTTACCACGGCGAGATCCGCATTGCCTCGGATGCCAGCATGACGGTCACCGAGACCATCACGGTTCGTGCCGAGGGTAACCAGATACGGCGAGGCATCTATCGGGACTTCCCGACGGACTATCGGGATCACTTTGGTAACCGCTATGAGGTGCCTTTCAGCGTGGTTTCCGTTTCCCGCGATGGCCGGCCCGAGCCCTGGTTCACCGAGTCCCGGGCCAATGGCGTCAGGGTTTACATGGGCGACGCCAACAGCCTGCTGTCGCCAGGTGAGTATCGCTACGAGCTCACCTACCGGACCGATCGAAGCATCGGCTACTTCGAAGATCACGACGAGCTTTACTGGAATGTGACCGGCACGGATTGGGGCTTCCCCATCGATTCCGCCACGGCCCGGGTGGTGCTGCCCGAGGCAGTGCCAGCCACCGACCTCGCGGTCGAGGGCTACACAGGGCCCTTCGGTGCCAGCGCTCGAAACTACCGGGGGGATGTGAGCACGGGTGTTGCGACGATAGAGGCCAGCAAGCCGCTCAATCCCCGCGAAGGCCTGACCGTCGTGGTGAGCTGGCCGAAAGGCGTGGTGTTCGAGCCGGACGCGGTGGATCGAGCCGTCTACCTGCTGACAGACAACCTGGGACTGCTGCTGGCGCTGGCGGTCCTGGCTGGCGTTGCGGGATTTCTCTTCTTTGCCTGGCGACGCTATGGCAGAGATCCTGATGCCGGCGTCACCTTTGCGCATTACGAGCCGCCGGAAGGCTACTCGCCCGGCTCGATGCGCTACATCCGGAAGATGGGTTATGACGCGGATACCCTGACCGCGGCGGTGGTGAGCCTGGCGGTGAAGGGCTACCTCACCATCAGAAACGACGCTGATGATTATGTGCTCGAGCAGGCCGAGTCCAATGAGGCGCTCGGGCCGGGCGAGGCGGCCCTCCTGCGCGAGCTGTTCTCCGAAGGCCGAACGGTAGTGCTGGATGACGAGAACCACGAACTGATCGGTGGAGCTCGGAAGGCGCATCGTCGGGCGCTGAAGCGGAATTACTACAACGTCTACTTCAAGAACAACTCGCAGTGGCTCCTGCCCACCTTCCTCGGCAGCCTGGGTGCGTTCATCGTGCTGGTCGTGTCCGGGCTTGTCACCCCGGTGGTGGTCGGGGTGTTCCTTCTGAATGGCCTGCTCCAGGTGGTATTTCTCATCCTGATGAAGTCGCCAACCCGCCGGGGTCGAACGCTCATGGACAAGCTGGCAGGCTTCGAGCTCTATCTGAGCGTGGCTGAAAAAGACGATCTGGACATCGCCCACCCACCGGAACTGACCCCGACGCTGTTCGAGCGCTACCTGCCATTCGCCATTGCGCTTGGCGTTGCCAACGAGTGGGGCGAACAGTTCGCCACCGTGCTGTCGAAGATGGACCGGACGGAACGGACAGCCTACTCGCCACGCTGGTATCGTGGTGACTTCCACCCGCACCGGCTGTCGAGCTTCGTGTCTGATGTGGGCTCTGGATTTTCTACTGCCATCGCCTCGGCCGCGACGCCGCCTGGATCCTCATCCGGCAGCGGTGGCGGTGGCTTCTCTGGTGGCGGTGGCGGCGGTGGAGGAGGCGGTGGCTGGTAGGCCTCTGCACTCCGCTGGCCGTTCAGCCGGCCAGCCGTTCTGCGGCTTCTTCCCGAAGCTGCCGCTTGAGGATCTTACCGGACGCGGTTCTCGGCAGCGGTTCAGCGGCGAAGTGGAAATAGCGTGGGATCTCGAATCGGGCGAGATGCGGCATCAGGAACTCCCTTAGCGCTGCCTCGCTGAGCTGCCCGTCGCAATAAACCGTGGCGCCCACTTCTTCGCCCAGGCGCTCATCCGGCACCGCATACACGCAGGCTTCAATGACCGCCGGGTGTTCCAGCAGTGCGGACTCGACGGCCCCGCAGCCGATGTTCTCGCCGCCGCGGATCACCAGATCCTTGATCCGATCGACGATGTAGAGATACCCCTCATCATCAATGTAGGCCACGTCACCCGTCTTCAGCCAGCGCCCTTCGAAGGTTTCCGCGTTGGCTTCCGGTCGTTCCCAGTAGCCGCGGATAACGGAGGTGCCTTTGATCTGCAGCTCGCCCCTTTCTCCGTGGTCGAGCACCTGACCGGATTCATCCACGACCCGGATGTCGACCACTGCCGAGGCGCGGCCGGAACTGGCCGGATGGTCAAGATAGTCCTGGCCGCCGATGCCCGTGCCGATGGCGTTGGTCTCCGTCATTCCCCAACCGGTATTCGGCAGCGCCTTGGCGAACGTCTGTTCGATGCGCCGGACCTGCTCGGGCGCGCGGGCCGCACCACCGCCACCTACCGTGGCCAGGCTTGTCAAATCTTTGCCTTCACGCACAGCGTGCTCCACCAGGTCGCCCGTCATTGCGGATGGGGCAACCACCGAGGTGATCTGCTCGGCCTCGATCAGGTCCGCCGCTTCGGCCACATCCCATTTGTACATGCAGACCATTCGCCGTTGTGTACGATAAGAGGAGAGGAACACGGCGTGGGAGCCGGTGGCGTGAAACAGGGGCACCGCCATCAGCGTCGCCGGCTGGTTTTCCGGTTCCGGCAGCTCAACACCTGCGACCATGGCGGCGGCCCGGGCATCGAGTTCCCAGGAGAGCAGGGCGGCAAGAATATTGCGCTGACAGCTCACCGCACCTTTGGGATGGCCCGTGGATCCGGACGTGTAGAGGATCGTGGCGTCGTCTTCCGGAGCCACCTCCGCCGCGGGCATTGTGGCGTCAGCGTAGCTGGTCTGTATCTCCTGCCACGAGCGGGCGTCGGTTGCTGCCAGATCTTCCGTGCGGACACCGATCACCGCCAGCCCCGCTATCGGTTCGCACTGTGCCAGACGCTCCAGCCGCTCGCGGTCGGCGATCAGCACTTTTGCCCCGCAGTCGTTCAGACCGAAGGCCATCTCGTCCGGCTGCCAGAGCGCGTTCATGGCAACGGCGATAGCGCCAATCGCGGTGGCTGCTTCAAAGGCGATCACCCACTCCGGATAGTTGCGCATGCTGATGGCGATGCGGTCGCCTTTCCGGACACCGTGCTCCTCGATCAGACAGGTGGCCAGACGGCCGGCCCGGGCCCAGATCTCCTCGAAGGAATAGCGCTCGTTGCCATAGACGATGAAGGTGGCGTCGCTGCGCGCCTCCTCGTAGAGCGCCCGCAATGATCGGGGCGCGTTCAGGAAGGCCCGGCAGGTGTCGCCGTACTGTTCCACCTCGACGAGTTCGTAGGGTTCCCCGGGTGCGGTAAGGGCAGCGAGAGCCTGCTCGCGCGTCATCATGTTTGATCTCCTCGATCAGTCCAGAGGCTGGTAAAGGCGGGTTCTGAGTTCCCTGGGATCGGACACTTCGAAGGGATCGTTCTCGTAGATGTCCCAGCCGCCGAAGGTGCTCGGCATCCCGCGCTCCTCCCGCCAGGCGTTGATCGCGTCCCAGGCGTCACCCACCTCGTGGTAAGGACCGAGAAAGACCGTGGTCGCCGCCTTGCCGCCTGGCAGTTGGTCTGACTTGATCTCGCCGGTCCCCGCCGTGGGCTCGGCGACCGGCATACCGGCCTGAATGTGGAAGGTGTCCGTCATGGCCAGGTAGCGCATGAAGGGCATGCCGGTTATGACGGCGCCATGCTGACTGACATAGACATGCACCTCGGGCAGCATTCTGCCCAGCACCTTGCCGAGCTCCTCCGGCGCCACCTCCTGCTCCATCACCAGCACCGGTTGGGGCTTCAGCGTGACGACTTCGATCTGATAAGACATCGCGTCCTCCTCCTGCAGCCGCCATTCTGCTGGCTCCCGCGGGAGGCTTCAAATGCGCCTGAGGGTAGCGGAGAATGGTCGTCAGGGATTCAGGGTGAGACGAGGTGAAAGATGGCTGAACGGCAGTCCGACTACCTGAGCGCGGAACAACACGCGGCTGAGATGGCCGACTATCTCGCCGCGGGCCGGGCGCGAGCGCTGGAGCTGGGCAATCGCGGGCCCCTGCGGCTGACGGCCGACGGTAAGCTCCATCCGGACATTCTCGCTGCCTACGACGAGCACGGCTTCTATGTTTTTGAAGGCCTGATCCACGAGACTGAGCTCGGCGAGCTTCGAGCGGGTATCGAAGAGATGATCGAGCGCGCCCCCGTTCACCCGGGTGCGGCGCTGGACGCGGCAGGTCGACCGGCACTCGGATCGGACATCACCCGCGATTCATATCTCTGGACCCGGCCGCTTGCAGATCCAGTGGGTGGCACGGCTGCCAACGGAGGTCGGCATCCGGCGAAGATGGCTGAACCGAGGCCGGACGCACAGGCGCCTGAGAAGATCATCTACATGATGTTCAACATGTGCGAGAACATGGAAGCGGGACTCAGGGTGTATGGCCATCCCGATCTGCTGGCCATCGCCCAGAGCATCAACGGCCCGGACTTCGTGCCTTACAACGACGCCATCTTCGTCAAGCAGCCCGGGCTGGGGGCGTCTGTCGCCTGGCACCAGGATGGGCTCACCCATTGGGATGCTCCGAACTGGGACCCTGGCATTCACGGTTTCAATTTTCAGGTGCAGCTCTACGACTGCACGCCGGCGAACTGTCTCTGGGTCGTGCCCGGCACCCACAAGCTGGGTAAGGTCGATATCAAGCGGATGGTTGCGGACAACGGTGGCTCGGATCAGCTTCCCGGTGCGGTGCCGCTTTTCTGCGCTGCGGGCGGCGTGACCATCGTCAATCGGCAGGCGCTGCACTGTTCCTTCGCCAACACCTCGGAGAATCTGCGCGTGTCGCTGACCTTCGGCTTCCACCGCCACTCTGCCGTGCTCGGCCAGCGCGGCGCGATCGTGGTGAGCGCGGACGACGTTTATGACGAGGCGCGCATTTTCGAACGATCCAGCGTCATCGCCACCGCCATCGATGCGCGCGCACAGCGGTTTCCCGACGAAACGCCTTTTACGTACCAGCCCTTCGTCGGTCTCGAAGACCAGTTCCGCTGGGACGAGGCGGGCAGAGCCCGTCTGCACGACTACAGCCAGAAAGACATCGGCATCTGAGTCCGCCTCATCCCTAGCGTGATGTCGCTGGACTAACCGTTCAGCCGGTTGACGGCTTCCTCCGACAGATCCAGCGAGCGGCCGATCCGCTCCCGCATTTCGGGCAGGTCGATGCCATCCGTGCTCTTCTTGCCCTCACAGTAGCGGGCATAGACCCCGTGCACGATGGCCGCGGATTTCCAGCGATTGAAGCCCACGTAGTAGTCGAGCAGGGAGAGATCCCGTCCGGTCTGCTCCGCATAGCGCGCGGCGATCTCGGTCCGGGTCGGGAAGCCGGGCGGTGCGGTGGCGCTCTCGGGCGGCGGCGGCTCTTTATCGGTGGGATCCGGCCAGAAGTTCAGGGCGTAAGCCAGGTCCGCCATGGGATCTCCCAGGGTCGAGATCTCCCAGTCCACCACGGCGGCGATGGTGCAGTCGGGCCCCACCAGGCAGTTGTGCACACCGTAGTCGCCGTGCACGACTCTTGCCGGGCCCTGGTCCGGAACGTTCTCCAGAAAGTAGCGTTGCAGTTCGTGGGCGCGGGGATCGTCGTAGTCGGCCGGCTCGATGGATGCCATCCAGGAGCGGTACCAGGTCTTCAGCTGCCGGGCGACATAGTCTTCCTTTTTGCCGAGCTCACCGAGACCCACCTCGTCTGGATCAACCCTGTGCAGCGCTGCCAGAACGTCGATGAAAGAGAAAGCCATCTTCCGGCGTTCGGGCTCGGGTACGTAGAGGTTGGTGTCGTCGGCGTTGTACAGCGGATGACCGTCGATCAATCCCATCACGTAAAACCAGGCGCCGGTCACGTCCGGACTTTCGCAGAACCCGAGCGCAGCCGGCACGGGCACGTCCGTCGGCCCGAGCGCGGAGATGAGGGCCCATTCCCGGCTCATATCGTGCGCCTTGGGCAGGAGCTCTCCCTGGGGCGGGCGGCGAATGACGGCGGCGTTGCCGTCGGCATCGTCCAGCCGGTAGGTCAGGTTGGAGTGGCCGCCCTGCAGGCGTGTCCACTTGAAAGGCGGGGTCAGGCTGTCCACGTTTGCGGCTACCCATTCTTCCACCGGACCGACCTGATAGCCCTCCGGGCCCAGGGATTCGTCGTGCGTGCTCATTTCAGTGCTCCAGATGCCGTGCGCTTGTTCTCGGATCGATTATGACGCTTTTTGGCTACCAGGGCGCTAGACTCTGCCGCTTTCCGGAAATCTGCTGACTGACTGCAAGGAGAACCCCTCGATGAATGGTGCTGAGAGCATGCTCGAAACTCTGGTGGCAAGTGGCGTGGAGGTCTGCTTCACCAACCCGGGCACCTCGGAGATGCACATGGTGTCTGCCATCGGTGCCTCTCAGGACATGCGTTCGATCCTCTGTCTGTTCGAGGGTGGCTGTTCGGGTGCGGCCGACGGCTACGCGAGGATGGCGGGCAAGCCAGCCTGTACGCTGTTTCATCTCGGCCCGGGGCTTTCCAACGCGTCCGCTAACATCCACAACGCGCGCAAGGCACACGCACCGATGATCAACCTGGTGGGTGACCATGCCACTTATCACAAGAAGTTCGACGCACCTCTGAATTCAGATGTGATCGGGCTGTCCGACCCGGTTTCGCACTGGGTGCGCACCGTGGCCGACGCGCCGAGCTTGCCCGCCGATGCGGCGGAAGCGGTCGCAGCTTCCCGGGTGCTGCCCGGCCAGATCGCGACGCTGATCGTGCCGGCGGATTGCGCCTGGGACGAGTCTGTCGCACCGGCGGAAGCCATAACGGCGCCAAGGGCGCCGCTCGCCGACGATGCTGCCGTGGCGCAGACCATAGAGCTGTTGGGCAAAGGCAGAAACACCGTGATGCTCATGTCCAACATGGCGCTCACAGAAACCGCGCTGGAGCTGGCGGACCGGATCGCCCAGAAGACGGGCGCCCGGATCTTCTGCGACACCTTCATCCCCCGCCTGCCCCGTGGCGCGGGTCGCCCGGAGATCGAGCGGCTCGGCTACTTCGCCGAGCAGGCCACCGAGCAGATCAAGGATGCGGAGCAGCTGATCATGGTGGGCACCAAGGCGCCGGTCGGCTTCTTTGCCTATCCGGGTAAAGTCAGCGAGTTTGCCCCGGAAGGGGCGAGCCAGCATACGCTGTCGACAGTGAACGAGGATGCCGAAGATGCGCTCGCCCGTGTCTGTGACGGGGTAGGCGCGGCCGACCTCGCGCCACGGCGCAAGCTGCTGGAGAAGCCCGGCTTCATGACCGGCGAGTTGAGCTCACGCGCGATCGGGGTTGCCCTGGCGGAGCTCCTGCCGGAGGACGCCATCGTGGTCGATGAAGGCGGCACGGCCGGATCCGCCTGCTATCCGGCCTGTGCGGCAGCCGCACCCCACGACTGGTTGATGCTGACCGGTGGCTCCATCGGCTTTGGCCTGCCTCAGGCAACTGGCGCGGCGGTGGCCTGCCCCGATCGCAAGGTGGTCTGCATCCATGGTGATGGCGGCGCCATGTACACCATTCAGTCCCTCTGGACCATGGCGCGGGAAGATCTCGACGTCTGCATCATCATCTTCGCCAACCGCAAGTACCAGATCCTGCAGATCGAACTGGCCCGGGTCGGCGCCCAGACCATGAACAAGAAGACGCTCGATATGCTCGATCTGTCGCACCCGGATCTGGACTTCGTGAAGATTTCGGAAGGCATGGGCGTGCCTGCGGCTCAGGCGACCACGGCGGAGGAATTCAACGAGCTGCTCGGTCGGTTCATGAACGAGCGCGGGCCGCGGTTGATCGAAGCCGTCTTACCCTGATCGGGTTGCGCTGAGCGATCGCGTCAGGCGCGCTGCAGCGTGATGCCGCCATCCACGGCAACCACCTGACCGGTGATCATCCGCGCCTTGTCAGAGGCATAGAACACGGCCAGGTGGCCGATGTC
>Ga0316191_10001020_pt1 | contig 19204 bp, 26 predicted proteins | sample Eddworburr2cm_MG_FD_204928 | JGI IMG/M metagenome (GOLD analysis project Ga0316191, IMG submission 204928) | Coastal sediment microbial communities from Maine, United States - Eddy worm burrow 2 cm | ecosystem: Environmental > Aquatic > Marine > Coastal > Sediment | place: USA: Maine... | reverse complement strand
GCAGCAAGTCGGCTGTGGAGTTGAGAGAGGAGTTGCTCAAGCTCAGGCGGGAGCAGTTCAACCTGCGTATGCAGAGGGCTACGGGACAGATGGCGCGGCCGGATCAGTTCGGCAAGGTGCGCAAGGACATCGCGCGGATCAAGACCGTGCTGAAAGAGATCCGGGTAGAAATCCCGGCAGGTGAAGCGAAATGAGCGACACAATCCAGACGACCGACAGTCAGACGAGCGACGGCGAGAAGCGGATCGTCACCGGCCGCGTAGTAAGCGATGCCATGAACAAGACGGTGACGATCGCGGTGGAACGCCTGGTAAGGCACCCGGTGTACGGCAAGTTCATTCGGCGCACCTCGAAGATTTTCGCCCATGACGAGAACAATGAGGCTCACGTCGGCGACACGGTTGAGATCGTGGAATGCCGCCCGCTTTCGAAGCGCAAGTCCTGGCGGATCGTGAATTTCGTCAGTCGCGCAGAGACGCGCTGAAGCCGAACGGTAATCAGGTCGAGAGACAGAACGAGACTAAAGCCATGATTCAGATGCAAACCGTCTTGACGGCGGCGGACAATAGCGGGGCCAGGCGCGTCCAGTGCATCAAGGTGCTGGGCGGTTCCAAGCGCCGCTACGCCGGGGTGGGCGACATCATCAAGGTCAGCGTCAAGGACGCTATCCCGCGCGGTAAGGTCAAGAAAGGCGAGGTATACAACGCGGTAGTCGTGCGCACCCGAAAGGGCGTCCGGCGGCCCGACGGTTCGCTGATCCGTTTTGACGGCAACGCCGCCGTCTTGCTGAATGCCCGGATGGAGCCGATCGGCACGCGAATTTTCGGGCCAGTAACCCGTGAACTCCGGACCGGAAACTTCATGAAGATCATTTCCCTCGCGCCGGAAGTTATCTGACGCCGCCAGGGGAGGTTTGAGATGGCACTGAACAGAATCAGGAAAGGCGACGAGGTGATCGTCGTTGCAGGCAAGGACAAGGGTCGTCGCGGCACCGTGCTGCGGGTATACGATGACGAACGCGTTCTTATCGAGAACGTGAATGTCGTCAAGAAGCACCAGAAGCCGAACCCCAACGCGGGAGTTCAGGGCGGCATTATCGAGAAAGAAATGCCGCTGCAGGCTTCCAATGTGATGCTCTACAACCCGGTAACCCAGAAGGGTGACAGGGTCGGAGTCCGCAAGCTGGAAGACGGCAAGAAGGTTCGTTATTTCAAGTCCAACGACGAGGTCGTGGACGTTTAATCGGGTGGTCGGGATGTCGAGACTGCAGCAGTACTACAAAGAGACCGTGATCCCCCAGTTGATGGAAAAGCTGGGCTGCTCCAATCCGATGGAAATCCCTCGGATCGAGAAAATCACGCTCAACATGGGTGTCGGCGAGAGCATGACCGACCGCAAGGTCCTGGATCATGCGATCGGAGACATGACCAAGATCGCCGGCCAGAAGCCGACGATGACGCGCGCACGCAAGTCGGTCGCCAGCTTCAAGATCCGTGACGGTGTTCCGATCGGTTGCAAGGTGACGTTGCGCAGGGAGCGGATGTTCGAGTTCCTGGACAGGCTCGTGAATATCGCCATCCCGCGTGTCCGCGACTTCCGCGGACTGAGCGCCAAGTCCTTCGACGGACGCGGTAACTACAACATGGGCGTCCGGGAGCAGATTATTTTCCCGGAAGTCGACTACGACCAGATAGACGCGATCCGAGGGATGAATATCACCATCACGACGAGCGCGAAGGATGACGAGCAGGGGCGTGCGCTATTGGAAGCGTTCGATTTCCCATTCAGGAAGTGAGGACCTGACGGTATGGCCAAGAAGTCGATGATTGAGCGAGAGCTTAAGCGGGCGAAGACCGTTGCTCGATACGCCGAGAAACGTGCCCGGCTCAAGGAGATTATCCGCAGCCCGCAGAGTTCGGATGACGAGCGTTCGGTGGCACTTGCCAAGTTGCAGTCGCTGCCGCGCAATGCCAGCCCGTCGCGAATACGAAACCGTTGTTCCATCACCGGTCGGCCCAAGGGCTACTATCGAAAGTTCGGCCTTGGTCGCAACAAGCTTCGGGAAGCCACGATGAACGGCGATATCCCCGGTCTCCGGAAAGCCAGTTGGTAGACGGGCCGGATCAGAGGAATAGAGGAAACCTGTCATGAGCATGACCGATCCTATTGCGGACCTCCTGACGAGAATCCGGAATGGCCAAAGCTCCGGCAAGACCCACGTATCGTTGGCGTCTTCCGGCATCAAGGAGTCCGTTCTTGAGGTCCTCAAGAGCGAGGGCTATGTCGCCAGTTACCGCAAGGAATCTGACGGCGCCAAGGACACCCTGACGGTCGAGTTGAAGTACCACTCCGGGGCGCCGGTGATCGAGAACATCCAGCGGGTCAGCAAGCCCGGCTGTCGCGTCTATCGTGGCAAGGACGATCTGCCCACGGTGATGGGGGGTCTCGGTGTGGCGATCGTGTCCACGTCCCGAGGCGTAATGAGCGATCGTCAGGCGAGGGCCGAAGGTCACGGGGGCGAAGTGCTCTGCGTGGTGTCCTGAGCGTAGGGAATTCGAGAGATACGACAATGTCGAGAGTTGCAAGAAAGCCGATCGAGCTGCCCAAAGGGGTGGAATGCAAGGTCGATGGTGGCGCGGTGACCGTCAAGGGCGCCAAGGGATCGCTGTCGCTGGACCTGCGTGACGGCATTGGCGTTGAACAGGAAGAGCAAAACCTGGTCTTGAAGACCAGCGACGACAGCAGGAAGCTGATGGCCATGGCAGGCACGACCCGAGCGCTGATCGCCAATATGGTGGTCGGAGTGTCGCAGGGGTTCGAGCGCAAGCTCGAGCTGCGGGGCGTCGGTTATCGTGCGTCGACCCAGGGTGACAAGCTTAACCTGACGCTCGGTTTCTCCCACCCGGTGAATTATCAGATCCCGGACGGAGTCACCGTAGAGACCCCGAGCCAGACTGAGGTTCTGGTCAAGGGTACCGACAAGCAGAAAGTCGGTCAGGTGGCTGCCGAGATACGTGCATTCCGGCCGCCGGAACCCTACAAGGGCAAAGGCGTGCGCTACGCGGACGAGCGCGTCGTCATCAAGGAAGCGAAGAAGAAGTAGGTAGAGACAGGCATGGATAAGAAACAGACTCGTTTGCGTCGCGCCCGTCGGACGCGGTTCAAGCTGAGGGAACTCAGAGCACATCGCCTGTGCGTGCATCGCACGCCGCGGCACATTTACGCTCAGGTGATCGCCCCGGATGGCGACCAGGTGATCGCGGCTGTGTCTACCCTACAGAAAGATTTCAGCAAGGACCTTAAGGGCACCGGCAACGTCGCGGCCGCTACCGCCGTCGGCAAGGCCATCGCCGAGAAGGCAAAGGAAGCCGGCGTGAGCAAGGTGTCGTTTGATCGCTCGGGCTTCCGTTATCACGGCCGGGTCAAGGCGCTGGCGGAAGCCGCGCGTGAAAACGGTCTGGAATTCTGACGGCCCTCCAGAGGTTAACCAAGATATGGCAGCAATGGACAAAAACAGCGCCGGCGACGATCTGATCGAGAAGCTCGTCAACGTCAACCGGGTCGCCAAGGTCGTCAAGGGTGGCCGTCAGTTCGGCTTCACTGCCCTGACGGTGGTCGGTGACGGCTCCGGACGGGTCGGATTCGGCTACGGCAAGGCTCGCGAGGTTCCGCTCGCTATCCAGAAGGCAATGCAGTCGGCGCGCAAGAATCTGCAGAACATCAACCTGAAGGGCGATACGCTGCAGTACGCGATGAATGGCTACCACGGCGCCACGAAGGTCTACATGAGCCCGGCCTCCGACGGTACCGGCGTCATCGCCGGTGGTGCGATGCGCGCGGTCTTCGAGTGTGCCGGTGTGCGTAATGTGTTGGCCAAGAGCTACGGTTCCAGGAACCCCATTAATGTGGTTCAGGCGACCATCAAGGCGCTCACCAGCATGAATTCCCCCGAGGCGATCGCCGCCAAGCGGGGCAAGACGGTCGAACAAATTCTGGGTTGAACTGATGGCTGCCAAAAAATCCAAATCCGATGCCCGGCTCAGGGTCACACTGGTCAAGAGCATCAGTGGCCGACTGAGGGCCCATAAGGCCTGCGTGTCCGGGCTGGGACTGCGTCGCATTAATCACAGCGTGACCGTGGCGGACACGCCTGAGAATCGCGGCATGATCAACAAGGTTTCATACCTGCTACAGGTTGAGGATGCTTGAAATGCGCCTGAATGACATCCAGCCCGCGTCGGGCAGCCGTAAGGAAGGCAAGCGCAAGGGCCGTGGACACTCTGCAGGTCAGGGCAAGACTTGCGGCCGTGGCATCAAGGGGCAGCGCTCGCGCTCCGGCGGTTATCACAAGGTCGGTTTCGAAGGCGGCCAGATGCCGCTGCAGCGTCGCTTGCCGAAGGTCGGCTTCGCGTCTCGCAAGGCACGGTTCTCGGCTGAGCTGTGCCTGCACGAACTCGCCAAGGTCGAGGGCGACGTGGCCGACGAGCTGACCCTGAAGCGTGCCGGCCTCGTGCCGCAGCGCGCGCAGCGCATCAAGGTGATCGCATCCGGTTCGCTGGACCGGGCGGTGACTACGAAGGGACTGCTGGTGACGCCCGGCGCGCGTAGCGCGATCGAGGCGGCTGGCGGCAAGATCGAGGAATAATCCGAAGGCGATTACACGTGGCGAAGGCACTGAGTTCAAATCCGGCGACTGCCCTGGCAGATGCGACGCGCTTTTCGGAGCTGCGTTCCCGTCTGCTATTCCTGATCGGGGCGCTGATCGTTTATCGGATCGGGACTTTCATCCCCGTTCCCGGGATCGATCCCGAGGCTCTTGCCCGATTCTTCGAGCAGCAGCAGGGCACCATCCTGAGCGTCTTCAACATGTTCTCGGGTGGCGCGCTGGAGCGTCTGAGCATCTTCGCTCTCGGCATCATGCCGTACATCTCGGCGTCCATCATCATGCAGATGATGGCTGTCGTCGTCCCGTCACTTGCCCAGCTCAAGAAAGAGGGTGAGTCCGGACGTCGCAAGATCACCCAGTACACCCGATACGGCACGGTCGGCCTTGCCAGTTTCCAGTCCGTCGGCGCCGCTATCGCCTTCCAGAACCAGGGGGTCGTGATCGTCCCCGGCTTTCAGTTCGTGTTCACCGCCGCGGTGACGCTGGTTACCGGCACCCTGTTCCTGATGTGGCTGGGCGAGCAGGTCACGGAGCGCGGCATCGGCAACGGCATCTCGATGATCATCTTGGCAAGCATCATCTCGGGCCTGCCTGCTGCCATCGGCGGTACTCTGGAACTGGTGAGAACCGGCGAGATGGCGGCTGCCCTGGCGCTGATCCTGTTCGTCCTGGTATTGGCCGTGACCGGTTTCGTCTCGTTCGTCGAGCGTGGGCAGCGGCGTATCGCGGTCCACTATGCCAAGCGGCAGCAGGGCCGGCGCCTCTACCAGGGGCAGACCACGCACCTGCCGTTCAAGCTGAATATGTCGGGCGTTATCCCCCCCATTTTCGCTTCCAGCATCATCCTGTTCCCGGCCACGATCGCTCAGTGGTTCGGTACCAGTGAGGGGTTCGGCTGGCTGCAGCGGATGGCGTCGAGTCTGTCTCCGGGTCAGCCGGTCTACGTCATGCTGTACTCGGCCCTGATCATCTTCTTCTGCTTTTTCTATACCGCACTGGTGTTCAATTCGCGGGAGACGGCGGACAACCTGAAGCGCTCCGGCGCTTTCATTCCGGGTATCCGCCCCGGACAGCAGACCGGTGAGTACATCGACACGGTGCTGACGCGTCTGACATTCTGGGGAGCTCTGTATGTGACTTCGGTCTGCCTGCTTCCCGAGTTCATGATCATGTACTGGAACGTTCCGTTCTATTTTGGCGGTACTTCGCTGCTGATCATCGTAGTGGTGGTGATGGACTTTATGGCCCAGCTCCAGGCGCACATGATGAGTCATCAGTACGAAGGTCTGCTCAAGAAGGCCAACCTCAAGGGGCAAGGCCGCGCCGGCCGGGTGCGTTAGTCGCACGTCCGGAGGCATGTCGGGAGAGAAACGATGAAGGTTCGAGCTTCAGTTAAGAAGATCTGCCGGAACTGCAAGATCATCCGCCGCAAGGGCGTGGTCCGTGTTATCTGCACTGACCCTCGTCACAAGCAGCGACAGGGCTAGAGACGGTCTTGATAGGGCCCTTGTTTTCAGTTATCTTGGTGAGTTCCGCGCGGCCTACAGGAGATGCTTTAGATGGCGCGAATTGCAGGGATTAACGTCCCGCCGAATAAGCACACTGTCATTGCACTGACCCACATCTACGGGATCGGGCGGTCGACGGCGTCGAAGATATGCAACGCAGCGGGCATCGCCCAGGATGTGAAGATTGGCGATCTCAGCGAGCCTGAGGTCGACAAGATTCGCGCCGAAGTGGCGCGCTACGCGGTCGAGGGTGACCTGCGGCGCGAAACCTCCATGAACATCAAGAGATTGATGGACCTGGGTTGTTATCGTGGTATCCGCCATCGTCGTGGTCTGCCGATGCGTGGGCAACGTACGCGCACTAATGCGCGTACGCGCAAGGGGCCCAAGCGCCCGATCCGCCGCTGATCGGACGCGGTCTCTAGTCCAACTTAATTATCCAGGTAAGCGATATGGCGAAGCCGACGACTCGGACGCGAAAGAAAGTAAAGAAGCAGGTGGTGGATGCCATCGCTCATATTCACGCGTCGTTCAACAATACGATCGTTACGATCACTGACAGGCAGGGCAACGCCCTCTCCTGGGCGACTTCCGGCGGCTGCGGATTCCGCGGTTCGAGGAAGAGCACCCCGTTTGCGGCCCAGGTCGCGGCCGAGCGGGCGGGCAACGTGGCTCAGGACTATGGTGTCAAGAACCTGGAAGTCAGGGTCAAGGGTCCCGGACCGGGTCGTGAATCCGCGGTTCGCTCGCTCAATGCTGCGGGTTTCCGGATCACCAATATCTCGGACGTGACGCCGATCCCTCATAACGGTTGCCGGCCGCCCAAGAAGCGCCGCGTTTAACGGAGTAAGCAGAGAATGGCTAGATATCTGGGACCGAAGTGCAAGCTGTCGCGCCGCGAAGGGACTGACCTGTTCCTGAAGAGCAGCGTGCGGTCGCTGGAGTCCAAGTGTAAGTCCGACGTGCCCCCTGGTGGAGCGCCACAGCGCCGCCCGCGGCTATCGGACTATGGCCTGCAGCTCCGCGAGAAGCAGAAACTCCGTCGCATGTACGGCGTTCTGGAGAGGCAGTTCCGCAACTATTACAAGAAGTCGGCCAAGCAGAAGGGTTCGACCGGCGAGAATCTTCTGCAGATGCTCGAGGGGCGCCTGGATAACGTGGTCTACAGGATGGGTTTTGCCGTGACACGTGCGGAAGCCCGTCAGCTCGTCGGCCACAAGGGCATCACGGTCAATGAACAGATCGTGAATATCCCCTCGTACCAGGTCAGTGCCGGCGACATCGTTGCTATCCGCGAGAAGGCGCGCGAGCAGATGCGTATCCAGAATGCGTTGTCTATCGCCAGCCAGGTCGGCTTCCCCGGATGGGTTGAGGTCGACGAGAAGAAAATGACGGGGACGTTCAAGCAGTTCCCCGATCGCGACGAGATCCTGCCCGACATCAACGAGAATCTCGTCGTCGAGCTCTACTCCAAGTAATCCTCGAGGCCTATCGCCATGCAGGTATCTATTACCGAATTTCTCAAGCCGCGCGTCGTCAAAGTCCAGGCTGAATCCGACACGGTCGCGCATATCACCATCGAGCCCCTGGAGCGCGGCTTCGGTCATACGCTGGGTAATGCCCTGCGTCGCATCCTGCTTTCGTCGATGCCGGGCAGCGCAGCTGTCGAGGCGGAGATCGAAGGTGTGCTGCACGAGTACACCAGCATCGAGGGCGTGCAGGAAGATGTCGTCGACATCCTGCTCAACCTCAAGCAGGTTGCGATCCGCATGCATTCCCGTGACGAGGCCGAATTGAGCCTGGTCAAGAAGGGCCCCGGCCCTGTGACGGCTGGAGACATCGCCGTCGATCATGATGTAGAGATCGTCAACCCGTCGCTGGTGATCGCGACTTTGACCAGTGCCGGCGAGCTGAACATGCGTCTAAAGGTTGTTCGCGGCCGCGGCTACCGACCGGCCACGCTACGCCCGGCTTTCGAAGAGCAGACTGGCCCGATCGGCCGGCTTCAGCTCGATGCCTCTTTCAGCCCAGTCCGCCGTGTTTCGTACAATGTCGAGGCGGCCCGTGTCGAGCAGCGCACTGATCTGGATAAGCTCATCATCGATATCGAGACCAACGGTACGATCGATCCCGAGGAAGCGATCCGCCGAGCCGGCAATATCCTGCAGGATCAGCTGTCCGTGTTCGTGGATCTGAAGGGACAGGCGGAATCTTCGGCTGCCAGTGCCGAGTCGCAGATCGATCCCATCCTGCTGCGTCCGGTCGACGAGCTGGAACTGACCGTCCGTTCGGCCAACTGCCTGAAGGCGGAAAGCATCAATTACATCGGCGATCTGGTGCAGCGGACAGAAGTGGAGTTGCTGAGGACTCCCAATCTGGGCAAGAAGTCGCTCACCGAGATCAAACAGGTGCTGGAGAGTCACGGGCTGACTCTCGGGATGCGCCTTGAGGACTGGCCGCCGCCGAGCCTGCGGCCGGAAGAAGAGCGCGTGGCCTGAGCCGACGGCCCACTGACCAGGAACCCAAGCTATGCGTCATCGTAACTCCGGGCGGCCGCTGAGCCGCAACAGCCCACATCGACGGGCCATGTTCAGGAACATGAGCGCCTCGTTGATCAAGCACGAGACCATCCGCACGACCGTGCCCAAGGCCAAGGAACTGCGGCGCGTCATTGAGCCGCTGATCACGCTTGCCAAGACGGACGACGTCGCCCATCGTCGCCGTGCCTTCGATCGCCTGCGCGACAAAGAGGCAGTGGGCAAGCTCTTCGGCGAGCTGGGTCCGCGCTTCAAGGACCGCCCCGGCGGTTACCTGCGCATTCTCAAGACCGGCCCGCGTCCCGGTGACGCCGCGCCGATGGCGGTCGTCCAGCTTGTTGACCGTGCCGGCGAGACGACCGCGGATTGACGCGAACGCCACCAGGATAGAATGAACCAGGCCGGGCATTGCCCGGCCTTTTTCTTTCGGTCTCGCGACCCGCCCCAAGCCGAGTCCGCGGGCAGTGCGCGCAGCGCAACCAGTGCAAGGGCGACCATCAGTCGCTCGGCGGCGAGATAAAGGATCATCAGTGCGTCTGGTTCGCCATCGAGCAAGAACCCGGGCGCCCTCGCCGCGGCCATGCTACCGAACACGCGTCGTAACCCTGCTTACAGATCCACCGAAGCTCAGCCGTAGGTGAATACGTCGAGCTTGTTGCCATCCAGGTCACGAAAATAGGCGGCGTAGAAGCCCTCGCCACCTTCGGCGCGCAATCCGGGAGGACCTTCGTCTGAGCCACCGAGTTCCAGTGCCTTCTTGTGAATCCTGTCGACCACATCTTGCGAATCGGCTGCAATGCCGACCATCACGCCATTACCCACCGTTGCCGGTTGCCCATCGTAGGGCGTCATTATGCAGAGCATCGGCTTGTCCATGGCCGCGGCCCAGGCATAGCCGCGCTCGCCAAAGTCCATCATGCGAGTCACGCCCATTTCCGCCAACAGCTCGTCGTAGAACGATGCGGCGCGAGCGAGGTCATTGGTACCAAGAACGACATACCCAATCATCGACATCTCCTCCAGGGGTGGCGATCGTTTTTCAATCGAACGAGCCTCATTATGGTCCTTGCGCACGTCCAGCGGGTGTTAAAAACGCCGTTTGTGCGTGGTGTGGCGACGAGAAATTTGTTTTTGGGGCCGTCTAACGACAGGGTGAAGCGACGCGGCGCTCAGCGGCTACGCCCGGCGAATGAGGATGCAGAGGAGACCAGCGGCGCCGCCAACAGCCACGAGCGACGGGGCCCCGATGGCAACCCGATCCGGCGAGGCAAGGCCATGACCATGAGCGGCGGAAACGAAGTGGATGGCGTACGCGGAGGCCGCCGACAGGGAAGGATGTCCGTTGCAGCTAACTGTTAGGCGTCACTGGCATCTCCTGGGGGCGTTTGCTGTCGATGACAAATCGGTGGTCGAACATGTCTTAACTCACCGAAGAGTGAGCGAGGGGAACTAAAAGTGTAAATCCCACCGATGCCGATCCAGCCAACGTTTAGGTCTCGGCCAAACGACTATCCGGCCTCTGTGCGCAGCGCGAAGCGTTCACACGTGTGGAAGTGAAGTTCAAGTTTCGTGTAGGTGGTCAATCCGTCATCAATTTCACGCCGGTCAGGCTCCTCATCCAAATCAACCCGCTGCCATCCGGCCCCGATCGCCGCACTCAAGGAGAATTTGCCGCTGATCTCCGCCTGCGGCGCCCATGCGGCGTAGGCTAAATTCACATCAGCGTTACCGCGCACGTCTTCGTTGACTAGTTCGCCGTTGAGAAGCTCGTAGGGCGGGAAAACATAGTCAAAATCTCCCTGATAGGCATAGCCCAGTTTCCAGGTCCAAAGCCCGCTCCATCTGGCTTTTGCGAATAGCTCCACGCCGACGCCGTTATCATCTTAGATTTTGAAAGTGTTGTTCCCTAGAAAACCGCCTTCCCTGTCGAAATAAGTCTTCATTACCGTGACGCCGACAGAATTAGTTGGAGCGGAGGAACTCTCAGCCCTGGCATATGCCGAGCAGACGATCAATGCGCTAAGAAGAATGAATTCCTGGATTTTCATAGCTCTCACAAATCCGGATAAACGGTTGATGTCGATTTCGACGGATGATTTTGAGGAACGCCCAGTTCGAACAGCGAGTATGGGTAAGTAGCCGCTTGTCATGAGTTTGATGCCTGGCCGACCGCGCCTGGAAATATGCGGTTGTGCCTTGATGTGTCGAATAACTATGTAAATGGACGCCCGAAATGGGGCAATTAATTAGGACAAAAGTGGGGTATAACCCGGCGGTGCTCATCGGAACTCTCTGATTCCCTTATGTGTGCGCGCCAGACCATAGAGATAGCAGTGCTCAGGTGCGATTGCGATATGGCAACTCACAAACCTCGCCGTAGAATTCCGTGTCACCCCTTATAATCCCCTCCCATGCCCGTCGAACTGAATAACTGCCTCGTCATCGGCATCTCCTCACGCGCGCTGTTCGACCTGCGCGAAGAAGACCGCATCTATGAGAAGCAGGGCCTGGAAGCCTATCGGGGCTACCAGCTTGAGAACGAGGACCGGTTGCTCAAGCCTGGCGCCGGCTTCGCGCTGGTCAAGGCCATCCTGCGACTCAACGAGTGGGGCGGCGCAAGGCGGGCGGAAGTCGTCATCATGTCCCGCAACTCCACCGAGACCAGCCTGCGGATTTTCAACGCGATCGATCACTATGGTCTCGACATCAACCGGGCTGCCTTGAGCGGCGGCGCGCCGCTGGCTCCGTACCTGAGGGCGTTCAGCGTTGACCTGTTCCTGTCCCAGTACGAGGACGACGTCGGTACTGCGCTGGAGAACGGCATAGGCGCCGCGATCCTCTACGATCACGCGTCCGACGATCAGCAGGAAATAGACCAGATCCGTATCGCCTTCGACGGCGACGCGACGATCTTCTCGGACGAGTCGGAAAAGATCTTCCAGGAGCAGGGTCTGGAGGCGTTCTCCAGGCACGAAGCGGACAATGCGAAGCGCCCACTGCCGGAGGGACCGTTCGCCCGATTCCTCAAGTTGCTGTCGAGGATCCAGCGCGACGCGCCCGAGGGTACGACGCCGATCCGCACCGCCCTGGTCACTGCGCGAGGTCGTCCGGCCCACGAGCGGGTGATCCGCACGCTGCTCAAGTGGGGCGTGGTCGTCGACGAAGCGTTCTTCCTCGGTGGCATGCCCAAGACCGAGTTCCTTGCCGCCTTCCGACCCAACATCTTTTTCGACGACCAGGCGGTGCACTGCGAGCGTGCTGCCGCGGCTGTGCCCACGGGGCGTGTGCCGTTCCCGACGCCGGTAGCCTCCGGCGACAAGTAGTTTCCGATCGGGTGCCGCATCGCGCCCGGGAGCCTGCCATGAGCGATTCTCCCTATCTCATCCGCCGCGACCAGGTCAGCAAGGCGCGTCGTCGCTTCCGCCACCCGTGGAATCCGGACTCCGAGGTCATCCTCACCCAGCTTGCCCCTCTCACGGGCCTTAAGCGCACCGGTGTCAGCCTGGTCAGCATCCCGCCAGGCAAGCAGTCCTTCGTGCCGCACATGCACCACCGGGAAGAGGAATGGGTGTACATCATCTCGGGCAGCGGCACGGCGGACATGGGCGACGATCACTATCCGGTGGAGGCCGGGGACTTCATGGGTTTCCCGCCCGCAACCGTGGCGCACAACCTGCGGAACACAGGCGATGAGACGCTGGTCTACCTTATGGGCGGCGAAAGCCTAAAGCACGAGATCGCCGATTTCCCCGAACACGGCCGGCGCATGATCAGGCTTGGCGAGACCATGGACATATTTGATCTGTCCGATTCCCGTCCCATGGACCCGTTCACGCTCGACAAGGTAGAAGACGAGGGCGGCGACGACTGACCCCGCCCCGACGCGCAGTTCGCCGGGAATCGTTCTGGTACGGAGTCGCGGAAGCGTCCGCTTCCCATAACCCGCGACCTTTGCCTGCCCAGGCCGAATTCAGGCGGACTACGGGTTAACAGCGCCATCCCGCTGCGGCATCATGGCGCACCTACGCGTGACGTGTGCGGCCCTCGCCGCGCCCCGACGCATTCAAGTCCGGAGAAGACGTGAACAAGAATCGAATCATCCGCCGGCCGCTGTTCACCGCCCTGGCCGCACTCACCAGTTTCGGGATCGCCACTATGTCTATCGCCGCCGACCGACTCACCGACAAGTCCTTCACCACCCGGTCCGAAGTGATCGCGCCGCACGGCATGGCCGCTACCAGCCAGCCGCTGGCCACGCAGATCGCCGTGGATATTCTCAAGGCCGGCGGCAGCGCGGCCGACGCGGCTATCGCCGCCAACGCAGCGCTCGGCCTCATGGAGCCGGTTGGCTCCGGTATCGGCGGCGACCTGTTCGCCATCGTTTGGGATGCGGACAAGAAGGAACTCGCGGGGCTCAACGCCAGCGGGCGTTCGCCGAAGTCGCTGACCCTCGAGCATCTCAAGTCGCTGGGTCTCGAGAAGATCCCGGCGCTCGGGCCGCTCCCGGTCAGCGTCCCCGGCGCGGTGGATGGCTGGTTCGAGCTGCACGAGCGCTACGGCAAGTTGCCCATGTCCGAGGTGCTGGCCCCGGCCATCCGCTATGCGCGCAAAGGCTTCCCCCTGACCGAGGTCATCGCCTTCTACTGGGGTCGCAACGCTAACCACCTGAAGGACTACCCCGGTTTCGCCGAGGTATTCATGCCCGGCGGCAAGGCGCCGGTGAAGGGCGAGATGTTCCGCAACCCCAAGCTGGCCGACACCTACGAGCGGCTCGGCAAGGAAGGCCGCGACGTCTTCTACAAAGGCGACATGGCCCGCGCTATCGCCGACTACATGGCCGAGAACGACGGCTTCCTGTCCTACGAGGACATGGCCAGCCACACCTCCGAGTGGATCGACCCGGTATCGACGAATTACCGGGGCTATGACGTCTGGGAACTGCCGCCCAACGGCCAGGGTATCGCCGCGCTGCAGATCCTCAACGTCCTGGAGGGTTACGACATCGCCGCCATGGGTTTCGGCAGTCCGGAGTACGTCCATGCGTTCGTGGAGGCCAAGAAACTGGCCTTCGAGGACCGGGCGAAGTTTTACGCCGACATGGACTACTATGACGTCCCCGTCGCGCGCCTCATCTCCAAGGAGTATGCGGACGAGCGCCGCAGGCTGATCGACCCGAACCGGGCGGCGCGATCCTATCCCGCCGGTGATGCGGCGATCGAGCACGGCGACACGATCTACCTGACCACCGCGGACGCCGACGGCAACATGGTGTCGCTGATCCAGAGCAACTACCGCGGCATGGGTTCCGGCATGACGCCGGGAGGACTCGGCTTCATCCTGCAGGATCGGGGCGAAATGTTCTCCCTCATCGAGGGGCACCCGAACGTCTACGAGCCGGGCAAGCGGCCGTTCCATACCATCATTCCCGCGTTCGTCACCAAGGACGGCAAGCCGCACATGAGCTTCGGCGTCATGGGCGGCGCCATGCAGCCCCAGGGGCACGCCCAGATTATCGTCAACATGATCGACTTCGGCATGAACCTGCAGGAGGCGGGCGACGCCCCGCGGATCCGCCATACCGGCTCCAGCCAGCCGACTGACGAGGTCATGAAGGATGGCGGCACGGTCTACATGGAGCGGGGCTATCCGCTGGAGACGGTCAACCTGCTCAGGCAGAAGGGCCACCGAATCGGCGTGGAGATGGGCGGGTATGGTGGCTACCAGGCGATCATGCGCGACCACGAGCAGGGCGTCTATTACGGCGCGTCCGAGTCGCGCAAGGACGGCCACGCAGCCGGTTACTAGGGCCTGGACGGCCGCCGCGCGGGGCGGCTGGCCGGTTTTCCGGATACACTCAGGCTCACTCACGCCGGGCCGTGACCCGGCGAGTCACACCAATTGGGGGGGTGGGTCCATGAGGAAGCTGATTGCGGGCAGCCTGCTGGCTGCCGTCGCCATGTTTATCTTTGGTGCGGTCTACTGGAGCAGTCCTGTCCTGCAAGCGGGTGCCCGGGACGTCGCTGACGATGCCGCCGCTCAGTCGATCCTGCGGCAGGCGTTCCCGGAGACCGGACTCTACTGGGTCCCGGGCAACGATCTCTACGCCGAGGACGCAGAACTCTATACCCGCCTCCACGAGGCGGGCCCGGTGGCGAGGATCAACATCACCCACAGCCCGGGTGCGCCCATGGGCGCCAATACCTTCATCTTCGGATTCCTGCATGAATGGGTCGTGTGTTTCCTGATCGGCCTGCTGCTGGTGTTCGTCTCGCCAGCGCTGACCAGCTACGGGGCACGCGTCGGGTTCGTCACGTTCGTAGGCCTGACGATGGCGGTGTTCGTCGATCTCGGTGCGGTCATATGGTGGCGGATGCCGCTGGCCTTCCAGCTGGTCGATGGCTTGTACAACGTCGTTGCCTGGATGCTGGCCGGGCTGGTACTGGCGCGCTTCGTGCCGGCCAGGGACGCGACTGCGGTGGCCTGATGTCGGTGCTGCAGCCCTGGCTTGGCGGCAGCGGCGTCCGGTCAGGGTTGTATCGATGTGTCTGACTGCGCGCAAGCACAGTCACGCCCGGGGACGGCAGGAGCCACTCGCGGCCCCGATAGATCAGGCGCGCCGGCGTTCGGAACCCTGCTTCGGCCCATCCCGCTCCAGCAGCCTCGCAAGGAACTGTCCGGTGTAGGACTCGGGCCGGGACGCCACGTATTCCGGCGTGCCCTCCGCTACGACGCGGCCGCCGCCGTCACCGCCCTCCGGCCCAAGATCGATGATCCAGTCTGCCGTCTTGATGACGTCCAGGTTGTGTTCGATGACGACGATGGTATTGCCGTGATCACGCAGGCGATGGAGCACGTGCAGCAGCTGGGCGATATCGTGAAAGTGCAGTCCGGTCGTCGGCTCATCGAGAATGTAGAGGGTCTTGCCGGTATCCCGCTTGGAGAGCTCCTTCGCCAGCTTGACGCGCTGCGCCTCGCCGCCGGACAGGGTGGTAGCGTTCTGACCCAGACGAACGTAGGCCAGGCCGACATCCATGAGTGTCTGTAGCTTGCGCTTGATGACCGGCACATTGGCGAAGAACTCCACCGCGTCTTCCACCGTCATGTCCAGCACTTCGTGGATGTTGCTTCCCTTGTAGCGGATCTCCAGGGTCTCGCGGTTGTAGCGCTTGCCCTTGCAGACATCGCAGGCGACATAGACGTCTGGCAGAAAATGCATCTCGACCTTGATGACGCCATCACCCTGACACGCCTCGCAGCGACCGCCCTTGACGTTGAAGCTGAATCGCCCCGGCTTGTAACCGCGGCTGCGGGCCTCGGCAGTACCCGAGAACAACTCGCGGATCGGCGTGAAAAGGCCACTGTAGGTGGCGGGATTCGACCGCGGAGTCCTGCCGATCGGGCTCTGGCTGATATCGATGACCTTGTCCACCAGGTCCAGGCCGTCGATGCCCTCGTGGGGTGCCGGTGACGTGGCCGCGCCATTCAGTTCGGCGGCGGCCGCCATATAGAGCGTGTCGTTGATCAGGGTCGATTTGCCGGAGCCGGAGACGCCGGTGATGCATGTCATGAGCCCGAGGGGCACCTCGACATCGAGGCTGGTCAGATTGTTGCCGCGGGCACCGCGGATCACGATGCCGCGATCGCTGTCTCTCGGCGTACGTTCAGACGGCAGATCGATGCGCCGGCGCCCCGACAGGTACTGACCGGTCAGCGAAGAGGCGTCCGCCTTGACTTCGGCCGGCGTGCCCTGGGCGACGATCTGGCCGCCATGCACGCCCGCGCCGGGTCCGATGTCGATCACATGATCGGCCGTATCGATGGCCTCCTCGTCGTGCTCGACGACGATCACCGTGTTGCCGAGATCGCGGAGATGCAGCAGCGTGCTCAGCAGTCTGCGATTGTCTCGCTGATGCAGCCCGATCGACGGTTCGTCGAGGATGTACATGACGCCCACCAGGCCGGAGCCGATCTGGCTGGCCAGGCGGATGCGCTGGGCTTCGCCGCCCGACAGGGTCTCGGCGCTGCGATCCAGCGACAGGTAGTCGAGCCCGACGTCCACCAGGAATTTCAGCCGATCGCCGATCTCCTTGACGATCTTGTTGGCAATCTCGCCGCGCCAGCCGGGCAGAGCGAGTTCTTCGAAAAATGTCCGCGCCCGGCCGACCGACATCGAGGTGATCTCCGGCACGCTGAGTTCGTTGACGAACACGTTCCGCGCGCCCTCGTTCAGGCGCGTGCCGTGGCACTTGGGGCAGGGCTGCATACTCAGGTACTTGGCCAGTTCCTCACGGACCGTATTCGACTCGGTCTCGCGGTAGCGCCGCTCCATGTTGGGGATGATCCCCTCGAAGCGGTGCTTGCGTTTCATGGTTCCACCGCGACCGTCCAGGTAGGCAAATTCGATAATCTCGTCGCCGCTCCCGTAGAGAATCTTCTTGCGCAGGGGCTCGGACAGATCCAGGAAAGGTTGCTCGATGTCGAAACCGTAATGATCAGCGAGGCACTGGATCAGCTGGAAATAGTAGGCATTTCGCCGGTCCCAGCCGCGGATGGCGCCGCCGGCCAGGCTCAGGTGCTGCTGTGACGCGACGCGCCCGGGGTCGAAGAACTGCTGTACGCCCAGCCCGTCGCAGGTATGACAGGCGCCGGCCGGGTTGTTGAACGAAAACATCCGCGGCTCGAGTTCCGGAATGCTGTATCCACAGACCGGACAGGCGAACTGATCGGAGAACAGCAGCTCTTCGCTGTCAGGCTGGTCCATAAAACTGATCGTGGCGATGCCTTCGGCGAGGCGCAGCGCCGTCTCGAAGGACTCGGCCAGCCGCAGTGCCATATCTTCGCGTACCCGGAACCGGTCCACAACGGCTTCGATCGTATGCTTGCGGTGCAGATCGAGATCCGGTGGATCGTCGAGTTCGTAGACCTCGCCGTCGATCCGCGCGCGGATGAATCCCTGTGTACGTAGATCGGTGATCAGGTTGTGGTGCTCGCCCTTGCGGTTGCGGATGACCGGCGCGAGCAGCATCAGGCGGGTGCCCTCCGGCAGCGCCAGCGCCTGATCGACCATCTGGCTGACGGTCTGCGCCTCGAGTTCCTCGTGATGCGTCGGGCAGCGTGGTGTGCCGGCGCGAGCGAACAGCAGACGCAGATAGTCATAGATCTCCGTGACCGTGCCGACCGTGGACCGCGGGTTGTGCGACGTGGATTTCTGCTCGATCGAGATAGCCGGTGACAAACCCTCGATCGCGTCGACGTCGGGTTTCTCCATCATCGACAGGAACTGGCGCGCATAGGCAGACAGGGACTCGACGTAGCGGCGCTGGCCTTCCGCGTAGATCGTGTCGAATGCCAGGGAGGATTTGCCCGAGCCGGACAAGCCTGTGATGACGATGAGCTTGTCCCTGGGAAGATCCAGGTCGACATTCTGCAGGTTATGGGTGCGGGCGCCCCGGATGCGGATCGAATCCATGCCTATCGCCGTCTCGAGCGTAATCGATAACTATACCCGCAATGATTCGGCCTAGCCAAAGGCATGGACGCGAGCGGATACAAGATGCAGATTCAAGCGCTCTGGGGTGAGTTTTGTGGGTGGTCGGGGTACAATGGAACGCTTAACTTCAGGCAACTCAACGTGCAGGAGCTAGCATGGCTCGCGGTATCAACAAAGTCATCCTCGTCGGCAATCTGGGTGCGGATCCGGAGACCCGTTACACGCCCAGCGGCAGTGCGGTCAGCAAGATTCGTATCGCGACATCCGAGTCCTGGAAGGACAAGCAGAGTGGCGAGCGGCAGGAACGGACCGAATGGCACAGGGTGGTCTTCTTCGGGCGCCTGGCGGAGATCGCCGGGGAGTACCTGAAGAAAGGCTCCCAGGTATACGTTGAGGGCAGCCTGCGGACCGACAAGTGGCAGGACCAGTCCGGTCAGGACCGCTACACGACCGAGATAGTCGCCAACGAGATGCAGATGCTCGGTGGCCGGCCGGGCGCCGGCGCGCCGGCGATGGGTGGCGGGTCGCGCACCTCCAGTGCGCCGCAGCAGCAAGCGGCACCGGAGCCGGTGCTGGACGACGACATCCCCTTCTAGCGTCCATCGAGAGAATTTATAAACACTTGCCGTGACTCGGGAATGCCGGGCCACGGCTTTTGATATTTGGAGTTTGTCATGCAAACCAGAGAGATTACGCAGGAACTGATCAGGCCCCACGGCGGTTTGCTGGTGGACTTGTACCTGCCGCCGGAGGAGACTGAACAGGAGCGCGCCAAGGCCCGCGATCTTCAATCCTGGGACCTGACACCGCGGCAGCTCTGTGACATCGAGCTGTTGTTGAATGGCGCGTTCTCGCCACTCACCGGATTCCTTACCCGGGCCGACTACGACCGCGTGGTCGAGTCGATGCGGTTGGCGGACGGCACACTGTGGCCGATGCCCGTCACGCTCGATGTCTCCGAGGCTTTTGCCGAGACGCTGTCGGCAGGCCAGGAGATTGCGTT
>Ga0316191_10001017_pt1 | contig 19266 bp, 20 predicted proteins | sample Eddworburr2cm_MG_FD_204928 | JGI IMG/M metagenome (GOLD analysis project Ga0316191, IMG submission 204928) | Coastal sediment microbial communities from Maine, United States - Eddy worm burrow 2 cm | ecosystem: Environmental > Aquatic > Marine > Coastal > Sediment | place: USA: Maine... | reverse complement strand
GAAAAGGGGCGACAGTGTTATTGGGTCTGCCCCCTTGTCGAAGAAAGCGAGATCCTTGATCTGACAGCCGCTGAACAGCGTTTCAAAGTTTTGCGGGCGGCCTTGGGTGAGGGCAATGTCGGTCTTGTTCACGGACAGATGCCGCCAGCCGAAAAAGACGCAGCAATGGCGCGCTTTCAATCTGGTGAAACAAAGGTACTGGTTGCGACAACGGTGATCGAGGTGGGCGTCAACGTGCCAAACGCTACAATTATGGTGATTGAACGGGCGGAAACATTCGGTTTGGCCCAACTTCACCAATTGCGCGGTCGTGTCGGACGCGGCGATGCGGCCTCTACATGTCTGCTTGTCTACCAGTCACCACTATCGGAAGGCGGGCGACGACGACTAGAGGTCCTGCGTGAAACAGAGGATGGGTTTGCAATTGCCGAGACAGATCTGCAAATGCGTGGTGCGGGCGATGTCATTGGAACAGCGCAATCCGGAATCCCACGGTTTCGGATTGCTGATCTCGAACGGCAGGCCGGCCTTATGGCAACCGCGCAAACAGATGCCAGAAACCTTTTGAACCAAGATCCGGCCTTGAAAACCGAACGCGGTGAAGCTGCCAGAATGCTTCTTTGGCTCATGCGGCAGGACGATGCAATTCGCTTAATTTCAGTTGGTTAGATTTTTTGTTCACAAAAGTTCTTAAAAAGTTCTTTACATCCAGTGAATAAAATGAGAACAAAGAAGCAACAAAAACGAGGTTGTTTCAATGTCGGCACTTAACCAAATCAGATCAGTAGCAGCGCGTTCGCGCAATACACTTGTACAAGATGCACTAGGGGCATCAGCTCTGATGGTGATGCTGGTTGTCGGATTGCACATTCCGAGTTTTCTTTAGGATTTCTGCCTGCGCTCTCATGCCGGCCGGATCAAGGCGCTTCCCCAATTGCGCAATGAGATAAACACTGCCTGTCCCGTCTCTTTATGGCTCTGCCACTTGATCTAACCGACCCCACATGAGCACGCTTTAACTGCGCCGCGGCCCGTTTTCGGACCGCGGCGTTTTTTTAGTCGAAACTGTAGGCTAGCCGAAGACCACCCCAGTGCCGCCCTTGGACAAAAACCGGTGCTGACACGTCTTTCATCATCTTGAAAGAGCCGCCGCCCATGTCGCGGCGATAGACCTGCAACAAGAAGGGCGCGGTGCTTTTGCCAGCTTTCAGTCCAACCCGATCATCGAAAATACGGCGGTTCCGGCAGTTTGCTGTATTCCAGACCGGGTCTTGTGTCGGCGATTTCGAAAACTTTTTGTTGTGCGTAGGCAGGTATCCGTTAACGTCTACCGCTGCGCAAAACACGACCCTGGGATCAAGTTCGAGGGCAGGTTCTTGCAACGGCGGCAGAATGTGGTCTAGCAGCCTCGTCGCTTCGGTCAGGACTTGTTCGGGATTAGTTCCAGGAATCGGTCGATAATTGCGATCGAATAGGCTTGAAAGTGTGATCTGACCTGTCGCCAATACCGCTTGCATTTTTTCAGATATATCACCGGCAATACGTTGTGCGGCATGTATGAACGGCACATCAACTGCCTGTTCGTTAAGATCTGCTGTAGACTGCACAATTGCTTCGGATGTGTCGATCAAACGTAATACGCGGTCATGGGTTTCGGCGATGCCGGTAGAGGTGCCTGTAATGGCGTCTTCGATCTGCCGCAGGGCAGGTCTAAAATCGCTCATCGCCCGTTCAACACGTTCTGCTTGCACTGCAATTCGTTTTGCCTGTTCATCCGCCGAGGTAACCGATGCTTCGACCCGCACAAGAGCTGTGTCTGTTTTGCCGGCAACTTCAAGTACAGCTGTGGCTTGTTGTGCGATTACGCCCGATTCCTCGCGTAACTCGGCGATCCAACCGCTCAGCGTTGTAATATTTGTTGTTATCTGATTTGCCGCATCGCGCGTCTGACGTGATAATTCGTTGATCGCTTCGGCAACAACAGCGAATCCGCGACCGCGTGCGCCGGCGCGCGCGGCCTCGATTTTTGCGTTGATTGCCAGTGTATTAACCTGTGTCGCGATAGTGGCAATTTGTTGGTTGTTCTTTTTAACTGCGGTCAGCGTTTCGCTCACATCTTCGGCGCGCGCCGCCACCTGCTGCACCCATCCTGCGACATGCCGCGTTTGTTCACTGGTCCGCCTGACGAGTGCTGCGGACGCTTCCACGTCATTGACGGTCGCTGTTGTTTGAGCTGCCATGTGCCCGACAGCTTGACGCACATCCGCGTTCGCCAAAGCAACCTCATCCGCACGCGCGCGCAGGATTTTCACCCCCCCGGACTGCGCCTGCGCATGTTCTTCCACCAGATCGAGAAAGCCTGCGATATCTACAATCTCATACCCTAGTGCAGCAGCTGCAGTTGTCAGGCGTTCGGATTGTTCTTGTGTCGGGGACAGGGCGGTATTGGCAGCAGACATAGGACCTCGGTGTTCTGAGTTCCTCACATCTGCCACGAATGTCCTTAGAAAAGGCTAATTCACGTCTCTTCAGGCGCAATCTGCCTGCTGTGCTTTTGCGGCAGCTTCGCAGGTGGCTTCGATACTCAACAGGATTGATGCATGGCGGTTTTTGTAGTCGCGTGCAGGCTCCAGAACCTCAAACCCGTCAAAGGGCACCGCAGGGACGGGCCCACCCTCTTTGAGCATTGCACGCAAACTGTCGCGGGCGTGCTCAAGCTCTGGCAAAGTGAGACCGATCACCGCCGCTCCGGTGACCGCCGCTGCCGCCTGACCCAACGCACACGCCTTAACGTCCTGTCCGAACTCGGACACGCGCCCATCTTGCATGGAAAGATCAACCGTCACTGCCGATCCACACAACGGCGATCTTTTTTTGACCGTCGCCATGGGGGCATCCAGCCGCGCATGATGCGGGATATCAGCCGCCAGTGCTAGTATGCGACCGGAATACAGCTTTATTAGATCGGTATCCGCAGACATTAGTAGGTACTTTCGGTTTTGTTTCCGTCGTCGTTTCCTTACATAGTCCCTGTGCAGCAGATGCAAAAGGATTTTTACCATGGACAAGATGGCACATACGCCGGCGTCGCAGTTTGACCCGCAAAACCTGACATACAATGACGCAGGCCTGCTGCCCGCAATTGCGCAAGACGCGGAAAGCGGAGAGGTGTTGATGCTGGCATGGATGAATGCGGAAAGTATCACACGCACGCTGGAAACCAAACGCGTGACGTACTGGAGCCGTTCAAGACAGGCGTTTTGGATCAAGGGTGAAACCAGCGGTCACACGCAGGAACTGATCGACATGCGGATTGATTGCGACCGTGACTGTCTGCTCCTCGTGATCAAACAAACCGGCCCTGCATGCCACACGGGACGGCACAGTTGTTTTTACACTTCAGTCCAAGACGACGCAGAAATTGAACTGATGTCGCCCGAGGTTTGATCCTACACTCCAAGCAGATCGCGGAGGTCTGCAGGCGATAACCCGTCATCACGATATTTGCTGATCGCGCGCGCATCATCGCGTTTTGCCAGTCGTTTTCCGGTGTCATCGCGGATCAGCCGATGGTGATGATAGACCGGCGTTGGCAGGCCAAGCAAAGCTTGCAGAATGATGTGGATGAAGGTGGCATCAAACAGATCCTCGCCGCGCACAACGTGGCTGATGCGTTGTGCGGCATCATCCAAAACCACCGAAAGATGGTAAGAGGTACCCATATCACGCCGCGCCAGAACCACATCGCCAATCTTGCTGTGGACCATCGTCGCATCCAGTTCATGTTCGACTGACGCACCGGTGCCCGTTTCGACAAACCGCGGGAGCCGCGCAAGCCGCGCGAGTGCTGTTTCCATATCCAGTCGGTAGGCGACCGCTGCGGGATCATAGTCATTGGGCGGGTTGACGCGGCAGGTGCCGGGATAAATCAGGCCGTCGGGTCCGGAGGCAAGCGCCGCACCTTCCTGCGGCGCTGAGGCCGCCGTTTGGATGTCGCGTCTGGTGCAAACACAAGGGTAGATTATCCCCATTGCAAGCAGCCTCTGCAGCCCTGCAGTATAGGTATCGCCGTGTTTGGACTGAAGATAGACAGGTTGCGGCCATTCCAGCCCAAGCCAATGCAAATCAGTGTAGATCTGATCAACCCATGTCTGCCGCGACCTTGACTGATCAATGTCTTCAATCCGAAGCAAGAAAGCACCATTGGCAGTACTGGCCATGTCAAACGCCAACATAGCCGAATACGCATGCCCAAGATGCAATGGACCTGTCGGAGATGGCGCAAATCTGGTTCTGAATGTCACGCTTTTTCAATAACGTATACGGTGGATTCAAGACCGATACCGGGCAGGTGCGGCCCATGCTCCCGAAACAGCAAACGCGCCGCCCCGCAGTCCAGCCATTCGTTCACTCCGGCTTCGTTCTGAGGGTCTTGCAACGCATGATCGTTAAAAGAAAGAACGAGCTTGTTGCCTTTGGCCAGCCCCTTCATCAACGTGTGCAACACCGACACCGGTGCCGCCCCTGCGCCAATGACACCGATCGCGGCGATAGCTGCATAGTCTCCGGGTTTGTGTGGCAAAGTGCTGCCCGCTTCGATTTGCGACAGATTGCGGTAAACCTTCTTGGCATCTGCCTGCGCCAGCATGTCGGCGGATAAATCCAAACCGTCAATCGTCTCAAAACCCGCAAGTTTTAAAGCAAGTCCCGACAATCCGGTGCCACAGCCAAAGTCCAGCACAGGGCGCGACACATCCTGCGTAAATTTAGCTAAGGCTTTGGCGCAGCGGGCAGGGGTGGCATATCCGTTGCCGCCTACTTCTGCATCATAGCTGGCGGACCAGGCGTCATACAAATCGCGCGTCGATTCAGCATCCCGCGCACCATACACTTTATCCAGAAATTTCCCACTCATGAAAGCAGGATAGAACTCATGGCACGGGAGTGTCCAGTGTCAGGCAGGTTCGGCCAGAGGTTCAAGCCATGCAGTCCAGTCTTCTTTGGCGCGATCCGTATAGGCTTTGTACCGGTCTTTGCGTCCGCGCCGCCCTCCTTTTTGTCCCTCAACGGGTGGGAACAGGCCAAAGTTCACATTCATCGGCTGAAACGTTTTTGCCTCTGCACCGCCGGAGATGTGGGTAATAAGCGCGCCTGTCGCAGTCGTGTCGGGCGGTATCTGTGCAGTGTGGCCATTTATCTCGGCTGCGGCCAGACGTCCCGCCAAAAGCCCCATAGCCGCAGACTCGACATAACCCTCAACACCCGTAATCTGGCCTGCAAAACGGATATTTGGCTTGGAGCGCAAGCGCATCTGGCCATCAAGCAGCGTAGGTGCGTTCAGAAAGGTGTTGCGATGAATGCCGCCAAGACGTGCAAAACGTGCATCTTCCAATCCGGGAATTGATTTGAAAACATCGGCCTGAGCGCCGTATTTCATTTTGGTCTGAAAACCTACAATGTTATAAAGCGTACCCAGTTTGTTATCGCGGCGCAGTTGGACGACCGCGTAGGGCTTTACATCCGGTTGATGCGGATTGGTAAGTCCCACAGGTTTCATCGGCCCGAAACGCAACGTCTCGCGACCGCGCTCTGCCATGACTTCAATCGGCAGGCAGCCGTCAAAATACCCTGCTGTCTCGCCCTCTTTGAATTCGGTCTTATCGGCCGACAAAAGCGCATCAATGAAGGCTTCATACTGGTCTTTGTCCATAGGACAATTCAGATAGGCCGTGCGCTCTTCCTCTGTCTCGCCCTTGTCGTAGCGTGACTGCATCCATGCCCGCGACATGTCTATGCTTTCAAAATAAACGATCGGGGCAATCGCATCGAAGAATGCAAGTGCATCCGCGCCTGTTTCTTGTGCGATGGCATTGCCAAGCGCGGAAGACGTCAAAGGCCCCGTCGCAATAATCCAGTGGCCATCATCCGGCAGGTCGGTGATTTCACCGTATTCAATATCGATGAGGGGATGCGCCTGCAGCGCGTCGGTCACAGATTGCGCAAACGGGTCACGATCAACGGCCAAAGCGCCACCGGCGGGCAACCGGTGCTTATCTGCTGTGGTGATGATTAATCCACCTGCCTGGCGCATTTCCCAATGCAGCAACCCGACGGCATTTTGTTCATCATCATCGGACCGGAAAGAGTTTGAGCAGACCATTTCGCCCAAAAGACCTGTTTGATGCGCGAAAGTGCCAACTTTGGGCCGCATCTCGTGGATCACGACGCGCACGCCGGCTTGTGCTGCCTGCCACGCGGCCTCTGATCCGGCCATGCCGCCGCCGATGATATGAAGTGTCTGTGTCATAGTGCGCGATGTAGGCCAAGGGTGGCAGCTTCGCAAGCGTCCCGGCTTTTTTATCCTGCTTGAAGTAGGGGAGGCAGTGTTTTGGGGTCGCCTTCATGGCTTTTTGGCCGATCAGTGAGACGCTGATCTGGAGGGACCTTTCCATCAAGGCGACCCAAACACGATTGAGCTAAGCTCTGCCTTATATGTGTCAAAGTTCTGCCGGAATTGAAATGGCTCATTTCGAAACTATCTGGGCCGACATTCGAAACAATTGAGTTTTCCTCAAAGCTTTCAGGCTTGCACCTGTCGGTCATTGGCTCAATGAATGGAATGCTGAGGGAGACGGTTTATGACTTTGCAAATGACACTTGAAGAGCTCGAAGCATTCGTCGCTGATGCTTTCGAACAGGTCCAAGGTGACTTTACGGTTCTTGCTTTAACACAAGACAGTATTGAGGTCCGCTTAAACGTCTCTCACAAACACCTGCGGCCCGGCGGCACGGTCTCTGGCCCTACGATGTTTTCTCTCGCGGATGTCACGGCATACTACATGACGCTGGCGCGGATCGGAGCGGAAGCACTTACTGTGACGACAAATTGTTCGATCGATTTTATGCGAAAACCGGTGGCGGGGGTGGACCTTATTGCCAAAGCGCGGTTGCTGAAATTGGGGCGCCAGCTGTCTGTAACGGACGTCTTGCTGTATTCGGAAGGTTCGGACATGCCTGTTGCACGGGCCACGTTGACCTATTCAATCCCACCTGTGTCGCGCAGTTAAAGAAAATTGTGCGGGGCTTCATCCAATCTTGGCGCGACCTGAAGATATTGGGGTAAAATAATACCTATTTTATAAGCATTTGATTTTACAAATTTAATACATCATTGCGCCGCTTGACGCGATCCCATGCTTCTATATAAACGCCCAATCGAATTCTGGTGCGTGAATTTGCGCGTGCTGTTCACTTAAACGGGGAACCGTCCATGAAAACTTACTCTGCAACACCCGCAGACATCGACAAGAAATGGATCCTGATCGACGCAGAAGGCGTTGTTCTGGGTCGTCTTGCATCGATCGTCGCAATGCGTCTGCGCGGCAAACACAAGCCTTCTTTCACACCTCATATGGATTGTGGTGACAATGTCATCATCATCAACGCTGACAAAATCCAGATGACCGGTAAAAAACGTGAAGAGAACTTCTACTGGCACACAGGCCATCCGGGCGGCATCAAATCCCGCACCAAGGGGCAAATCCTTGAAGGAAAGCACCCGGAGCGCGTTGTGACCATGGCTGTCAAACGTATGCTGCCAGGCAACCGTCTTTCCCGTCAGATCATGACAAACCTGCGCGTTTATGCGGGCAGCGACCACCCACACGAGGCGCAAAGCCCCGAAGTTCTGGATGTAAAGTCCATGAACGCCAAAAATACGCGGAGTGCATAACCATGGCTGATGAAATCAACACATTGGAAGATCTCAAGGATGTCGTGGCTGAAGCCGGCGCCGCCGAGGTCGTCGCAGAGCAAGAAATCGTAAACCGCGAACCGGTTCGTGACGAGCTGGGCCGTTCCTATGCCACAGGCAAACGTAAAGACGCGATTGCGCGCGTCTGGATCAAACCGGGGTCGGGCAAAGTCACCGTGAACGGTAAAGAGCAAAACGTCTATTTTGCACGTCCCGTGCTGCAGATGATCCTTGCGCAACCCTTCACAATCTCCGGAACAGAAGGCCAGTTTGACGTTTTTGCGACCGTCAAAGGTGGCGGCCTGTCAGGTCAAGCGGGCGCGGTTAAGCACGGTATCTCAAAAGCATTGCAGCTTTATGATCCGTCGTTACGCGGTGCCTTGAAAGCAGCAGGCTTCCTGACACGCGACAGCCGTGTTGTGGAACGTAAGAAATACGGTAAAGCCAAAGCGCGTAAGAGCTTCCAGTTCTCCAAGCGCTAACTGCGAACGTTTATATTTATCAACAATTACAAAGGGCTGCATGTTTTGCAGCCCTTTTTTAGTGCGTAACAGATGTATATCGACGCACAATATTCATTGAATTGAGGCGTTTACAGTTACCCACGTTTGTGGAGACCTTATAGCTGTCCCTCAAATGGTCAAATCTCGTCATATCGCAACGTTTCAATTTATTTACGCTTTGCGCACAATGCTTTGTTGTCCGTCAGTCGTTGGTAATTCGCCATTATCGGGTGACTGAGAAAATCAGATCAGACAACAGACAGCGGTAGAATGAAAGAAAACACGTTGCTGCGACCCGAAGTACGACGGCTTCAGTTCAAAGTGGCTGCTGGAACGCGGTTTCTGGCTGGAAAGACGGTTTTTTGACCAAAGATTGGGACGAAGAATAGGCTGCTTCGGTTGGCATCCGCACGCTTTATGAAAGTTGTTTTGCTTGGGATAGCAGGTGTTTGAGAGCGTAATAGTCTTTAAGGCCGCAAACCGTTTTGGGACATTTTTGGTGGTAGGCGCCTGCGGTAATTGAATTGCGCAGGTGTTCACGCAAATCTATAACTGACCACACGGGCCGACTTGAAAGGACAAGACTATGATCTCTTATGCGCCCGGATGTAACGTAGGTCCTTTGGAAGACTGGCCCTTTGACAATCCGGCAAGCCGCTACCGTATTCTAGCGGGTTCACCACGCGCATCAGGCCGGTTGGATGCAGGAGGACCAGGTCATCTGACGCGGTTCGGCATTTGGCGATGCACAGCAGGCGTATTCGAATGCATCGAACAGGGCGACGAATTGATGACTGTGTTGTCTGGTCGCTGCCGCCTCATCAATCATACAGAGGGACGGGAAAAGGTTTTGGCGCCCGGCGACAGTTTGTTCATCCGAGATAATTCGCATGTCACGTGGGATATCAGCGAAGACATCACCAAGGTCTTTCACGGTTTCAAGCCGGAAGGCTACTAGACCCAAGAACTATTTATCTGTGTCAATCAGGCCGAGCCCGCGCAGATAGATGCCAATGCCGGATTCAAGCAGATCATCGGGTGGAAATGGCGATGCGCGGCCAGGCGAATTCCGTGCAAACAGTTCGACCACGCCATGGCTCATCGCCCATATATGCGCCGAAAACATGGAGGCGGGAGGGCGTTTGTCTTCAGGAATGTGCTGACTTAAATCCGTGGCGGCCTTTTCCAGAACCGCATTCGCGCGCGCGGCAGCCGCTGCCAACTCGGGTGTTCGGTTGACGGATACACCGCTTTCGAACATCGCGATATAATGCCCGGGGTGTTTGCGGGCGAAAGCGAGATAGGCTCGCCCCGTTGCTTCAAAAGCCGCGAGCGCCGAAGGTTGACCGGATTGATAGGCAAACTCCATCAAATCAGCAAAGATTTCATAGCCTTGCAGGGCCGCTTCGGCGATGAGGTCCTCGCGACCTTCAAAGTGCCGGTAGACGGCAGCGGGTGTGACCCCCGCCTGTTTTGCGGCTTCCGACAGGGTAAACCCCATCGGCCCCTTGATTTCTACCAGCTCCAAAGCTGCATCGATCAAAGCCTGACGCAAATTGCCGTGATGATAACCCCGTTTAGGCATTCCAGACGTCCAGCCCCCCGCAGATCGACGTATCAACAGCGCCAATCGCGGCAGGATTTTTATGTGTATAGTCCAATGCGTGCAGCACTGTGCGGATCGCGCTAAGTCGTGCGCGGCGCTTGTCATCGGAGCGAATAACCGTCCAGGGTGCATCCGAGTGGTTGGTCCGTGTCAGCGTCTCTTCAATCGCGTCGGTGTAGGCGTCCCATCGTTTCAACCCTTCTACATCGATCCAGCTAAGCTTCCATTGCTTCAATGGATCACTCTCGCGCTTGAGCATGCGGCGTAGCTGTTCAGCCTGACCCACATTCAGCCAGAATTTGAAAACATGGATGTTGTCATCCACCAGCATCTCTTCGAACGGAGACACCTGCGTAAAGAAATGTGCGCGTTGTTCGTCGGTGCAAAAATCAAACACATGCTCGACCACACCGCGGTTATACCAGCTTCGATCAAAAAACGTGATCTCTCCACCGGCTGGCAAATGCTTGATGTAGCGCTGGAAATACCATTCAGATTGCTCTGTTTCTGTTGGTTTGGAAAGTGCCGCGACGCGTGCGCCCCTTGGATTAAGGTTGGTCCGGAAGCGGCTGATAGTACCGCCTTTTCCCGCACCATCACGCCCTTCAAAAACGCAGGCGATACGGGCGCCGCTTTCTTTGACCCAAGCCTGCATCTTGACCAATTCAATCTGCAGAGCCGCCAGTTCGCGTTCGTAAGGCTTGCGCGCCATCCGTTCAGGATGCGGGTAGGATTGCGCAAGAATATCGTTTTTTTCTGAACGACGGATTGCAGCACGGACAGACGCTGGCGCATCATTCTCAAAGTAGGCGCTTATTGCGCCATCGAAAGGCAAATCCAAAGTCTCTCTCCCAAAGCCGTCATACTGACTATATGGAATGTTAATCGGATTAACGCAAATCCGCGCGTTCAATCACGCGGTCAATTGCACTTCGAACGGCTTGTGGGTCTGCATGGTGGGGCATGTGACCGACACCTTCCATTTTGGTCAGTTCGGCGCTGCGGGCTTGTTGCGACAATGGAATGGAATGGATGTCGAGCGGAACGGTCACGTCTTCTGTGCCGTGCAGGATTTCGATGGGCAGGGTCAGGCTGTGATAGCGCGCGGCCATTTCTGTAATATGAGGTTTTAGTCCGTTCACCTGTTGGGCATTTGCGCGCATCGTACTACGCCGCAATGTCATGTCGGGCCCGAAGTGCGCCATATAGCCCTCTGGTGGCTTTTGCGGGGCAAAGATTTCGCCAAGCGTGTCCTGAATCACCACATGCGGCGTAAAGGCCGTTATAAGCGGTATGGCGACCGCACTGCCAAAGACTGTGGCGTTCATGCGGTATAGAAAGCCCAGCTGCCCCGGCCATGGATTGGACGCCGCCCCAAGCAAGACCAACCCGCCGGTTGTATCCGGCCGCTCAAGCGCCCAGGCCAAAGCAATTGCCCCACCGTAAGAATGCCCGACTACGATGGGCTGTATCACGCCAAGCTGATCGGTTGCGGCCTGCAGCAATTGGGCCTGCAAAACGGGGGGTTCTGATGATATATTGAACGGACCACCATACCCAGCCGGACGGTCAGAGCGCCCCATTCCGGGACGATCCACAGCAATGACGCGGTAGTTTTGCTCTAACAGCGGCACCAGTTCGAATGTAAAGTCCCGCAAACTGCCGCTGGCGCCATGTATAAGAACAATATCAGGGCCTTGACCGCTGACATTAAGGTGGATTTTCGTGCCCTCTACATCGATAAATCGGCCAGATGGCGGAAACTCCGCTTCGACAGATGCTTCACGCGCAGAGGCACGCCACTGCACCAGCACCGCAAGCACCAGTGACACAAGCATGAGGACAATAAATGTTTTAACGACCAATTGCATCTATGTCGTAAGGTGTTTCCTGATAGATCTCTGTCAACCAGTTGCCGTACAATAAATGCGCGTGACTGCGCCAACGGTTCAGCGGTGTGCGGGACGGGTCGTCTTCCGGATAGTAATTCATCGGCACATTGATCGGTGTGCCAGACTCTACATCCCGATCATATTCTTGCTTTAACGTGTCGCGATCATATTCAAAATGATTGAAAATATAGAGCGCGCGGTGTGACGGATCCTGTACAAGGCACGGGCCGACCTGATCGCTGCCCAGCAACGTTGTAAGCCCCGGGGCCTTGTCTATTTCGTCCTGTCGCATCTCTGTCCACCGCGAAACGGGGATCACGCAGTCGTCGGAAAACCCGCGCAGATAGGGCGAGGCTGGTGCCAGATTGCGGTGCCGGAAACAACCGAATGCTTTGGCCTCGAGTATGTGTTTGCGGACACCATGAAAGTGGTTGATCATCGCCATTCCGCCCCAGCACACGCCCAAGGTGGATTGCACATTGGTCTGCGTCCAGTCCATTACCTCGCACAGCTCGTCCCAATAGGTGACATACGCGAACTCAAGGTGTTCGATGGGCGCACCTGTGATGATCAGCCCGTCGAATTTTTCGTGTTTCACCTCCTGAAAGGGCCGGTAAAAGCTCTCCATGTGTTCGGCAGCGGTGTTTTTTGTCTGATGTTCAGACATGCGGATGAGGCTCAGCTCGATCTGTAAGGGTGTCGCGCCGATCAAGCGGGCAAACTGGTTCTCGGTCTGGATTTTCTTGGGCATCAGATTAAGCAACCCGATCCGCAAAGGGCGGATATCCTGCCGCGCCGCCTGATCGGGGTCCATCACCATCACACCCTCGCGCGTCAGCACGTCATACGCAGGCAGGTCAGCAGGTATCTTGATCGGCATTGGAATAATCCGGTTTTAGTGAGGGGCTTGAGATAGACTGTTCAGCCCGCCATCTCAAGAGTTAGGGTTTCACGCTGTAGTGAGGGCACTAGAGACAGGATGCGACCATATCATCAAAATCTTGCTTCGTTTCTAACGCCGAGACCTGATCTGCGGTGACCGTGATCCCCCATTGCGCCATCGCCTCGTAGCGCGGCTGTCGGTGCGCCAGCGCTTTACCATATGTGAAACGGATAAAGGCGTCAGGGTCCACATCCGCTTCTGTGCAGTTCTGTTCCAGCAAATACTCTTGCCAGACCCGTGCCAGAAACGCAGGTTGATAGGCCATCGGCTTGGGTGCCCGGTCAAAGCGGCGGATCAACTCTTGGGTATGGGCCTCATCGCCCTTTATCCAGATCATCAGGCAGGTGCGCGACAGTTCGGATAAAAGCGGGTCGTTTTTGTCTTCGGGGTCGACCCATTCGCAGATAGAGCCGCCGGTATCACAGATAAAATTCGGATAGCCATAAAGCGCCTCGGCACGCGTGCCAAAATACGCGGTGTCTTGCAAAGCGGCAATCTCGGCTTGGCGGAACTGCTCTTGTCGTCTTTGGTATTCTTCCATCGACATCCCGCCTTTTTCAGGATCACCCGGTTTACCCAGATAGGTGGCGACAGGGGACAGGTTGTCAAAAGTGATATTAGAGCCGATATAAATGCTGTCGCTCATTAAAAGATCGCGCAGGAACGGTACCTTCATCGCTTCGGCTTTGGCGTTGTCCGCGATGAATTCGCCCATGTACCGTGTACCGATCCGGTAATCGATCGAATAGTGAAACCAGGACCCTGTTGCGCGCAACAGGTTTGACATATGCGTTTTGCCCAAGCCGGACATGCCAAAAACCAGCACAGACTTGTGGGATGCATTGCGCCAGTCGGAGGCGGAAGAATAGAGCATAACCGCCCCTTTTGGTGCCAAAGATCAGAGGCTTACTCCTAGCGCTGTGGCTGCTCAGGGTCAATCTGTCGAGACGATCTACGTAAACGCTGCAGCAGTCGTCCATCCAAAACAGCCAGTCCCAAGGCCAGCAAGGCTAAACCCGCGTAGGCATTGGGGGGCAGTTTTTCACCCAGGATCAATGCTCCGGCAAGAATCGCAACCGGAGCAATCATAAGGGTGACAAGCATCAGGTTGCCGCTGCCTGCCATCGCCAGAATGCGGTAATATAGCAGATACGCTCCTGCCGTCGCCACAATCGCATAATAGCTAATTGCCAGCAGCGTATCGGTTTGCAGCGCTAAAGTGATCGGTCCTTCAACCCATATCGCAAGCGGCACCATCACAAGACTGGAACCCGTGAGCATTCCGGCTGCAGCCACTTGCAAGGGCAGGTGACCTAAAGCCCTGCGTGCCCACGCGCTCGCCAAGGCATATGATACTGCGCCACCAATAACAGCGATTTGCGCAAGCGACCGGATATCAAAATCGCGCAGGCTCTCAAGACCGACCGCTGTGGCAACACCTGAAAAACCCAAGACAACCCCCACGACTTTGGAAACCGTCAACCGTTCGTCGTTAAAAAAGAAGGCCGCAACAAGAACACCAAAAATTGCGGTAGAGGCATTGAGGATCGACGTCAGTCCGCTTTCTATATTCAACTGGCCCCACGCCATCAGAGAAAACGGGATGACGTTGTTCAACATCCCCATCACAAAAAATGCCCCCCACACCTGCAAGTCTTTTGGCACAGGCAAACGCATCGCTAGAACCACGCCCCATAGGACAAGCATCGCCCAAAACGTGCGATGCGCCACCGATGACAGCGGCCCGACTTCGTTCAAGGCGATGCGGATAGACACAAAGCTCAGCCCCCAAACCGTAGCAAGGGCCGCCATCGATATCCAAGCTTGTGAGGAAATAGTCTTTTGCGGCGTCATAGACGGACCCTATTTCCAGGGAAACCTACAAGAAACCCGAATCCTGCGCATAAAAAAACGTCCGCCCCCAACGGAGCGAACGTTTATTTCACTTCCGATATCATATCAGAAGTTGTAGCCGATTTTCACACCGAACGCGATCGCGTCATTGTCGTTGAATTCCGCAGCTGGCACACCTTGAACCGCAGTTGTTGTGTCACCGATGCGAACATACCGGATACCGGTCGTGATGCGCATCGGCCCTTGCGTGTAAATTGCTGCGAGACCGATGCCAATCTGACCATCGTTGGGTCCGAGGTTGGTAAAGAGGTTTTCCGTGTTCTCTTCGTATGAGAGCGAGCCCGCGACAGACCAGGTGTCGTTAATCCGACGCCCCAAACCGATCGTGTACGTTGTCACGTCGTCTACGTAGCTCAGCAACGGCTGGCCCGCGATCAAACCGCTGGAATAGATTTGCGGTGACAGGTCAAAATCTGACCAGTCCACCCAACGCACGCTACCGAACAACAGCGTGTCAGCTGCGATACCGGTTTGAGCGGCAAGGTTGATCGATTGTGGTGTTTCGAACTCCGCCGTGCTGTCTACGGTTTGGCGACCGAAGGGCGTGTTGAACGATTCCGTCACATCGTTCTCGTGTTCGATTTCCGAGCTATAGGTCAGCGATACGCGCAAGGCGATATCCGGCCGCTCGTATGCGACACCGGCCACGTACCCCACGCCCCAATCAGCATCTGCTTCAACTTCATACTGGCCCGCAAAGGCAATAGCGGCATTTGCGTCTGTTTCCTGAAACCGCAGGCCCCCGAATAAAGAAAAGCCACCGTCAAACCGATACTTCAGCAAAGCAGTCACTGCGGTGGAGTTGAATTCCGCGGACGAGTCAGAGCCGAAATAGGCAGGGTTCGTGGGGTAGTCTACTTCTGCCTTATACGGTTGGTCGATAATAATAGCGTACGACAGTCTTTCATTGATGTCGGCTTTATACGCGGCACCAAAGTTGAAATTACTCACACCGATGTCGCCGGATTTGGCGCCAGTCACGCCACCACCCAGAAACGGGTTAATATTTTCGCCTGTCACTTCCGGAGAGATATAACCGAGGCTGAACTCTACATAGCGCCCGTCCTCAAACAGAACGTCAATCGATTGTCCCGTCCGGTCCAAAGCACCCGCATAAGCACTGCCCGCTGTCAGGCACACTGCTGTCGCACTCGTAATATAATTTTTCATTTATCTCCTCCCCAGAAGATGTGGCCTGCATGGTTGACGAATTCGTTAAACAGGTTGGCGCAATTAATCAGGCCTGCACGCTGCGTCAATTAGTGACGCGGGGGAAAAACGGTTTGTGACCTGACGTAAAATCAGGTTTTAGCCCGCGTCTCCGACCAAATGTTCAGATAATTGCCCGTAAAAATGATGGCGGCCCCCGCAAAGACCCAAATATCCAATGCCTCATCATAAAGAAGCATGCCAATGATAGCGATGGCGGGCAGGCGGATAAAATCTATTGGTACGACGACCGTTGCAGGCGCCAGTGCCAGCGCGTTGGTAACGCAGAAATGCGCAAGCAGTCCCGCCGCACCAATCAGCAACACAAAAGGAAGGGCCGCTGCAGACGGCACGGCAATGTCACCATCGTAGCCCGCCATGACAATGCCAAACACCAGTTGCATCGCTGTGAGATAGAATAGAATACACGTAATACTTTGGCTGCGGGTCAGCCGTTTGGTAAACATCATCGTCAGCGCAAAAAAGATAGCGGAAGATGCCGCAGTAATAACGCCTGCATTGATCCCCGCAATATCAGGGCGCGCCACAATCAATATTCCGATGAATCCCATAATTGCTGCAAAGGCGCGCATCGGCGTCAGCCGTTCACCAAGGATAAGCGGCGACAGAACGATGACCCACAACGGCGATGTGAACTCCAACGCGAAAACCTGTGCTAGCGGGATCACGGTGACAGCATAGAACCAAAGATTCTGGCCGGTAAAATGCGCCAGATTGCGCACCACATGCAGCCCCATATTCTGGGTATTGATCTGACGCAACGTGCCCGCCAATGCGCCGACGCCCACGACGATGAGAACACCGAACAAGCTGCGATACATCATGATCTCGAAGGTATCGAGTTCGACAGCCACTTCGCGGCCAGCCACCGCCATGGTGGAAAACGAGGCAATCGCCCCCATCATCCATAAGGCAGCTGTAAAAATCGGGTTCATCGTGGCCACCTGCCAGACGGCATGCCGCCCGCGCGCGTGGTCACTCCCACTCGATCGTGCCAGGGGGTTTGGATGTGATGTCATAGGTCACACGATTGATGCCCGGCACCTCGTTGATGATGCGGGTGGCCGTTTCCCCCAAAAAGTCATGCGAGAAAGGGTAGTAATCGGCTGTCATTCCGTCCACCGAAGTGACCGCACGCAACGCGCAGGCAAAGTCATAAGTACGTCCGTCGCCCATCACCCCAACGGTGCGCACAGGCAGAATAGCCACGAAAGCTTGCCAGATGTCGTCATAAAGCCCGTGTTTGCGAATTTGGTCGATATAGACCGCGTCGGCTTCGCGCAGAATATCCAGCTTTTGCCGCGTGATTTCACCCGGACAGCGGATCGCAAGGCCCGGACCCGGGAACGGGTGACGCCCGATAAAGCTTTCGGGCAGGCCCAGTTCGCGCCCCAAGGCGCGTACTTCGTCTTTGAACAGCTCGCGCAGGGGTTCCACCAACTGCATGTTCATCCGTTCTGGCAGACCACCCACATTGTGGTGCGATTTGATCGTAACGGATGGACCGCCCGAAAAGCTGACCGACTCGATCACATCAGGATAGAGCGTGCCCTGCGCGAGAAAATCAGCGCCGCCAATTTCCTTGGCGTATTTCTCAAAGACGTCGATGAACAGACCGCCAATAATTTTGCGCTTGGTTTCAGGGTCGGATACCCCATCCAGCTTGCCCAAAAACAGCTCGGATTCGTCCGCATGGATCAGGGGCAGATTGTAATGCTCACGGAACATCCCCACGACCTGTTCGGATTCGTTTTTCCGCATCAGTCCGTGATCAACATACACGCAGGTCAGTTGCTCACCTATCGCTTCGTGGATCAGAACTGCCGCGACCGAACTGTCGACGCCACCGGACAGCGCACAAATGACGCGACCCTCGCCAACCTGTTCACGGATGCGCGCAATCGCTTCTTCGCGGTACGCACCCATGGTCCAGTCCCCTTGAAAACCCGCAAGTCTGACAAAATTTTCATAGAGTTTAGCGCCATTCGGCGTGTGGTGGACTTCTGGGTGGAATTGCACCGCGTAGAAATGGCGCTCGGTGTCTGCGGTGATGGCAAAGGGCGCATTGGGCGAAGTGCCGTAGACATTGAAACCGGGCGCAATGGCGCTCACATGGTCGCCATGGCTCATCCAGACCTGTTCACGATCCTGATCTGTCTCAAACCAACCCTGAAGAATCTCCAGCTTTTCCGTTGTGGGCGCCACGAAGGCACGACCGAATTCCGCAGTCCCGTGTCCCCGTTCGACCTTACCGCCCAGACAGTGCATCATAACCTGTTGGCCATAGCAGATGCCAAGGATCGGCACGCCCAGATCAAAAACCGATCGTGGCGGCATAGGCGCGCCTTCAGCAAAGACCGATGAAGGTCCGCCAGAAAATATCACAGCTTTGGGCGCGAAATCAGCAAGAAACGCGTCATCCACCAGATTGAAAGGATGGATTTCACAGTAAACATTCAACTCGCGCAGGCGGCGCGCAATCAACTGTGTGACTTGGCTGCCAAAGTCGATGATGAGGAGGCGGTCATGATCGTGTGTGCTCATGCTGGCTGATTATGCTGCCTGCGGTGCAGTGGCAAGCCTGAGAATGAAGGGCGGACGCCGAACCTGCGTGAAAATACAGTTCAACCAATACAATGGCGCGTACCATGTCGTTTTTTTCCCTGCGAGGACGTTCTGAGCGAGCGCGACGCCATTGGAATGGGGTAGGTGCGGTGCACATCCAGATCATGAGGGGATAACCATGGCAGGGGAAGAACGCAGAAGAGGTCGCGGCGGCGGTGGTGCGGCACGCAGGGCAGAGCGCAGCGCGGTTTCGTTTGAAACGGCAAAATACATCGAACGCAAAATTCCCAATCTGGAAATCCTGAACGAAGAGGCGCTCCAGATTATCGAATCCAACGCCGAACTGATCCTTGAAGAGGTCGGGGTAAACTTTGTTGAGAACCCCACAGCCTTGCAGCGCTGGCGTGATGCGGGGGCCGATGTGGAGGGCGAACGGGTCCGGATACCGCGCGGACTTGCGCGCCAGTTGTGTAGCACGGCACCGGCGCAGTTTACCCAAGTCGCACGCAACCCTGAGCGCAGTGTCGTGATCGGCGGCAACAATCTTGTTCTGGCACCGGTCTACGGTCCGCCCTTTGTGCGCGACATGCAAGGCGGGCGGCGCTACGCCACGATGAGCGATTTCGAGAAGTTTGTGAAACTAGGCTACATGTCCAAGTGGCTGCACCACTCGGGGGGTACAGTCTGCGAGCCAACAGACATTCCGGTGAACAAGCGCCATCTGGACATGCTTCACGCGCATATGACCCTGAGCGACAAGCCGTTCATGGGCTCTGTGACAGAACCGAGCCGCGCACAAGACAGCGTTGATATGTGCGGCATTCTGTTCGGCGGTGATTTTGTGCAACAAAACACTGTGA
>Ga0316191_10001016_pt1 | contig 19270 bp, 20 predicted proteins | sample Eddworburr2cm_MG_FD_204928 | JGI IMG/M metagenome (GOLD analysis project Ga0316191, IMG submission 204928) | Coastal sediment microbial communities from Maine, United States - Eddy worm burrow 2 cm | ecosystem: Environmental > Aquatic > Marine > Coastal > Sediment | place: USA: Maine... | reverse complement strand
GAGCCGCATCGGCCCGACCGCCCTAAAAACAGAGCGGAGATATTATATTAGAGTTCTCTAAGATTCAATTGAGTAAAACAGTCAGGTATTCACTAGCATTTAAACTGACAGGCAATCCGCCACGAATTTGGCAGAAATTTCTTCATTGTATGTAATGATTCCCAGTCTTGGGCATGCCAGCCGCAGGTCCAATGCCCGGACATTGGCAGCAGCAGCTTCTGACACGGGCAAAAGGTGGTTGGCAACCCAGCCGGCCAGCTCACAGCCACTATTAATAATGGATTCTGCAGTCAGCAAGGCATGGTTCAGGCAGCCCAGCCGGATAGCGACCACCAGAATCACCTTCAGATCCAGCGCCACTGCCAGATCAGCAAGGGTCTCCTCGGCATTCAACGGTACCTGCCAGCCACCCGCACCCTCAACCAGAACACAGTCCGACACCCCTCTTATCTTATTGTATTTGTTGTATATTTTTTTAATATCCATGCGCACACCAGCCTGCTCAGCAGCAATATGCGGGGCGATGGGGGGTGCGAAGCAATAGGGGTTGATCAGTGCGTATTCCAGCTCAACCGAGGCCTGCTGTTGCAGACGCAAGGCATCATCATTGCGCAGACCGGCCTGCATCGAGACACAGCCGGAGGCGACCGGCTTCATGGCTGCAACCGTGTGGCCACGAGCCTGCAGGGCCTGCATTAACCCCAGCGTGACCGCTGTCTTGCCCACCCCGGTATCGGTACCGGTAATAAAATAGCCGCGGCAGACACTCATGGCCGCGGATCGGGCCGCTGCAGACTGGCGAGCGACACTTCGTTGCCGACTGTTGCAGTATGTTTGTTCAGCGGCGACCAGGCATGCCCGTATACCACCTCGTAGCTGGCCGGCAACACGCCGTCTTCACGAAAATGTTCATAGGCCTCGGCCAGTTGCTGCATATGCTGCTTGCCGGTCAGGCCACGCGCGCGGCCGACGGTGACATTATGCGCACCAATATGTTTCAGTTCCCGCATCAGGGTGCGCAGCTCGCGATAGGTAACGGTAATCCGTTCCGAATCCATAACCGGTTCAGCCCACTGCGTACTAAGCAGCAGGTCACCGACATCATGCAGATCAACAAACGCATTGACGTGCGTATAACCATCCACCGCTTCCCAGCTGGCGCGCAGTTCCATCAGCGTATCGGGACCAAAGGTGGTGAACATCAACAGGCCGCCCGGCGCCAGCACCCGGCGCAGCTCCCTCAATGTCGATTCCAGGTCGGTACACCACTGCAGCATCAGGTTGGAGAAAATAAAATCGAAGCTGTCGTCTGCAAACGGCAAGATCTCGGCATCCGCACACACGCATTGTGGCTTGCGAAACCAGCCACCACGCCCCTGCACGCGCTGCAGCATGCGTTCGGCAATATCCAGCGCTACCACATCGGCCTTGCGATAGCGTTTGCGCAACACCTCAGTTAAAAAACCGGTACCCGCTCCCAGATCCAGAATGCGGCGCGGCTGCAGGCGGATATAGTCAAGCCGCTCAACCATGCGGTCGCCGATTTCGTACTGCAGCTCGGCAACCGCGTCATAGGTATCCGCAGCCCGATCAAAGGACCGTCGCGCCAGCTGTTTGTCTATCCGGTATTGACTGTCCTGTTCTGTCATAAGCCTGCTTGTGCAATTATATTTGTTGTAGGAGCGGACCATGTCCGTGATTGTGGCGTAAAAAAATATCGCGGACATGGTCCGCTCCTACAGGTTAAATCAACAACCCTGTGCAATATCCTCGCGCAGGAATTCGGCAATCAATCTGACAACTTCTTCCGGATGAGAAATAAACGGCGCATGACCCGCACCATCAATCACTCGCAGTGTCGCAGCGCTGAATAAATCACGCGCTGCTTGCATGGCGATCAATGGCACCAGCGTATCGCGCTCGCCGGCCAGCAACAGTACCGGGCATTCGACTGCGCCGAGACGCTCACGCAAATCCGTTGTCCGCAGCAGCTCAAGTCCGGCACGCAGCGCATCCGCATTCGGCTCCCCCTGTACCAGCATGAGGGTACGCAGGCGCTTCAGGGTGGCAGCGGAATTTTCACTGCCACGCACCTGCAACGCCAAAAAACGATTCAGGGTACGCATATAATCCTCTGCCAACTCGGCAGCAAAGGTATCCAGCAAGGCAGGCAACATGGCGCTCTGCCAGCCAGGCCGGCACACAAAACACGGGCTGCTGGCAATTTCGATGAGCGCATTAACACGCTCGGGCGCCAGCATGGCTGCCCGTGCAGCAACCAGCCCACCGAGCGACCAGCCGAGCCAGGCCGCTGCGGGCGGAGCAACCGACAACACTGCCTCGACGCTTTCATCCAGTGTGCGCTCACCCTGCCAGCCACTGCGGCCATGCCCGGGCAGGTCCACACAGCTGATACGAAAATGTGGCTCCAGCAACGCCAGCAACGGTTCCCAGATACCCCCGTGCAGCCCCCATCCATGAAGCAGCAGCAAATCGGGCCCGGTGCCGGACGTGTGCGTGTACAGCGCCACGCTTCAGTCGCCGCCGCATGCCTGGCGTTTCAGCGTAACGTCTTCAAGCGCCTGTAGCAGGCGGTCCACCTGCTGCTCGCTGTGTGCTGCCGAAAAGGTTATTCGCAACCGCGACTGGCCTTCCGCCACGGTCGGCGGTCGAATCGCAGTAATCAGGATACCCTGTTCGCGCAGCGCCTGGCTGAGCCGCAATGCCTCGGCGGCCGTGCCGGCAATCAACGGCTGTATCGGTGTTTGCGAGTCACACAACGCCAGCCCCAGTTGCTGTGCGCCGCGACGAAACCGCTTCACCAGGCTCTGTAATTGCTCCCGGCGCCAGTCTTCCTGCTGCAGCAGTTGCAGCGCAACGCGGGTTGCACAGGCCAGCGCCGGCGGTGGCGCCGTTGTATAGATATACGTGCGTGCGTCCTGTATCAGCGTTTCGATCAGGTCATCACTACCGGCTACAAAAGCACCAAAAGTACCAACCGCCTTGCCCAGCGTGCCCATCAAGATCGGCACCTGATTCAAATCCAGTCCGGCCTGCGCAACGCTGCCACGTCCACCCGGTCCGGTAACACCCAGGCCGTGCGCGTCATCCACCAGTAGCCAGGCTGCATGCCTGGCGGCAATGTCCGCCAGCTGCTGCAAAGGCGCTATGTCACCGTCCATACTGAACACGCCATCGGTCGCCACCAGCCATTCTCCGGCCGGTGCATTCGCCAGACGCGCCTGCAGGTCTGCTGCGTCATTGTGCTGATAACGCAGCAGCCGTGCACCGCTGAGTCGTGCACCGTCCAGCAACGAGGCATGGTTGGTGTGATCCGCAAAGACACGATCACCGTGGCCCAGCAAGGCAGACATCACGCCCAGATTCGCCATGTAACCGGTGGAAAACAGCAAGGCCCGCGGCCGCTGCAGGAACGCGGCCAGCTCTTCTTCCAGCGCATGATGGGCACGACTGTGACCGGTAATCAAGTGCGCCGCCCCACTGCCCGCAGCGTAGTCATCCAGCCCGCGGTGAAAGGCGGCGACAATATCCGGATGATTCGCAAGACCCAGATAATCATTACTGCAGAAAGACAGGTAGTCCCTGCCGTCAATACGCACGCTCACTCCCTGCGGCGTATCAATTACCAACCGCGAGCGATAGAGCTGTTGCTGGCGGCGCTGCTGCAGTTGTCGCTTGAGGTTCTTCATTTAATAAAGATTCTGTAGGAGCGGACCGTGTCCGCGATTTTGTGTTTAGTAAATCGCGGACACGCTCCGCTCCTACAAGGTATCTAGGTTACGCCGGGTGCAAACCGAGCCTTGCAAACAGCGCATCATCCGCAGCCGTATCCGGGTTACCGGTGGTCAGCAGTTTTTCACCGTAGAAAATGGAATTCGCGCCTGCAAAGAAACACAGCGCCTGCATTGTGTCGCTCATTTCGGAACGACCGGCAGACAGGCGAACATAAGAGGCCGGCATCAGCAGGCGTGCCGTCGCGATGGTGCGTACAAACTCCAGTTCATCAATGTCCGGCTGCATCTCCACCGGGGTACCTTCCACCTTGACCAGCTGGTTGATCGGCACGCTGCCCGGATGTTCCGGCAGGTTGGCCAGTTCGCACAGCATCGACACCCGGTCTGCACGGCTTTCACCCATGCCGACAATACCACCGCAACAGACATTGATACCGGCATCACGCACATGCCTGAGCGTATCCAGCCGGTCAGCATAGCTGCGCGTGGTTATAATATCGCCGTAGAATTCCGGCGAGGTGTCGAGATTGTGGTTGTAATAATCCAGCCCGACCCGCTTCAGTTCAGCCGCCTGCGGTTCATCCAGCATACCGAGTGTCGCGCAGGTCTCCAGTCCCTCGGCACGTACCCGCTCGACCATTTCCAGCACCCGCTCAAAATTCTTGCCCTTTGGGTTACGCCACGCGGCACCCATACAAAAGCGTGATGCACCTGCCTGTTTGGCGCGCCTGGCAGCCGTGACCACCGCCTCAATGTCCATCAGTCGCTCCGCTTCCAGCCCGGTGTCGTAATGCACACTCTGGGGACAATATTTGCAATCCTCCGGACAGCCGCCTGTCTTGATGCTCAGTAGCGTGCTGATCTGTACCGCGTTGGGATCGAAATGCTGCCGGTGCACGGTTTGCGCCTGAAAAAGTAACTCATTGAAAGGTAGATCAAATATCTTGTTTACCTCGGTGAGCGACCAGTCATGGCGCACGGCATTTTCAGGATTTTCCGACAGACAGGCTGTTTGCGTATTCATAGGCTTGTTTCACACAGGTTTGCAGACCCGGCACTATGGAGCCGTTCATTTTTCCTGTCAACCGGGACAAGTCATTATGGTTTACAACTTAAACGCGGCGCTGGCCGCACTGTTCCCCGGCCGCTGCCGGCTGTGCGGCAGTCGCGCTGCAAGCGCTCCCGGGCTCTGCCTGCCTTGTCGTAATGAGGCACCCTGGCTGGCACATGTCTGCGCCCGCTGCAGTTTGCCACTCCCGGCCAGTTGCGATAACAGCCTGTGCGGGCGCTGCCAGAAACACGCACCGGCATTTGATGCCACCACGGCACTGTTCCACTACCGGCCGCCGGTTGATTACCTGATAAAGCGACTGAAATTTGCCGGCGAACTGGCGATTAGTCCATTGTTGTCGGGTTTGCTGGCCAACCGGCTGGCAGGCCGGGAGGCAGCATTGCCCGAGCTGCTGGTTCCGGTACCCCTGCATCGTTCACGCTTACAGCAACGCGGCTTCAACCAGGCCACAGAGCTGGCGCGGGTCATTGGCGGCCGGCTGGACATTCGAACCAGCCATCGCTTGTGCCTGCGCAACCGGAAAACAGAGCCGCAATCCCTGCTGACTCACAATGCACGCCGGCTGAATTTACGTAATGCCTTCACGGTAACCACAGACAGATTACCGGCTCATATCGCCATCATTGATGACGTGATGACTACCGGTCACACCGCCAACGAGTTGTCACGAACGCTAAAAGGCGCCGGTGCAAAACAGGTAGAAGTCTGGGTTATCGCGCGGGCCGGTTAACCCGCCGCTGCGGCAAACATGTAGTCGAACAAAATACCGAGGAAAATCACCGCGCCGAACCAGTTGTTATTAAGAAAAGCCTGGAAACAGGCCTCACGCTCACGAAACCTTATCAGGTACTGCTGCCAGCCAGCCAGCCCGGCACCAACCAGCACCGCCAGGTAATAGATCAGGCCAAGCTCGGCCTGCAGGCCAATCATTAACAGGCAAGCCAGCAACATGCCCTGGATGATCGCGATAATCTGACGATCAGAGTCACCGAACAGGATCGCCGTGGATTTCAGTCCCAGCACCCGATCATCCTCGCGGTCCACCATGGCATACAGCGTGTCATACGCGGTCGCCCACAGCACCGTGGCAACAAACATCAACCAGCCCACCTGTGGCACGCTGCCGGTCTGCGCGGCAAATGCCATCGGCACAGACCAGCCAAAGGCAATACCGAGAAACACCTGTGGCAGATGGGTGACACGTTTCATAAACGGATAAACAGCGGCCAGCAACACCCCGACCACCGACAGGCCGACCGTCAGCAGATTCAGTTGCAGCACCAGTACCAGCGCAAGCAGGCATAAAACTACAAACAGGACCTTTGCTTCACGGGTACTCACCCGGCCGGCTGTCAGCGGGCGGTTCTGGGTACGTGAGACATGACGGTCAAAATCTCGATCGGCATAATCATTAATGACGCAACCGGCAGACCGCATCAGCACAACACCCGCCACAAAGATCAGCAACACCTTCGGATCCGGGTTACCACCGCTGGCAATCAGCAGCGCCCACAGCGTTGGCCACAACAACAGGAAAATACCAATTGGCTTGTCCAGCCGCATCAGGCTGACATAATCACGCAGACGTGTGAATTTTGATGGTGCTGTTGTCATGGTTTCATGTCACATTCATATAAGGGTAATCATCTTTTCAGCTGCCTCTCCAGTCTGGCAGCAGCGGGCTGATCGCAGTGAAATCAGGTAAAAAAATCTCACTCACCAGCAATGGCTTGCCGGAGAGCCAGAACACCGAGCGCCGCCCCCAGATTGATGCCGGCTGGTGCCGCGTATGAGCAGTGGCAGCAGTGAAAATAGCCTGGCCCGGAAAAATTTCTGCCAGCTCCACCATGTCCCGGCGCATCCCCGGATCGGCAAACAGCACCGCGCCCAGTGGCCGCGTGCCCAGTGCGGTAAGCTGCTGTAATTTACCACGCAATGATGACACCGGTATCACCGTGCGTGCATAAACCCAGGGTTGACTGCCACACAACAGCAGCACCTGCCTGATTACCGCCATCTTTCCGGGCTGCATACTCAAAGCCTGCGACTCATCCAGGTAAGGGATGGCCTGCACCTGTGATAAAACCCGGACCCGAAAGCCCTGCAGAGATTTTCCGGGGCACAACTGCTGCAAACGCAGCGTCAGGGACTCACGGTCAAGCAACCAGTCAGACAGGTCTGCAGGGATGCTGCTGCGGAGAAAACACCGGTGCGGTTTCCAGCGGGTAGCGCGGGGGTTCATGATTCTCGTGTACCAGGGTTGATTCAATAGTGGTTCGCTGCGGGCCAGATTAGCACATCATTGTGAAGCAGTTACCGCAGCATGAATCACCTGCAGGAGCGGACCGTGATTATTTAAAAATATCGGAATACCATAGCCTGGACATCATACCTCGCCGTAATCCACCGCCTCACCCAACCAGCGACGAATCAGCGGCGTCACATTTTCCGGCGTCTCCGCCAGTAACTGACCCGCCGCCTGCTCCACCGCTTCCAGCAGTGCTTCATCACGCAACAAGTCGGCAATATGGAACTGCATTTCACCGGTCTGGCGTGTGCCCAGCACCTCGCCAGGACCACGCAACTCCATGTCACGGCGCGCAATTTCAAAACCGTCCCCGGTCTCGCGCAGCACCGCAAGTCGCTGTCGCCCGGACTCGGAAAGCGGCGGCTGATAGAGCAACACACAGCTGCTCTGCCGGCTGCCGCGACCGACACGGCCACGCAGCTGGTGCAGCTGTGCCAGCCCCAGCCGTTCCGGGTTTTCGATAATCATCAGCGAGGCATTTGGTACATCGACACCCACCTCGATCACCGTGGTTGCCACCAGCAAGTCCAGCTTGCCTGCCTTGAAAGCCGCCATCAGGGTTTCCTTCTCTGCTGCCTTCAAACGCCCGTGCACCAGCCCGATACGCGTATCCGGCAAACAGCCGGCAAGATACTCCGCGGTCTTTTCAGCCGCCTGGCATTGCAATACATCCGATTCTTCTATCAGGGTACACACCCAGTAGGCCTGTTGCCCCGCGACACAGGCGTTGCGCACCGATTGCACCACCTGCTCGCGCCGCTCCTGGCTGATCGCCACGGTCTTTACCGGTTGTCTCCCTGGCGGTAACTCATCGATAACCGAGGTGTCCAGGTCCGCATACACCGTCATGGCCAGCGTGCGCGGAATCGGCGTTGCCGTCATTACCAGCTGATGCGGACGCTTACCGGAGTGCCGCCCCTTGTCACGCAGTGCCAGCCGCTGGTGCACACCAAAGCGATGCTGTTCATCAATAATGACCAGGCCAAGGCGGTCAAATTCAACCTCCGCCTGAAATAACGCATGTGTGCCGACGACCACCGCTGCCGTGCCACTGCTGATGGCTTGCAATGCAGTCTGACGGGCCTTGCCCTTTGACTTGCCGGCATGCCATACCACGTCGACTCCGAGCGGCTGCAACCAGTCACTGAAACTGCGCAAATGCTGTTCCGCCAACAACTCGGTCGGCGCCATCAGCGCCACCTGGTAACCGGCCTGTACCACCACCAGCGCTGCACAGGCCGCAACGACGGTTTTACCGGAGCCGACATCACCCTGCACCAGCCGCGCCATCGGATGGTTACGTGCAAGATCCTCACGAATTTCCCTGATAACCCGTTGCTGCGCTCCGGTCAGCGTAAACGGCAGGGCCTTTAGAAAATCTGTTGCAAGTGCCGAGTTACCGGCAAACGCAACAGCAGAAGTATGTTCTGCACGCAGGCGTATACGACGCAAACTCAGATGGTGTGCCAGCAGTTCCTCAAAAGCCAGCCGCTGCTGGGCCGGATGCTGACCGGTAGCCAGCAGTTCGACCGGCGCATCCGGCGGCGGTCGATGCACGTAGCGCAAGGCAGCGTGCAGGGAAGTCATTTTGAATGATCGCGCCAGCTGCGGGGGCAACCAGTCAACCAGTCGGCCGGCCGGATGCGTCTCGTCAATAAACAGCAACGCCTGCTCGGTCAGGGCCCGCAGTGTTAACTGATGTACGCCTTCGGTGGCCGGATAAACCGGCGTCAGATGTTCTTCCATGGCCGACTCATCGCCTGCCGATAACAGGCGGTACTCCGGATGTATCATTTCTGCGGATCCGGCTGCACCACGCACCTCGCCATAGCAGCGAATCGGCTTGCCACGTTCGAAACCGGACTGCTGCGCCTTGCTGAAATGGAAGAAACGCAGCGTTAGCGCACCGCTGCCGTCGCTGATACGAACCAGCAATGAACGGCGTCGGCCAAAGCGCACCTCGGCCAGATCAACTTCGCCAATCACCACCGCAAACTGACCCGGCTGCAGCGCACCCATGGGAACCACGCGGGTACGATCCTCGTAACGTAGCGGCAAATGAAACAGCACGTCCTGGACAGTACCAATACCCAGTCGCGCCAGCTTTTCCGCCACCCGCGCACCGACGCCCTTGAGCACCGTTACCGGCAGCCGGTCAAGATTGTCAGTTTTTTCAGACAAGCGTTATTACGAAAATCGACGGGGCAGCAGCCCCTCGTCTGGCGCCGTTAACCGCCCAGCTCCATTACTGCATCCATCTCAACCTGCGATCCCTTCGGCAAGGCGGCAACACCCACCGCCGCCCGCGCGGGGTATGGTGGCTGGAAATACTCGGCCATCACCTCATTGACGATGGCAAAGTGACCAAGATCCGGCAGAAACACATTCAGCTTGGCGACATCTGCGAGTGAACCACCGGCCGCCTCCGCCACGGCTGATAAATTATCGAACACACGTCGTATCTGGACCTGCATATCACCTTCCACCAGTTCCATGGTTTCCGGTACCAGCGGAATTTGTCCGGATAAATAAACGGTATTACCACATCGCACGGCCTGCGAGTAGGTACCTATAGCTTGTGGCGCACGCTCGGTCTGGATAATTTCACGGCTCATGATGTTTCCTCATCTGACACGATTACTGGTAGTGAAAATGACAGGACTCAGCCCCTGGTTCGGGTTATCCTGATCACTGAAGGCAGACTGCGCACACGGCGCATGACACTGGCAAGATGCTGGCGATTATGCACTGTCAGCCTGAAGCGCAGGTTGTTGATGAGTCCGTCACGTTCTTCAACACTGACATTCTCAATATTCGAATCCGCATCGCCAATCACTGTCGCAACCCGTGCCAGCACACCGCGGCGGTCTTCAACAATGACACTGACCTCAACCGGAAATTCCTCGTCAAGGCCTGGCTCCCACTGCACATCGATACAGTTCTCTGATGGATACTTGTTATCGGCAATATTCCTGCAGGTCTGGGTATGGATCATCATGCCGCGACCCCCGGTAATCACTCCGACCACCGGGTCACCCGGGATCGGACGGCAACACTTGGAGAAGCGGGTCACCATCCCCTCGGTTCCCTTGATCACCAGTGGCTGCATGGCGGTGCCGCTGTTCGCGCCGCCATCCTCACCGTAACCGGACGGTGCCAGCACCTGTGCCACCAGCACCGAGGGCCGCCGACCAAGTCCGATCTCGAACAGCAGATCCTCTTCATTTTTCAGGTGATAATCATTTAGCAGCGCCCGCAGCCGTTTTGCCGGTATCTTATCGGTAGTGGCGTCAAACACAGCGAGCGCACGCTCCAGCATGCGGCGCCCCAGCTCAACCGCCTCTTCACGTTTCAGGTTCTTCTGGTAATGACGGATATTGGAGCGCGCCTTGGCGGACACCACAAAACTCAGCCACGCCGGACTCGGATGCGCGCCGACAGCGGTGACAATTTCCACTGTCTGGCCATTCCGCAGCACAGTACGCAACGGCACCAGCTGCCGGTCAACCCGTGTGGCAATACAGGTATTACCGACATCGGTATGCACGGCATACGCAAAATCGACAACCGTGGCACCGTGCGGTAATTTCATGATTTCACCGGCCGGTGTAAACACATAGACGGCGTCGGGAAACAGGTCGAGTTTGACGTTTTCAAGAAACTCCAGCGAATCACCGGCATGCGTCTGCATTTCCAGCAGTTCACGCAACCACTCGCGCGCGCCGGCGTTCATCTGGTCAATTTTTTCTTCGCTGCTCTTGTACACCCAGTGCGCCGCCACGCCCGACTCGGCTATCTTGTCCATATCCTCGGTACGTATCTGCACCTCGATTGGCACACCATAGGGGCCGAACAAAATACTGTGCAATGACTGGTAACCATTCGCCTTGGGAATAGCGATATAGTCCTTGAATTTACCCGGCACCGGCTTGAACAAATTGTGCATGATACCCAGCGCCCGGTAACAGGTATCTATCTCGTCCACCACGACGCGAAACGCGTAGACATCATAGGTTTCCTCGAACGACAGGGTCTTGTCACGAATCTTCTTGTACAGACTGTAGAGGTGCTTCTCGCGGCTGAGTATGCGCCCCTGAAGACCTTCCTGGTCTATCCTGCGCTTGATCGCCACCTCGATTTTATTAAGCACTTCCTTGCGATGCCCGCGCGCCGCCAGCACGGCCTTTTCCAGTACCTTGTAACGTAATGGATAGAGCGCGGCAAAACCAAGGTCCTCCAGTTCCACACGCAAGGCATTGATACCCAGGCGATTGGCAATCGGGGCATAAATATCGAGTGTTTCACGGGCAATACGACGGCGTTTTTCCGGTGGCATAACACCCAGCGTGCGCATGTTATGCAGGCGGTCGGCGAGTTTCACCAGAATGACGCGGATATCACGCACCATTGCCAGGATCATCTTGCGGAAGTTCTCGGCCTGGGCCTCTGCCTGGGATTCGAACTCGATCTGGGTCAGCTTGCTGACTCCGTCTACCAGCTCGGCAACCTCGCTGCCAAAACTCTCGGCAATCTGCTCCTTCGCCATTGGCGTGTCTTCAATAACATCATGCAGAATCGCCGCCACGATGGTTTTATGATCAAGGCGCAGTTCGGCAAGGATGCGAGCCGCAGCAATCGGATGATAAATATAGGGTTCACCGGAAAGCCTGCGCTGACCTTCATGGGCTTCTGCGCCGAACAGGTAGGCACGATAAACATCCTGCACCTGATCTTTATCCAGGTAGGACTCCAGCATTTTGCACAGGTCGCTGATCAGAAAACGTGAATCGTCTTCTGCAGCAGTATCCGGTCGGGTAGCCATAGACGTGATGTCAGGTGCTCCTGGTGCGTCTGTTTCAGAAGCCGAAACTATAACGCATTAGCGCGCGCGGCAATATTCAGAAATAGACGGGAAAACCGTACAACAGCAGACAGACCGGGGAGATCTGTGGCCGATCAAAAAACCTTGAGGTCCTGCAGGGATTGCAGGGATGGGTAAAATCGCCCTGTGATCCGTTATCAGCTTGCTGCTGGAGGCGGCTCGTCTGCAACGGCAGCGGGTGCTGTTTCGGCGGCAGCGGTTTCGCTCTCGCCTTCAGCCTTTTTTTCACCGTCAGTTTCAGCTTCGGCTTCGTCTTCTTCAAATACGGTGTGAACCGGCTCATCCAGAATCGACGGCCCAATCAGACCTTCGGCAATCTCCCGCAAGGCCACGATGGTCGGTTTGTCATTCTCCCAGTCCACCAGCGGCTGTACACCGTTGGCCAGTTGCCGGGCACGCTTGGTTGCTACCAGCACCAGCTGAAAGCGGTTATCAACCTTGTCGAGACAATCTTCTACGGTAACGCGTGCCATGTAACTCTCCGAAAAACCTGAACATAACCAGAAGGGCGTGTGAGTCTACCCGAATCACCCGGCCGACGCCAGCAAGTCCGCCAGCAAAGCAGCATGGCGTCCACACTGTGGCGCAAGACGCAGCTGTCCACTGCGAATGATCAGCACCAGCTCGTCCAGTGCCTCCTGAAAAACATCATTGATTACGAGGTAGTCATACTCGTCAAAATGCGACATCTCGCTAACCGCGTCACGCATGCGGCGATCAATCACCTCGTTGTCATCCTGGCCACGGTCCTGCAACCGCTGCTGCAGCGCTTCCAGCGAAGGCGGCAAAATAAAAATACTCACCGTAGCCGGCAACAACTCCCTCACCAGGCGGGCACCCTGCCAGTCAATCTCCAGAGTCACGTCAACGCCGGTTGCCAGCAGATCGGCCACTGCTTGCCGCGAGGTACCATAGCGATTGCCGAACACCTCTGCATGCTCCAGGAACTCGCCGCGACTGACCATGCCATCAAAGGCCACGCCATCAACAAAATGATAGTCCTTGCCATCAACCTCGCCGGGGCGCGGGTAACGTGTGGTGTGAGACACCGACACGGCAAGCTCCGCACCCAGGGTCTCCAGCAGCGCACGCAACAGGCTCGACTTGCCCGCACCCGACGGTGCCGAGATGATATACAGCGTGCCACTGCCCGCAGAATTTACATTCGTCATAACCACTCCCCGTTGTCGGCTAACGCACTATTCAACGTTCTGGACCTGCTCGCGCATCTGCTCAATCAACACCTTAAGTTCAACAGATATATTGGTTGTTTCGGCAACGACTGATTTGGAACCGAGCGTGTTTGCTTCGCGGTTCAGCTCCTGCATCAAAAAATCCAGCCGCCGACCGACGGGTTCCTTGCGATCCAGCACCCGGCGTACTTCGCCGATGTGACTTTCAAGACGGTCCATCTCCTCGTCCACATCAATCTTTTGCAACTGCATCACCAGTTCCTGCTCAAAACGCCCCGGGTCGACATCGACATCCAGATCAGCCAGGCGGGTACGCAGTTTTTCCCGCAGGCCGGTACGTATTTCAGGCAAGCAGCTACGGGCCTGCACCACCAGCTTACTCATATCATCACAACGCTGTTGCAACAGGGTATTAATCTGGCCGCCTTCACGCTCACGGCACAGCAGTAGTTCATCGAGTGACTTGTCCAGCAGGGCCAGCGCCTGTTGCTGCAATGGCCCTGTATCGACCGCCTCTTCACGCACCACCCCGGGCCAGGCCAATAATTCCAGCGGGTTTAGCGGCAGCGCTTCTGGAAGGCGCTTGTTGACCGCCTCACAGGCAGCCAGCAACCGCATGAGATTATTCTCATTGATATCTACCGGTGTCGTTGCGACAGCAGCCGGCCGGAAACGACAGGAACACTCCACCTTGCCACGCCCGAGGCGCGCGTTCACCCGTTCCCTGACGGCGGACTCGATGGCACGGAGTTCTTCCGGCAGACGCAGGCCAAGTTCCAGGTAACGATGATTAAGGGAACGAAGCTCCCATGCAAGACTGCCAAATTCGGTATCGGCTTGCTGTCTCGCAAAAGCCGTCATGCTGCGTGTCATGTGATGTTTACTCGCCTGCTGTCAGGGTTAGCCATGGTAAGCCTTGTCGGTATGCTTTAACAGTCGCCCGCGCGGCCCGAACGACAGACAAAAAAAAGCCACTGCTGCCATCCGTCAGCAGTGGCCGGGTGTTCAGTAACCGGTGTGTTGCCTACAACTCGCCAAGTGGCCTGACAAAGGTATAAGCGGCGGGATCTACAACCAGTGTTTGACCGGCCTCACCGACATTGCCACCCAGCAGACTGAAAGGCAGGGTAACAATAAACGTTGCAGTTCCGAGGATGGTACCGACCAGCATAAAAGGACGCACCATAAAGGTATCTGCCAGCATGGTACCCGCCGTGGGTTCATCCGCGACCCTTTCATAAGCCGCGACATTTGCGCTGAACATGACGTTGGAAAGCGCCAGGGTGAAAGCCAGAAAATAGGTGAGCAGTTTCCTGTTTGTGTTTTGCATCATGTAAATCTCCTTGTGCATGATCCGCAATTGCGGGACCAGATACCGGTAGCCGGATACCTTTATATTCGTCCGGTGACCACCCTGCCTTTAGCAAGTTCGCCGCCCAACCACCGGGAGTGCGACGCCATTCAAATTTCAGAGCTCGACACACCAGCTCTGGTCAACATAGTACAATTCCAACAATCTATCAAGTATCAGTCACTTAGAAACCACCGCCCGCCAGTCAGCCGGTATTTTCCGGTGCTGGCGATAGTACCGGCTCAACCTTCGGACCCAGCATAATCGCCACCCAACGGGTTTCATCGTGGCTGTGCAGCGCAATCTTGGCCGCAATGGTCAGCGGCACTGACAGTATCATGCCTACCGGACCCAGCACCCAGCCCCAGAATACCAGCGAAAGAAACACCACCAGCGTCGACAAGCCCAGCTCTTTTCCCATGAAGCGCGGCTCGATAAACGAACCGATCATGATATTGATGACCAGGTAACCGGCGGCCACCAACAGGGAAGCACTCACGCCCAGTTGCACTAGCGCCTGAATAACAGCCGGTATCGCGGCAACAATCGAACCAATATTGGGTACAAAATTCAGCAGGAACGCCAGCAAACCCCATAACAACGGATAGTCGACGCCAATAAACAGCATCAGGATAATCACCAGAAAACCGGTTGCCAGGCTGGTCAATGTCTTGATACCCATGTAGTGATTGATATCACTGATCGCCTTGCTGAATTCAGCCAGCGAGTCATCCGCCTTGCCGCGCATTAAACGCCATTTGTCTGGAAAACCGGCTGCCTCCAGCAGAATAAAAACCACTGTTACCAAAATAAGAAAGCCATTCGTTAATATATTTCCCATGCCACCCAGGATACTGGTCGCCATCTCTACTGCCTTGGCGGGATCCATGTAGGCGGTCACCAGTCCGCTGGAAACATGTATCCCTGCATTTTCCAGCCAGCCAAGCAGTCCGGCCGTTACCTTGTGCAGGCGTTCCTGAAAAGCTGGAAATGCGCCGGAAAATTCGTCCACCGAACCACCAATCAGTGTGCCGATGAGTACTATCCCGAACACCAGCAGAGCCAGCACAACCAGCAGCGCCACAGCCGCCGGCAACCCCTTGCGCTGCAGCCAGTTAAACGGTGAAGCAATCAGCACAGCCACAAACAGCGCCAGCAGAAACGGCACCAGCAGCGATGACGCCGCCTTCATGCCGGCAACGATAATAACGAAGGCGGCCAGGGAAACCAGCAGGTTACTCGCTGTGATTTTCGGTTCGTTATCCATACATTCTCCTGCCAGAATGAAGCTGCCAGAGCCATAAACTACTCGCTGGTGCAACCAAAACCCTGTTATAGCAGGCCAACTTTGCAAATCATACCGTTTCAGGCTGACCGCCTGTTTCAGGCGGCCGCTATCGCGCTATACTTCGCGCCTCATTTCTTACCCAGGATAAAAATATGCGCCCCAGCAACCGCGCACCCGATGAGATGCGCCATATACGCATCACGCGTAACTACACCATGCACGCAGAAGGCTCTGTGCTGGTGGAATTCGGTAACACCCGCGTTTTGTGCAATGCCACCATTGAAGAGCGGTTACCGGGATTCTTGCGCGGCAAGGGACAGGGTTGGGTTACCGCCGAGTACGGCATGTTACCGCGCTCCACCAACAGCCGCATGGGTCGCGAAGCAGCTCGCGGCAAACAGGGCGGGCGCACCATGGAAATACAGCGCCTGATAGGCCGTTCGCTGCGTGCAGTGATTGACATGCAGTCACTTGGCGAACGCTCCATCACTATCGATTGTGACGTCATACAGGCCGATGGTGGTACCCGCACAGCCAGTATTACCGGCGGCTATGTGGCACTCGCCGACGCCGTGCAAACCTTGCTGGACAGCAAGGCTATAGATATAAATCCGCTCACCGGCCAGGTGGCCTCGGTGTCTGTTGGAATCTACAAAGGTACCCCGGTGCTGGACCTGGACTACCCGGAAGACTGCAATGCAGAAACCGACATGAACGTGGTAATGAGCGGCGCCGGCGATTTTATCGAGGTTCAGGGTACCGCCGAGGGCCACCCGTTTAACCAGGACGAACTGAACAGCATGCTGGCGCTGGCCAGGAAAGGCATCAGAGAACTTGTTGCCAGTCAGAAGGATGCACTCGCACAGAAATGATGTCTATCCGGAAGGTGTCAAACGGGCAATTGCAGGAGCGGACCATGTCCGCGATTGCGATGAATAACAAACCATCGCGGACATGGTCCGCTCCTACAATTAACAGATCAGGTAATTCATGAAAGATATTGTTCTGGCAAGCAGCAACCCGGGCAAGGTTCGCGAAATCAACCAGGTACTCGCAGACCTCGATGTCATGGTACGGCCACAAGGTGAATTTAACGTCATTGATGCCGAGGAAACCGGCCTGACCTTTGTCGAAAACGCCATTCTGAAAGCCCGCAATGCCGCACACTATACGGGCCTGCCGGCGATTGCCGATGATTCCGGACTGGAAGTTGACGCATTGGCAGGCGCGCCCGGTATTTACTCTGCGCGCTATGCCGGCGCAGGTGCCAGCGACCGGCAAAACCTTGAAAAACTGCTGCATGTGCTGAAGGAAATCCCCGAGGAAAAACGCAGCGCGCGCTTCCAATGCCTGATGGTCTACATGCGACATGCCAATGACCCGACCCCGCTAATCTGCCAGGGCAGCTGGGAAGGCCGCATACTGACGTCAGCGCGCGGCAGCAACGGCTTTGGTTATGACCCGGTTTTTTATGTCCCGACACATGACTGTGCCTCTGCTGAATTACCCGCGGAAACCAAGAATTTGCTCAGCCATCGCGGGCAGGCACTGCGCCAGCTGCTAGCGGCGCTGGAGCATGCCGTCTAAGACTGTACTGCCTGACACCCTCCTGGTCATGCGTGGCTGTCCGCTACCCCCTGATGTTTAACTTCACTGCCCTGCCGCCACTGTCGCTGTACATCCATATCCCCTGGTGCGTGCGCAAATGTCCCTATTGTGACTTCAACTCACACGAGGCACGCAATGGAATACCAGAAGCCGCCTATATAGAGGCGTTGATTGCCGATCTTGAACAGGACCTTCCAACCGTCTGGGGGCGTACCGTCGAAACAGTATTCTTTGGCGGCGGCACACCCAGCCTGTTTTCACCCGATGGCATCGACCGGCTGCTGGCTGGCGTACGGGCACGCATGCCACTCAAACCGGACGCTGAAATCACACTGGAAGCCAATCCCGGTACGGTTGACCATGCGCGCTTCAAGGGTTTCCGGGAGGCCGGTATCAACCGTCTGTCCATTGGCATACAGAGTTTTCAGCCGGGTCTGCTGAAAGAAATTGGCCGCATCCACAATGACGTTGAAGCCATAGCCGCCGTTGAGGCTGCGCACCAGGCCGGCTTTGACAATTTCAACCTGGACCTGATGTTTGGGCTGCCGGGGCAGACACAAACGCAGGCACTACAGGATCTGCGTACCGCCATTCAACTGGAACCCGCACACATCTCCTGGTATGAACTAACGATTGAACCCAACACATGGTTTCATCGGCACCCGCCACAACGGCCGGATGACGACACACTCTGGGAGATGCAGCAGGCTGGCCGCAGATTGCTGGAATCCAGCGGCTTTGAACGCTACGAGGTATCTGCCTACGCACGTACGCAACGGCATTGCCGGCATAACATGAACTACTGGGGATTCGGCGACTATCTCGGGATTGGCGCCGGCGCACATGCCAAGATCAGCGACGCGGCCACACAGGGCATCACCCGCATGGCCAAACAACGTCACCCCCGCAGCTACCTGGATACCGCGCACTCTGCTGCGCGCATCAGTAGTACTACCCGCCTCAAACCGGCGGACGTAGTACTGGAATTTGCCATGAACGCGTTGCGGCTTGAGCAGGGTTTTTCAGTAGCCGCATTTAACGCAACCACCGGCCTGTCCTATACTGACATTGAGTCAATTGTTAACCGGGGTGTAGCTGAAGGCCTGCTGAGTCAGGGCGAAACCATCAAGGCGACACAGAACGGCCAACGCTACCTGAACGAGTTACTACAACACTGGATGCCTGACACAACAGCTCATGACCGAATTTGTTGACTGCCCCTATTGCGGCGAATCCTTCGAAACCACGGTCGACAGCTCTGCTGGCAGCCAGAATTACATAGAGGATTGCCCGGTCTGTTGCCGGCCGATCGAGTTCCAGCTGGTTGCCGGGTATGACGGTGACATAGTCTCACTGACCACACATCGCGACGATGACTGACTACATGCCGGTGGATTGCGGACTGCACAGTGAATACGAACTGGCGATCATGCACCGTCAGGCGCTGAAACTGAGCTGGCACGACAGCGACGGACGCAACCACACCCAAACAGTACTGCCCACTGACCTGCGCACCCGTAACCACGAGGAATTCCTTGCCGTCACGTCTGAGGACGGCACAGAACAGGAAATCAGGCTTGATCGCATTACGCACGTTAAATTTGCTTGAATCACCGGCTACATCCACTCGTTAAACATCACATCGCTACAATTAGCTGCTAATGACTACATGATAATGACTTTTGAATAGTCACCTGACTTGATTCGCTAGTCGCCCGCGTCTCAGCTCCATTTATCAAACGGTTATACACAGGCACAGCCTGCCTGCCGTGGCACTAAAAAACGGCCGAAAACACTGGCCCTGTCGTTATGC
>Ga0316191_10001014_pt1 | contig 19302 bp, 14 predicted proteins | sample Eddworburr2cm_MG_FD_204928 | JGI IMG/M metagenome (GOLD analysis project Ga0316191, IMG submission 204928) | Coastal sediment microbial communities from Maine, United States - Eddy worm burrow 2 cm | ecosystem: Environmental > Aquatic > Marine > Coastal > Sediment | place: USA: Maine... | reverse complement strand
ATGTATCAAATGAGATCATAAATAATGTAAAGGAGGTTAATCGGGTTGTATATGATATTAGTTCAAAACCTCCTGCAACAATTGAATGGGAATAATAAAGATGAGTATAATGTATAAATATTTTTTGACCGGCTTAATTTTACTGTTTAGTATAGTCCAGGTAAAATCACAGAATTCAGCTGAACAAAATTATCTTCAGGGTAAAGAAATGTATGAATCCGGCAGGTATGATTTTGCTATGGAGATACTTAAACCACTGACTTTACCAACCAATCGAAGTCAATTTTCTCCATATGCAGGGTATTACTACAGCCTTTCAGCTATTGAAAAAGGATATACGTTTCTTGCAGAAGAAATGCTTAAGCAGACTATCGCTCAATTTCCCAACTGGGACAATCTTGATCTTGCAAGGCTCTGGCTTGCAAAAGTGTACTTTGATGAAGAGAATTATCCTTCAGGATTAGCCATTATTAATGATATAAAAGATCCTGATCTAAAACAGCAAAGCGATGAACTCATTAAGTCTGATCTTGCTAAGGTTGAAGATGTAGAATTGCTGACTGATCTTTATTACCTGTATCCCAATATTGATGGACTGGCCATAACCCTGGCCGATAAAATCTCTAGCCAACCACTCATGAAGCAAGACAGGACATTGTTATTGGAAATTATAGAGAAGTTTAATCTGAATAAAGAGCAATATAATTTTATAGAACAATTCGAATCTGTTAAAAAAGATGTTTATAATGTAGCTGTATTACTGCCCTTTATGCTGGAAGACATTGTCCCAAATAATTTAAAGAGAAGCAACCAATTTGTACTCGATATATATGAAGGCATCAAGATCGGTATAAATTCACTTAAGGAGAGGGGTATTAATGTAAACATTTATGCCTTTGATACAGAAAAAGATGCTTATAAAATCCAGGAATTGATAGATTCCGGGGAATTGGATGGTATGGATCTTCTAATAGGCCCCTTATATCCTGAAACCGTAAAATTAGTGTCGGACTTTTCACTTAAGAAAAGGATCAATATGTTTAATCCACTATCATCAAATTCCGATCTGATTGAAAATAATCCTTTCTGTTTTCTCTTGAAGCCCACCTATGAGCATATGGCCAAAGCTGCTGCTGACTTCATAAAAAACAACCATCGAAATAAAAATGCAATGATCTTTTATGAAGATGATCCAAGGGATTCGCTGATGGCTTTTACTTATAAAGCTTCTATTGAAGAAGATTCTTTCAATATTGTTTTAACTCAAAAAATAACCGGACTTGATACAATAAACGTTTATAATACATTAACCCAGAAAGTTCGTTTCGATGAATTAGATCTAAATGTAGAAGATTCAATCAGAATAATCGAAAGATATAATCTTAATGATTATTTTGAGCGCTTAGGGCGAGCATCCAGTTATGATGAAATGAAAAGGATCAGGGCGCTTGAAATATTCGTAATTCCGCCAGATAGCATTGGACATATCTTCGTAGCAACTAATAAAGAGCTTGTCGCTGCAAGTGCCATAAGTGGCATGGAAACAAGGGGCGATTCAATAACCGTCATTGGGTATGAAGAATGGCTGGACTATAAATCCTTATCATTGAACCAGATGGAATTACTGGATATTAAATTTATTGCGCCTGGGTATATTTCGAATTCAAATCCAAAATTGCAGGATGTTTATCAAAAGATTCTTTATTCCATTAATACATCGCCAAATAAATACCATTATCTGGGATATGAATTGATCAATTTTGTAGGGGAAATGCTTTATCAGAATGGGATTTATTTTCAGGTTGGCTTATATGATCAGGAATTCTACCCTGGAATTTTGTATCAGGGATTTGATTATTCAAAAAGTAATGACAACCAGTATATACCTATTATAGAATTTAAAGATTCTCATTTTTTGATATCTAACCAATAACACATTAACATAATGAAAATCAGTAACAGCAAAAATATCTTTGCCAAGGCCAATAAATATATCCCTGGAGGTGTTAATTCACCAGTTCGCGCTTTTAAAGCAGTAGGAGGAGAACCTCTTTTTATTGAAAGAGCAGAAGGATCTAAGTTGTATGATGTAGATGGAAATTCATATATTGATATGATCAATTCCTGGGGCCCGATGATTTTAGGTCATGCGAACAAAATGGTTGAAGAAGCTGTGAAATCCGCATTAAAAAACTCTCCTTCTTTTGGTGCGCCAACAGAGATTGAAGTTAAAATGGCTGAGTTGATCGTTGAAATGGTGCCTTCGATAGAAAAGGTAAGAATGGTAAACAGCGGTACAGAGGCAACTATGTCAGCCATCCGGTTAGCCAGAGGATATACTGGGAGAGATAAAATCATCAAATTTGACGGATGTTACCATGGGCATGGTGATTCATTCCTGATTGCAGCGGGCAGTGGAGCAGTTACCATGGGAAGCCCTGACAGTCCGGGAGTAACGAAAGGGACGGCAAATGATACACTAATTGCTGGATTTAATGATTTGGATTCAGTAGAAGTATTATTTCAGCATAATCCGGAGGAAATTGCAGCCGTAATTGTTGAGCCTGTTGCTGGTAACATGGGTTGTGTTCCACCTATGAAAGGATTTTTAGATGGGCTGAAAGATTTATGCCGTACACATGGAGCCTTGCTGATCTTTGATGAAGTTATGACCGGCTTCAGGCTGTCGCCAGGAGGTGCTCAGGAATTGTACGGTGTGATGCCGGATTTAACAACTCTTGGCAAGATAATCGGAGGAGGTTTCCCTGTTGGTGCGTATGGAGGTAAAAAGGAGATCATGGATACTATATCCCCATCTGGCCCGGTATATCAGGCGGGAACGCTTTCGGGAAACCCAATAGCAATGAATGCCGGATATGTTCAGCTTAATTATTTAAAAGAACATCCGGAGACGTACGAGGAACTGGAAAATACTACAAATGAGATCTGCCAGGGTATCCAGAAAAACCTTGATAAATTAAGCCTGGATTTCAAAATGAACAGAGTGGGGTCAATGTTTACTCTGTTTTTTAATAATTCTGAGGTCAGGAATTTCTCAGATTCAAAGAACTCTGACCTGGAAGCTTTCGGACGATATTTTAATTTGATGTTGCAAGCAGGAGTATATCTTGCGCCCTCACAATTTGAGGCTTTATTTGTTTCTACATCCATCGACAAATCAGATGTAGATCAAATCATTGATTCAAATTACAAATCTCTTTCAAAATTGTATAATTAATTGTACTATTTGGGGTTTATTAAGTAGAATCTTTCAAATTGATAATCAGAGATTATATATAATTGTTATATTGGTGTGCTGATTAATTTGAAATTCTTTTTATTTTTAGGATATAATAACGCAAAATAGTGCTTAGGCTAAGATATCTAATAATTTTTGTTCCAGCTTTTCTTATTTGTATAAATCTTAAAGCGCAACAGGGAGGTATAAATAAGAAAGTTCAATATGAAACAGTTTATGATGATCCTTACGACATTAATAAATTGTTTTTGTTAATACAGCCTGTCTATGGTGAAGTATTCAGCACGAATACAAATATTGGATTTGGAGTGGGGGTCGATTATTATTTGAAAGACATTATGGACTTTCAATTAGGATTCCGAACACCATACAGCCAGAGTACTGATCTAATGCGGGATGCTTCAGCTAAAAATAATGATGCCTTGAATGACTCGAAGCGATTCTATTTTGTTGAGTTAGGGTTAAATTACCATGTTGTCGACAGAAAGGAAAGCTCTAAATCCAAGTTTGTCCTTTATTCTAAAAATTTCAGAAAATATAATAAGTGGGAAACAATGGTGCCGGAAAGTATATTTGTTCCGATAAACATCAGGAAGATCTATGGAATTCGATTAGGAGGTACGGCTTATCAAAGTTCATTTGATGTAAACAGGGTTCTCAATAACCAGGGAAATGAAATTCCTGACTCCACATCCATGGGATTAAATCAGGCTTCCTTCTACAGCAATATCAACAGTCAGGGATTTTATATTGGAGGCTCACTTGAATTGATAAAAAATGTTGCCATTAAATTCGAAAACTTATACGATCAAAATGCAAATGACCTCATGTTCAATGTATATCTCGATCTGTTGGTTAATCCCTTTATATCCATTGAGGATGTTACATTTATTCCGGAATCAGGAACTGCGGTTGAAACTATTTCAAATGAAATCATTGATACCAGTATGATTGGTTTTAGAGCCGGGATTCAGGGAAAGTTTAACCGGGGAATTGGGTTTAGCTATGGAATTGAGACAGGACTCAGGCCAGGCATCCAGGGAAGCGGATTTTATTTAATGGGCGTTTTCAGTGTTCCGGTTTTTGGGTTCAGGTTAAATAAGGGCCAAAGCAATTTCGAAAATTAGGATCTTTCAGTCAATTATCACCCATCCAATTATTCCAGAATTAATATCTTCTCCAGAAATATGGGGTGAAAAGTATTAGAACGGTAAATAATTCCAGCCTTCCAAGAAGCATTAAAAAGCTTAAGAACCATTTGCCTCCATCGGCAACCTGAGCAAAATTGTTAACAGGTCCAACACTGCCCAATCCCGGGCCGATGTTCCCCATTGAAGTAGCGACAGATCCAACTGCAGTGATAAAATCAACTCCTAAATAGGACATGATCACAGTACCTATTGCAAATACCATAATATAAATGATCATAAATGCCATGACATTAAAGGTTATATCTTTTGTCACGGCTTTATTGTTTAGTCTGAGAGGAATCACGGCATTGGGGTGAATGAGCCTTTTGAGTTCCAGCAGACTGTTCTTAAGCAGTATTACATGCCGAACGTATTTCACGCCTCCTGCAGTTGAACCTGCAGAAGCACCGATAAACATGAGCATAAAGAAAAACATAGTCAGATGCGGATTCCATGCCGTATAATCGGCAGTTACATAACCTGTTGTGCTGATCACTGTTACTATTGAAAACAATGAATTTCTAAAAGAACTTTCAACACTGTAATCTGTTGCTCTAAAAACAGCAATTCCAACCACGATGCTCATGATCAATATTGATATTGAGTAAAAACGAAATTCTTCATTCTTCCATATTTTTTTAAGCTGCCCGTGTAAACCAAAGTAGGTAAGCGTAAAATTTGTTCCTGCCAGGAACATGAATATAATGATCACATAATGAATAAAAGGGCTGTTGAAATGTGCTATGCTGGCATTCTTAGTAGAAAATCCTCCCGTGGCCATCGTTGTTAATGCATGGTTTATGGCATCAAAAAAACTCATGCCTCCTAGTTTCAGTAGTACAAGTTCAGTTGCTGTAAGTATTACATATACTAACCATAATCGAATGGCGGTTTCCCGAATCCTAGGTTTCAATTTGTCAGGGGAGATGCCGGGAGCTTCAGCAACAAATAACTGCATGCCTCCAATACCCAGAATAGGCAGGATGGCTACGGTAAGTACAATGATGCCCATTCCCCCAATCCATTGGGTTAGACTTCTCCAGAACAAAATTCCTCTTGGTAGAGACTCAATATCGGTTAAAATTGATGCTCCGGTTGTGGTATATCCCGACATGGTCTCAAAAAACGCATTTGTAAATTCCGGGATGGCCCCACTGAGGATATAAGGAATAGCTCCTGTAAATGACATGGCCAACCATCCAAAGGTAACGATCAAGTATCCATCACGTTTGGTTAGCTCAGGGTCACGTTTGACACGAACAAGAAAAACCAATGCAATTCCTATAATTATTGTGACACATGCTGATACGAGTATGGAAAATGCAGATTCTTCTTTATAGTAAAAAGAAAAAGGCAGACATGTGGCCATAAATAGGCCATTAAATAGTATTAGAATACCCAGAAGTCTAAAAATCAGCCTGAAATTGAACTTCATTAATTATCAATTAAAATATTCTTCCACCTTATGTATACATTCCGGCAGACAAAGCACGACAACTCTGTCCTCTGCTTCGATCTTAAAATCCCCGGTAACCGGCTGAACCTGCCCATCACGTATGACTCCACCGATTACGGCTGATTTTGGAAAATTCAATTTCTTAATTTCTTTTTTTGTTATTTTGGATCGATCGGGTACAACGAACTCCATTATTTCAGCTTCTGTTCCATGAATACCAGTCAGAGATATGATATTGCCACGTCGCACATAACGTGATATGAAGTTAGCAGCAATAAGTTTTTTATTGATCATAGTATCGACACCTATATTTTGGGAGATATGAATATAGTCCATATTCTCAACCAAGGCTATGGTCTTTTTAACGCCAAGATTTTTAGCCAGAAGGCAGGAGATAATATTTGTTTCGGAATTTCCGGTAACCGCTACGAAAGCATCCATATCCTGGATTCCTTCTTCTTTAAGCAACTCTACATCTCTACAATCTCCATTTACCACCAGGGTATCTTGTAACTCATCGGCCAGCTGGTAACTACGTTCCTTGTTTTGTTCGACAAGTTTGATGTTATAGGTTTTACTTAATCTCCTCGCCGCATGGAATCCGATCTTACTTCCACCCATAATCATTACGTCTTTAATAGAGGTCAATTGGCTTTTTCCTATATCGAGAAGCTTTTTAACTCCATCCGGTTGCGCAATAAAATATGCATGATCAAACTCCCTGAATTTCGAAGATCCATGAGGGATCAGAGTCTTTCCGTTTCTTAAAATTGCCGCTGTCACAAAATCATGGTCCGGATTCAAATATGCAGTTTCTTTTAAGGACTTGTCTTTTAATAAATTATTTTTGTCAATTGTAATCCCCAAAAGCGTAAGCATTCCCTCATCAAATTCAAAAGTATCTGTAACCATCGATTTTGCAAGTAATCGCTTTATTTCTCTTGCGGCGAGTGATTCTGGGGATATAAGTTCGTCAACACCAATGGTTTTGAGATCCAGTACATCGGTTTTGAGAAAAAATTCCAAATTGCTGATCCTGGCTATTGTTGTTTTGGCTCCAAGTTTTTTGGCTATTATGGAAGAGGTCAGATTGGTTTCTTCATAACTGGTCACAGCGATGAATAAGTCGACCTCTTTGACATTCGCTTCCTCTAATACACTATACGAGGTTGAACTTCCTTTTACAGTAGCACAATCAAAATGACTTGATGCATAATCCAATTTCTCCTGGTCTACATCTATTAATACTATATCCTGCTTTTCATAAGCAAGTAGTTTTGCTAGATGAAAACCTACTTCACCAGCTCCTGCGATTATTATTTTCATTCAAAAATAGTAGTACAATAATTAGGACAAATTTGTATATATATCCTGAACAATTCAAATTGTTTATGATGATAATTATCATTTTTATGGACTTTTATTTATTAAGTCATAATAATGATATAGAAATCTAGAATTGGAGAGTAAATATAGTATAAATATCAGGTTCTGACTTAACCGTTAAAGATCCATGATGAAGCTGCATGATCTGTCGTGACAAGGCCAGACCAATTCCGGAGCCTTCTTTTTTTGTAGAATAGAATGGAATAAAGATCCTGTCCAATGCCTCCCTGATTATTCCAGGTCCATTATCTTTTACTTCAATAATTGCTCTCCTTTCTGTATCGATCCTGCCCCTCAGTTCGATCCTGGCTTCTTCTTTATCGATTAAAGCCTCTTTCGCATTTTTGATAAGGTTTATTAAAACCATTTCAACAAGCTCCTTATCAGCTGTTATTTCAAGATTGTCAGGAGCCAAAGTGATCTCAAACTCAATACCCAGACTACTCATTTCAACGCTTAGGAGATGATTGATATGATCAAATAATTTACGAACACTGATGGCTGAAAATTTCGGTTTTGGAATGGTAGTATAATCCCTGTATGCATCAACAAACCTTACCAGACCTTTACTTCTGTTCTCGATTGTATTCAAACCGTCTCTCAAGTCATCTACGGATTCATCTTCTATGCAATAAGTTCCATTATCCTCCGATTTTATTATATCTTCCTTCAATATCTGGTTCAATGTCTCAGTGAGGGAGGCAATTGGTGTTATCGAATTCATGATCTCATGCCGTAATACCCTAGTCAGGTTTTGCCAGGCTTCAATTTCTTTCTGTTGCAGTTCAGTTTGGATGTTTTGTAAAGCAACAAGTTTGTAAGATTTTCCCCTTAGCCTCAGTTCAGTTGCATGAATGGCCAGTGAAACATCATTGGTATTTCTTATCAGAGCCTTATCGCCTGGATTCATATCCATCAGCTTTTTATATAATTCAGGGTTCCTGGGTTTTAATTCAATGATATTCCTGATTTGAGGTGTTTGAAGAAAGCGTTTGGCAGTTGTATTTATAATTCCGATCTGGCCTTCATGGTCAAAAGATAAGAGGCCTGTACTCACATGCTGTACTACTGTATGAAGGTAATTAAGATGCTCTTCCTTCTCTGCTCGTGCCACGCGAAATGCCTCCAGTACTTCATTAAAGGCCTTATTTAATTCTTTAAAAGTCCTTCCAAGCTTATTGTCGTAAGTAAATGCAGAGGAAAAGTCTGAGTATTTAATAGATTCGAGGAACCTGGTGAGTTTTCTGTTTGTGTTTTCAATATATCGAAATAGATCAACTAATTGGATGATAATTATAAATCCTATTATTAAAGGACTTACGAATTTATTTTCATACCCCAATAAATGAATAAAAAGGTATGTACTGGCAAATAAGAGCAATACCCGGATGATTACTGATATTCTATAATTGTTAAAGCCCATATTTCTCTAATCTTCTGTACAACGATGACCGGGTCAAGCCGAGTTCATTGGCTGCCTGAGTTATATTGCCATTGAATTTTTGAAGTACTTTCCTGATCAGGATCTTCTCTACCTCTTCCAGGTGATAATCTTCAAGATGAATACCAGGGTTATCTTTCTCCTGGGCAGCAGGACTGAAAAAGAAATCTTCAGGATTCAATATATGCCCGGAACCCATAATAACCGCTCGTTCTATCGCATGTTGAAGTTCCCTGACATTTCCCGGCCAGGAATAATTCATCATTTTCTTCCTGGCGGCCTCGCTTACACTAAGTATGTTTTTGTTGTATTTCTTGGTATAGATTTGAAGGAAATGTTGAACGAGCAGATCAATATCTTCTTTCCTTTCGCGAAGAGGAGGTAGCTCTACTTCAATTGTATTTATTCGATATAATAAGTCCTGCCGAAATTTATTTTCCTTAACCAGGTCATAAATAGGCAGGTTTGTGGCGCATATTAAACGGATATCAATAGATTTTGACTTATTAGATCCTACTCTTGTTACACTTCTATTTTGTAATACACTTAAAAGTTTTGCCTGTAATGGGAGAGACAGGTTTCCGATTTCATCGAGAAAGAGGGTTCCGCCTGAGGCAACCTCAAACCGTCCGGCTCTTTCTTCTTTGGCATCTGTAAAGGCGCCCTTAACATGACCGAACAATTCGCTTTCAAAAAGAGTTTCACTAACTGCACCCAGATCAACACTGATAAAAATCTCATCTTTTCGGTTTGAATTTCTGTGAATAGCCCTTGCAATAACCTCCTTGCCGGTTCCATTCTCTCCAAGTATCAACACATTGGCATCCGTTGAGGCAACCCGGTCAATAGTTTGAAATACTCTTTGCATAGGAGTAGAGTTTCCTATTACATCCTGGAATTTATGGTCAATATCTGAAGTGATCTGCTTTTGCTTGTCTTTTAATTCATTAACCTCCATTTTCGACTTCCGAAGTTGCATCGCAGAATTAACAGTGGCCAGTAACCTTTCGTTCTCCCAGGGTTTAAGAATGAAATCCATTGCTCCTTCCTTAATAGCTTTGACTGCCATCTGAACATCTCCATAAGCTGTGATTAATATAACCACAGCTGAAGGATCTATCTCTAATATTTTTTCCAGCCATAAAAAACCTTCATGCCCACTGCTCACATCCTTTGTAAAATTCATGTCAAGCAATATAACATCATAGTTTTCATTTTTAAGTAAGGTTGGTATCGAATCAGGTGTTTTCTCAATATCCACCTGTTTGAAATTTCTCTTTAAAAAAATCCTGGCAGCTTTGAGCAGATCCTCATTGTCATCAACTACCAATATTCTGCCGGTCTTTATTTTATCTTCAGGCATGCTCTAGTCTGGGAAAATTATAAATTTGATATACACTCCTCTAAATATAATTTATATATACGGTTTTTTAAAAACTTTTGATATAAAGATAATTTCGGACAGATTTCGTCATTAAATGACCGCTAACGGACACCCTCGTTCGTTGCTGGACGTTTAAAAGCCTCGAAATATTTGATTTTAATAGTTTAAATGCATTTTTCAAATTGGCACGCTTGTTGGCATTAGAATGACTGGTCAGCAAAATATTTTTAGAATTATGACAATGGATAAGAAAATAAAGAAAAAGAAATGGACCCTGAAAAGGATTTCTATATATGGTTTTGGGTTATTATTCATTGCCTTTATATTATGGAGTTTTCTTTTTGCTGATAAAAGATCGAAAGTAAAGATAGATGCTGAGAAAATTACGATAGGAACAGTGCAAAATGGAATTTTCCAGGATTTCATACCAGTTACAGGAAGGGTAGAACCGATAGAAACCAGATTTTTAGATGCTATAGAAGGGGGGACCATACAATCAATCGAGAAAGAATCAGGCGAGATACTTAAAAAGGGAGATGTTATTCTCCGTCTAACAAATACAGCCCTCGAATTAAGTGTATTGGCCCAGGAAGCTTCATTATATGAACAAATCAACAGATCTTCAACAACCAGATTATCTCTAAACCAGAACGACTTAAACCAGCAGGGTCAACTTGCTGAGATAGATTATCAGATAGAACTTTTAAGACCCCAGTATGAAAGGTATAAAACCCTTTTTGAAAAGAACCTTATATCTAAACGGGAATATGAAGAGGTTGAGGAAAAATACAAATATAATTTGAAAAGAAAAGAGCTTACTTACGCCTCCTATCGTGCAGATTCAATGTCAAGAAGCTACCAATTGAACCAAATCAATGCTTCCGAACGACGTATGATGCAAAGCCTTGACGGGGTTGGTAGAATTCTTGAAAACCTGGTTGTCAGGGCACCCATAAAAGGTCAATTAGCAGCTCCGGATCTGGAGTTGGGACAATCTATCGTTTCTGGCGAAAGAATTGGACAGATTGATGTTTTGGATAGTTTTAAGGTCCGGGTCAGGATCGATGAATTGTATTTGCCTCGAACGGAAAAAGGATTGTTTGGCACCTTTAATCTTGCCGGGGAACAATATGAATTAGTAATAACTAAAATTTATCCTACTATTACGGAAGGTAGATTTGAAGTGGATATGGAATTCACGAAAGAACAGGCAGAAGGAATAAAGCGCGGTCAAAGTGTGAGAATACGCTTGCAGCTGGGTAATTCTGAACAAAGGTTGCTGCTTCCTGTGGGAGGATTCTATAAAGATACGGGTGGAAACTGGGTATATGTTCTTGATAAAGATGGCAGTCAGGCTGTTCGCAGGGATATCAGGCTGGGACGTAAAAATCCTGAATATTTTGAAGTTACCAGTGGTCTGGTTGAAGGAGATCGGGTTATTACCTCTTCATATGACCACTTTGGAGATAATGAAGTACTATTATTAAAATAAAAGAACTATAAATAAAATATACAATTATGATTAAATCGGTAAATCTTAAAAAGGTTTTTACAACGGATGAAGTTGAAACCACCGCTCTCAATAATATTACCATGGAAATCAAGGAAGGTGAATTTGTAGCCATCATGGGACCTTCAGGATGCGGTAAATCTACACTCCTGAATATCCTGGGCCTATTGGATAATCCTTCAGACGGTGAGTATTTTTTTGGAGAAAACGAAGTGTCAAAATATTCTGAACGGCAAAGGGCACAATTAAGAAAAGGTTCCATTGGCTTCGTGTTTCAGAGCTTTAACCTTATTGATGAATTAACAGTATTTGAAAATGTAGAATTACCATTGTTATATCTTAAGGTTCCTGCCAAGGATAGGAAGAAGACCGTAGAAGAGGTATTAGAGAGAATGAATATTATGCACCGAAGAAACCACTTCCCGCAACAGTTATCAGGCGGACAGCAGCAGAGGGTAGCTATATCCCGCGCTATCGTTGCAAAGCCAAAAGTTATATTGGCTGATGAACCTACGGGTAACCTGGATTCTGCCAATGGTGAGGAAGTAATGAAGTTATTGGCTGAACTGAATGAGGAAGGGACAACTATAATCATGGTAACACACTCTCCGTATGATGCAAATTATTCCCATAGAATAATTAACCTGTTTGATGGAAAGATCGTTACTGAAAACATTAAAGAGCAATTCCACATTTAATAAATAGTAAAGGTCAAATGAAAAAGGGAGGCTTTAACAGTCTCCCTTTTTTACTTGTTATCCTAAGCTGCAGCGAAGGTGGATCTTCATCATCCGAAATATCAGCTTAGGAGGGGATCATTTTGCGAACCATAAACGACAATTGATTCGTCCTTCAATGATTATGAAAAAATGCCAGTAAATTCCGGGTGGGATAATTTGTATAGCAAATTATATTATGACCGATTCATGATATCTTCTATCTCCTCCACTTCTACAGGTATGTTCGCCATCAGATCATGAATTCCATCCTTTTTGATAACCACATCATTTTCTATTCGTATACCCAGATTTTCTTCACGAATATAGATCCCTGGTTCCACTGTAAATAACATGTTTTCCTCAAATTTCCTGTAATGACTTCCAACATCATGAACATCCAGACCCAGATGATGCGATGTGCCATGCATGAAATATTTCTTGTATGCCGGTTTATTAGGATCCTGGTTTTTTATATCCGTTTTGTCTATAAGTCCGAGACCCAGTAATTCTGATTCCATTATTTTCCCTACTTCTTTATGATATTCCGGGATTACGTTTCCCGGTTTTAGCATATCATAAGCGGCTCTTTTAACTCTTAAAACTGCATTGTATACATCCTTTTGCCTGGGTGTATATCTGCCATTTACCGGAATGGACCTGGTTAAGTCTGCATTATAGTTTGCATATTCTGCACCAACATCGAGCAATAGAACATCCCCATCTTTACACTGATCCTTGTTTTCAATATAATGAAGTATACATGCATTAAATCCTGATGCAATAATCGGAGTATAGGCAAATCCTTTTGATTTTCGGCGAATAAATTCATGGATAAATTCAGCTTCAATTTCATATTCGTAAATTCCCGGTTGAACAAACTCCAAAATTCTCCGGAAACCTATTTCAGTGATGTCACAGGCTATCTGCATTAATTCAATTTCAATTTCAGATTTTATCATCCTTAAATTATAGATGATAGGCGCTATTCTGAGATAATTGTGCAATGGGAACCTGTTCTTGCACCATTTTATAAACCGCATATCCCTGGTCTCTACTGCTTCCAAAGGTCTTCGCGTATGTTCATTCGTATTCAGGTATATGTTCTCAGCTTCCGTCATCAAGACATTGAAGGTAGTTTCAAATTCGGAAAGCCATTTGATATTCTTTATACCTGAAGTTTCTATAGCTTCTTCTTTGGTATATTTATGACCTTCCCATATAGCGATTTCCTCATTTGTTTCTCTCAGAAACAGGATTTCCCGCATATTCTCATCCGGGAAATCGGGGCATAGCACCAGGATGGATTCTTCCTGGTCAATTCCGGATAGATAAAAAATATCACTGTTCTGGCGGAAGACCATGGTACCGTCAGCATTTGTAGGTTGAATGTCATTTGAATTAAAAACTGCAATGGATCCAGGTTTTAATTCTTCTATTAAATTCTTCCTGTTTAGTATAAAAAGTGAGTTTTTAATGGGTGCGTATTTCATTTGTACGAAAATTATTTTTGAATGTAATATTAATAATATTTTCAGTCCTTTGGATTAAATACATAAAATTTAAAATATGAACAATTGATTTGAGTTTAGGTGAATTGATTTATTGCTATTTTTGCCAGTTAATAAAATGAAAATGGATTATCAGGCACATAAATTCCAGAACGATATCAGACTTGTTCATAAGCAGGTAAATAATACCCGGGTGATCCATTGTGGGTATGCAATCGATATAGGAAGCAGAGATGAAAATAAGTTCCAGCTTGGGATTGCTCATTTCTGGGAGCATATGGCATTTAAAGGGACGCAAAAAAGGAAAGCATACCATATCATAAGCCGGTTGGATTCAGTTGGAGGAGAGCTTAATGCTTTTACGACCAAAGAAAAAGTTTTTTTCTATGCCAGTGTGTTAAGTGAACATTTCGAAATGGCTGCTGAACTTCTTACTGACATTGCCTTTTATTCCATCTTTCCGGAAAAACAAATTGAAAAAGAACGGGTTGTTATCCTGGATGAAATGGCCATGTACCTGGATAACCCGGATGATGCCATTCAGGATGATTTTGATCAAGTGGTTTTTGGGGATCACCCTCTTGGGCATAATATTCTCGGAACAACTGATACTCTAAATTCTATCCGGAAAAAGGATTTCATGACATTTATTAATGATAGTCTCAGTAATGAAAAAATTGTTTTCTCGGTTGTAGGCCCAAAATCTTTCAAGGAAACACTAAGGATCTCAAATAAATATATTCAAAGAATTCCTGATCATTTCTCCAGAAAAGTAAGATTAAAACCTTCCCCAAATCTTGGACAAAAAAGGAATGAGGAAAAAAGTTTTGGAAGGGCATATTGTGCTATAGGAAAGGAAGCATATTCAGTAAAAGACAAGGATAGGATTCCATTTTTCATGTTGACGAATATACTTGGGGGGCCTGCTATGAATTCAAGACTAAATCTGTCCCTGAGGGAGAAACATGGTTATGTATACTCTGTAGAAGCTTCCTATACTTCATATTCTGATACTGGCTTATTTGGAATATACTTTGGGACAGAGAAAAGATATTTGAATAGAAGTATTAAAATTGTACTTACGGAACTAAGAAAACTCAGACAGCAGAAATTGGGTTCTTTGCAATTGCACCGGGCAAAACAACAAATCAAAGGGCAACTGGCAATATCTGAAGAGAATAATACCAATTTAATGCTCATGATGGGGCGCAGTTTAATAGATCTTGACCGGATTGATCCGCTGGATTCTGTATTTAAAGAGGTTGATCATCAGACATCAGGGTCATTAGCCCGGATTGCTGAAGAAATCCTTATTGAGGACCAGTTAAATTATCTGATATTTAATCCTGTGGAAAATGAAAATTATAAATGATAAGATTCAGAATTATGCTGAATTATTTTCTTCTGAAGAACCTAAAATCCTGGCTGAACTAAATAGGGAAACCTATGTCAATCATTTGTTCCCAAGGATGTTGAGCGGACATCATCAGGGTAGATTTTTGTCCATGATTTCAAAAATGTTAAACCCGAAGAGGATCCTTGAGATTGGCACATATACGGGGTATTCTGCGCTGTGTCTTGCAGAAGGACTAGCGGAAAATGGTATTCTGCATACCATTGAATTAAATAATGAGAATGAGGATATCATCCGGAAGTATATCAAAAAAACCGGGAACACAAATAGGATCATATTACATTTCGGTGAAGCTTTGAGCATCATTCCGGAATTGGACGAAACATTTGATATTGTATTTCTGGATGCGGACAAGGAAAGTTATATTGAATATTTTAATTTAGTTATAGGTAAAATTAGACCCGGAGGGATAATTTTAGCTGACAACGTTTTATGGGATGGCAAGGTTCTTGATCAAAAATCAAAAGACAAGGAAAGTGTTGGAATCCGTATGTTTAATGATCATATAAAAAATGATACCCGTATTGATCATATTCTCTTAACCATTCGGGATGGAATCATGATCATACGTAAAAAATAAAATAATGCCTATTTATATAAGATTTAGTAAAAATATTATATCAGCCAGTTTTATTTTAGCTCTATCAATAATTGGTTCGATGACTTTTGCTCAAGGTCCGAGGGTACCTTCTGTAATAGAATTTGCTGGCATGAAATTGAACTTACATGACCATGTACGCAAGGAAATTCAGACGGAAGTCGACGCACTTCATCGCAGTCAAAAATATTTTAATATCAAACTTGAGCGGGTAAACCTTTATTTTCCAATTATTGAACGGGTTTTATTAGAGGAAAATGTACCTGATGATTTTAAATACCTGGTGATCCAGGAATCAGCTTTGATTTCAGACGCAGTTTCTACGGCAAATGCTGTAGGATTCTGGCAGTTTAAGATTCCTTCGGCAAAAGAAGTGGGATTAAAGGTTGACGGGAATGTTGATGAACGATTGAATATAACAGCCTCAACTCACGGTGCAGCGAAATATCTCAAACGTAATAATTTCTATTTCAATAACTGGGTTTATGCATTAATAGCATATCAGGCAGGCGTCGGCGGTGCCAATTCAATTGTAAATGACAAGTACTTCGGGGCAAAAAAGATGGACCTGAACAGAAAAACATATTGGTACGTCATTAAATTCCTTGCTCATAAAATAGCCTTTGAAGGATATGCGGATAAAGGAAATAACAGGAGGCTCTATGAATATACAGATGGGGGAGGCCAAGGTTTAAAACAAATTGCTTCGAGCCTGGGGGTTGATTATGATGAGCTAAGAAATTACAATAAGTGGTTGAAAAGGGGTAAGGTACCGGAAGACAAGATATATTGGGTAATAATTCCCGGATTATCTTCCCCACCTGTTCAATCAGCAAAAGCAAAATCTCAAGTAATAAAATCACAGGATATAGCTTTTGTTTCTCCCAACAGCGACCTTTATCCCAAAATTAAAGTAGGTAGTGGTGAATCCAGAATCGTAAAAGTGAATGGGATCACAGGAGTAATAGCCAATGACGGTGAAGACCTGAAAACCCTGGCTTTGATAGGCGGGCTCGAGTTGTCAAAATTCCTTAAGGTAAACGAAACGGATATTTCTCATCGTGTTGTGGCAGGTAGTGTTTATTATTATAAATCGAAAAAAGGCAAGGCCAGTGAGCATTATCATACTGTTTTACCGGGGGAAGATCTGTGGTTTATTTCACAGAAATATGGTGTTAAGGTCCAGAAACTGATTCAAAAAAATCGACTGGAAGATGAAAAGGATATTAAATCGGGAATGGTCTTGTGGCTCAGGTATATTAGGTCTGCTGATCAACCTGTAGAATATGTGCAAATACCAGTTGCTGAGCCTACAATTGATACTTCAGCAGAAGACGTGCAACCTGAGAATATGCAGGAAGAACCTTTCGCCCCGAAAGATGCTGATGTGGAAGATGATGTTGCAGTGGATGATTATTCACTGATAATAGAAGAAAAGGAATCGCAACCAGAACAGATTCTAAATGAATCTGCCTCTGAAGTTGTTGAAGATCCCAATGAAGAATTTACTGTAGCAGAACTTGAAGAACTCGACCGGCAGAAAACCCCATTATTTCATATTGTAGAAGCAGGGGAAACACTCTATGCCATTTCAAAAAAGTATGATATTTCAATTGATGAAATATTTCGTATTAATCGACTCTCTCCTGATGATAAGATAGGAATTGGTCAAAAAATATATTTGATTGATCCATTCGAAGGCATGAATGATACTGATAATGAAAATAAAAAATCAGGCAAAGATTCTTACATCACCTATTCTGTTAAAAAGGGAGATACTATGTATAGTATCTCAAGAAAATATAATGCCAGTGTAGAGGATATATTAGAATGGAATAATAAAACAGATTATAGCTTAAAAGAAGGAGAGATTTTAAGAATAAAAGAGTAAAAGTAACCTCAGCTAAAATGATTATTGTCGAATAATATTACATGCATACGAAAATGTAAAGTTTTGATTATTAAACCGTGCAATTTAATATAATTTTGCTAGTGTGAATTTTTAAATTTTAAATTGATTTAATATAATTTTTTTTAGTTTTTATTCAGAACTTACTTTATTATTGTGAAATAAATCGAATATTTAGATGGCAAGAGATACCGGGCACATAGATTTAGTCATGTTGGTTGATGATAACGACACCGATAACTTCATAAGTAGGCGAATTATTGAAATTACTAAGTTTGCTGGTGATGTTGTTATTAAAAATTCCGGTAAGAGTGCTTTGGAATATCTTGAGGATCATAAATCAAATCATGAGAAACTTCCTGACCTGATTTTCCTGGATATAAACATGCCCATCGTTGACGGATTTGTATTTTTATATGAATTTGAAAAATTTGATTATTCGATAAAAGATAAGTGTAAAGTTATCATCCTTTCTTCTTCAGATAACAAACGGGATATTGACAAGATCGTGAATAATGATCATGTTATCAAGTTTATAACAAAGCCGCTTACAGAAATTGCTCTTGAGGAAGTATCACAAATTGTATAATTTCTTTCGGATTATATTTCTTAAAATACATCCTTTATACATATTTTTTTCCTGACAAATTTCTTCTAAAAATACCTTTTTATTATTGATCAATACCATTATATTCAATTGAATGTAATTGTACTAATATGAAATGGTTGGGATTTACTTTTTTTATAGGGATTTCATTATTGCCCAATTTGCTTTTTGCGCAGGGGGGAATGCAGGACAGTATTAAAACCCAATATGATACAATAAGTTTTTGGACCCGGACAGCTGAAGTTGGGGCAACATTTAAACAGATTGGATTAAAGAATTGGGTTCAGGGGGGAGCAGAACTGATCTCTTTAAACTTAACCGGTAAGCTTAGGGCCAGAAAGGAAAAGGAAAGGTATATATGGCAGAACATATTTGAATCGACATACACCTTGACTAAACAAGGGGAGCAGAAGCGGATACGGGCCAATACTGATGACTGGAAGATAATCACCAGATATAATTGGAAATTAGAAAACAATTGGGCAATCACAACAGGTATTAGTGTCAATTCTCAGTTTGGTCCACTCTATAAGGTAAGTGTAGATCCGGCTACTGATGAAGAGGTGACTACTTTGACGAGTGATATTCTGGCACCTGGATTTATCTGGCCATCATTTGGTTTTACAAAATTGAAAAAAGATATATGGAATGTTTCACTTATGCCCGTTACGGGTAAAATCGTTACTGTTTTAAACGATTCACTATCAGATGCAGGAGCTTTTGGTGTTGATCCCGGGAAAAAATTCAGTATAGAAGCTGGATTTGGAATTGATGCATGGGTAAAAACAGAAATTCTGAAGAATATGTCCATCGAATCTGATCTGGCTTTGTTCTCTCACTATTACGATATCCTACATACCGATGTCAGGTGGAATTTTACATTACGTTTTAAAGTAAACGAATTCTTTTCTGCTGTTTACA
>Ga0316191_10001013_pt1 | contig 19315 bp, 19 predicted proteins | sample Eddworburr2cm_MG_FD_204928 | JGI IMG/M metagenome (GOLD analysis project Ga0316191, IMG submission 204928) | Coastal sediment microbial communities from Maine, United States - Eddy worm burrow 2 cm | ecosystem: Environmental > Aquatic > Marine > Coastal > Sediment | place: USA: Maine... | reverse complement strand
ATCGTCTCACCGTCGCTCATCACGGCGTCCTTGGCCCAGGCCGTCGGGTATCCCGCAGGCGGGTCGACGATCGTGAGCGGCGCTTCGATACGGTCGGTCACAGAGGCCCTTTCGGTCGCAAATGCGGATTCGATTCTCGCAGGCTCAGAATATCGTCAATACTCCAGACGATGACGACGGACATTTCGTTTCTCGGTCTGGCACTCGCCTCCTCACTCGTTCTGGTTGCGATCGCCCTCTCGATGGGCCAGCGACTCGGCCTGGGGCGGCAACTCCTGTGGGCCTCACTCCGGGCGCTCGTGCAGCTCCTCGTGGTCGGCGTGGTGCTGGCGTTCCTCCTGCAGCCGGGGCAATCTCTCTGGTGGTCGGTGGCCTGGGTCGTGTTGATGCTGCCATTCGCAGCGGATGTCGTTGCTCGCCGCGCCCCCGAGGTCCCTCGCGTCCGAACACTCTCGCTTGCTGCATTCGGCATCACCTCGCTGGTCATCCTCGGGCTGCTCTTCGGTCTCCGGATCATCCCACTCGAACCCCGGACGCTCGTGCCACTCGCAGGGATGATGATCGGGAACTCGATGACCGCAACGGTGCTCGTGGCCACCCGAATCGTCGCCGAGTTCAAGGAGAAACGCCCGCTCGTCGAGGTGCGGCTGGCCCTCGGATTCCCGGCAAACGAAGCGTTCCGTCCGTATCTGCGATCGTCGCTTCGAACCGCGCTCGTCCCGCAGATCGAGACGACGAAAGCGGTCGGCATCGTTTTCCTGCCGGGGGCGATGACCGGCCTGATCCTGGCCGGTGTCGATCCGATCGAAGCCGTTCGGGTCCAAGTCGTCGTCATGTATCTGGTGCTCGGTTCGGTCGCGGTCGCCACGAGCGCCGTGGCCCTCGGGCTCAGCAAGACGCTCTTCACCCCCGACCAACGAGCGGTCCATTTGCCGGGGGAGCGATAGGCTGTCGGGGTGAACCGCACCGCGATTGTCATTACCCTCCTGGTCGCAGCATGTTCGAGTGGGACGGCGGACTCCGACTCGACCGATGGGCCGATTCTCGAGTCGACGCCGCCGTCATCGACAGCAACGACGGCACCGGCGTCGGCAGGTGAGAACGAAGAGACCACGACCTCGACCACCGTGGTCACCGGCGATGCGCGTTTCGTCATCGGAGACGTCGTGTTCGGTGACACGGGATCGATCGCGGTTGGCAACCTCGGCCCCGACGCCGGGGATCTCACCGGCTACTGGGTCGCCGTCCACCCGTACTACCTCGAACTGCCGTCGACGGTGCTTGCTGCCGGCACCTCGATTGTGGTCAGCGTGGACCCGCTGGCAGATCCGGAGCTCGTCGTCACGGCTTTTGAGCTCTTGCCTCCCCTGCGCTCCTCATCGGGAGAGGTCGGCCTCTACTCGTCGGGAGTATTCGCAGACCCGGCTGCCATGGTCGACTACGTGGCGTGGGGCTCGACGAACCAAGTCCGTTTCGCAACGGCGGTCGCAGCCGAGTTGTGGCCCGAGGAAGACGTCATCGCCGTTGAAGACTCGACCACCAAGCTGGTCATTGTGGATCGCTCGGAGCCGGGACCGCAGGGCTGGACTCCGGTCGCCAACTAGGCGGCTATCAGGCGAGCGCCACGAGTTCGAGGAGGGATTCGTCGAAGAATGCCGGCTCCCCGTCCGGCATCAGGATGACCCGGTCCGGCTCGAGCTCGGCCACGAAATCGGTGTCGTGACTCACAAGTACGAGCGTGCCCTCGTACTGCTTGAGCGCCACGAGCAGCGCTGCCTTGGCCTGCGGATCAAGGTTATTCGTCGGCTCGTCGAGCAGGAGCACGTTGTGCCCAGCGACAACGAGACGCGCAAGCGCCAGCTTCGTCTTCTCGCCGCCCGACAGCGTGCCGGCTTCCTGATCGACTTTGTCAGCCAGGAGGAAGTGCCCGAGGGCCTTTCTGAGATCGCGATCCGGAAGGCGACTCGTCCCGCGCATGAGGTTGAGTACGGTCACGTCCGGCGTGATGTCCTCGTGCTCCTGCGCGTAGTACCCCAGCGCGGCACGATATCCGGCCTCGACAGTTCCGAGATCCGCGTCTTCCTCGCCGGCGAGGATCTTGAGGAGTGTGGTCTTCCCGGCCCCATTGAGACCCATGATGATCAGGCGCTCGCCGCGATCGACGTCGACATCGACGTCGACGAAGACGACGTTGTGACCGAACGCCTTCGCCAGACCCTCCGCCTTGATCGGAGTACGGCCCGAAGCCACCGGCTGAGGAAACCGGAGCGCCACGCCCCTGCGCTCACGTTCGACCTCGACAAGGTCGCCCTGGAGCCGCTCGACCCTGGTCTCCCATGTTCTCGCCCGGCGGGCCATCGACTCTGATGACCCCTTGAAACGCCGAATCCCCTCTTCGAGGCGGGCGATCTTCTCCTCCTGGTGGTGCCGCTCACGCAGGCGCTGCTTCTTGCGCCGCTCGCGCTCCTCGAGGTAGTAGCTGTAGTTGCCGCGGAACGGTTCGATCTTGCCGCCTTCGACGGCGAGTACCGAGGTGATCGACTCGTCGAGAAGCGGGAGGTCGTGCGATACGATGAGCAGCCCACCCTGGTACTCCGCGAGGAATCCGATCAACCAGGCCTTTGCGTCCAGGTCGAGGTGGTTCGTCGGCTCGTCGAGCAGCAGGGTCGAGGTCTCGGCAAACAGGATCCGGGCCAGTTCGACCCGCCTCCGCTGGCCACCCGACATCGTGGCGACCGACTGTTCGAGTTCGGCCGCACCGATCCCGACGGCGCTGGCGAACCGCTTGGCTTCGGCCTTTGCGATGTACCCGCCTCTCGCCGTGAACTCGTCATCGAGGCGGCTGAAGCGGTGAATGAGGCGATCCCGATCGGGACCGCGAGCATCCTCCATCTTGCTCCGGGTGACCTCCATCTTCCGCTCGATCGCGCCAATATCGCGCGCCATCAGCACGCGTTCGAGCGCGGTGACGCCCGCATCTTCGAGGTCGGCGAGGGCGGCTTCTTGCGAGAGATACCCGACGCTCCCGCTCCGCACGATCGATCCCTCCGCGGGTTCGGTGATCGCAGCCAGAGTCCGGAGCAGCGTGGTCTTCCCCGCACCGTTTGGACCAACGAATCCAATCTGGTCGCCTGCCTGCACAGAGAAGGAGACGTCCGAAAGGAGACGTCGTGCGCCGGCGTCGATCGCGAGGTCACGGACAAGGATCATGGTGCAACGCTAGAGACATCCCCGACACAGTTCCCTACGTCACGGGCAATACCGGCCTGGGGGCATCGACGTACCGGGCAATGAATTTCGGGATCTCGGTCCCGGGAATCGGATGGGACACGAGGAAGCCCTGGACTCTCGTACATCCCATTTCGGCAAGGAAGCGGAGCTGCTCGTCGTCGTCAACACCTTCGGCGATCACGTCAAGGCGGAGGTTGCGGGCAAGGCCGATGATGGCCGAGGACACCGCGATGCCGTCCCGGTTGGTCAAGCCGTCGGCGATGAACGAGCGGTCAATCTTCAGTGTGTCGATCGGGAGTTTGGTGAGATAGCCCAAGGAGGAGTATCCGGTGCCGAAGTCGTCAACGCTCACGCTGACGCCGATTTCGCGCAGTCGCTCGAGGGCCCGGCGGGTCTCTTCGAGGTCGCTGAGCAGGGTTCCCTCGGTGAGTTCGATATCGAGGAACCGTGGATTCAGACGGGCAGCAGCGAGCGAAGCAACGACGGTCTCAACCAGATTGCCTGCGCGAAACTGCCGCGACGAGAGGTTGACCGACATCCGCATCGGCGGAAGACCGCCGTCAAGCCATGCACGCATCTGCATGCATGCCTCGTCGAGGACCCATTGGCCGAGGGGAACGATCAGGTCGGTCTCCTCGGCGAGACCGATGAACTCCCCGGGTTCGATGCGGCCGAACTCCGGATGGTTCCACCGGACGAGCGCCTCGACCCCGAGGACGGTGTGATCGGCGGTGTCGACCTTGGGCTGGTACTCGAGGAACAGGCTCTCGTCGTCGTCGATGGCCTTGCGGAGACCTTCCAGGAGGAGGTGCCGTTGGCTCGTCCGTTCCCGCAGTTCGCTCGTGTAGAACTCGTAGGTGTTGCGGCCGGCGTTCTTCGCGCTGTACATCGCGATGTCGGCGCCCTTGAGGAGCTCCTCGGCGGTGTCACCGTCGAGCGGGAATGCCGCGATACCCATCGATGTCGTGATCACGATGTCTTCGCCGCCGACTCGGTACGGCTCGGCAACGGTTCTCAGAATCTTTGTTGCGACCCGTCCGGCGTCTTCGACACGCTTTCCACCTTCGAGAATCACCGTAAACTCGTCCCCTCCGAGGCGGGCCACCGTATCGGATTCGCGGACGCTGGAGACAAGCCGTTCCGCGACCTGGCGGAGGAGTGCGTCCCCAACCGCGTGCCCGAGTCGGTCGTTGACGTCCTTGAATCCGTCGAGGTCGAGGAACATGAGGGCAACGACCGAGCCGTCGCGCCTCGCACGTGCCACCGCGCCTTCGAGGCGATCCGAGAAGAGCGTCCGGTTGATGAGTCCGGTCAGCGCGTCGTAGCGAGCCAGGTAGCTGAGCCGTTGCTGGTCCAGTTCCCGTTCGAAGCGATGTGCCTCAGTGTTCTCCGTCCACGATTGCTTCAGGTTGCGCACGGCCGGCCGGAACAGGAAGAGCCCTTCGAGTACGAGGAGAACCAACGTGGCGGCGAGCAGGAAGTACTCGGTCTGCTCGAGCGCAATGACCTGCTCGCCCGAGATCCGGAGGTACGACGACACCACCCGCTGCATGAACAGTCCGTACGTCTCCGCCGATTCCTGGATCGACTCGAGGATGACGATGGGGACGGTCCCCCGGTCGTCGATCGCGGCCTGCGCCCGCTCGGTTGATGCCAGCAGTCCCTCGAGCTCCAACCCGGCTTCGTCGAGAATGCCGGCAACGACCGTGCCCTCCATACCCGGGATGCCGAGCACCTCGTTGCCTTCCAGGAATGCCTCATGGATCTGGACCAGCTCATTCTCAGCAGCAGTCATCTCGGTCCTGAGCGGCTCGGACACGCCGTCAGCCACCTGGCCCGAGAGATCAGCGATCCGGGTCGCCAGGTATCCTTGCCGGAGTCCGTACTCGAGCACGGTTGCGTCCTGCTCTTGCGCTCTCAGCGCACGCGACGTGGTGAAGGTCGAGAGCACGGCGAGGACGGCGATGAGAACGAGCGCGAGCACATAGCGACCAATGGGCCGCTCCGGCAGCCGAGATGATTCCTCGGCAGTCGACTTCGATCCCCCGCGCATTCGCGCTGGGAGGCCAAATAGGTGCATGCTCTCCGATCCGTTGTTGTACCTATCGGCAGGAATCGACGCAGGTTGAACACTGAGAACTACGATGGAAATGCACTCGAAGGGGAGGACCATGACCTTCTGGGAACTGTTCGTCATATTGCTGATCTTCGTTCCGCTGATCATGCTGTGGGTCTTCACCCTGGTCGATCTGTTCCAGCGGCCAGATCTGTCCGGTGTCGCCAAGGCGCTCTGGGCAATCGCGATCGTCCTCCTCCCCCTCATTGCCATGCTGATCTACTTCATCATGCGCGACACCGACGCCGCCGATCCCGGTGCTCCCCCGGCCGCCGCGCCGGCGCATCCCCGACCGGCGCCCGTCCCGGCAACATCCGCCGCTCCCGTCGGAGCGGCGGATGTTGCGGATCAGTTGGATCGGCTCGCCGACCTGCGCGACCGCGGCGTCCTCACCGACGACGAGTTCCAGCGGGAGAAGGACAAGTTGCTCGGCTATTCGCCGGCATGAGCGTGGAGGCCGACCTCGCGCTCGTTGTCCTGGTCATCGCACCCCTCTTCGTCCTCTGGATCGTCGCGCTATTTCACATCGTGGCACGACGCCCTGACCTCTCGGTCGGCCGGAAAGGGATCTGGTCGGCGATCGTTCTCCTGCTCGGCTACGCCGGATTGCTGCTGTACGTCATGTTCCGCCCTCCCCGACCGGTCGCCCGAACCGGAGCCGAGGACGCAACGGCGGGCCGGACCGCATTGCGCCGAGTCAGCCGACTCATCGCGGCCCACAACGCGGGCTCGATCAGCGATGAGGAATTCGCCCGCGAGAAGGCGGCCGTGTTCGGATTGGAGCAGGCTGCCACCTGATTCGTGCCCGGGGAGGGACTCGAACCCCCACGCCCCCGAAAGGACAGCGGTGTTTAAGACCGCCGCGTCTACCAGTTTCGCCACCCGGGCTGAGAGCGATCGTAGCCGCACGCGGGGATGGCCCCAGATGCTTGCTGCTGAAGTTTGGGTAGCATCTGACCGCCATTCGACAACATGGAGGCTCACGCAGTGAAGGTGTTCCCGCCGGAAAAGATCCGCAACGTGGCGCTCGTCGGACACTCCGGTGCCGGCAAGACCACTCTCGCCGAGGCTCTCCTCTTCCGCGCGGGTACGATTCCGCGCCTCGGTTCCGTTGAAGACGGCACCACTGTCACCGACTTCGACCCCGAAGAGCACGCCAGAGGCATTTCCCTCGCGCTCGCGCTCGCGCCGTTCGAGTGGAAGGGCTTCAAGATCAATCTGATCGATGCCCCCGGATACGCGGACTTCGTCGGGGATGTTCACGCCGCCATGCGGGTCGCCGATCTTGCCATCTTCGTGGTCTCCGCGGTGGAAGGCGTCGAGGTGCAGACGGAGTACGCGTGGGGAGTCGCCGAAGACCTCCGTGTTCCGCGCATGATCTTCATCAACAAGCTGGACAAGGAACGGGCCTCGTTTGACCGAACCCTCGCCCAACTCAGGGACCGGTTCGGAGCGGGTATCGCCCCCATCGAGCTGCCCATCGGCGACCAGGCGGCGTTCCACGGCGTCGCAGACCTCTTCCGCGACAAGGCCTACATCTACGACTCAGGCAAGGCCGAGGAAGTCGAGATTCCCGAGTCGATGTCGGACCAGGAACGTGAGGTCCACGACAACCTCGTCGAGGGCATCGTCGTCGCGGACGACGACATGCTCGAACGCTACCTCGAGGGAGACGAACCATCCGTTGAGGAACTCGAGCACACGATGGCGCGCGGAATCGCGGAGGCCACCGTCTTCCCGGTCGTGTGTGGATCGGCGACCGGGCCGATCGCCGTCGACCGTCTCGCTGACTTCATCACCGAACTCGGACCCGCACCGACCGATCGGCCCCCGATGGTCGTGACAGCCGGCGATCAGTCCTTCGAGGTCATGTCTGATCCCGCCGGCGACCCGCTCGGCTTCGTCTTCAAGACAATCGCCGACCCATACGTTGGGCAGATCTCCCTCATGCGAATTCGTTCGGGCGAACTCAAGCCGGACAACTCGCTCACCAATAGCCGAACCGGCTCGGACGAGAAGCTCGCGAAGATTGCCACCATGATCGGCAAGGAGACAGAACTCGTTCCGTCCGCCCCGGCCGGTGACATCGTGGCCGTCGCGAAGCTCTCAGACACGGCGACCGGCGACACGCTTGCCCCACGGAACAAGCCGGTCACTCTGCCACCGGTCGACCAGCCGGAGCCTGTTCTCGCTACCGCCGTGACGGCAAGAACTCAGGCCGACGAGGACAAGCTCGCCAATGCACTCCGGCGGATTCTCGCTGAGGACCAGGCTCTCCGCCTCACCCGGAACAGCGAGACGAAGCAAACGCTGCTCTGGGGCATGGGCGAGATGCACCTGACGATCACACTCGAACGCCTCGAGCGGAAATTCGGCGTTGCCGTCGATACCGAGAAGCCCAAGGTCCCCTATCGCGAGACGATCTCGCGCACGTCACAGGCCGAGGGCAAGTACAAGAAGCAGACCGGCGGCCACGGCCAGTACGGCGTGTGCTTTCTCCGGGTGTCGCCACTCCCCCGCGGGGAAGGCTTCGCGTTCATCGACGAGATCAAGGGCGGGTCGATCCCCCGCCAATTCATCCCCGCCGTCGAAAAGGGCGTGACCGAGACCATGTCCGATGCCGGCGTCCGCGGTTTCCCCGTCGTCGACGTGCAGGTCGCGGTCTACGACGGCAAGTACCACTCGGTCGACTCGTCGGAGATGAGCTTCAAGATGGCAGGCCGTCTCGGTTTCAAGGCGGCCATGGAACAGGCCGGACCCGTGCTCCTCGAGCCGATCTCCCGGGTACAGGTGACCGTTCCCGCCGACTACCAGGGCGACGTGATGGGTGACCTTTCGTCCCGTAGAGGGCAACTCCAGGGTACGGAGGCTGCCCCAGGCGGGATGCAGTTGATTACCGCACTCGTGCCGACATCGGAGATCATGAACTACGCCATCGACCTCCGCTCCCTCACCCAGGGATGGGGCCGCTTCAAGACCGAGCACGACCACTATCAGGAGATGCCCTCCCACATGGCCGACCAAGTCGTCGCCGCCATGGAAGAGGACTAACAGTCGCCAGTCACCGGTCTTCGCCTCTCCCACGGAGTGGGGGAGGCGCGAGCACCGGCCACTCGGCCGCAGCGCAGCGGAGGGGGCTCTGGGAGCCAGAATCGCGACGATGAAGCCGGGTGCCACGTCCCGAGGCCCGTCTGCCGGACCGGGGCACCTCTGTCTACGGCGCTTCCAGCAGGGAGGCGGCGAGGGCGTCAAGGAGGTCGTATTCGCTGATCGTCGCTGCGGTGGCGTCGACCGCTGCCAGCGCCGCTTCGGCGACGATCGCTCCGGCAAGGATCACCGGAGCACGCATCGGATCGAGGGATGGGATCGCAGCCGTCTGGTCCAGGGACAACCCTGCGAGGGTCCCGATCATGTCTGAGAGCCCATCGCGGGTCAGCACCGATCCGTGCACCGCGTCGCGATCGTACGCCGGGAGATCCAGGGCGATCGCTGAGAGGCTGGTGAAGGCACCAGCGACGCCGATGACCCGATCGGGCGTCCCCGGCAGCGCTACGTCCGAGAATGCGCTCACGGCAGCCTCACGGGCCGCTCCAACCGACCAAGCCGGCGCAGGCAGCGACGGGATCACACGATCGGTGAGACGCACCGATCCGAGGTCGATGCTGGTCGCGAGAACGACGGACTGCTCCCCGAAGACGAACTCGGTTGAGCCCCCGCCGATATCGATCACCACGCTGGGGAGCGAGTCGTCAAACGCCGCCACGGCTCCGCGGAACGACAGGGACGCCTCCTCAACTCCGGAGATCACTTCCGGAGGCGTACCGAGCAGCACCCCCGCCATCTCGACAAACTCGGCGCCATCGGCGGAGTCGCGGGTTGCCGACGTCGCGACCGCACGACGACGCTCGACGCCGAACCGCTCCATCATCCGCCCGTAGCTGCGCAAGACGGAGAGGGTCGCCTCCTCCGATTTCGAATCGAAGCGCCCGGAGGCGTCAACGCCGCGACCCAGACCCGTCACCCGGGTCTCGCGGCAGATCTCCGTATCGCCGTCGGTGACGAGCAGGCGCATGGAGTTGCTACCGATATCGACGGCCCCGACGATCATCGCGGCTCGATCCACCCGGGGTTCCGCAGCCAGGCCTCGCCTTCGGCCACGACGCACGCTGCGGTGCAATCGAGCGGGTCGATCTGCCCGGCGGTCCAGGCCCCGATGGGGTTCTCGTTCCCGGCTGCCGTGTATGCGTAGTGGGCGTGGAGGCACTTGACGCCCGCCCGCGTACCACCGACTCCACCGGACGGGCGATGCCCCTCGTATCCTTCGGGGATTCGGGCATCACGTTCCTCGCGATACCGATTCATGGCAGCGTCGTGGGCTCCGAGCAGTTCCGGATCGCCGGAGAGCATCAGCTCAGCGGTTCGGACCCCTCCTCCGGCTTCGATCCGTCCGATCCGTTTGGCTGCCAGCGGACAGGTCAGCCAGTAGGTCGTCGGAAACGGCGTACCGTCATCGAGAAGCGGCGGCACCGCGATCACCACCGGCAGACCGAGGTGACAGCGGGCGACTACGTCGACGACGGAGCGCGGCAGTCTCCCGATCTGTGCCGCGACGACGCTGCGGTCACCCATCCGAACCGACGTCGCTCCCGGTTGCGAAGTCCCACAGTCGACGCCACCACGGGCGCTGATCGGAACGCACGACCGGATCGGGTGACGCTTCCGCCACAACCGGCGCCTCCGGAATCACGATGACATACGCAGTCTCGCCGGGACGGACCAGACCGAACTGGTCGCGAGCGACCCGCTCGATCTCGGCATCGGTGCCGAGCATCTCGATGTCCTCGGCCAACGCCCGATTCTCGCTCGTCAGGGCTGAGAGCTGCTCTTGGGATCGTTCGATCTGACGCTGCTGGGAGATCAACTGCCGGAACGGCAGAATCCCGGACACCGTGAGGGCGAGCGCTCCGAGCAGCACCACAGCCAGGACCCAGCCCCATCGCTGTTTCCTGGATGGTGCCTTGTCTTCGCGACGCTCGAGCGTTTCGGTCATCAACCCACCTTGAAGGTTGCCCATCCGGCGAACCGGGCATCGTCACCGAGGTCAGCTTCGATACGGAGCAGTTCGTTGTACTTCGCCGTCCGCTCACCGCGAGCCGGCGCACCGGTCTTGATCTGTCCAGCGTTGGTGGCGACGGCGAGGTGAGCGATGTACGCGTCCTCGGTGTCACCGGAGCGGTGGCTCACCATCCGCGCGTACTGATTGACGGCGGCGGTGCTCATTGTGTGAAGCGTCTCGGAGAGGGAACCGATCTGGTTGACCTTGATGAGGATCGCGTTGGCGACATCCATCTCGATTGCTTTGACGAGGAACTCCTCGTTGGTAACGAGAAGGTCATCTCCAACCAGTTGGGTCCTGTGCCCAAGGCGCTCGGTCAGCAGCTTCCAACCGGCCCAGTCCCCTTCATCGAGCCCGTCCTCGATCGAAACGATCGGGTAGCGGTCGACGAGGCCGACGAGGTGATCCACCAACTCCTCCGGCGTGAGTTTCGCTCCGGAGAGCTGGTAGAGACCATCTTCGTAGAGTTCGCTTGCGGCAACGTCGAGGGCGATGGCGATCTCTTCGCCCGGCCGGTAGCCGGCGAGCTCGATCGCCTCGATGATGATGTCGAGCACCGCGTCATCGTTCGGAAGGTCGGGAGCGAACCCGCCTTCGTCACCGACGTTCGTGGGGAGCCCGCGCCCGGCAAGAACCTTCTTGAGGGCGTGGTACGTCTCGACGCCGGCTCGCAGGGCTTCGCCATACGACGGAAGCCCACCGGGGACAAGCATGAATTCCTGAACATCGACTGAGTTCGCGGCGTGGGCACCACCATTGAGCACGTTGAAGCACGGCGTCGGGAGGATACGACCATCGGTCCCGCCGAGATAGCGGTAGAGCGGCAGGTCGACAGCCTCGGCGGCAGCGCGAGAGACAGCGAGTGAGACCGCAAGGATGGCATTGGCACCGAGGTTGGCCTTGTTGGGGGTGCCATCGAGGTCGATCATGATGCGATCGATGTGCTCCTGGCGTGTCGCGTCGATGCCATAGAGGGCAGGAGCGATCTTCTCGTTGACGTTGGCGACGGCCGTCAGCACGCCCTTGCCGTCGTAGCGGTCTCCGCCATCACGCAATTCGACGGCTTCGGCAGCTCCGGTCGACGCTCCGGAGGGGACAATCGCCCAACCGGATGCGCCACCCGACAGGGTGACCTCGGCCTCCACGGTCGGGGTTCCGCGGGAGTCAAGGACTTCGCGCGCGGTGATGGTCTCAATGAGGGTCATTGGTTGTTCCTTTCGGGGGTGAGCGTAAACGACGATCCGGTTTGGTTCGTGGATACTACGGTCTTTGCGATCTCCCACAGACGATCGAGTTCGGCGAGATCGCAGTCGCGGAGACGGACGTTCTCGTCCACAGCGAGCTGTTCGACCACGCGGAATCGCTCCACGAACGTGTCGTTGGCGCGGGCAAGCGCGATCTCCGGGTCGACGTCGAGATGACGGGCGAGGTTGACCACGGCAAACAAGAGGTCGCCGAGTTCTCCGGTGGCACGATCCCGGTCGGTGCGCACCTCGCGGAGTTCCCCCAGTTCCTCTTCGACCTTCGCGAAGACGGGTTCGTCGCTCGGCCAGTCGAACCCAACCGACGCGACCCGTCGCTGAATCTTGTCGGCTCGAGCGATTCCCGGCAATGCAGTCGGGATATCGTCCATCAGCGACTCACGTTGCTTCTCCGCGTTCTTGAGCTCTTCCCAGTTTGCGAGGACCTCGCCGACCTCGTCTGCGACAACGTCCCCGAACACGTGCGGGTGGCGATGCACGATCTTGCGTCGGATCCCCTCGGCTACCTCGTCGACGTCGAACGCCCCGGCCTCGGCTGCAAGGGTGGCGTGGAACACGATTTGGAGCAGCAGGTCGCCGAGTTCTTCCTCCAGGACCGCGTACGCGCCGAGATCGTCCTCGCCCGAGGGTGCGTCGACCGACAGCGCTCCGATCGCGTCGACCGTCTCATAGGTCTCCTCGATGAGGTGGCTCACCAGGGTGTGGTGGGTCTGCTTGGCGTCCCACGGGCATTTGGCCCGCAGCACGCGACTGGTGGAGATCAGCCCGAGCCAGCCAACCTGTGCAGCAGGCACGAACAGTGTCGACCGCGGCCCGGTGGCGGCTCGCGACAGATCCGCGATGGTCGTTTCAATGGCGGCCCCGTCTTCGTCACCGATGCGATCGAGCAACACGACGTCGGCTGAGTCCGGCAGCGTGCGGGCGAGGGCCAGCGCAACCTCTCCTGCGACAAACGGGGAGTCGATCTGGGTAATGAACGATGGAAGATGGAGCGGCAGCGGATCTGGCAGATTCCTGGCGTCGAGGATCTGGAGACCATCGGCGATCGGATCGATTCCGACGGTTGCACAGGCCGCGTCGATGAACGACTCGCCGGGGATCAGGGCGCACGGAATGCCCGCGGCCTCGGCTGCAGCCATCAGGCCGGAGACGGCACGCTCGCCCACAACGGCGCTGCCGGGAACGGCGTACACGACGGTTCCCGATCGTGACGCCTCGACAACCCGGTCCACGATCGCGCCATAGACCCCATCGAAGTCGTCGGCGGCTTCGTAGAGGTCGTCACACGTAGCGACGGGTCGAAGCTCAGCGAGTTCTGAGGCAGCGGGGTGTTCCACGGTTCGAACGATCACATCGACCGCAGGGTCGATCAGCAGTTCAAGTTCGCGCGATCGGAGTCGATCGAGTCCGGCAGGACCGAGCCCAAGGACCGTGATGTGACCCGTCATCCCGCCGGCGGCGGCAGGATGCCGAAGGATTCGCCTGCCCACGTCCCGACCTGGGAAGCGATCTCGACATCGGCGGTGCGGATCGCCTCGTTGACCCACGGAATCCAGAGGTCGCTCACTGCCGAGATGTGGAGGTAGACCATCGGGTCGGCGATCAGAGCGTCGACCGTCTCCGGTGCGGTTCGTTCATCAACGATGATGATGTGCCATCCGAACTCCGTTGGGACGGGCGCCGACACTTCACCGATTGGGAGGGTCGCCGACACGTGCGAGAACTCCTGGACGTAGTTCCCGGCCGGGGTCGGGCACGGGAGTTGACCCCCCACGCTTCCCGGGTCCAGGGAGACTTCGGTCGCGATCGTTGCGAAATCCTCGCCGGCATCGAGGCGGGCTTTGACGGCTTCCGCTTCTTCCGATGTGGCGACGAGGATGTGGCGGGCACAGACCTCGGAAACCAACTCGGGCTGGTTCTCGAAGATGTCGGTGAGGAACGCCTCGTCATTTGCCAGTTCGGCGGCGACCGCATCGCGGATCACCAACTGTTCGGCAACCGCTTCGATCGTCGCGTCGGTGCGATCGGGATCTGCTGCAACGCTCTCGAAGATCTGGGCTTCATCCGGCTCCGGATTCTGGATCTTGGCCGAGATCACGGCCGGGTCGTCGAGGCTGGTGAGACCGAAGTCCTCCGCTGCAGCATTCTTCTGGGCTTCGACGTAGATCATGTTGGTGAGGTCGACGCGGAACGCTTCTGCGTTGTAGCCCGTGCCCTCGGCATAGCTGTGCCGTAGAACCGTCACCTCAGCCTCGTCGATGGTGGTCTCATCCACCGTTGCGACGACGGTGGTGTCGGAACAGGCGGCGGCAAGCACAGCGGCTGCCGCGGCGAGGAGCAGGGTCTTCATTGAAACGCGCATATCTATCACCGGCTCGGGTAGGCGCAGTCTACGGCGACCGCGAGGTCATCACTGCAGGAGGTACGCGGCCCGTTCGGCGAGAACGAGCGCACCGGCGATTCCGGATGCGCTCCCGAGTTTCGGGGCGACGACGTAGTGACACGCGCCGCGCTCGAGTTCGGGAGAGTCGACGTATCCACCCAGCGCATCGAGCATCGTTCGTCGCGTCGCCTCGAGCAAGCCGGGGAGTTGCGAAACCCCGCCGCCAAGAATGATCCGCTCCGGAGACAGCGTGAGCACGAGGTCCGCCAACGCGTAGCCGAGCGGGTAGGCCGCCATCTCAACAGCGCGCGCGGTGTCCGCTCCCAGGTCCTCGGCGGGTGCGCCCCACCGTTCAGCGATGGCTGGTCCTGAGGCGAGGCCTTCGAGACAGTCCCCGTGGAAGGGGCACGATCCCGCGAAGGTGTCCTCGGGATGCCGGGGAACCCTGAGGTGGCCAATCTCGGGGTGGACGAGTCCGTGCAGCGGCTCACCTTTGTTCACCACTCCCCCACCGATACCGGTCCCGACGGTGACATAGACGATGTGGTCGAGGCCGGCCCCGGCTCCCCAGCGACCCTCGCCGAGAGCGGCTCCGTTCACATCGGTGTCGATTCCGACGGGGATGTTGAAGGCGGACCGGAGCGGACCGACGATGTCGGCGCCCGTCCAATCGGGCTTCGGCGTGGGCCCAACCCGACCGTAGTCGGGCGACTCCTTGTCGAGCACAAGCGGCCCGAACATTGCGACTCCGATGGCGTCGAGCGGTCCCCGCCCGGTGAAGAACTCGATGGCCCGACCAAGTGTCTCGTCCGGTGTGGTCGTCGGGAATCGGACCTCGGCGCGGAGGTTGTCGGGCGTGCTGCCGACGGCACAGACGAATTTCGTCCCGCCGCCTTCGATACTTCCGTACAGCGCCATCCGGCGAGGTTAGGCGAGTGGTCGCGGTGCCGATTCCCGACACGGCTCCCGGTCAGTGTTCTGGGGGTGGGTCGGTGTTGGTGGCCGAGCGGATCAGGCGTCGCTTCTGTGGCGGCGAGTCCGGGTCGATCCGGAACCCCAACTGGTGGATCGCGACATGGTGATGGAACCAGCACAGGGTCGCCAGATTGTCTGGCTCGTGGGTCCCGCCGTCGACATAGCGTCTGAGGTGATGCGGCTGGAGCCGATACCGGCTCGTACAACCATCAGCCACACACCCACCATCACGATGCGCCACAAACCGGCGAATCGCAGCAGGGATCGCCCGAGACGCCGCCGACGTCACCACCCGACGACCCCCCGACAGACCAACGATCTGCACCGACCCAGTACACAACAACTCGTCGAGCACCGCCGGGCCGACCCGAGGCCCATACTCCGGACAGGCACCGAGTTCACCGCCCGACCCGTCAGCAGCCTCGAGATCCACCAACACCGACACCGACGAACCACCAGACGCCTCACCGTCGCTGCTGCGTCGATCGAGGGAATCCATCGCCATCGCTACCAAACCATCAGCTCGACGCTGCCCCCTGGTGCACACCCCACCACCCGCCACCAGCCGCATCTCGTCGCCACGCCAAGACAGGGCACGTTCGACGACCTGACCATCGACAGCCGGGAGCTGACCCGACAGACGCCACGACGACTCATCAAGCGTCGGCTGGATCGACACAAACCGATCCACAAACACCGACCGCTCATCGCGACGCGACACCCTGCGCTGCGCCGCCGCCAACCGACCAACACCGGGCAGGTCAAGCGACGAAGAGTCTTCAACCGTGCCACGGTCCGCACCCGCATCAACCAGACGCAGCATCGCCACCGCCCGATCGAACCCGATCTCGCCGGCAAGCAACGACCGCCCAACCCACCGATGCCGCCCAAACCGGCCCGCTGTGAACACCAGATCAGACGCCACCAGCCGCGACACATCAAACCGAGACGACACATACTCGACTGTTGAACGACACCCCACCCCCGCTTTCTCGAACTCGTTGACGATCACCGCCTGCTTCTTGCGCAACACCGCAATCTGCGCCTCATGCGCACGGAACTCGGTGTCCATCTCATCAAACGACCAGCTAGACCACAACATGCAGACAACATATCAAGCACCTAAGACACAAAACGGCCCTGGTGGTCTCCACTGAACCCGGGGCGGTTCATTCCTGCATGTATGTGCCGATATGGGCGGCTCGATCTTGACAGGAAGAGGCTTGGTGATACGTTGTTGGGACGTGTCAACGAGCGTGAATGTCGACCGATACAGGCCGGACACAGTCGGGTGTAGTGATGCAGATCGTCGGTGTCGTGATGATCGTTGCGGCAGCGGTCTGGCTCTTTGTTTCGGATGAGCCGTTTCCGATGTGGCTGATTGTCGCCGGTGGCGGAGTGATGTTCCTCGGCGTGGGTGCCGCAGTACGGCGCACTGACACCGAGTAGATCTGCTCTTGCGGAAGTAGTCCTCGACCGATCCCTCGGGCGATTACACAGCCCATAGGTACCGTTGTGGGCGGCAAGGTGGGCGGGTTCAGTCGGTGGGTTGGCATGGCAGGGCGAGGTACCGACCGCCGGTAACGAGGCCCTGTGCTGGATCGTGGGGTCCCTGCGCGTTGCGGAAGTTGATGGGGAGCGTCTGGTACCACTGCACGCCCTGTCCTTCCCATACCTCGAAGTGCAGATGCGGGTTCTGTTGGGACGTTCCCGTGGTGCCGACTTCGCCGATGACCTGGCCGACGGCGATTTCGTCGCCGACGCCGACGAACACGCCGCCATGGCGCAGGTGGAGGTACGCCGCCATGGTCCCGTCGTCGTGGAGGATGAACACGCCGTTCTCATGCCCGCCGGTTGGGTCGTCATCGCGATACTCGGTTCTGATCTCGGTCACCTCTCCGGCACGGGCCGCAGCCACCTCGGTCCCGATCGGCATCGCGAAGTCGTAGGCAAATCGTCCTCGATGAGAACCTTCGGTCGAGTACGAGTTGTTGACCGCTATCGAAACACTCTCGGCATACGGCAGGCAATACGAAGACTCGCCCGGATCACCGAACTGGCTGAACGGAAGGACCGGAAGCTGCGAACCAGATGCGGAACAACCTGACCCAGCGATGACCGCTGCCACGCACACAATGATCAGGCGTCTCACTTCACCTCCTCATCATGCGCATCGTCACCGCCACAACGAGCAACCACCAGAGTCGAACGCCTCAACAACCACCCCGCGACCTCGCCGCCCATATTGCAGGAATGGGGTATCCGCTTCGGTACAGTCGCCCCTACGGATGTGGGCCAGCGCCCCACTTTCGGCCCTGAATCGTCGGTCCTGTGGGAATCGAGCACGCTGACGGTCTCCCGGAACGCTCGGCGCCCCACTGCTGTACCGAAGTGGATACCCCTTTTGCAGGATACGGACGGGGCTCTCTGTGGTCTTCTATTGGATGGCCATGGCGATGCGGAATCGTTCTTCGGGGGTGATGTAGTTGTCGGCGTCTTCGGCGTCTTCGCCGACATCGATCTGAATCCAACGGATTTGCCCATTGAACAGCGTCTCATTGACGCTGAGATCGTCGGTGACGGACGTGGCCGTATCGCGTCCTATGTCTGTGGTTTCGTCGAGTGAGAAGATCATCGGCACGGTGGCATCGACCCGGACTGTGCCGACCTGTGTGCCGTCCAGGAAGAGGGTCACGTCTCCACCCTTCCCGTAGCCTCCTCCGTCGTAGTCGAACTCGATGCGGACCTGGTGCTCTCCCGCATCGAGGGCGGTTTCTCCGTGGGTCTTGAACTGCTGGGCTCCGAACAGGTTGTAGCAGTACGCAGGTCTGCCATCGAGCACGTAGAGAACCCAGCCGCCGAAGGCTCCACCCTGGGCGACCAGGACTCCGCTCGAATTGATCGCTCACCCCGAATCTAGTTGGCCGACGCCCACCCGCCCATAGCGGCACCGATGGGCGGGGGTGGTGCTTGCGTAGGGCGGAGCTGGCATGTTTACTTCGTGGTGGAGGTGAGTGCGGTGGCCTCATCCGTTTCAGCCAATGACCGCGCCTTTGCGTGGGTGCTGCGAGCTGGCGCAGCAGCGATCAGCGCGTATTGGGCGGACTTCTTCACACGGGGCGATGTGCGGACCTCAGCCGACCCGGCATACGTGGACTTTGAGAAGGCATTCCTACTGGCTGATGCCTTCTTGGTCGCGATGGGGCTTCTTTCAGCGCACTACCTGTCACAGGGGAGACCAGAAGCCGTCCCAACCGGCGTCGCAGCGGGAAGTGCTCTGACCTTCCTCGGTCTCATGGACCTCGCCTATGACCTCCAGCAGGGCAAATTCGACGACCGGACACCCGAGATGGCGATCGAGGCCGCCATAGTCACGATTTCACTGACACTGGGGCCGCACACGATGGTCCGCATGTGGAGAGCACGACACCGACTCGGCATCGCCTGAGCCGAACATATCGGCACATATGGGTGGCCCAGAAGCTGCGGTCAGAACGGCTCATGAGGCTGGATGCGGGCGAGTCAGAAACGATCGTTGGCCCGATGTAGTCTCCGTCTCGGACGATCTCACCACAGACCGGAGTCCGCATGGCCAGCACGCCGCCCTACGTGATCACGGGCATCGAATACGCCGCCTGCGGACCCGGGGACACAGCCGAGGTGGGTCGGCTCCTCGCCGAGAGCTTCACGCTCCACGATCCCCCTGCAGTCGCCGTCGGACTAACCAGCGACGAGTTCGAGGCGTTCGTCAATCTCTGGCTCCCTGGAGCCGGAACCGATGGGCTGACCATCGTCGCTCGGGATGTTGCCTCAGGTCAGCTCGCGGGTGCCTTACTGACCGACGACGCTGCAGCACCACCACCGCAAGGCCTCGACGATGTATCACACAAGTTCGAACCGATCTTCGACCTCCTCGATCAGATCGACACCGAATACCGGCAAGGAACGAATATCGATCCGGGAAACTATCTGCATCTCTTCCTGCTGGGCGTTGCAGACCAATTCACCCGACGCAGCATCGGACGGCACCTGGTCGAGGCGTGCCTCGCAAATGGGGCCGCCAAGGGATACACGACAGCAGTCACCGAAGCAACGAATCCGGTCTCCCAACACATCTTCCGAACGCTCGGCTTCGAGAAGCGAACCGAACGGTCCTACAACGACTACCGACTCGACGGCACCCCGGTCTTTGCATCGATCGCAGAGCACGGTGGACCAATGACCATGAACCG
>Ga0316191_10001012_pt1 | contig 19318 bp, 16 predicted proteins | sample Eddworburr2cm_MG_FD_204928 | JGI IMG/M metagenome (GOLD analysis project Ga0316191, IMG submission 204928) | Coastal sediment microbial communities from Maine, United States - Eddy worm burrow 2 cm | ecosystem: Environmental > Aquatic > Marine > Coastal > Sediment | place: USA: Maine... | reverse complement strand
TTGGAGAAGCCGGTACGCGGCACGAGGAACGTGGGGCGAGGTAAGGACAAGGTTAAATCCCTGGAGCTCTGTTAATCGTGGACGATGGTTTTGCCTGGTGTTGCTTGCGCGGGTTCGTTTTTTTTTGGGCGAGGGGCGTCAAGGTCTTCGCGTACCTCGCGCCGCCTCACTCGTCCCTGGTTTAAACCCAATAAATACAGGCCGAAGGACAATTGTCCATGGCGGATTCTATCTTGGCTTCCGGGGCGCCGGTAGGGTTGTGAACGACAGCTTTCTCGTGAGCGTGTCCGTTGTGACTGTCTTGCATGCTGAAGACCTCAGGGCAGATCTGGGTACAGACTTCACAGCCAATACAGCATTCGGGGTCAATCGCAGGTGTGCGTGACATGTGTGTGCTCCTGGTTAACGAAATGTGATCAGAGGCGTTAGCTTACTGCAAAAGAAAAATCTTGGCTAGGAGATTGTCGACTATTTCGTGACTTCCTTGTATAGCGAACATACGAGGATTGTTTTGGGCCCGTTTATCAACATGCAACAGCTATAGGCTCCATTAGATTGACTGCAATCTTATAACATAATTGTTGAACGATGAGAGGCTACAAGCCGTTCGAGTCGTGCGTGGGGACCGTTCTTGACTCGACCAAAATGTATGATTTTTCCCATCATTCAGGCGGGATTTATAGTAAACAATTCTTTGTGTTACACTTCGGAGAATTAAAGGGTTTATTCCTATCACTACAAGGAGATCACAATGGTGACAACTCTGGCATTTGATGTGTACGGGACACTTATTGATACGCACGGTGTCGTGACATTACTGGAAGAACTGGTCGGCGACAAAGCAAAAGAATTTTCGAGGACCTGGCGTGACAAGCAGCTGGAGTATTCGTTTCGCAAAGGGCTGATGCAGAACTACGAAACCTTTGCCGTCTGTACCAGCCAGGCCCTTGATTACACCTGCGCCTCTTATGGAGCCACTCTGAGCGCTGAACAGAAAAAGGAATTGATGGCCATCTATCGTGTCCTGCCGGCTTTTGATGACGCGACAGAAGGTCTGACCCGATTGAAAGATACAGGAAACCGCCTCTTCGCTTTTTCCAATGGCGCAGCAGATGCCCTTGAAATACTGCTTAACAACGCAGGCATCCGCGAGTTGTTTCTTGGTGTTGTCAGTGTCGATGACATCAAGTCATTCAAACCGAATCCGGCTGTTTATAGTCACTTCCTTCGGAAGTCAGGGGCGACCGGGGGAGAATCGTGGTTGATCTCCAGCAACCCGTTTGATGTGATCGGTGCGATATCTGCGGGCATGAAATCAGCTTGGGTTCGTCGATCCCCGGAGGCCATTTTCGACCCTTGGGGAATCGAGCCAACGATTACGGTCAGCAGTCTGGTTGAGCTTGACGATAAAATTGCTCGAAGTTGATTTATCTTCTCCTCCCAGTGGCCATTGCCGTCCGGTTCAGAAAGCCATTCTTGACTTGAACTACGACTTTACTTTTCTCAGATGTCACCATCTATAAGACACAAAATGGCTCGCCCTTTCTGGGCAGGCCATTCTTACATTGTAGGGTCAGCAAGAATTTCACATTTCAGTCAATCTAAGCACACCACAACAATGCAGCAGGATAAATAGGGCACATTGCCGTCAGTTGTGTGTTGCTTCGACCTTCTGGTATGTTTCCGAAAAGTTCCTAAAGTTAATATATCTATGGGCTTGACAGAACCTCTCTTCGCGGTAACTTAGGATAAGGTTGTCGAATGAACTACCTCGCAGCAAGCTGCGAGGTATCACTAGCCTGCAACCTTTGTAAAATCGCGCAGCAATCTGCGGGGAATTAGACCCACTCTTGATTATTAAATAGGAGGCTCATTCTATGCTTATTCCTGTAGTACTTAAAGATGGTCACGAAGAGTTGGTTAGCAATAACGAGTTGCATTTTCTCATGTCTAATAAGCAGGTCATGTTTTTTAAACGTTCTGACGGATGGGTTGTTCTTGGTCGAGATAAAATGCGTGAACTGAAAGTTCCATACAATGGGGTGGAGCGACGACAACACAATGTGTTTTCGCTGGACCACTGATTGTACGAACTCTTCCGATGATTATATTATTTTTAAGATGAATCTCAGAGGCCACTTCGATTACAAAATCGGGTGGCTTTTATTATATTGCAGGATTTACAGGAGAACCAATGTTTGTGAGGGTTTGACTAAGAAATTCTATGGTCTAGGTTATTAGAGGACATTGGACTGTTTTTAAAATGAGGCTGTTATGGAGCACGGACTGACTAAGAGGCTTTCATTTCTTGACCGCTATCTAACACTCTGGATATTCCTTGCGATGTTCTTAGGTGTTGGTTTGGGTTGGATAGCCCCTGGTATCAAGGATTTTGTTAATGCCTTCTCAGTCGGCACAACCAACATTCCGATCGCGATCGGCCTGATTCTTATGATGTACCCGCCATTGGCCAAGGTCCGCTACGAGGAATTGGGAGAGGTCTTTCAGAACAAGAAAATTCTAGGCATCTCGTTAGTTCAAAATTGGGTGATCGGTCCAATATTGATGTTCATACTAGCTATTGTTTTCCTGCATGGCTATCCGGAATATATGGTCGGACTGATCATGATAGGTCTTGCTCGTTGCATTGCCATGGTCATTGTTTGGAATGAACTGGCCGAAGGCAACACTGACTATTGCGCAGGTCTAGTCGCCTTCAACTCAATCTTCCAGGTGTTCTTCTATTCGATCTATGCATGGTTCTTCGTAACGGTACTCCCGCCACTGTTCGGTCTAGAGGGCGCTGTTGTAGAAGTCTCCATCGCCCAGATCGCTGAAAGCGTCGCCATCTATCTTGGCATACCATTTCTCGCTGGCATGATCACACGATTTGTCTTGTTGAAGAGCCGAGGACGTGACTGGTATGAGAATAAGTTTATTCCTAAAATCAGTCCAATCACCTTGGTGGCATTGCTCTTTACCATCGTTGTTATGTTCAGCCTCAAGGGGGAACTCATCGTTTCCATCCCGCTCGACGTGGTACGCATTGCCATCCCTCTGTTGATCTACTTTGTAATAATGTTTTTGGTTAGCTTTTGGATGGGAGTCAAGGTAGGCGCAGACTATTCCAAAACAGTTACTGTAGCCTTCACTGCCTCCGGTAATAATTTTGAACTGGCAATTGCCGTATCCGTTGCTGTCTTCGGTCTTGATTCGGCTGTTGCGTTTACTGCTGTTATCGGCCCGTTGGTTGAGGTGCCTGCGTTGATCGGATTGGTCCATGTCGCCTTCTGGCTTCAGAAAAAGTTTTTCATCAAAGAGGCTTCAACAGTAATCACTTAACTGTTTTATAACTTACCATTTATAAAACACGAAACCCTCGATCTCCGGATCGGAGGTTTTTTTACGTTGCAGGATCAGTAAAAAGAATGATTATAGGACTCATCGTAAGCTCTTGAGTCTTCTCTATCCGGCATGCAACTGATAAGGCAAAGCCAGGAGAAGTGATTATAGAAACCTCACGTTGCTTATTTCTAATGGCATAGCGGTCAGAAAGAGTGTCAAGCGACAGTGGCAGCAATAGCTGAAATTGAAGATGTGGCTTGTCTCTAGTATCCAGGCGCATAATGCATTACATAAAGGGATGACAATTGGATACATTGAAAATGGGTCAATTGAGAAGATCAAAGAGTGATGAGTATCGGCGTCTCAGAAACCACGGTTCTCAGCAAAAAAAGCCCCAACCTGATCACGAGGTATTCTCTTATAAGTATTCCGGCAAGTCATTCTTACATGGCCTTAGGATTTATAGTGCGTAGGATTAGGTGAAAGCTTGGTACGCTCTCTGTACGCTAGGCCGCCCAAAAGTGCCATAAAACACCAATGGTGGCGACAGGTAAAAATGCGTAAGCATCTGTTTTTATGATGGTTGTTATCTGTTATGTTTTGTGATGACTTGTATGAATAGGATCGTTAATCTGTTGTTCTGTGACTACTGATAAAAACAACCCCTCCATCAATTCAATACGGTGCTTGTCAACAACCTAAAACGGCCTGACAGGTCTGCCAGGCCGTTATGGAAAATGTCGCACCTCTCGGATGCGTCTTACTTGGCGGAAGCTTCTTGCTGGTAGAGATGGACATCGCGCTGAGGGTAGGGGATGCCAATACCTTCTTCATCAAAGCGTGTTTTCACCGCGGCGTGCAGGTCGAAATGGACCCCCCAGTAGTCCTCTGCTTTCACCCATGGGCGAAAGGCGAAGTTGACACTGTTGTCGGCCAGGGCAAGTACCCCGATCGTCGGGGCCGGATCTTCAAGTATCCGGCTTTCTTTGGCGAGGATATCTTCAAGGACCTTCTTTACTTGGCTTAAGTCAGCTTTGTAACTGACGCCAACAACCATGTCGATGCGCCGGGTCGGTTTGGTCGAATAGTTGATAATGTTATCGCCGATCAACTTGCCGTTTGGAACGTAGACTGTCTTGTTGTCAGCTGTTTTTAGTTGGGTAGAGAAGACGTTGAGGGTTTCGACGACACCGAGAACACCTGCAGCTTCAATAAAGTCGCCAGCTTTGAACTGTTTGAAAATCAGAATCATAACGCCTGCGGCGAAGTTGCCGAGCGAATCTTTCAGAGCCAGACCAATAGCCAGGCCGGCGGCACCAACAACGGCGATCAGCGAAGTGGTTTGTATGCCCAACTTGTTTAGTGCCGCGATCACGGCAAAGGTTACGACGAGTGCGTTAATCAGGTTTCCGACAAAGCCGGTCAAAGCCCGGTCGGTATCACGGCGTTCCATCAGGCCTTTGACCAGTCGGGCAAGCATCTTGGCGCCCCAAAAGCCGATAGCGAGAATAATGATAGCGTAAGCGATGTTCGTAAACATTTGTGTCGCCACTGAAACCTCCTGTGTCATCTTGAACTCCTTAACTGAAAGTCGATGGAATTGTTGATTAAATAAATTGTCTGCAATTTTGTCGGAATAAAAACCTCGTCTTATTACATATCGTAACGTTTGATTTTTTCAACCAGGGTCGTGCGATTAAGGTTCAGCAGGGCGGCGGCGCGGGCCTTGATGTTTCTCGATTTATCCATCGCCTGTTTGATTAAGGTTCGTTCGACCTTTTCCATGGTTTCTGCGAGGTCGAGTCCTTCTTCGGGGATATGCAAGATCGGGAGGTTGTCCTTTCCCTCCGCAGTGCCGCTGATTCTTGAAGGGAGGTCGTTTTGGCCGATCACGTCGCCGTCATTCAAGGCGATAGCGCGCTCAATGACATTCTCCATCTCGCGAACATTTCCCGGCCAACCGTAGTTTTCCAGGTCTCGAATGGCCTCAGCGGTCAACTCCAATTGTGGCCGGTTCATGTCAATGCATATCTTTTTCAGAAAATGCTTGGCTAACAGTGGAATGTCCTCACGGCGGTCCCGGAGTGGTGGCAGGAGGATGGGGATAACGTTTAGGCGGTAGTAAAGGTCTTCCCGGAACTGACCCGATTTGACACGTTCCTCAAGGTCTGAGTTGGTTGCTGAAATGACACGGACGTTCAGGCTGACTTTACGTGAAGATCCGACCCGTTCCACCTCCTGTTCCTGGAGGACTCGCAGCAGCTTCATCTGCAGATGGAGAGGCATGGTGCCAATCTCGTCGAGAAAAATCGTGCCCTTGTTAGCGACCTCGAACTTCCCCGGCTTGTCGGCGATTGCGCCGGTGAAGGAGCCACGGACATGACCGAAGAGTTCGCTTTCCAGCAGGTCTGCCGGAATGGCTCCACAGTTGATGTCGATAAACGGTTTCTCTCTGCGCGTGCCGTTAAAATGAATAGCGCGCGCGACCAGCTCTTTACCTGTCCCTGACTCACCGAGGATCAGGACTGTCGAGTCGGTGTGGAGCATCTTCTCCATTCGGGAAAAGACCGGCTGGATGGCCGGACTGTTGCCAATGATGTTGTCGAACTTGTATTTGCCGCGTAATTGCTGGCGAAGATAAAGGTTCTCAGCGACCAGTCTGCTCTGCTTGACGGCCTTGGCGATCAGAACTTTTAATTTCTCAAAGTTGAGAGGTTTGGTGATGTAGTCAAAGGCTCCTTCTTTCATCGCCTCGACTGCTGTTTCAGCTGACGCATTGCCCGTGATGAGAATGACGTTACTGGGAATGGCGTGCTCTTTGACGTGCTTGAGGATGTCTATACCACTGACGCCTGGCAGGAAAAGATCGGTAATGATGACATCATAGCCCTTTACCGAGAGTAAACTCAGCGCATCTTCGCCCGCGCCGACAGCGTCTACTCGATAGCTCTCGCGTTCCAGCAGCAGGGTGAGACTTTCGCGGCTGCCTGCTTCGTCGTCTATGAAGAGAATCTTTGCCGAATCGCTCATAATCTTTAAAGCGTTCCCTTTGCTGATCTCTTGTGAAAGGGCGTCATGAATTTGACGTTGATGGCAAACTATCATGGAGATTAAGGGTTTGCAAGAATATTTGAGCACGCCTGATGATTAACCTTTTCTGGTTATCTACTTCACTCAACTAACTTATCGAGGTTAGCAGACAACCATTTTATCCTTACAAATCAAGAGGCTTTAAGGTCAAAAGAAATATTAATAACAGTGATAGGCAGGATAAGAAGGATAAAGTCAAAATCTTCGGAGTGCGGAAAAATCACTCATGTTTGGTTCTTATGGTTTTATCCTATACATCCTGTATATCCCTGTTCAAAAAAAGGTTAAGACCCTATGGCTATTGGTGGAGCGAAGTAGATAACCAGATAACCTTTTTTCAAAAGAGAAGGGCAACGCCTGGTTCGCTACGTCAAGATCCCTAACCTGACAGGTTTGTCAGGTCCCCTGTTGTTCACTGTCACTGAATAACTTACTTTCGAATCAAGGTATTTTTTATCAGTTATTTCAGAGGCTTGAAAATAGAACGGTTTTTTGCTTGACATGCGCCCTTGCGTTTTGCTTAGATTACGCCACCGGAGAATGACGTAAGTATTTAAATTCATTGAAAAATTTTATTCATACTAAATATTTAGCATGGCTATATATTTTTAGTTTACTTAAATGGCCCGTGCTTGAATCCCTTCAGGAGAGTAATCGATATGCCTATTAAAAAATTCCGTAAGGTTATGGCTGCAAACCGTGGTGAAATTGCAATCCGGATCTTCCGTGCGTGTACGGAACTTGGTATCAATACGGTGGCTATCTATTCAGAAGAAGACAAACTGTCTCTGCATCGTTACAAGGCTGATGAGGCCTACCAGATCGGCAAGGGCAAGGGTCCGATCGATGCCTATCTGAGCATTGACGAAATTATCGATCTGGCGCGAAAGAAAGATGTTGATGCGATCCATCCCGGCTATGGTTTCCTTTCAGAAAATGCTGAATTTGCAGAAGCATGTGAGCGCGCCGGTATCATCTTTATTGGCCCTACTCCGGAAATTCAGCGTCGTGTCGGAGATAAAATCTCCGGTCGTAAGGTTGCCGTGGATGCCGGGGTTCCCGTTGTTCCAGGAACAGATGATCCGATCAAGAGCGAAGAAGAGGCATTGATCTTTGCCAAATCTGTCGGTTACCCGGTTATCGTCAAGGCGAGTTCAGGTGGTGGTGGTCGCGGTATGCGCGTGGCGCAGAATCAGAAAGAACTTCTTGATGGACTCAAGTCGGCTGCCTCAGAGGCCAAGGCGGCATTTGGTGATGCCACGATCTTCCTGGAGAAGTTTGTCGAGGATCCAAAGCATGTTGAAGTGCAGATTCTCGGTGATAACCACGGCAATATCGTTCATTTCTACGAGCGGGATTGCTCCATTCAGAGGCGCCATCAGAAGGTTATTGAGATTGCGCCTTCACTCTACCTTAACAACAAGAAACGCAAAGAGGTCTGCGATTACGCTCTGGCTCTGGCCAACCACGTTGGCTATCGCAACGCCGGTACCGTTGAGTTCCTCATGGATAAGAAGGGCAACTTCTACTTCATCGAAGTGAATCCGCGCATCCAGGTTGAGCATACTGTTACAGAGTTGGTCACCATGCGCAACCTCGTGCAAGCCCAGATTCGTATTGCCCAGGGCCATAAGCTCTCGGATCCGGAGCTTGGCATCAAGAGCCAGAAAGATATTGAGCTGCGCGGCTACGCAATTCAAAGCCGGATCACAACTGAAGATCCAACCAACAATTTTGCTCCTGATTTTGGCACGATCAAGGCTTATCGTACGGCGGCCGGTTTTGGCGTGCGTCTCGATGCTGCCGCCGGTTACGCCGGGGCGATCATCTCTCCCCATTATGATTCCCTGCTGGTCAAGATCTCTACCTGGGGGCTGACCTTTCCGGATGCCTCCAGAACAATGCATCGCGCACTGCAGGAATTCCGTATCCGCGGCGTTAAGACCAATATCGGCTTCCTTGAGAAGGTCATCACTCACCCGGTCTTCCTCGCAGGCAACTGTGATACCTCGTTTCTGGATCAGCATCCCGAAGTCTTTCAGCTCCCGGTTAAAAAGGACCGCGCCAACAAGATTCTCAGCTATATCGGCCACACCACGGTCAATGGTTACCCGGGGATCACACCGGAGAAGCGCCTTAAGTTCTCCGATCTGCGCGAGCCAGAAATCCCGGAAGTCGAATATGGGCAGCAACACCCGCGCGGAACCCGCGACATCCTGCTCGACAAGGGGCCGGAAGGTCTGGCCAAATGGGCGCTCAAGAACCGGCAATTGATGATTACCGACACCACCTGGCGTGATGCACACCAGTCATTGATGGCGACGCGTTTTCGGACTCATGATCTTGATCTGATCGCCGAAGCAACCGCACATCTGGGTGGCGGTCTTTTCTCCCTCGAAATGTGGGGTGGGGCGACCTACGACGTGGCCATGCGCTTTTTGACTGAGGACCCATGGGAGCGTCTCGAACGTCTGCGTAAAAAAGTTCCGAATATCCTGTTCCAAATGTTGCTGCGCGGCTCCAACGCGGTGGGCTATACCAACTATCCTGACAACGTGGTTCAGGAGTTCACGGTCAAGGCGGCTGAAAGCGGTATCGATGTTTTCCGGATCTTCGACTCCCTGAACTGGACCAAGGGCATGCAGATAGCCATGGAGGCCGTACGCGAGCGTACCAATTCGGTTTGCGAAGCCTCCATGTGTTACACCGGAGATATCCTCGACCCCAAACGCGACAAGTACCCTCTGGAGTACTACGTTAATCTGGCTAAAGAACTGGAGAAGATGGGCGCCCATATTCTGGCGATCAAAGATATGGCCGGACTGCTCAAGCCCTTTGCTGCAGAAAAGCTGGTCAAAGCCTTGAAGAACGAGATTGGCATTCCGATTCACCTCCACACTCATGATACTTCGAGCAATGGCGGCTCCATGTTGATGATGGCTGCGCAGGCCGGCGTTGATATTGTAGACGTTGCGCTTTCGTCTGTGTCGGGTCTGACTGCACAGCCGAACATGAATGCCTTGCTCGCGACTCTCGAAGGCTCTATCTGGGATCCGCAGCTGGATCAGGGGGGTATGCAGAAACTGGCGAACTACTGGGAGACAGTACGTACCTATTATGAGCCTTTTGAGTCTGAGTTGCGCAGCGGAACCGCGCAGGTTTACCATCACGAAATTCCCGGTGGTCAATATTCCAATTACAAGCCGCAGGTCGAAGGCCTCGGTCTTGGTCATCGTTGGGAAGAGTGCAAAGAAATGTATCGCAAGGTCAACGACCTCTTTGGTGATGTCATCAAGGTCACCCCGTCGTCCAAAATCGTTGGTGATATGGCGATGTTCCTGGTGCAGAACAACCTCGAGCCGGAAGATGTCTTTACCAAGGGGGCAGATCTGGCCTTCCCACAGGGTGTGGTCGATTTTTTCAAAGGCATGATCGGGCAACCGGTTGGCGGCTTCCCTCCGGAATTGCAGAAGATTATCCTCAAGGGAGAGCAGCCTCTCACCTGTCGGCCAGGTGAATTGCTCGAACCTGTTGATTTCGCCGCCAAGCAGGAGGAGCTGCAGACCAAGCTCGGCCATAATGTCAGCGAGCGCGATGTCCTCTCGGCCGTACTCTATCCGGGTGTTTTTGAAGAGTATGATCGGTTTCGCCAGGAATACAGCGATACCTCTTTCCTGCCGACTCCGGTCTTCTTCTACGGGCTGGATGTCGGTGATGAGGTCAGCATAGACATCGAGGCCGGCAAGACCCTGATTATCAAGTTAAACGCTGTTGGCAGAGTCCATGAAGACGGTACGCGTAATATCTATTTTGAGCTGAATGGTGAGCCACGCGTGGTGAAGGTCAAGGACTTGTCCGCTGAGACTGATGTCGTCAGCCATGAAAAAGCTGATCCTGCCAATGTTAAACATGTTGGGGCGCCCATGCCGGGAAAACTCTTCAAAATCATGGCTGTTGTTGGAGAAAAAGTTTCAGCAGGGGAGACTTTGCTCACCACTGAAGCGATGAAGATGGAAACCAACGTCAAGGCCAAGGTTGATGGAGTGGTCGCGGAAATTCGATTTGGTGAAGCTGATCAGGTTGACCAGGGCGACCTATTGGTTATTCTTGAATAGCGCGAGCCCTCGAATCGGGGGAGGGAAGTGTGGTGAAAATCTTCACTTCCCTCATTCGAGAAAAAATGATATTTCTTGTGGCTGATAAACTTTAGAATAACTTGAAATTATCATGATGCGGGGATGGATCTTATGTCAATAAACTGGCTGCTTCTGGGTGGACACCAATCACAAAAACGCGAGGTGATTCCTGACCAGGATGAGCAGAAAACTGAAGTGGTCACCGAGTGCTATTGTCCCAATGGTCATTCGATCCTTTCCGATGGGCACAAATTCCAGGGCCATCCGGGACTCTCACTCATGCTTAAGAGCAAAATGAGTGAAGGTTTGCTCATCATCAGTCCGGTCCTTGGTGACCGGGATAGAAACTTCGTAGGCTTTGAAAGAAAAGCCGGCGAGGTTGTCGATATCTGTTGTCCTACCTGTTCGGAAGCTTTTCCAATCTACAACCAGTGCCCCTGCGGTGCCCACCTTGTCGCCCTTTTTACGTCACCCAAGGCTCATTTTGCTCAGTGCATCGGTATTTGCCAGCGCCTTGGTTGTCTGCACTCGGAGCTGCTCAGCGAGCGTGATCTTCGTCTTTACAGCCGGCAGGATTATCTCTAATCTGTCGGTTTCCTCTGTGACTTGCGACAATCCATAGTACAAAAAGTTGTTTGGATACATTTTCATTCTGCACTCGCCTTAATTCCTCCAAGAGTATTCACCCCGTTACGATTCGTCCTTGATTGCTCCGATTAAATCTTGACCCGTGCGGGTCTATCCCTTATAACAAAATACTATTGATTTGGTCTGGAATCTGGGTTCGTTGAACTTCTGACGTTTTCAGGTTAAACAACATGTTGATTTTCTAAAGGAGGCAGTATGCGTAAGACAGTACTCAAAAAGCTTGTCCTGGTTGCTCTGTTAAGCATGGTTGTTCCCGCAACAGGTTTTGCTGCGGATACCATTAAGATTGGTGTAGCTGGTCCTCATACGGGCGATCTTGCCCCTTACGGTATCCCGACCAAGGAAGCTGCCGAGATGGTTGCTGACCAGGTCAACGCTGCTGGCGGTGTTCTTGGTATGCAGGTCGAAGTTATGCCGATGGACGATCAGTGCAAGCCTGAGATTGCGACCAATGCTGCGACCAAGCTGGTTTCCCAGGGTGTTGACGTGGTTATCGGTCACGTTTGCTCCGGTGCTACCAAGGCTGCTCTCGGTATCTACAAAGAAGCTAACATCATTGCCGTTTCCCCTTCGGCAACCAACCCACCTCTGACCCAGAGCGGCGACTATCCCAACTTCTACCGCACAATTGCTCCTGATGATGATCAGGGTAAGCTTGCTGCAGAATTTGCGACCAACAAGCTTGGCGCCAAGAAGATTGCTATCCTTCACGACAAAGGAGACTACGGCAAAGGTTTTGCCGATTTCTCCAAGCAGTTCGTAGAAGCCGGTGGCAAAGCTGAGGTTGTTCTGTTTGAAGGTGTCACTCCCGGTGCCATGGATTACTCAGCTGTCGTACAAAAAGTTCGTCGTGAGGGTGCTGATGCGGTTATTTTCGGCGGCTACCATCCTGAGGCCTCCAAGCTGGTTTCTCAGATGAACAAGAAGCGCATGGAAATTCCTTTCATCGGTCCCGACGGTGTTAAGGGCAACGGTTTCCTCGAAATCGCTGGCAAAGACGCTGAAGGCGTTTACGCGACGGGTCCGATGGACGTTTCTGCCTATGCTGAAAACCAGCAGGCAAAAGCTGATTACACCAGCAAATATGGCAAAGAGCCTGGTACCTTCTTTGATCAGGGTTATGCTGCTATGCAGGTGATTCTGAATGCAATTGAAGTTTCCGGTGGCACCGACTATGCCGGTCTGGAAAAAGCTCTTAAGAGTTCTTCTGTTGACACTGCCGTTGGTAAGATTAAGTTTGATGCTAAGGGTGATGCCGAAGGCGTTGGCTTCTCTGTCTTCCAGGTACAAGGTGGTCAGTTCGTTGAGCTGAAATAGTCGGCTGGATGTGAAGTGTTTAAAGCGGGGGATAGGCTTAGCCTGTCCCCCAGTTTTTTGTGTTATAACTAAGCAACAAGAAGTAACAAGTAAAAGCAACTGAGTCGTCGGTTGTCATCTCACCTTTAAGGACAGTGGAAAACATCGATGGAATATTTTCTTGAACTCTCAAGTAGCGGTTTGGTCCGAGGCAGTATCTACGCCCTGATCGCGCTGGGTTACACGATGGTTTACGGCATCATCCAGCTGATAAACTTCGCCCATGGCGAAATTTACATGATTGGTGCTTTCGTTGCCCTGATCGTTTCCGGAGTATTGACGATCTATGGCTTTTCCGGAGTCTCTATTCTTATCCTTGCGGCCCTGATCGCAGCGATTTATGCGGCGGCTTATGGCTATACCCTGGAAAAGATCGCATATCGGCCTTTGCGAAATGCCCCACGACTCTCGCCATTGATCAGTGCTATCGGTATGTCGCTGTTTCTGCAGAATTATGTTCTTCTCGCACAAACCCCCGACTTCCTGCCGTTTCCTGCGCTCATCCCGGATTTCGATTTTATGGAGCCGATTGCGCATATCATGGGTTCGCCTGAGTTGGTGATTCTGGTGACCAGTGCTGTCAGCATGGTGGCCTTGACTGTGCTCATCAAATATACCCGCATCGGTAAAGCAATGCGGGCGACACAGCAGGATATGACCATGGCTCGCCTGGTTGGTGTCAATGTCGACAATGTCATTTCAATGACCTTTATTATCGGCTCTGTCCTGGCGGCAATCGGTGGTGTCCTGGTTGGTTCTTACATCGGCCAGATCAACTTCTATATCGGTTTTATGGCGGGCGTGAAAGCCTTTACAGCCGCGGTTCTTGGCGGTATTGGCAACATCCCCGGGGCCGTTCTTGGTGCCCTGGTTCTGGGCCTTACCGAGGCGTATGCCGCTGGCTATATCTCGAGCGCCTACGAAGATGTCTTTGCCTTTGGCGTCCTGGTGCTGATCCTGATTTTGCGACCTTCCGGGCTGCTTGGGAAAGCCGTTAAACTGAAGGTCTGATCCTAAAAAGATGGTGTGAATACAATGCTGAATAATGTTAAACAATCTGTCCTGATCGCACTCTGGTTTGTGTTCCTGACCTTCCCATTGCTGGTGGTCAAGGTTAATACACTCAAGAATATTGTTGAGTGGCGCTGGTTAAATATGCTCTGGGTTGCTATTGGCGCTTTTGTGCTGTCCATCATATGGCGCTGGGCAATGGCTCAGCGACAACTCAAAAACAAAAAAGCCGAAATCGGTGAAGAGGAACTTGTCAAGCCTGGTATTGGGCAGCGGTTACTGGAAGATCCTAAAATCTTCAAGCCTACTCTTGCTGTGATTGCTCTGGCGACCCTCGTGTTCCCGTTAGTCGTCGATATCTACCAGACCAATATCATGGTTCTGGCCCTGATTTTTGTTGTCCTCGGCCTTGGACTTAACGTCACAGTTGGTCTCGCTGGCTTGCTCGACCTCGGTTATGTTGCCTTCTTTGCTGTTGGTGCTTACACCTATGGCGTCTTAAACAGCTTCTTTGGCTTTGGCTTCTGGATAAGTCTGCCGATCGGTGGCTTGATGGGAGCTTTGTTCGGAATCGCACTCGGTTTCCCGATATTACGCCTGCGCGGTGATTACCTGGCAATCGTGACCCTTGGCTTCGGTTCCATCGCCAAGATTGTGATTGAAAACTGGGAAGAGGTCTTTAACGGTGCCAAGGGCATAGCCAATATCCCTCGCCCAGGGTTCTTCGGTGCGGAAATGACCATAACTGCCGCAACGACCTACACCTATTACTTGATGATCCTGATGGTCATCTTCGCCATCTTTATAACCAATCGACTCAAAGACTCACGTATCGGGCGGGCCTGGATGGCCTTGCGCGAGGATGAAATCGCCTGCGTGGCCATGGGCGTTGATATGGCAAAAACCAAGTTGGGTGCCTATGCCTTCGGTGCTTTCTGGGCTGGCCTCGCTGGTGTTATCTTTGCTTCGCGAAATACCTACATCAACCCCAACAGTTTCACCTTCATGGAATCAGCTCTGGTTCTTTCCATTGTTGTCATGGGCGGCATGGGGTCAATCGTCGGTGTTATTATCGCGGCCTTGGTGCTGATCCTGATGCCTGAATATTTAAGAGCCTTCGCTGAATACCGGATGCTGATGTTTGGTGCGGTGATGGTGCTGATGATGATCTTCCGTCCCGAAGGGTTGATTGCCAACGTGCGCCGGAAATACACAGGTCGCAAGGTGACGACGGAGGGTGCCAATGTCTGAAATGAATAACACGTTGCTCGAGGTCAATGACCTGACTATGGACTTTGGCGGCTTGCGTGCTGTCGATTCTGTTTCGCTGAATGTCTGTGGGGGTGAGATTGTCGCCCTGATCGGCCCCAACGGTGCCGGCAAGACGACTTTTTTTAATTGCGTTACCGGGATTTATAAACCAACCCAAGGTGATGTCCTGGTCCATCCACCCGAAAAGAAATCGCAGAAGATCAATGGCTACAAGTCGAATCGGGTGACAACGATCGGCATGGCGAGAACGTTTCAGAACATTCGTCTTTTCCAGAATATGACAGTTCTTGAGAACGTTATGATTGGCCGTCATTGTCGGACCACAACGAATATTATTGGTGCTGTTTTACGTGGCAAGAAGACCATGCGTCAGGAACGGGAAACCGTCGAACGAAGTTATGACCTTCTCGAGAAGGTCGGTCTGCTTGATGATGCCGATGAGTTCGCCAAGAACCTGCCATACGGTGCCCAGCGTCGTCTCGAAATTGCCCGTGCCATGGCGACCGATCCTTTCCTTTTATTACTGGATGAGCCTGCTGCAGGCATGAACCCGCAGGAGACCAAGGACCTCGACGAACTGATTGTGCGCATACGCGACACTGAGAAAATTGCGATCCTGCTCATTGAACACGATATGAAACTGGTTATGAATATTTCTGATCGAATTTACGTTATGGAATACGGCAAGGAAATTGCGCAAGGGGCGCCAATGGATATACGCAACAACCCGAAGGTCATTGAAGCTTATCTCGGGGAGGAAACCGATGCTTGAGCTACGTAATGTCGACACCTATTACGGAAACATCCAGGCACTTAAAGGTATTTCCATTGATGTAAATGAGGGTGAGATTGTTACTTTGATCGGCGCCAACGGTGCCGGCAAGAGTACGACCTTGATGACGATCTGTGGTGTGACGCCGCCGCGAAGTGGTGAGATTTACTTCAAGGGTACGCCGATCCATAAGATGTCGACAGACAAGATCGTTGCCATGGGCCTCGTTCAGGTTCCTGAGGGTCGGCGTATCTTTCCGACCATGTCCGTTCTGGAGAATCTGGAGATGGGGACTTTTCTGCGTCGGGATAAAAGTGATATCCAGAAAGATATTGATTATGTGTTTGATCTTTTCCCGATCCTTGCCCAGCGCCGTTCCCAGATGGGTGGAACCTTAAGCGGTGGCGAACAGCAGATGCTGGCAATTTCTCGAGCTTTGATGGCTCGTCCCCGTGTTCTTTTGCTCGATGAGCCTTCTTTGGGCCTGGCCCCTTTGATCATCAAGCAAATCTTTGAAATTATCAAGAAGATCAACCAAGAGCAGAAAACCACTGTTTTCCTGGTTGAGCAGAACGCCAATCAGGCACTGAAATTAGCTGATCGAGGTTACGTTATGGAAAATGGTCATATTACCCTGACTGATACTGCGGCCAACCTGCTGGATAACGAACAGGTTAAATCGGCTTATCTGGGACTATAGCTTCAAGGCATTGATTGTTAGCTATTAAGGAAGCGGGAGTGGTTGATAATCAACCTCTCCCGCTTCCGTTTTAGAGCTGCTGGAGTATCTAGGGGCCGTAGATGGTAAGGGCCGTCGAACAGTCATTAACCAGGGCCGTCGAGGAGGTCAGCCAAAAAGTCGATAAAGCCTTCCGTCAGCCCCTCTATATCGACGCCAAAGAAGTAGTAGGCTATGAAAAGGGCAAAGGCACAGACAATAATTGGCACGATGATCTTTTTCATGAAGTTCTCCTTGGACTAGATTATAACGGCAAGTTTCTACTTTTCCAGTCGCATATAAGTAAATAAATAAATTACAGATCGTTTAATTAATATAACAAAAAATAAGAAATTTATAAAAATGCATAAAAAAATATAAATAGATATAACGTATTTTTTTTATATAAAAATATGTTTAATTATGCATAATAAAGTATAATTAGGTTCTTTTTTTGGCGTCGACTCGATTGCATGACTTGCACAAAAAAATGGTTCAAAGAAGGTTTCGAATCACCGTAAAAGCGATGCGTTGTGCGTATTTGAAAGAGTTTGACAAAGGAGGTCTCCCTTCTTATAGTGACATCCGGAAATTCTAACAGATTACAGACTGACCATAAATATATTTATACTTTAAGGAGAGAAATATAATGAGCAAATCATACAAGGTTGCGGTGCTGTCTGGTGACGGTATTGGTCCGGAAGTCATGGCAGAAGCGTTAAAAGTTCTGGATGCTGTTCAGGCAAAGTTTGATGTGTCTTTCGAGCGCACCTTCGCCAACGTCGGCGGTATTGCTATCGATGAGGATGGTCAAGCATTGCCTGAAAAGACCGTTGATGTCTGTAAGGCTTCGGATGCTATCCTGTTTGGTTCGGTCGGCGGTCCCAAATGGGAAACCCTGCCCCCCGATGAGCAACCGGAACGTGGTGCGCTACTGCCACTGCGTAAAATCTTTGGTCTTTTCTGTAACCTGCGTCCGGCGATCATTTTCCCGGCGCTAACCGGTGCTTCCAGCCTGAAAGAAGACGTTATCGCTGGGGGCTTCAACATTCTGGTTGTTCGCGAGCTGACCGGTGGGATCTATTTTGCTGAGCCGAAGGGGATTGAAGGTGAGGGCGGTGCGCGTACCGGCTTTGACACTATGAAATACTCTGATGCTGAGGTTGAGCGCATCAGTCATGTTGCCTTCCAGGCGGCCCGTAAGCGCGGCAGCAAAGTATGCTCCATTGATAAAGCCAATGTCCTTTCAACGTCTGTTCTCTGGCGCGAAGTTGTCGAGAGGGTTGCCAAGGAATATCCTGATGTAGAGCTCTCTCATATGTATGTTGATAATGCGGCCATGCAGCTGGTGCGTTGGCCGAAGCAGTTCGATGTTATGCTCTGCGGCAACATGTTTGGTGATATCATCTCTGATGAAGCCGCCATGTTGACTGGCTCTCTTGGTATGCTACCTTCTGCATCACTGGCTGAGGGGACTTTCGGTATGTATGAGCCTTCCGGTGGTAGCGCCCCGGATATCGCAGGTCAGGGCATTGCTAATCCGATTGCCCAGATCCTCTCTGCCTCGATGATGCTACGTTACTCTTTCGGCATGATCGACGCTGCAGATGCTGTCGATGCAGCCGTTGAGAAGACTCTTAATCAAGGCTGCCGTACGGGTGATATTTTCCAGGACCTCGAGGGTGAGAAAAAGGTCAATACTGTGGGAATGGGCGATGCCATTATCGCCAACCTGTAGATGAACCGCGTGGCGCGTGGTGCGTGGCGTGAAAATCAAAAGCAAAAGCCAAATCCATAGACAAGGAAACAAGAAGATGAAAGTCGGTATCGTTGGTTGGCGTGGAATGGTTGGTTCTGTCCTTATGCAGCGCATGCAGGAAGAGAACGATCTGGCCGGTATTGAGCCGGTATTTTTCACCACTTCGCAGGCAGGACAGGACGCTCCCCTGGGTGCTGGTACCCTCAAGAATGCTGATAACATCGAAGAACTCAGCAAACTTGATGTTGTGATCACCTGTCAGGGTGGTGATTATACCAAAGCCGTTCATCCACAACTGCGTAAAGCAGGCTGGGACGGTTATTGGATTGATGCCGCAAGCTCTTTGCGCATGGAGTCCGATGCGGTCATTATCCTCGATCCGGTTAACCGCAACGTGATCGATGAAGCCCTGGCCAAAGGCGTCAAAGATTTTATCGGTGGCAACTGTACCGTCAGCTTGATGCTGATGGCGATCGGCGGTCTTTTCCGAGCAGGTCTGGTTGAGTGGGTCTCCTCAATGACTTACCAGGCGGCGTCAGGCGCCGGAGCTCCGAACATGCGTGAACTGTTGAGCCAGATGGGAGCTCTGGAAGGCTCGGTGTCGGACCTTTTGAACGACCCGTCATCAGCCATTCTTGATATCGATCGAAAAGTCACGGATTCATTGCGCGGGGATGTCCTGCCGACCAAAGAATTTGGCTATCCCCTGGCCGGAAGCTTGCTGCCATGGATTGATCGCGAAGTTGAAGATGGTCAGAGTCGGGAGGAGTGGAAGGGGTATGCCGAAACCAACAAGATCCTCGGTTATGCCGAACCGGTTCCGATCGATGGTATCTGTGTCCGGGTTGGTTCCATGCGCTGCCACAGTCAGGCCCTGACGATCCGTCTTAATAAGGATTTGCCTATCGCCGAGATTGAGGCCTTGATCGACAAGGATAACGACTGGGTTAAGTTAATTCCTAATACCAAGGCCGACTCCTTGGGTGAACTGACGCCTACTGCCGTGTCGGGCACCCTTGCTATTCCGGTTGGCCGGGTTCGCAAGATGAAGATGGGCCCGCAATACGTATCGGCGTTCACCTGTGGAGATCAGCTCCTTTGGGGGGCGGCAGAACCTTTGCGGCGCATGTTGCGAATTCTTAAAGAGCAGGTGTGAATTGTTAAGGCCTGAAGGGTTGTTTTTTTCCTGCAAACCTTAAACGATAGACATA